>Ga0302118_10000969_pt1 | contig 13972 bp, 26 predicted proteins | sample AG5_331_MG_FD_203126 | JGI IMG/M metagenome (GOLD analysis project Ga0302118, IMG submission 203126) | Marine microbial communities from Western Arctic Ocean, Canada - AG5_33.1 | ecosystem: Environmental > Aquatic > Marine > Oceanic | place: Canada: Western Arctic Ocean | collected 2017-10-01 | reverse complement strand
TATCTAGTGGAGCATGAAATGTCTCAAATTGAGATGGGCCTCCTCCAAGCCATAGCCAGACCACTGTCTTGTCTTTGTATGCGACGGCTCCATCTTGAGAAAGGGCTTGGTCAGAAAGACCTATGGCGCTCATTCCGGCTCCTATGCCGCCAACCCTTAGAAAGTCTCTTCTGTTAAAGCCAATATCTAACATGTTATTCTCCCGAGATTGTTGTTTTATGATGTGTCTTTTATGATATACACATAAAACAGTCTTTTATCAGAGATTCTGCGGAGTCGTATTTTGTTTTAGATGACAAACTCTTGACTAGCTTAGACGCATCTCCCTTTTTGTAGCCCATATTGCACAGACCAGAGATGGCTTCCGCCTCAACAACTTGACTCGTCAGGGGAGCTACAGCTCTGGGTGCTACTTTCTTCTTTGGTTTAGTCGCCCTCTGTTTGGGGGGTTCGCTGATTTTAACGACAGACTCTTCCCAAGTCTCGCTGGGTGTAAAGCCAATGTCTTTTGGTGGATTGTAGGTATTTTTTGCTGGAGTCCTTTTAGGGGGCGCGTATACTATTATCGGTCTCGCGGCAGCTATTGCTTCAAAAAATGCCCTTAGAAAGTACAAGCTTATAGGAAGTAAAAGACATCCTAAAAATAAAATTGCTAAATCCGAGTCCCAAGTTCCTACATTCTTCATACTATTGCTCCTTAACATTTCTTATTTGACACGCTCTGTTTTGTAACGACTCTACCTCTCTCTTCAAGAAATAAGTTTCCTTTTTTAGCTTCTTTTCCTCTCTCCTCGCTGCTTGTCTTTTAAGTTTTACTTTTGCAAAATTCTTTTTCTTTTCTCTTGTCTTGATGCTTCTCTTTTTATTTCGTTTTTGACTTTTAACTTCTTTGGATTTGTTTTTCTTTTTCATAGGGTATTCACTATTTAACCTTTAGTCGCCTTGCCAGCTTTCTTTTTGTCTTGTTGAGCTTCTTTTTTTTCTTAGAAAGCTCTCTCTGGTCAGATGGAGAAACGTCTGGGCTATACTCCCTGTCTGAGAGGGTAGATATTTGGTCTTCTATTTTTTGTATTCGAGATAATATGTTATTTTTGTTCATGGTTTTACGTAGTGTAAAAAACCGTCCCACCCCGAACAGGGGCGGGGACGGCTACACAACCCCTACTAGAAGGGTTCTTTCTCCGAGTCTTCAGAGGCGGACACTGCCGAAGCCTTTTTCATATTGGTGGGTTTTACCACCTTTGAAAAACTACTAGGAAGAACGCTGTAGGAAGTCCTACTGTTTCCATTCTTATCTTCCCAGTTTCGCTGTCGAATTCGACCATCCACAATTACCCGATCACCCTTTTCAAGGCCAACATTTTCGGAATAGGCCGCATGGCTACCCCATCCATCCACATCCAAATAGACGGTTTCCTCTTTGCCGTTTCCGATTGACTCGTTTACGGCAATACGAAATGTAACCAATTCTTTTTCCGAAATGGTTTTGTATTCAGGGTCTTTTGTAAGATTTCCCTTAAGAACAATTCGATTATTATACATACTTAAACTCCCAAAAAATTATTTAACAGACAAACGACGAGACAAGGCTTTTCCAGCCAACACACGGGCTTGCTTAACGCCATGATATCTCAATAAACCTCTAACAATACCACCTCTAGATGTACCAGAGAAAGTAGAATAGAAATCTCGGCCAGACATTTGGCCATTTGCAAAACTAGAAACAGTATCAACATTTCGCTTCGTACTTAGAAGCGAGTTCCAATTAGTAGTCATCTAAGACTCTCCTTTTCTTTTCTTTTTAAAGAAACAACAGCTAACTTGTGTGGACTATTATAAACGCTGTCCACTAATCGCGATTTTTTTTCATTACCCATATACAGGAATCCGAATCCGTGAGCCTTTCGACCGTGCCCCATAACCAATAGTCCATCTTTTACTACTCTTTTTACGATATATATGCCAGCATCTGTAAAGTAAACACGCTCACCGTTCTCCTTAATATAATAGTCTCCCGATCTACCAATGACACGAATATAATCTCCAATACTGAGAGATTTCCAATCTTCGATGAAGCGTTTTTTCTTTTTATAAAAAACAAACCCGCACTTTTTGCAGGAGGAAAGTCTTGCGTGACATTCCTCTTGGCAATCGGGACACGCTTTGGTTGGGGCTTTCCTCTTCTCTTTCATTTCTTAGTCCTTATTATTACTTTGACGACCCTATGACATCATTATAGCATATAGCGATGCGTTTGTCAATCTTTTTTTTTATTTTTTTTAATAAATCCCATAGACTTGTGAAGGAGAGTCTTTCATTCATTACGCCTCACTATATAATAGGTGTCGACATAAGTCAACTAAATAGTTGAATAAAACGCCATAAAGAGGGAAAAGAATCAGAAATAAAAATATAACCCAGAAGAGAAGCCATTCGGTTTCATTGTCTTTATGAATTTGTTCGCTCCAGCTATCCCTGTCTCTGGAGCATTTAGACTTTGGCGGCTTATAGGGATTGGTCTTTGTCATCGTTTTTGTCGTCGTTTTTGTCAATTTTGATGTCTATTTTTTTAGTTATCTCATTGCCTAGCGGTGTTAGGACGTAGTAGAATCTGCCATCCTCACCAACAAGCTGGTCTATGATTCCCTCGTCCATTAGCCTCTTAATGTCTTGGTAGCTATCTTTAAAGATGTCTCTAGCCTCATCATCAACTTTAAACTGTTCTATGTTGTAAACTATGTCATCTGTCGGTGCGGGGAGTTTTTCCATAGCTCTAAGGGCGCGAACATATGTTGTGTATATTCCAATCGTTTCGACGGACAAGTTTTCAACTGGCCCCATTATAACCTCAAGCACAAAAACCTTCATATCAGTCTCCATATGGCCATATTCTAGCTAATTCATCTGTTACACCCTGAATATGTACTATCCAGCGTCCGTATTTTCCTGTCTTGCTTGTTTTGATAATAACCTTTCCCTCGTAAGGAAAACTATCTCTGGCTTGATTGAGTAAGTCTCTGCACTTGTTGGTCGCCAGCCTAAAGTCTTGTTGTCCTCGCTCTGGCGTGTCAACACCCGCAAATCTGCCACGTATTTTCATTTGGACACTAAAACCTAAGTCCACGATAAAGTCCACCGTGTCACCATCTACTACTCTATCAACCGTCGCTTTATATTCGTACATAATTTAACCTTAAGTGGAGGCGGCGGGAGTCGAACCCGCGTCCTGTCTAGCTTCCATAGCAGTATCTACATTGTTAGTACGCTGTATTCACACAACGAACAAAGTTATCCGATTATCGGAGTCATATGGAGTACCATAATCTCACTAGTAATTCAAGTCGTGAAACCTCTATCTAAGTACGACTTAGCCCGTTACCATTTGGGTGATAAGGCATGGTAAGCCCCAGCAGCTAGGCTGCGATTGCGAAACTAGGTTCAGCAATTAAAATTGTAATCGGCTTTTATACTGGCCATCCGATCAACCAGTCAATGCAACTAATACTTTCACCATCAGTCGATGCCTTTTCACCCCCTTATTTTCCAAATATTCTTTTTCTTATTAACCATAATGCGGTCTTAAATATATTTTTGTATTTAACTTCTCCATCTTTTTCATATAGCCCATAGTGCTTTAAGGAACATTCGCCACAGAAGAATTCTTTACATATTCTACAGCGATAGCCATCTTTGTAGCTGATGTACTTGCCACACTCACACATTGTTTCATTCATTGTAATACACATTATCTAAATGTCAAGAAAAATCTTGCCGACCTGTGGGAATTTCTTTAGCGGTAGGAACACCCTCCGAGGCAACCACAAACCTAGCCGATCTTTTTCCAGACGTACCCCTTCCTCCTATAGAGGAATATTCGCTTATATGTTGGACAAATGACGGATTGACATAGTGCATCTCTCTGCCCATGTCTCTGACGCAATATCCCAAGAAGGTATCCACATTACATACTGTGTCTGGATTATTTGTTTTATATTCTATTTCGCTTGCCTTCATTGTTGAACGTCTGCCGATCCAGCTAGCCGCCTTTTGACCGCCGACAATCTCCTTTAGCACGGACGGATGCCATATCATAGCCATCGCGCCCCACACAGACTTGGTAAATATTCTATTGATTCCCCAAGGCTTAATTTTTCCTTGTACTATGCTGTAGTGTTTTGGTGTATATAGGGATAAAAAGCCACAATTTGTTGGCCATAGGGACTTCTCAGCAAACCACTTAGAATCTGGGTGAAACCAGACATCATCCTGAACAGTCATAATAACGTCTGCTCCAGAGTCTACTCCGTGCCACGCCGCCTTTAACCAGTTCTGAAAAACACCCAGCTTAAAATCGTTAGTGTGGGTGGTGGCGTCACAAGTGGGGCTGTCCGGCTCTGCGAACACCACTGGATTATCCCACCCCGCCTTCCTAAGACTCTGTATGGTTGTTTTTAGTTTTGGTTTTTTTCTAGGAGCCGTTGTCACGACGACAGACCATTTTGGATTATTCATTTTGTCCCTTTCTGTAATTTTCAATGAATCTAGAAAAAGAAGAACATGCAGTACCCATAAAATCAGTCGCTCCGATACATAGGAACATATCCTTAACCGCGTCTTGTATTGATGTTGTTCTATAGGGCTGTCTTTTATGGCCATTACCGCCAACTATGCATGAGCGATAAATCCTGTCTCCAAAAATATCAATAAACTTTTTCTGAGTATCTCTCTCATCGGTGGCTAAGTAGATTTTCTTGTCAGGATACCTCTCTAAAAAGTCTATAAACATCTCGTCAGAGGGAGGCTCTACTTTGTACTTCTTTTGTATGGTTATTATGTCCGTCCTTCTGATGTGGCACGCAATATACTCTCCGGCAATTCTTTTTTTAGTCTCTTCAATTTCTCTCATTATGGCATCTAGCGGCTTGAAAATCAAGTGGTTCTTATCTTTAATTTTGTGCGAATGTGGAAATAGATTTAGTTTTGTGGCCGTGTTCTCAGGTCTGAGGCTTCTTTGACGTCCTCTCCTGTTATATTTTAGGTATGTAAACTTTATATTCGGTATAGGATTAAACAAATCTTTAAATAAAGCGTTGCACTGGGCCGACTTTACCCAAAACATTTCCATATTTTTATTTTTAGTGTCTGAAAGATGCTTATATTCGGCAATCAATCTAAGCCTGTTACACAAACCGCTATGGCTGTAAAGTCTTATATCGTTAAAGAAGGATGGGTTCTGCTCTATCATGTCTTAATGTCAACAGGGTCAAAGTTTATAGGCACTTGATCCTCTAAAGGCTCTGCCCATTTAGCACACCTCATGCAGTTTCTCCTACCCTTATTGTCCCCATGACCAACAACCGAATATTGAGATATATGCTCAACCGGCGAAGGGTCTACAAAATACATCGAACGCTTCATTCTGTTCATTATCTTTCCGAGGGCGGTATCGCTGTTTTGTACCATAGTTGGGTCGGCTCGTCTCTTATCCATTACGGACTGCGACCTGCTCTTAGTAGGGGCGCCAAGCCATGTCTTAGTAATCTCGTGTTCCATGACGGCCTCTAAAATCTCTCTAGGCCAAATTAAAGCACACGCGCCCCACAAGCTCTTTGTCCATACTCTATTGACCCCAGCATCTCGCAGCTTGGTTTTAAAATGTGGAACTATGCTGTAGTGCTTTGGTGTGTACAGAGAAACGAATCCGCAGTCCTCGGCAGGCCAGAGTATCTTTTCAGAAAACGTCTTGCAGTCTGGATGAAAGAGCGAATCGTCCTGTGCCGTCATTATGACATTCGCAGTACTGTGCTGTAATGCGTATTCGCAAGACTGAATCCAGTTGTACCAAACCCCTTTTCTTTTTTTGTTGTGGATTGTTTGGCACGATGAAACTTTTGTACTGTCAGGCTCCGCGAAGATGACGGGGTTAAAACCGGCAACAACCATTGAATCTATAGACCTTTGCAGGGTGCAGTCTGTTCTGGGGGCTGTTGCGACTGCGGTAAACCATGTGAACTTGGATGGCGGTAAGTTCTTTTCGGCTGACCGTATAGCTCTGGTTAAAAGTTTTTTCGCTACCACTCTAGTGGCGGATGACGGTATCCAACCCATCAGAGGGCTAGAGTTTCCCTTTTGTACAAGATATTCCACTATCTGGTCAAATCTCTGCTTACAACCCTCCACTCCCCATCTGTTCATTTTTTTTGCGTAGTCTTTACAGCTACATCCTGCGTGTTCAAGCTGTTTGGGTATTAGTTTGGACATCTCTGTACCAACACCAGCACCAAGTTTTTGTTCTTTGGTTGTGGATACGGACTTCTGTTTACCCCTGTCTCCGAGTATTATATTTTGAGGAGTGTATTTTTGTATTTCATATAGTCGATGATTTATCAACCCTCTCACAGCCTCGTTATCAGACTTTGGCTTTTTGGAGTGGTTAATACAATACTCGCAATTAGAACGTAGTGCTGGAATATGTTGATTCGCTATCTCACTGGCTATTGTGCAAGATTTTGAATAGACAGGTAGCTTTCCCTGTTTTACATTCGTATCAATACGATGTTCACAGTCTAGACCTTCAAAACTATCATCAGACATACTTTTCCTAACTTAGAAGAATCCCTTGATTATTTCTAAAACTCCGCCGCCGCCACCAATTCCACCTTTTGAAATTACAACATAGGCTAAAAGACCCAAGCCAATCATAAGCACTAACCACTTGCGTTTTTTTGCAACAGCAGTAGCTTTCGCCGTGAGAGCCTTGATTTTATCCAGCTTATAGTCTCTTCTGGAATCAACCTTTTCTCCACGGACATCTTTTCTGTCTTCTTTTTCTGGTTTGTTTTTATTAAAAATACCCATGTTTTTACTCCTTAATATATTATAGTTTGCTTATAAATGACAGGTCTTCTTTAGAAAGCTCATTGTCCATAAACTTTTGCGCGTCTATTCCATTTTCTCTTAGAAATTTTCTGATTAACTCGTGGTCATATTTTTCTAGGAGCATATTCTTGAAGCATAAAGGACAAGTGCCAAAGCGTTCTTCTTCGCTATGTCCTTCTGCATAATGGAGTGTTCTTACTTGAAGACCCATAATTGTACGTTGGTTAGATGCTCTTTGTGCATTAAGTAGGAAAAGGTCTTCCTGAGCCTCTCTAGTGTCAATGTGGGTTTCTCTTATCTCATATGCCAAAAGAACTATAGGGATTAATAATAAAAAGAAGAAAACCCTTCTGTAGTCTATAGCTGAAGAAATTTTCATCTTTTCCACCCTTCTAGTAAAAGCCTAATGGCGTTTCCTCCAAGTATGTTTTGTATCTCTTCGTCTTTATATTTTTTAGATCCGACACCATCCATTAAGCATGACAGATATCGTGTAAGTCTAGGCATCTGCGACATGTCTACGATTTCATCGGGAGGGTCTGTAAACCCATCAAAGTCTGTACCCAATCCTATAACATTAGCTCCGGCAACATCCCTAATGTGGCTCATGGTTTGTTCAATATATTTAAGGCCAAGCTCTGTATCAATAGGACTAATCCAGTAATTCATAAAGATTACGCCAGCTACGCAGTCGTGATCTGCAAACCATTTTAATTCCCAGTCTTCGAGGTTGTACGGGTCACGATTAACTTCAAAAGCTCCCGTGTGACTAGAAAGAAGACAACTTTTCCTATCTCCTGCTATTTCATAGACTTCTGATCTAGCTTTTGGAGTACAATGAGCAATGTCTACAAGCATCCCAAGATCGAACATCTTTTTTACAACCTTTACTCCTATATCTGTCAGACCTTTATTCATATCCCATCCGGCCATTAAATGCTTCCAGTTACTTCTACTTATTCCATAGGTAGGGTAGGGGAAGACAGGATTCGCAACCTTGTTAGGGTAGAAGTGAGCTAATGTAAGATATGCAACACCTCTATCAAAAAGATATTCTAAGTTCTGAAGAATCTCAGCCTCTACAATGCTATTGTCTGGGTTTGACTCTTCTTTTCTCTTGCCGCACTCAGCCCCTTGAAGACTATGCGCCCCTTCAACAGAGTGAATCATTGCCACGTTACGATTCGCCAGACAGTCTAACAACTCATTTTTATTTTTTGCTAGCTTGATAAGGTTTGGGTTGTCTTCATTGGGAATTTCTACACCTTGATAATTTAATATCTCTTTCTCCATGCAGTCCATCATGGCTACAGTAGCGTCAAAATAACTGGGGTCGAACACCCTCTTTTTAGTACTTGGAGACATTCTAAGAGCCAGCTTTACTAGGGGCTGGTCATCAATCCATTCTATCTCTGGTATGTAGCAGGTTGAAAGAACAACATCTACTTCACCCTTTTTTATAAGTGGAAAGTTGCTTCTTTCGCTAAAAGGCCAGAAAGCCCTCTTAAAAAGCTTTGCTAGGAACTTAGTATTATTACCAGATAAGTCCCTATTAAATAAAAACTTCTTTAATACTGAGTGGTTGTGAAGGTCTACAACCTTAGATTTTGTATGTAGGTTTTTCCAAGACATTGATACTCTCCCTAAACTAAATAAGTCTTTATGCCAAGCTCTTGCGCCTGCTCGACATTTGTTTTGTTATCATCGTAAAAATATATTTTATCATAAGACTGCATAATTGTATATAGTGCCGACCTTTTGCTATCGGCTATTGGGCTGTTATTTTTATCACCCAGACATATTATCTGTTTAGCTTTAATTTTATGCACAAGTAAAAACTTAGAAATAGCATCGGCCACATCGTTTGATCTGGCGGTCAGTATGTAGACAGCGTGGTTTTCACCGTAGACATCTTGTGCTAGTCGTATTAACTCTGTAGGCTTACCATTTTCCACCAAGTGTGGACATCTAAACTCAGAGAAGTCAAATCTCTCACCATGCTTTAATTCGTATGCATTAAACTCTGCTGGCGAAAGCTCTTTGACGTAACCTACGCAGGTTTTTGTATCTGACATGACAACCAAAACACAAGCGTCGGTTGTGGCCAGAGTGTCATCAAAGTCAAACACAAATGCTTTTTTAATATTCAACTGCAAACACCATCCGCAGTCTGTCCATTAAATAGGGGATCAAATAAGGGTAATGCGCAGTCGCAACCTGCTGCTCGGCACGTTCCGCCGCCAACGTAAGGTGGAAATGGCATTGGTATCCACGTTCCTTCGTCGGCTATCCATTTACATTCGTGTTCGTCGCAGTCCACATAGCTCCCGCAGTCAGTTCCTGTGACAATATATATGTCTTTACAGAGATATAATCCCTCTCCCGACGATCCCGCCTCGCAACACAATTCTCCTTGGAGGGAGGCGACACAACTACTGGGGTCGCACTCAGCCATGCAACAAGCAATCTGGTCTATTAAATACCAAGTGTCTATCGCAGAACAGAGGGTGTCCTTGCCAGCGCTGTAATCTAAAATGGCGTGACAGGTTCCATAGGGAATGTCATAGCTTCCGGTATAAACGGGGTCACAGTCACACTCAACAGATACTGATGATGACGATACTGCTGATGACGATACTGCTGATGACGATACTGATGACGATACGGATGATGACGATACTGCCGACGAGGATACGGATGATGACGATACTGCTGATGACGAAGACGCTGACGACGACGAACTAGACGACGACGAACTAGACGACGAACTAGACGACGAACTAGAGCTAGAGCTAGACGACGATACCGACGACGACACGGATGATGATACCGACGACGACGAGCTAGACGACGAGATAGACGACGAGCTAGACGACGAGATAGACGACGAGCTAGACGACGAGATAGACGACGAGCTAGACGACGAGATAGACGACGAGCTAGACGACGACGAGCTAGACGACGACGAGCTAGACGACGACGAGCTAGACGACGACGAGCTAGACGACGACGAGCTAGACGACGACGAGCTAGACGACGAACTAGACGACGAACTAGACGACGACGAGCTACTTATCTCTTCGCAACAGCTACAGGGTCTTCCCATCTTCGCTAACTCTCCTTAAAACCTAAAAGCAAGCCTAGTATTGTTCACATATGGGGATTTGAAAAGAGGTTCGTATAACCTTTGTCTAGTGGGACTGGCCTCTGGACGCTTCTTATGCGGAATAGGCGTGACAGGAACAGTATTGCGATTTGGGATCGGAATTATTCTAGGAAGCCTTAAACGTGGCGGTTCATAGCGATAAAACCTAGCTCTGGGAATGTATATCTTTGCCTTAAATGGGGCACTAACAATCCCTCCTACGCCGTCCAAGACTCTTTCTCCGGTATCTAAAAGATAACAACCAACACCTTCTACAATCTCAATAGGAGAAATCACCCTGAATGTGGTTCCATCCTGCGCTTGCACGCCACAGGCTGCCGTAAGTCCAAACATTAAAATAAAAAACTTATTCATCTTATCTCTCTTTCCTGAAACATTCTATTAAACTTTACACCTTTTGCAAGGTGTCTATTGTCTGCACTTTATAGTATCTATTAGGACGCCATATTGCACATAATATAATTTTGACTGACTCTCTAGGCCTACTAATTGTTTTTAGCTGGCTCTCTAGGCCTACTAATTATCTTTTCCAGCCTTTTCTAGTAGTGTGCTTGAAGACTGCGTTTTGCCGCCTCCCACATTGAACTCCATTGTTATTCCACGCTTTTTACACACTTCGTATTCTGGTATATCGTCAGCCTTTCTGTCTCCACCGTTTGCAAATATCATCCTGTCAAAATGCCACTCCAAAGAATACTTGGTGTGAAGTATGTCAAGAGTCTCTGCAACAGAGGAGTTTTGATCCAAAGAGGGAACGGCTTGGCTAACACAGTCAAGAGCATTGACTATTCTAAGACGATCCTCAAGACACATGAAGGGTGTGCTTCCCTTTATTTTTACTTGGTCGTCGTTATTGACTATAACGATAAGAACTTCTCCCAACCTTTTAGCTTCCTCAAGGTAGTCCAAGTGTCCAATATGTATTGGATTAAAATATCCAGATACCACAACGATCCTGTCCATCATCTATTGTCTCCCCATATTCTATTCATTTCATCGGCTTCCATTTGGCTCTCAATAAGTTTATAGACAGTGCAGACACCTCTCATGTAAGAATCGCCAACATTTTTATAATCTCCGTCAGAAGAAGCACCGTAGACGACCTTTATCAGTTCATATACTAATCGGTTGTCTTTTTTTACTGTTTGTAGGAATTTTTCAAAATATTCCTCATCGTGATTCATAGATGTGGTGACAGAGGATACGGTTTCTGGCGTTATTTTAGGTATACTCATCGTGACAGTCGCTTGTGTAATCGTAGATGGCTAGAACTAGGATAAAAATGTATTGATCTAATTGGTTTGGCGTAAGCTCAAACCCTCTTTCAGCAATGCGACTTCTTAGTTCCAGCCTTTCACTTAGACACATGTTTATAACGTCATGCAGGTAGTCCATTGTGCTTTTGTCACTGTCTAGGCACAGCTTATAAAAATTATTATATGTCGTATTGATCGACTCCAGCTTTATTGTATCTTGATACAGAGCCTTCAACAGTGCTGATATTTTTTGTTGTTTCATGGTTGTACTACTTTTGTTTCAGGAAGTAAACGAATCCTATTAAGTAGTACACATTAAAAACCCTCATACTCAACTACTTCTAAACCACAAAGCCCCATAAAGTGCTTAGATTCATCTAATGTTTTTTTCCATCTCTTGTTTTGGCACGTTATTGAAACCACTCTTGATATTCCAGACTGAGCCACCATGCTGGCGCATGTGTTGCACGGAAGAAATGGGAAGGTGTATATGGTGTGTCCTGTCAGGTCTGTTTTAGCGGCCAGTACAGCATTGGTTTCTGCATGAATTATATGTTTGTATTTTAAACTCCTGTTTTCCAAAATCTCTGGGAAATCCTCTATACCTTGAGGAAGGCCGTTAAATCCCACTGAAACTATCTTTATGCCATTGGTAATAATTGCCCCAACTTTTGTTGAAGGGTCTTTTGACCATCTAGAAACATGCTCGGAGAGGCCTAAGAACCTTTTGTCCCACTTTTTTTGTCGCTCACTCATTATCGACAACCACTTTTCGTATTTTATTTTTTAGATTTTTAATTTTTATGCCTAGCTCATAGCTGACTTCTCGGCTTTTTACTAGCCTCAAGCACTCAATGTGGTAATCTATAGTCTCTTGTAGCTGTTCGACCTCCCACTTAATGTCAACACTAAGCTCATCAATATTAACTAGAACCATCTATCTTCTCCCTGTTTAGAGTTTTGAGATGTAAAAACCCATTAATAAACTGACTCCAATAAAAAATCCCAATAAAAAATCCTTAACTTCTAAATTTATTTTCTTCATATTCGCTGACTCCCTGTGGTTAGTAATTAATAAATATCGTAAAGTAGACTGAGAGAGACTCGAACTCCCGACAAAGGGATTATGAGTCCCCTGCTCTAACCAACTGAGCTACCAGTCCGTCCATTTTCCCCATATTTTTACAATAGCTGTTCCTAAAATGGTTCCACAAATCCACCCTGCTATGAAGAGCCATACGAGCTTTGCTTTATATACTAATACGGTTTTTTTATTCATTTTCAGACCTTATGAATCCAATTTTTACGATTGGGTCTTTCTCTCCCACGCTAAGGAAGTCGCTGACAGAGAACCAGTCTTTTGACCTAGACTCTCCACTCCACCACGAACACTCATACGTTACAGCGTTGTTTTCGTGAATGGCAACTGTGATGATCTTTGCATCTAGACTTTCTGTTAGAGCAACAGACGTTCCCACGCTATGTATCTCAATGTTGTCGTTATTTTCTGTCATTATTATTTCCTTTGGTTAAATTATATACATCCTCTGCTACAGAACAATCCTGCGGCTAGAGACAGCAAGAAATACAATGAAGCCTTGCCGTAAAATTTTAAATCATACTTTTCTATTTTACCCATCAAACATCTGTCCTTTCCAGTCCCAATTTCTAATATGAGACATTGCATCTTCTGTACATTCAGGGCATGGCATATTAACAACGCCTCCGTCCTTATCATGTTGATAGACAAGACCAGAATCGTCGCAATGCGAACATTTAGAATCTCCAGACAGACCGCTTCTCCATTCTTGCTCTGACATCATTTTAATCCCTCTGTGGCTGGCTGTACCGATAGCGCGTCCAGCATCTCATCTATATCAAACGATTCGTTTGGGTCGGCCAGCACTAGCTTGTTGCTTGTGTGGTAAGACAGTTCGCACAACGTCATCCATAGCAGGTGCTTTACCTCCTCAACACTAGGTTCAACTCGTCCATCTAAAATTTTATCTGCAATTTTCATTTTCACCACTCCTTCTTGGGAGGAATATAGTTTGTCCCCGACATACTATTTGCTTTTCTAGCTACAGCACAGGCGTTTTGTAATTCCGCTAGAAGCCCTATCGACTCCGAGTGGCTGTATACATTGTTCTCTACGGTTAGCTCTATAGTTTCATCAACCATATCAACCATTACAAATTCGCCTTTGAATATTGTTGTTATTTTACTCTCATTCATTTTCATGTTCCTTTAAGCTATAAGCCACAAACCTCTTCTTTATTAGACCTTGAACCATCGCTGTTAGTTTCTCTACCTCCATAGTGGAGTAAGAGTCTCTAATGGCTCGCTCACAGGCTTCTATTTCAATATCAATTTGAGCAATTAGATCACTCATCTTCATACTCCTCTGGCTCTTCAGGAAGTTCGTCGAAGAAGTGACCAATGTTCCTGTCATTGCCACACTCAGGGCAGTCACCACCACCCCTATTATTAAACCACATATGTCCACATGGGCAGACATGTTCCATACATGCCATTACTCTTGCTCCTCAGTACTATCTACATATCCACAGGCTTCTCCGTACTCATCCATTCGTAGATAAGCCACCCTGTTAATAAGACTCAATCTTAGTTGTTCGGGTGATACTTTTTCCCAATCATCACTATCTGTAGT
>Ga0302118_10000968_pt1 | contig 13982 bp, 19 predicted proteins | sample AG5_331_MG_FD_203126 | JGI IMG/M metagenome (GOLD analysis project Ga0302118, IMG submission 203126) | Marine microbial communities from Western Arctic Ocean, Canada - AG5_33.1 | ecosystem: Environmental > Aquatic > Marine > Oceanic | place: Canada: Western Arctic Ocean | collected 2017-10-01 | reverse complement strand
CTTTTTCAACAGAACTTTAATGACGACGAAGTAGCAAAAGCGAAAGTATGCTCCACTGCCGTTACTGTCGCTTTGAGACGGAACTATATGGATCCCGTTCCCTACCTTGCAGATGACAGGGTTTCTCCTGCTGATTTAGCAAGAAGTCCACTTTTACAATATCTATTTACAATAGATGGAAGGTAAACACTTTAACAGGGAACATGAAATGAAAATTCTTTTATCGCTAATCGTCGCCACGTCTTTAGTTACTCAGGCTAAAGCAGAACTAAGTACAGACCCTAGAGTTTTAAAACTAGACGGTTGTACAGGGTTTATGGTAGAGGGAAACTACCTATTTACTGCAAAGCACTGTCTTAATGGACTTGGACAGACTATTACATTTAAAAGCAAAAAAGATCCAAGTAAAGATATAGTTGCAAAACTTATTTATGTAACAGATCGTTCAGACGGTCCAATTGTATATTATCTTCCACCTGATGGTCAAAAAGGTTATAAGTCTTTTAAAATCGCACCATCGGCACCACCTATGGGTTCTTTAGTTCATTCTATAGGCTATCCTGGTGGAAATTATGCTGTTACATATGGTAAAATTTCTGGAGGAAATGGAGAAGATGTTAATTATGCGTCTATGCGAATTTCACCTGGTAATTCTGGTGGCCCATTATTAAATGAAAATGATGAAATTGTTGGCATTGCGCAAGCTGTAGATACTCCAATTGGTAGCAATAACTCGTATTTTGGCGGATGGGGTATAACTAAAGAGGCATTATACGAAGCGAAAAGATCCACATCAAAGATTTCGGAATCTTCAGCAAAATATAAAGCTGATGTTATTATATTTACAGCGGATTGGTGTCCGTCTTGTAAAGTGCTGGAACGAGAAATGCCCGCTTCTTATTTTAACGAGAAGGGGTTGCGGGTCATCAAGGTTAAAAGCAGAGAAAACGGATGGGCTGATTCTGATTTAGCTAAAGAGTTCAAATCAAAAACAGGCACAGACATTCCTGGTGTACCCACAATCTGGGCTAGAGGTACAGATAAATATCAGACAGGTTACACGTCTGGAAGAAGGCTGTCATTACTTGGCTTTATTGTAAACGGTTTTAAATCTATAGGTGTTTTATTATTTGGTAATAATCTTGATGGGGAAATTCTTCCAGAAACGGCGCCTGGACCACCTCAAGTTCCTAGTGTTCCCGATTACGAAGGTGACATTGATTTTCCATTACCTCCACCATCAGATGATGCGCCAACACCAATAGAAGAAGCAATTGACTGGGAAAATGTTTCAATAATTATAGCTGCCAAACAAACCGGATTAAGTTATGTCAGAAGCAAGGTTGCCTCAGTTGCGCTTAAAGCTATAAAAGGTCCATTAGCGAGAGCAAATGCTGAAATTTTTGAAGGCAAGGCAAACTTATTCTTCGTTGATGAAAGAACCCAGCCCAATAAATACGCTTCATTTACTGAGGCTGCGGGAGTTGATCCAAACCCATTCTATATAATAGTGCTGGTACAGAAGCAAAGTCTAGGACTTAAAGGGCTAATTGCCGGTAAAGTGGAGAGGTCTATCAAAGATAAAATCCCAGAAGACACTCCGGTTGAAATTATCTTTGAAAGAGTACATAAAGGCTCATATGCGGCCATTACGGAATCTCTCAAAGTAGCGGATCAGACACCAGAAGAAAAGGAAGTTTCTCTTAAAGACGCTATTGTTTCTGAGCTTAAAGGAGATCTTGGTGACCTTAAAGGCAATCTTGCTGGTATTGTCATCCCTTCAAAAGATGAGATCACTGGCACGGTCATTAAAAACCTGGGACCAGCTATCGCAGAGTTACAGAAATCTCAAGATGAAGACGAAGAAGAGAGAAGCATTTTCCAGAGGTTAATCGCTGGATTATTGGCTCTAATAGGCGCTAGTCATGCTACTGGTGGAATTAGAGGTTTTCTTGCCAACAGAGCGATGAAAAAACTTGGACTAAAATCAGAAGAGAAACCAAAACTCGCACCACAGGAGTAACGTATGGCATCCCTCTTAATATCAATGGGTATAGGAGGGTCTTTAGGAACAATTATAGGAGTGTTAAAAGATCCTCTTTTGGGCTTGACTTTTAAATTTGCTACTAAAAATATTTCTAAAATAGCAAGAGGTGAACATTTAAATGCTGAAGAAAAAAAGTTTATAAAAGATTACAATTCAAGAAAGTATATACACAACGGTATTGATTATACAGATCAATTTAGAACAATGTCTTTTTCACCAGGAATGCGATGAGACCAAATTGGGATGAATATTTTATGGCATCGGCTTTTTTGGCATCGTTTCGTAGTCACGATGATCAATCAAAAGTTGGAGCAGTTTTGGTAAACTCGGAGAAAAAAGAAATCTCCAGAGGATACAATGGATTTTGTTCAGGAATTGAGGAAAATGATCTTGACACAACCCGCCCCGGTAAATACAAATATATCGTTCATGCCGAGGCGAATGCTTTATCAAATTTAGTAATAAAAATCGATAAAGCTTCACTGTACTGTACTAGAATGCCATGTTTGATCTGCTCTAAATTATTATGGCAAAATAATGTTAGAGAATGGTATGTCCCAAGAAGCTGTGTCAATACCGATGAAGTACCAATAAGGGTTAAAAATTATTCAGCAGAAGAAGAAGAAATTCTTCAATTGTTATTGAGAAGTGGCCTTAAGATTTCTTATGTTGATTTTGATATAGATAAATTGACAGAGATTGTACAAAACAATAATAAATATTTTTCTTACTTAGGTTAAAAATGTCGATTAAAGCGCTACAAGACTACACCTTTGTTTCCAAATATGCACGACATTTAACCGACAAAAAAAGAAGAGAGGCATGGTCTGAAACCGTAGACCGTGTCAAAAAAATGATGCTGGAGAAGTATGCTGATTTTCCAGATGTTCATGAAGATATTGAATGGGCTTATGAAATGATGCGTAAGCGACGGGTGTTGGGGTCGCAACGTGCTTTGCAATTTGGTGGACCGCCTATCCTCAAACATAACATGAGGATGTTTAATTGCATTTCCTCTTTTTGTGATAGGCCTCGATTCTTCCAAGAGTGCATGTACTTACTACTGTGCGGTTGTGGTACAGGATTTTCAGTACAAAATCATCACATCAAAAAGCTACCAACCCTAGTAAAAGAAAAAGACGGTAGTAGAAAATGGATGATTGAAGATTCTATTGAAGGGTGGTCAGAGGCTGTTGGTGTATTGATAGGATCTTATTTCAATATCAAATCCCCTCATTGGGGCGACAATGTCCACACCGCAGACCAATATTTGGGCAGAAATATCTCCTTTGATTACTCCCTTATTAGAGAAGCTGGAACACCGCTATCTCATGGCGGTAAAGCCCCTGGACCAGAACCCTTAAAGAAAGCTCTTAGTAAAATCAAAGAAGTTCTTGACAACGCTATAAAAGATCAAAAACGCTTAAGATCAATTCAATGCTATGATATTGTAATGCATAGTGCCGACGCTGTCATTTCTGGTGGGGTGAGACGATCAGCTACAATTGCTGTATTCTCACCAGATGATACAGAAATGGCGAAGGCAAAGACTGGAAATTGGTTCAAAGAAAACCCACAACGAGGTCGTAGCAATAATTCTGCTTTATTAGTTCGTGACGAGACTACACCAGAACAATTCTCTGAGTTGATGAAATCCGTCAAAGAATATGGTGAGCCGGGATTTGTTTTCTCTGACAGTACTGAGCTTTTGGTAAATCCTTGTGTTGAAATTTCATTTTGGCCTGTGTGTGAGAAAACTGGAAAAAGCGGTTGGCAGGCGTGTAACCTTTCTACGATTAATTGCTCTAAGATTGAAGATGAGGTAGATTTTTATAAAGCCGCAAAAGCCGCCGCTATCATTGGTACGTTACAAGCCGGTTTTACAGATGTGGGTTATTTAGAAAATACTAGTAAAAGCATTATTGAAAGAGAGGCTCTTATTGGCGTTTCCATGACCGGGATTATGGAACAACATGAGACATGCCTGTCTCCGCTGCTACAAAAAGAAGCGGCAAAAATTGTTAAACAGGTTAATAAAGAAATAGCCAAGAAGATCGGAATTAACCAAGCCGCTAGATGCACCTGTGTTAAGCCAGAAGGGACGGCGAGTTGCATCCTGGGAACTTCCTCTGGAATCCATCCACACCACGCCAAACGGTATATCAGGCGTGTTCAGGCTAATAAGATGGAAGAGATCTATAAACACTTCCGCTCCATCAACCCCAGAGCATGTGAAGAGTCTGTCTGGTCAGCAAATGATACGGATGATGTAATTTCATTCTGTGTCGAGGTTCCTGCTGGATCAAAAACAAAGAACCAAATTAGCGCTATTGAGTTACTTAAATCTGTAAAATCTACCCAGCAGAATTGGGTTATTGGTGGGACTAATAAGAGCTTATGCACTCAACCTTGGTTGGTACACAATGTTAGCAACACAATTAATGTCACTTCTGAAGAATGGGGTGAGGTAGAAGACTTTATCTACGACAATAGAAAATGGTTCTGTGGTATATCTCTTTTACCAGTAACTGGAGATAAAGATTACCCCCAAGCACCATTTACTGCAATTTATCTCCCAAGTAAAATCATTTCTCATTATGGGGATGGTGCTATTTTTGTTGGTGGACTAATTGAGGTAGCATTAAAATTATGGGAAGACAATTTATGGGCTGCTTGTGATTCTATTCTTGGTATTGGTTCTAAACCAAAAGGAGAAGCTAAACATGAATGGGTCAAAAGATGTAAGAAATTTTCTAATAAATATTTCAACTCAGAGGTTAAAAATCTTACATATTGCATGAAAGATGTTTATAATTATAAATTATGGACGGAACTCAAAAGGGAGTATGTAGATGTGGATTTTAAAAATGTTATTGAAGAAAATGATGCTACAAATTTTGAAGGCGAATCGGCTTGCAGTGGCGGTCAGTGTGAAATAACCAAACTATGACAGAAAACTTCAACTTCTGGAAAGATAAAGGGGCGAGACCTGTGTGGATTCCTTCAGATTATGATGCGGTCATTAAGGTTAAAAAACTTACTAGCACAGCAACCATACCAACGAAATCCAGAAAAACAGATGCTGGCTATGACCTGTATTCAGATCAGGACATAGCACTTTATCCAGAAGATACGAAACTAATTAGTACTGGAATTGCCTTTGCGATACCAGATGGTTATGCCGGATTAATCTGGGACAGATCTGGACTTGGCACTAAAGGGGTTCATCGACACGCAGGGGTGGTAGATTCTAGCTATCGAGGGGAAGTAAAAGTGGCGTTATATAACGCTAGACCTGGACATGTTGATTTTACAGACAATATGTACTTTATAAGCAGAGGTGATAGGATTGCGCAGATTCTCTTCCAGAAAGTGCCGCACTTCGACCTAGTAGAGACTGAGGAATTAGACGATACAGATCGTGGTTCATCAGGTTTTGGTTCATCAGGTAAATAATATGAGAAAAGACAAAAAAGTTCAAGAGGACTTACTTGAGGGAGATCGGACAAAATCACTAACCGCAAAAACTCAAAACCAAAAGAATTATATACTCTCTATTATAGAGAATGATATTACATTTTGTTTTGGTCCTAGCGGAACTGGAAAAAGTTTTGTTGCGGCGGGCATTGCTGCTCAACATTTAAACCGCCAAAAAACATCGCAAATTATTGTAACAAGACCTCTAGTTTGTGCGGGGAAAAATCTAGGAGCGGTTCCCGGTGAGATTGACGACAAAGTCAAGCCTTACCTAAAGCCGATGGAAGAAAATTTAAAATTCTTTTTGGGCAATAAAAAGTTTAAAAAGTTGCTCGAAGAGGATATAATAAAGTTCGAACCACTGGAGCTGATGAGAGGGGCGAGTTTTCACAACTCTTACATGATTCTAGACGAGGCTCAAAACTGTACTTTAGATCAAATTAAGATGTTTATCACCAGAATTGGAGAAAATAGTAAAGTTATTATTAATGGTGATGTAAAACAAACTGATTTAAAAGACGGTAGTGGTTTAAGAATATGTATAAATAAGTTAACAGAGATAAAGGGCGTTGGCATTTGTGAATTTAACCACAATGATATACAGCGAAATTCAATAATTAGTTCTATTCTGGTGGCGCTGGAAGATGAACAAGATTTTTCTTATTCGAGATCTACAAGATAATCCAATTAGCACTTACAAAAAAACGTGGTGTTATAAAACACTTGGTATCGCAAAAGCGGCTGCTAAGAACTATATAAAGAACAAAAACAAACATTTACCTAAGACTAAAAAACTATCATATGATAGTATTAAGGTGATAGAATGCGACCTTGTAAGGATGGAAGAACATCCTATTTAGTCTTGACGTTTAATGCAATGTGGTATCTAATTGGTTTTATTTCAGCTATAGATGTTTATTACGCAATAAAATGGAGAGAAACCTTACCTGAACTAGAACAGAACCCTATAGGCAGAATGCTCATAAAGTATGATGCAAATGATATCTCACTTTTTATGGGGTTGAAGGTCGCGGGAACTGTTTTAGTTTTAGGGATGTTACAAAATTGTTTTTTACTGTCAAAAAGAGACGGAAGAAAAAGAACACACAGAATCACAATGGGTGTTTTTCTTTTTCAAATCTGGTTATTTTTATATATGCACGATTATTTTATACGAGGTCATTAAATGCCCAAATACGACTATGGTTGTAATCATTGTGGGTTTTTATGGGACGATGTTGTCCAGAGTATTAACGACTCTCCGAAAAAGAAATGTCCAAAATGCAGTAAGATGACGCTGGAAAGATTAATTTCTGGAGGGCTACAACCCTTTGTAAGGGGTGAAGCAACGACTTTAGGACAGCTTGCCGAACAAAACACAAAAAAAATGGGGCGATACGAGTTACAAGAAAAAAGAGCCAAAACTAAAGAAGATACAAATGCTGGACTAAAAAGACATAAGGAAGAAATTAAACAAATAGGAAAAATGAGCGAAATTCAAAAAGAAAGATATATTGACAATGGATGAGTTTTATAAACCAATGCAATACGAGGAAGTGTTCTACAACGACCAAGGAAAAGAATGCGTAGAAAATGAACACTGCTTCGCCAAAAAGATAGAAAAAGTTTCAGATCAAATAAACGCAATTAGTCATCACATCCTTTGTAAGATGAATACAATAATTGACCCTTGGGGCGAGGATTGCTCCAGAAGAAAATTAAGAGAAATGTCTTTTAAGAAGGTCACTGAAGAAGCCTTTACGTCGTATATAAAATATCTAAAAACTAGAGAACAAAGATTTTTGACTATCGCTAGGAGAAAACAATATGGTTAAGAAAAAAGAGAACACTAGACACAGGATGAATAAACTAGAAAAGTTCTATATAGATCATCATATAGAATCAGATGCGAAAAGTTTAGCTATAGAGCTTGGCATCCCAGAAGCCGTAATAGATAGATATCAAAAAAAAGTAAAAAGAGATAACAAAAAAGAAGATGATAAAGAAAAGAAACCTACTACAACAGATGATTTTATGATAAAAAAAGAAGGGCGCGGTGTGGTTGTCATGACAGAGGCCGCTTCACAACAGGGTGACGCGACTCGTGGTGCGGGTTTGAAAAGTAAGTATTATAATAATGCCGTCAAAAAAATACGATAGTCAGTTTGATGCCTTTTCTGAAAATGAAGAAGCAAAAATAACTGACGGCAATCGTCTTTGTGAAAAAATATTTCAAAAAAGAGCAAATGTTAGTAATGAAGGTAAAATACCCGATAAATTTTGGAATCTACCTAAGTACAAAGGGTCGTACACAGGTCAAATAGTAGCTGCGAATAAATTGCTCCAAAAATACTCTATGCTGGCAATATCGAAGGCTATTGATTCTAAAGATGCTAAATATATATTATCATTTCGTAACAAGAAGCTCGTACCAATTATTGAGAAATACCAGAAGGAAGTTGATAACACTATTATTGAGAAATCAGATGAGAGTGTTAGGAAAACTAGAAGGCCATTAGGCAAAAAGAATTTATTTTCAGAATTAGAGTAGAAAAGAATTATGTCAGAAAAAGAGAAGAAACAGGCTGAACTCAAGAAATTAGTTAAAAACATCGGTAAATGTATAGTAAGTGGCAGAGAAGTGTACGAAGAGAAAAAGAATTTAAAAACTTTAAAAATTAGTCCAGCATTAGATTTTGCTCTGAATGGTGGTGTGCAAGAGGGTTCTTGGGTGACGGTTACCGGTTTGCCTAAAACTGGTAAAACGAGTTCTATGTTGCAATTGGCAGCAAACGCTCAAAAAGAAGGAAGAAAAGTAATTTATCTAGATGCTGAGGGTAGATTAAAAGGTCATAATCTAGATGGCATAAACGGTCTAGATCTGGACTCCATGAAGATCGTCAGGTCTCCTGACGACAAGATACTAAGTGCTGAAGAGTTTTTGAGTATTCTTGAAAATTTAATTCAGCAGAAAGAATATGAACAAGCCATAGTAATTGTAGACTCGATGTCCAGCCTTATTCCATCTAGAGATTTGGGAACAATGGTGGATGGTGAACGGCGACCTGGACTCCCGAAAATTCTTTCGGACTTTACTAAGAGGATGGGGCAGGTTATACCTAAAACCAAAACCATCATTATCTTAATTGGACACTTAATCGCTAATACTAGTGGTTGGGGCAAAAAGAATGTCGCTGATGGCGGTATAAAGGTTCAGTATCAGGCTGATACTATGATCACTGTCAAAAAAAGCGAACCCTGGATGGTAGACGGCCAAAAGGTTGGTCAGATCATTCTATGGGATATTGGAACTTCATCACTAGGCGCTAGTGGAACACAAGCAACTAGCTATTTCCGTTACGGTAAAGGGCTGGATGGAGTTCAGGAAATTATCGAGCTGGCAGACTCTTTTGATGTTGTCGAAAAAGCTGGCGCGTGGTATTCTCTACCATTCATGTCCAAATATGACAAAGAGTATGAAGAAAAGAAATATAAATTCCAAGGCGTAAACAAACTCTACGATTTTCTGGAAAACAACGTAGACGCCATGAAAAATCTTGAAACTGAGTTACAAGAATATATTACATGAAAGTAATAGGCTTTGATGGGAGGGAACATGCTCTGACCTTTAAAAGGGCTAGAGGGAACTCTAAACGAGATAATAAATCATCCCATCACTTACGGGCTAGAGAGTTACTTTCTGAGTTATTTCCTTACGAGAAGATATACGAAGAAGTAACTCTCCCCGGCTCGAAAACCATTTCTACAGGTCTGCTATACGCAGACTTTCTTATTCCAAATAAAGACATTCTCGTAGAAGTGCATGGTAAGCAGCATTATGAATACTGCCAATACTTCCATAAAACAAAATCTGCTTTTATGAAGTCTCGTAAAAGAGACAATAAGAAAATAGAGTGGTGCGCGTTAAACGATTTCACCATAATCATACTACCTTACAATAAAGAAGAACAATGGAAAAACTTGATCATAGATTCAATATAAACGAAGAAGAAAAAAAGCTTATTGAAGACATTGAGGCATTTATTGGTCAATATGAGATTGGCGGAAACTTAGGTCTGGTAAAATTAGATCCAGCAGTCTGCGAATCGTTAAATATTGATAGAGGTGTTATGGCGGAAATGTCTTCCGAAGATATTTATCATAATGCTTATTTAATACAGGCTTATATTAGCAAAATAACAAACCAGAAAAATAGAAATAAGATAATACTTTTTCAAATAGAGGCCGCATATAAAGACGCAATTAATCACTATCTTCCATCCATGACGTTCCCCGACTATACAAAATATGAAGCAAAAGAACAAATGATTTGTGAGAAGAATGACATGGCTTTTAAGTTAAGAGAATTAATGAGAAAAATGCAAAGCGTATTAATGCTATATGACGACCTTATTGAACCCTTAAAGAAGATGTCGGACACATTAAATAACGTAGGGAGAACAAAATGAAATTACTACAAAGCCTACAAAAACTAAAAGAAGGTATTGAGACTGGTAACAACGCACTTATTGAAGAAGGTTACTCATTACTCACTGGTGAGGAAATTAGTTTTCCGACTAACACTCCTGAACCAGAAGGCGTAGAGGGGTCTTTAGGAAAAATTATAGGAGTGTTAAAAGATAATGTGGAAATCCTAGAGATGGATTTCACGATGGATAAAGATAAAACAAATGCTAAAAAAAAAGAATTTGTAAATAAATTTGATCCTGGTCTTGACGCCGACGAAGAAGATGGCTATGACCTAATAAATGACAATATCAAACCAGTGGAGAGAAAAAGAAAAGCTCATAAAAATGTAAAAGTATTTTGTCAAGATTGCCAAAAGAATATAGAAGTTGATCCGCAGTTCAAAAAGGAACCATATTTCTGTGACTTCATCAAACTCGGACAGAAATGTCCCGTCAGTCAATAACGTTGCTTCGGAGAAGGCCGTATTGTCTGGGATGATACGATATGGGTATGATGCTTTTTTAGATGTTACAGGTCTTATAGAAGAAGAGACCTTTACAATTGATGAAAATAAGGTTATATACAAATGTCTTTTTAAAATCTTTGAAACATCGCAAAATGTAGATTTAACATCGATCTTATCGGCGGCCCAGCAGCTTAACCTGGCTGAGTATGTTGAAAAGAAGGATGTTTTAAACCACATTAAACACTTGATGAATTACGATGTCCATGTCGAGAATATCAGGCAACATGCACAGAAAATCCGCAAACTACAATTAACTAGAGATTTACAAAATGAGTTAAGAGTAATCTATTCGTCATTGTCAGAAGTAGATGGTGATGAGACAGTGACTGAAATTGTTTCAATACCAGAAACGCGAATACAAAACGCCTGTCTTAAATATATTCGGGAGGACAATAGTACCACCAAGTTGATTGGTAAAGATTTAGATGAATACCTCGACCTTTTAAAAGCAAATGAAGAAACTGATCCTGGAGTCAGTAGTGGATTTCCAATTTATGACAAAGCGATTGGTGGTGGGTTTCGTCGTGGTGCTGTGGATCTAATTGGCGCGAGAGCAAAATGTGGTAAGTCTACGTTAGCAGATAACGTGGCATTAAGTATTGCTGATCGCGGAACGCCAGTATTGATTCTCGACACAGAAATGAGTCAAGAAGATCACTGGAATAGGCTTCTAGCTAACCTATCTGGGGTCGCCATCAATGATATATCAAGTAGTAAATTCAATAAAGAAAAACAACTTGTTGATAATGTTGATGAAGCCGCCGAAAAAGTAAAAGAAATACCATACCATTATATTAGTGTTGCGGGAAAATCATTTGATGAGATAATAGGTATTGCTAGAAGATGGTTATTCAAGCATGTCGGGTACAATGACGAAGGTAGGATGAATGACTGTTTGATAATTTATGATTATCTTAAATTAATGACTTCTGAGAGTATTAGCAATAATCTTGCAGAATTTCAAGCACTCGGTTTTCAAATCACACAATTACATAATTTCTGTGTAGAATATGATGTACCCTGCTTGGCATTCGTGCAATTAAATAGAGACGGTATCACAAGAGAATCTGAAGATGTTATTTCCGGGTCGGATAGATTGATCTGGTTATGTACATCTTTTTCTATTTTTAAAGCAAGGAGTCCAGAGGAAATAGCAGAAGAGAATTTAGGCAACGGGGTTAATAGAAGACTAATACCTGTTGTTGCAAGGCACGGTCCCGGCATGGATGGTAACAGCATATTTATGAGAATGACAGGTGAGTTAGCAAGATTAGAAGAGATAGGTACTAAACGAGATGCTGAAAGAATACACAGAGAAAAACAAGATGGATTCCCAGACAAACAAGAACCAGATCAAGAGGTCAGCGATTCTTCAGGTGGAGAAATTGACGAAGGCTCTTGATATAGATTTGTTTCACAGCGCCGATAAATTAATAGGGGCGTGTCCTGTTCATGATGGTGACAACCCATCTGGCTTCAATATCAACGTTGATCCAGAATCTCAATGGGCGGGTGCATGGTTTTGCAATACACAGAAATGTCACGAAAAGTTCCCCAATGACATACTTGGCTTAATCCAAGGTATTTTGAGTAGAAAAATGAACAAGGAATTTTCGTTTAAAGAAACAATTGATTATATAGAATCTGTCATTTCGGTTGACAAGACTGCAATAAGGGTTGATAATTATGATGTAGTGCATCAGGTTTTTAGTAAAAAGACCAATAATAGCATACTTTGTTATAGAGACAGGTTTGTAAAGACCCTAACCATCCCCTGTCCATACTTTACAAATAGAGGTTTCTCAAAAGAAGTTCTGGAAGAATTTGGTATTGGGTTTTGCAGCGACCAAACGAAACCCATGTATAACCGGAGTGTTTTTCCGATTTTTAACCCCGGCAGTTTTGATAACAATGAGATCATTGGTGTTGTCGGTAGATCTATAGAAAAGAATCCAAAGGAAAAGTGGAAATTTAGCAAAGGTTTTTCTGCTGGTAAGAATCTGTTTGGATACAATAAAGCATACGAAAGAATGAAAAGGACCGGCTCGGCGGTGCTAGTAGAAGGTCAGGGCGATGTTCTTCGGTTATACGAAGCGGGTGTTCTTAATTGTGTTGGAATTTTTGGTTGTGACCTAAATGATGAACAAAGCATCTTGCTGGAACGAGCATCAGTAGATAATATAATCCTCGCCCTTGATAATGACAAGGCTGGACAACAGGGTAGAGATAAGATTATCAAAAAATACGGTAAGATGTTTAACTTAAAAACTGTTAGTTTCAGCAAGAAAGATATTGGCGAGCTAACGGTTGAAGAAATCCAAGAACAGATTATACCACAAATAAAGAAATATGTTTAATGTCAAATATTGTAGCATTTGCTGGTGCTAAACAATCCGGTAAAACCACATCTGTAAATTTTCTTCATGGACACGAGATGAAATCTCATGGTTTCATTAAGAAATTTTTTGTAGATGAGGGCGGTAGACTAGTTGTTAATGCTAAATACCTAGATGATAATGACAAAGAATTTGAATCTATGGGTGTGTTTGATGTTTTTCAGGATAGTCAAAGTTTTGTGGACTATGCATCAAGCACTTTTTGGCCTTTCGTCAGGGCTTATAATTTTGCAGACCCGCTAAAGAGAATGTGCATGGGTCTTTTTGGTCTGACTCGTGAGCAGTGTTATGGTACAGATGAAGAAAAGAACAGTCTGACCGATATTCTGTGGGACGATATTCCTATTGTGCTAACCGGAGGTAAGTTTCAAACCTTTGATGGTAGTAAGTCAAATTCCGGCCCAATGACAGCCCGCGAGTTCATGCAAACTTTTGGGACAAACATCTGCCGTAGAATCAAAAACGACGTATGGGTTTCTCTCTGTATTAACCAGATCAAAGAAGAAAACCCCAACCTAGCACTCATTGGCGACTGTCGATTCAAAAACGAAATTGACATTGTTCATGAAGCTGGCGGGAAGGTTATTTACTTTACTAGAAATTCAGAAACCTCAGATGGGCATGATAGCGAAAAAGCATCTGAATACAAGGAACACTATGATGGTATTATTGATAATACAAATATTGGTATAGAAGAACAGAATAAGCTTGTGCTTGAACAGATTCAGGCATGGGGAATTTTACCTAAATACATCGAGGGGATCTAGGTTCAACTTGTCATCCGGTTTAGTCCGGGTTCATTTACTCATCTAGACCCCTCGATAATTTATAAGAGTAATTATGTTAGTATGCTACCACAGATCTAGTTCACTTGGTCAGTTAGAATTTTGTGAACAGAAGTTCTTTCTACAATACAATCTGTCATTACGCGATAAAACTAACAAGAAAGCACTTCTTGGTACGGTTGTTCATCGCGCATTGCAGTTATTGGCAGATAAGAATCTGGCGCAGAAGAACAAGGCCGGTAAGGTTATCAATGATGATATCCCCAACCTGTCTTACAAAA
>Ga0302118_10000962_pt1 | contig 14017 bp, 4 predicted proteins | sample AG5_331_MG_FD_203126 | JGI IMG/M metagenome (GOLD analysis project Ga0302118, IMG submission 203126) | Marine microbial communities from Western Arctic Ocean, Canada - AG5_33.1 | ecosystem: Environmental > Aquatic > Marine > Oceanic | place: Canada: Western Arctic Ocean | collected 2017-10-01 | reverse complement strand
TTTGTTAACAGGGACGGCGAAGAGGTTGTTTCGGTTGTGGGCGATGATGGAGAAGAGGAATGGGTAAAACTTTCATTAAAAGAAAGAAAACCTTTCTTAAGTGACGAAGGCGAACCCGTTGAATCTCCGGCAAAGGCGGAAAAACCCTCCGAAAAACCCTCCGAAAAATCCGAAGAAGGGTCTGAAAAAGAGGTCTCTTCAGAAGAGCCCGTCACTGTTAAAAAAGGGAAAACAACTAAAGCCACAAATTAGCCCAATGTGTGTAATTTAAATAGCGTGGAAAGTCTATAGGGGGGAAAGGTGTATACTGATCCCCCTTTACTTTTATAGGGGTGGAGCAAAAGATGGCAGAGCGATTCAATTTAACTGCTCAGATACAGTTACAGGCGCCTCGTAATACGGCCCAAGTCATTGGCGACATAAGGAAACAGCTCTCCGGAATAACGGCCAACGTGCAGATTAAGGGCGATGCTAGAACTTTAGCTAAGATAAACAAAGAGATGCAGGGTGTCGATAAGTCTTCTAAATCTGCTTCTAAATCTGTGGGCAATTTAAATAAGAACCTTTCTGAAGCGGCCCGTAGATTTAGTGTTATTACGGTAGCCACTGGTACTATGATCGCGCTCGCTCGGGCCATCAAGAATGCGGTGGGGGAGGCTATTGCTTTTGAGAGAGAGTTGATTAAGATCTCTCAGGTTACGGGCAAAACCGTTAGTCAGTTGCAGGGGCTTTCCGATGAAGTTACTAGGCTCGCCACAAGTTTAGGGGCTTCGTCTGCTGATCTATTGAATGTTGCTAGAGTGTTGAATCAGGCTGGATTTGCCGCAGAGAAGACCAAACAGGCATTAGATATTCTTGCTAAAACTAGCTTAGGGGCCACATTTAATAACATTCAAGACACTACTGAAGGTGCCATTGCTGTTCTGAGACAGTTTGGGGATGAGGCGAGGCTTGCTGGCGGAGATATCAAGTTTCTTGAACAGACTATGGATGCAATTAACTCTGTGTCTAAAAAGTTCGCGGTAGAATCTGGAGACTTGATTACTGTTATTCGTCGTGTTGGTGGTGTGTTTGCGAGCGCTGGTGGTAGCGTCAATGAACTGATTGCTCTGTTTACATCTGTACGTGCGACGACTCGTGAGTCCGCCGAGACGATTTCTACCGGTTTAAGAACTATCTTTACACGTATTCAGCGGACTGATACGGTTGATCAGTTGGCCGCCCTTGGTATTCAGTTGAGGGATTCTCAGGGGCAGTTCGTGGGTGCTTACGAGGCTGTCCGTAGACTATCTCAAGGTTTAAGCGGTCTCAATCCAAAAGACTTTAGGTTTAGTGAGATTGTTGAATCTCTCGGTGGGTTCCGTCAGATTGGTAAAGTTATTCCACTTATCCAACAATTTACCACCGCCCAAGACGCATTGAATGTCGCTCAATCTTCCTCCGGCTCTGTTGCTAGGGACGCTGTAACCGCCCAGCAATCTTTGGCGGTTCAGGCGGCGAAGGTTAAGGAAGAGTTTTCGGCTTTGATACGTAAGCTTACCGATAGCTCCACCTTCAGGTCTGTGGCTAAGGGCGCTCTGGAAATGGCTAGCGCGTTTATTAGAATAGTGGAAGCTCTTGAGCCACTATTGCCACTTATTACCAGCTTGATTGCATTAAAGATTGGTAGCGCTTTAGCTCCCGGTTTGGGCGCTCTTACGGGAATCGGACCAAAACGCAAAGCTGCTGGTGGGCGAATCCAAGGGTTTGCTAGGGGCGGTTTTGTTCCGGGTTCTGGTAATCGCGACACCGTTCCGGCAATGCTTCAGCCCGGAGAATTTGTCATCAAGCAAAGTAGCGCTAAGAAGTTGGGGGCCGGTACGCTTGAGTCAATGAATCAGAATAGATTCGCTGGTGGGATCAAGGTTCCAAAGCCCCCAAAAGAAGTTGACAGAGGAGTGGCGGTAGCGGACGAGTTGAGACAAACAAGCGGTAGAACTCCATTGACCGCAGGCAAGAAAGCATTGCAGGCCGGTAAGGATGGGGCAGAGGGGTCAATACGGCTTTTGAGCAATGAGGCTCAGGCCGAACTCAATAGTGAGGTTGGTAATTATGGTGGAGCGTTTCTTCGACCCGAGGCACGGGATCAAAAGTTACAAGGACTTCTTAAGCCGGGCGCTATTAAAAAAGGTATACAACAAAACAAAGATATTTCCAGTATTAAGCTTTTGGCCAAAAAGCTCAGAGATGAAAAACTTGCTAAAACAATAACTAAAGAAATTGAAGAGATCGAGGAGATTGCTCAGAAGAAAGGTAGTGGATTTGTATTGCACGCTGGTTCATTAGAGGCAGAGAAAAGCAAGAATCTAGAGGGTATTATCATAGGGGGTGTTACCGACACTGTTGAAAAGGGGGCTAGTGCAATAGGGGGAGTCTTTGGCAATAAAATAAGTGGCGCCAAACCATCGGAGGTGGCTGGTATTTTGAAAAGTGCCAATATTGATAACGTTACCGGAAACATTTTTGAAGGCATCATTACTTCTATTGGCGCGAAAACACCATTTTCGGGCAGAGACTCTAGTGCAGATTTTGATTATCCGACTGGACTGGGTAGCGACGTTGCTGGGTTGTTTGGCTTGGGCAACGTGCAGAGCGAGGCAACCGATGCCAAATCTTCATTCACTGGCGATAATGTAAAAAGTTTTAATAAAAAGGTGAAAAATTTTGAAACTAAGAAATCCCTTGATGAGCTTATAGGTAAACTCGCGCCTCGCTTAGGCGAGATTGAAAAAGGTTTGCAAAACGCCTTCAAGGGTTTTGCGGGGGGAGATAAAGAAAAATTTAAAGGTGTTGCCGGTGTTGGCCCAGAAGACAAAGATCCAAGGGGCGCCGTCAAGAATATAGTGGGCAAATCGCGCTTTAAAGCCCAAAAAGCGGCGACGGGTGGTAAGATAGATACGGTTCCCGCGCTCCTTACTCCCGGCGAATACGTCATTAATAAATCCGCTGCCCAAAGTATTGGTTACAGTAATCTCAATACGATGAATAAAACCGGAGCACAGAAGTTTGCTACTGGTGGGGCTGTGGGTGTGCAGAGGTTTTCTGACGGTGGTTCGCCGGTTGCGGCTGGTGACTTTGGTGTAACTAAAGCCAAAGACTTAGCAATTGTGAACGCGGCAGCCAAAAAGAATGCGGACGCATTCAATACGTTGACCGCGAGAATAGAAGGATTTGACCCGTCCGAGGCTAGGGCTGCGCTTGTGCATTTTGCTAGAAACTTTGATGAGGCCGCTGACGAAGCGGCGAGTTTGGATGCCGCTGTCGAAGCTGCCCACAGCTCTGCAACTGAATTTGGCGAAGGGGCCGAGAGAGTGGGTAAAAAGGGCACACGGAAGAATGAGGCGCATGTAGTGAGCGGGCCCAGTGTCAAAGATAGACTCAGGGGCGTGGCGGATGAAAGAAAACAAGCCAAGGCCCATATTGGTATAGCGCTAAAGGGGGCCTCCGGAGACGAAGAGGGTGACTTAAAGAAAAATATGGCCCACTATTCCAACCTCCTAAAAACTGGCGTAGAACATCAAGAAGCTTTGAATCAGGTGATGGGAAAACTAGAAACAACAGAGAAGCAATCTCTTGCGGCTAAGGCAAAAGGTCTGGCCGGGAAAGCTGTCGGGAAAGCCAAGCAAGGAGTTGCGGGGGTGGCTGGGGTGGCCAAGGGGGCACAAGGGGCTGCGCAGAGTGCTCAACAGCTTGCTTTCATGGCGACGGTGGCGGGGGGTGCCGCTATTCAAATGAGCGGCCTCAGTGACGCGAGTAAACAGGCGGCGACTGAAACTTTGGGATTTGTTGCCGCGCTTGTTGCTGGCGGAGCAACTGCGCTAGATATGTTAGGCAGCCTTGCTGACATAAGCAAGGTTTCTGCTGTTGCCGAGGGCGTTGAGGCTGGTGCTACCACGGCTGTCGTTGCCCCGCTATTGATTCTTATCGGTTCGATTGTTGCTGTCATTGCTGTCTTGAAGTACTTTCAAGCTTCGGCCAAAGCTGAAGCCGATGCTCTATCTAAGGGGTTAAAAGAAACCCTTGATAATATATCATCGGGTGAAGGTGGTTCTACGGACAAGGCAAAATCAGACATATCTGGAATCATCTCGGCGCAGGAGGAGGCCGATAAATTCGGTGGTGCGATGACGGGGGCGGGCATTGCAGCGGGTATCGGTGGAGCGAGCATCGCCACGGCGGGAGTTGTAGCAGCGGCGGGAGCCACCGGAGTAGCGGCCTCTGCGGCGGCTGCGGGAGCCGCTATGGGGTCCGTTGTCCCAATTGTTGGTACGCTTATAGGAGCCCTTGCCGGGGCCGCGATTGGATACTATCTACTAAGCGCTTCGCAAGAAGCTGCGGTGGCAGCACAAAATAGATTAATTGGCGGACTTTTTGACAGTATTGACACCTTTGAAAATCTCGCAAAAAGTGGTGCTCGGTTTGATACCGCAATGAAGGATCTTGACAAAAAATTCTTTGCCGACACAAAATCTGGAAAAGAGGACCGGATTCGAGAAGAGGCGTCCATTGCGGGCGGTCTATCGGGAGAAGGGGTTGGGGATGAGTTCGCAAAGCTCGGGGAAATTGCGGCGATGGCTGGAGTGAATATTTCACAGTTGAGCGAAGAGAGTTTGACTGAAGAATTTGGAGAGAATAGTGCAGAACTTATTGCATTTCAAGTAGCGACAAGAGCCAGCACGAAAGGTATGGAAAACCTTGCTAAAAAAGTTGAGGCCACGCAATCTGTGTTCCAGAAAGCTGCGCAATTGGAAATTACAGGACTTGGCCCGACTTTTGACCAGTTGATCAATGGAACGAGCCAACTGGCCGGCGCGTTTAAAGCTGCGAATAAAGCAATAAAAGAGGAGACCGCCGCGAAAGTTGCCGCCGCTGATCAAGCCATACGGGCCGCACAGAAACAGATACAACGAGGCGAAGTCGATGGCGATCAGGGAACGGTTGATCGGGGTGTGGCTGCGCTTGACGAGGCAAACGTAAGGCGGGCCGAGGCTATGAAGAGAGGGACGAAACAACAGGAAGACCTCATCGAGAGCGGCCGAAGAATGGATGAGGCCAAGAGGGAAGAAGTAGCAGCAACACAGGCGGCGGCTGCGGCTGCTCACGCTCTAGCGGTCCAAATTCGGGCAACCGCCGACTTCATGAAGGAGCTTACTGGTATACAATTCGCACAGGGGCAGGAATCAAAAGATCTTGACAATAGGACGGCGGTTCTGTCTGGTGGCGACTTAGACTTTTCCCGTGATATAGAAGGTTTGCAGGGAGACCCTACCCAGATCAGAGACCCTAAGCAATTCACGGACGATATGGATCTTGCGATTAGTGAACTACCGGCAGGACTTCAGAAAGAAGCCAGAAGACAGGTCAAGCTGGTCACACAGGCTACCGATGTCTTTAACGAGGGAAAAAAGAGGGTAACTGAACAATTCGCAGGGGCCCAGTCAGTGACGGGGGAGTTTGGGGATAAGCAGATAAAGGAAATTATTAGCGCGGCCGGATTAAATCCGGACGAATTAGAGGATAGCGGCCTTTTAAAGGGGATAATGAGTGATATTAGGGAAAAGGCTCAAGATGGGATTAGTGACGCTGAGTTTGGCGAAATATTTTCTCCTATCGCGGAAGCCGCCGGCGCTGCCCAAGAAGGTCTGAAAAAGACCAACGAAATAAGAAATGCTGATCTTGCTAACTACAAGAAGCATTTAAATGGAATGTGGGCCGTGAGAGACGCCGACTTGAAGAGTCGGCAAAAGCAGCAAGAGGTTTTCCAGAAGGGTGCGAAACTGAGGGCTGAGGCCAGAGGAAAACCTTTAAGCAGTAGAGCAAAAGAGCGAGCCAGAACAGACTCTGCGCAGCTAGCTTTGAGCGGAACGGGCGTTCGGGCCGGAGATTCTCTTGCTGCGGCTCAGAAATTGCGGGACGCCAAACTTCAACACAAAGCGATTCAGCGACAGTTAAAAAGCCAGACACTAAGTGCGGTGAGGTTAAGAGAACTAGCTGTAGAAGAGAAAAACGCGCAGGACACCATTAAGAAGACGACAGCCGAACTAGAGCGTCTGGCCAACCAGACGGATAAAGCTGCTGACATTATGTCAGAAATAGATAAAGAAAAGAGTAAACGAGATACGGTTACTGGTCTCATACAAGACTTTGTTGTCGGGGGCAACGAAGAAAGAGGCAAGATGGTGGCGGCTTTCCAAAGTGTTAATAAGGCTATTTCAACCGGAACCTTGCAGAACCAATCTCCGGAACAGCGGCAGGCCACCGTTGGGTTGCTCGATAAGCTTGGAGATATCGAAATTCCCGGCACGGGGGGCATGACGGGAAAAGAGGTTAAACAAGAACTTGTCTTCCGTGATGCGATTCAGATGGGCCTTGATCCCGCTATTGCTGAAAAGTTGGCAAGAGCTACAACCAAAGAGCAGCAGCTTATTGATTCGCTTGACAGGCTTACTCAAGAAATGCAGCGGGCCGCTACCGGTCAAGCTGTGGCTGAAATTACGACTCCGGCCTTCAATGCGCAGGGCGGACCTGTCCAATATAGGGCCGGGGGCGGTGTAGTTTATGCCAATGAAGGAACCCTTGTTAATTTCCAACCAAAAGGTACTGATACCGTTCCCGCCATGTTAACTCCGGGTGAATTTGTTATTAAGAAAAGCTCCGTTGATAAATATGGCTCTGGGATGATGCAAAATATTAACGCAGGGAATTTTGCTGATGGTGGGGTTGTAACTCCGGTATATAGAGATGGTGGGGGATCTATAGATGCTCTTGGTCGAAAGGATTTTCTAAACCAATTAAAGACGGCTGCTAATAATTTTAACTTCCTTGGAGTTTCTGATCCAGATGAAACTGCTATATTAGGACTATTTAACTCTCGAACAAATAGAGATTATGTTGCTCATAAATTAGAAATAGATTCAGAAAATTCTAGATATGTGCCAACTAAGCCGTATTTTAAGATAAAAGATGATGTGCCGAATATATTTGAGAAAATGAAAGCATCTTTTACAGGCGATCAAATAACAGCTTTTAACAACTCCCTTGAAAAGCATGGCTGGCTTACTGAAATTCCAAATAGCTACGTTGACAGATCACCAAAGCGGAAAGCGGCCGCTCAGAAGGAAACTGCGCAGCAGAAAGCAGCAAAAGCAGCAAAAGCAGAACAAGCAAAATACGTAACAATATCATCACCCACACAAGCAGACCCGGACGGGAAATTAATCAAACTTCAAAACCCCTTCGAACGAGATCGCGAGCAGAACCGTTTTGCATTTGATTTTTGGCAAAGCAGGCAAAAAGAGTACGTTGATGCATATAATGAAAAACTGAAGGCAAGAAGGGAGCCCGCCCGGATAGCAGCGGAGGAGAAAGCTGCTGAGGCTGCGGCCCAGCAGAAACGCCGTGACAATAGTGCGCGGTTGATTGAGGAATTTGAACCAAGTATTGACGGCCCGCGCCGAGATTCACCGGGTTATGATCCATCAATCCATTCGCCCGCAGCACGGAGGAAAGAGGCAGACGCACGGGCTAAAGAAAAAGCACAAAAAGAGGAAAATATAAATGCAGAAAGAAGTATAAAGGCGGCAGAATTAGACACGCCGGGCGGAGAATCCGGACAAGGACAAGGAGAAAAAGCTTCAACAAACCAAGAGCGGCTAGCGAAGCGGATACGACAGATCAAAGAGAGAAAGGCCCGGCAGAAAAAAGCAAAAGACGCAAAAGACGCAAAAGCGGCAGCAGCTCCACAGATAGCTTCTGCTACTTATCCAACAAGTGCTGAGGGGATATTCCAGACACCAAGAGGCATTTCCGCCCCTAATTTAGCAAAATTTTTAAAGGAAAACTTGCAGCATGATGAAGCGCTAGCTTATATTAAGGCTTATAAAGCGGCAGGAGAAAATCCCTCTAAGATCTCTGGAGATAAATTAAATCCTTTTAAAGAAAGTGAAGCGCAACTTATCATGACGGGGCAGCCTGTCAGGGATAGTAAGACTTTAAACGGAAAGTTTACTGAAAATCCAAAACTTAGTGTTTTAACTCCAGATGAAAAATTATTTTTCCTGTGGGCAAGCAGTAAGACTAATACTCGTGGTGGGCTTAACGATGTAGCCAGTGCTAGAGATCCTAAGAACATTTTATTCTTTCTAAAGAATCGAAAAAGAATAAGGGATAGCTTTTTGGATAATGGTTTTCAAAGTAACGCCCCGACTTTAGGAGTCGATCACAAAAAGGGACCAAAGTATTTAAATTCCGGGGGTTCAGTTGGTGGCGGGGGAGCCCTTATGCTGGCGGCCGGGGGAAATGTGCCGGGCTTTGCAAATGGTGGTCAGGCCGATACGGTTCCCGCCATGCTTACACCCGGTGAGTTTGTCATGAGTAAAGGTGCAGTACAGAAGCACGGCGTGGGCTACATGAAAAACCTCAACAGGGGCCGCATTCCGGGCTTCAATCGGGGCGGTGTTGTGGGTCGTGGAAATGTACAATATAAGCATGATGGTGGCGGAGTGAGCGATGGTGGCGGAGTAATGAGCATAGACCCCACACAACTACAGGGCGTTTTAGATACCTTCAACACCTCATTTTCTACATCGCTCGATAAGATTGTGGGACCGTTTTCCGGTATGGAGCGTTCGCTCGGCAGGATTGCGGACGCTTTTGGCGCTATGACTATGACACATGAGTTTTCTGGTAACATTACGATGAGTGTAAATATTGGAAATAAGGATGCTATCATAGCTGAAGTTAAGAAAGGTATAATGCCGGGCATTTCAGCACTAATCAAGGGTGAAATGGTAGTAGGAATCAATGCATTGAAAAATGAAACAATCGGTTAACACAGAGCGGGAGAAAAAGGAAAATGCCATTTGGCGTAAGCATAAGAAGAACGAAAAATTTAACTCTGTCCATAGCGGGGCCAGAGGCTGAGGAAATGCCTCTCTCGATATGGGCACCGTTTCCAGTGAGTGGGTCGATGCCCCTGTTTACACAGGGACCAGAAGCCAACTCGTTGACTTTGTCGATAGGTGAGGACATTCCTACTTCCAGTGGAGCTATACCTCTGTACTTGGAGGTTCCTTGGGCTACTGGGAGTCCGGGCTCAACCTTATTTCAAGGGGAGATGCCCCTTTCTATTGCATCAACATCGGGTGCGCCTATATTTTCGCAACCCTCGTTGTACATATCGGCACCGCTTATTGGGAGCGGTATTGTCGCGGTGCCTCTTAATGTGGCTACCGATCCAATCCCCACTGGCTATCCACTGGGAGTAATACCCGCGTCGGGATTTTTAACTATGGCCGTGAGTGGAGCAAACCCCGCAGGGGTTGGAGTTGCTCACGATGGTCAAACAACGCTATTCATACGTGTAGAAGAGACTGGGGCCTCTGTAATACCGCTTTACATAGAGAGACCTCTTGCGACATCAATGCCATTGAGTATAAAAAATCAAAACCCAAGTGGTGTTATGTCGATTGCAATTAGTGGGGCCTATTTTCAAACATCGTCAACCAGCCTGTATATACAGGCGCCGAGTACTAAAGGATTAACCACATACACTCAAGGGTATTTGGAGTAATAACATATGATAACTTTTCAAGCAGACGGAAATACATTACTAATTGGTGGCCAAGAGGCTCTGGGTGGTGCTGCGGGGCTCGTTGGGCCATTTCCTAGATACAGCATCTCTAGGGAAGATGTGACCACTGGGGCCGGTGTGTATTTGCACTCCAAGTTCAGTATTAATGTGACCGGAACGGCAACAATGAAAAGTGCCGACAGTCAAGACATTACAGTGGCTGGACAGAGACAGAGTAGAATTCAGGGGGAGGCCCTGATTGCGATGCATATGAATCGGCAATCGTGGCCCACAATTGGCAACGGGCTCCTCACCATAGCGTCCTATGGGGGCGCCGCTAACAACATTGCGTTTGAAAACGCTCGGATAACGTCGTTAGAACTTCCTGAACAAAACGAAGAAAGTGCCGGTGTTCAGAACTTAGAGTACGCTTTTACCTTTGAGGCAACAAGCGAATCTTCTGGACCTAGTGATAGTTCCGGAGATCCCGGTGTTACTAGGGCCCCCGATTTTCTTTTAGCTTCGGTTGAGGAGACTTGGGAAGTTACCCTTAATGAAGACCGGGGCGCTTTTGTGAACAACGACATAAGCCTTGCCGAAAAAATCAGAAGTTACACCATGACCCATTCGGTGTCGGCAAAAGGATCAAGGGCGATGAGCGGGCAGGACTTAGACGCAGACGGGGAAGCTTGGAGACAGGCGTCTCAGTACGTAGCGACTAGGCTTGTAACCGACCCTATAGCAATAGCTGGCGGTAGGTCGAATATAGTCGGAGATCTCGCACGGAATGCGGGGGGAGATTTTTCTCCGCGAGTTATGGATAGGGACGGCGTTACCAACCTTGGTTTAAGTCTGCTTCCCGGCGATTTTTCAGCGTACAACCACATTAGAACGTGGTCGAATAATCAGGGCGAAGGAAGTTGCGCCGTTACTGAGACTTGGCTGATCTCAGACCAACATCAACCGGTGACACACGAGGTCGATATTAGTCTAGACGTTAGCCAAACCGCACCAGCAAATAGCGTAACCGTAAGTGGTACAATTCAGGGTTTAAATACTGCCGCCACTACTGCCACAACAGAAACAAAGTATACAAATGCTGTAGCCGCCCTAGCTACCGTTCTAACAAATGCCTATGCGGCGGCGCTCGCTGTTTATACTGCGTCGGGCGTAGGCGGTGCACTCAGAACCGTAGAAATCAGTAGAACTTTGGGTCATAATAAGTCCACCGGCACGATAACATGGAGTGTGACGTATGATGATCTTCAAGTCTGTGTAGCGGGGGCGATATCCTGTGACATAACTGTAACATATGACAACACGAGGGGCAACAACCAGTTGGTCGCTATTATAGGGGTTGTAGACAACGCTGGTGGCCCCGTTATTCAAGACATGAGGACTACAAACGAACAGAAAACGAGTGTGTCGGTTGATGTCAATATGGGCAGGGGAGCGACCATGCCTGACGGCCGGTCCATCGCCACAGGTTACCGACCGGGCTCAGGTTTTCAAGAATCTGAATCAGAAACTTGGAACCCTGAAAGCGGACAATATAACTATTCTATTAGCTGGGTTGCAACATCCTAGTAGGACAATAAATTATGCCAGAAATAACAGTACCATCTCCTCCGGAAATATTCGGATTGAAAGTTGCATCCATTAGCGCATCTATGGGATGGGGCGGACAGGGGGGGTCTTGTACATTAAGTTTAATTGATGAGGGAACCGCTCCAACCCTACCAAATAACGGTACGGCCTGCGGTTTTACGTTTGGTAACTTTTCGTTTGGTGGACATTTACAAAAGTGGATCTACAAAGAGAGTTTAAGTGGTAGATTTTACGATGTCTCACTGGAGTCCCCTTCAAAGCTTCTAGACGGTGTACAGGTGATATTAACCGACTTTGAGAGGGGGTACAGCGAAGGTGGGGGTGTGGCGGTTGCTCACCCGACTCAAGATGTAAGAAACGTTTGGAATGTGCTCGCAGAGTGGGAATCCTTTCCTCAAGGGGGAACTTTTGGCGATGCGGATATCAATAGTACCGGAATTCCTATCGCTAATCTTTTTCCAAAGCTTATCGATTTTGGACTCGGGAACGGGAAAGCTGGCGGAGTCTTTGGTACAAAGATTAAGTTTGGCGAGAGTGAATATACGATAGATTTTAGTGAGTTGTTTGCCGCAGTTAACGCGAGGGCTCCTTTCTATAGAGTCAAGGGGCCGGTGCAAAGCTTGAATGGAATTCTGGCTGACCTAGCAGAAGTGGCTCAGGTTGATTATTTTGTACAGTGCGAAGCGACTGATCAGGGTAAGATAGCTCTACCAAATTTAAAAGTTAGGGTTGCCGATAGGGGGACTGTGGCGAGTGGGGTTATAGACGCTTATATTGCTGGCGTTAAGGGGACGGGGATTGTGGTAAGTGCAAATTCTGGTAAAGAGTTGCAAGACGTACCCACCGCAAAGGTCTTGATTGGTGGAGCGGCTAGCAGATATTATGAGGCGAACCTCGGTGACGTAACCGCGAGGCCGGTATGGGGTCAAATCGGAAATAATGCAAGATATGTTTTAGGGGGGTCGGTGCCGATAGATTATCCCAATCTAAACGCAACCGTTCCGGTGATAATTGACGAATTCGCTGGACGGCCCGAGTATACCGCGACCATGTTTGAACTCAGGATGGCTCTTGGCGGACAGCAGACGTGGGAGACATTTAAGATGTTTCAAATGCTTGCCGGAGCCGAGCCAAACGGTTATACCCTTGGGGCCGGTCCATTTATGGGCGCTATAGAAGCCAACGTGCAAACGTTACTGGCTCTTCAGGCCGGACGGCGGGATGCTGTAGATCTAGCACCGACAAGCACGAGGTCCGTTAGCAAGGCGTATGCGGGATTCTTCAAGGAGTTGCAGCAGGTTATTTACGCAGGGGTGAATAAGGTTGCGAGCACCTTTTACGGTCAGGTATTTATGGTCTCGCTGCCGGAGGAGCCCGGAGGTTTGGATAATAACCTTAGATTTATTAATGAAGATGTTCAATATCAAGCCTCGTGGGAAATTGCTGAGTCTGCTTGGACCACCACCAAGCCTGTGCCGGACTGGAATTTTTATGACGGAGAAGGCAAGCTGAAATCTTACGCGATCTTCCCTGATAGACCAAATGTAGACTATAGCCCTTTAGGGGGAGACTATGCAGTATCACAGGGCGGAGGTTTGGCCACCACTAAAGGCGGTCCAGATAAAGATCTTTTTTGGTACGATGGTCACCCGCACTGCGTAGTGCGAGCCGGAACACAGCTAAGGGACTATGACGGAATGACAACCCCGGACTTTGGGTTAGGTATACTTGCTCAACACTTTTTTACAATCGGCATTCCTCCTAGTGTGTACATTGGACCCGGAAAGCAGTCGGTTCAAATAAATATTCCTCCTGCGGTTGTTGTGCCCGACGTTATTGGTGTCCCACAGGAAAGCACTCGCTACACTTGGGGGCCTTGGTCGGGAAGTAGTGTTGGCTTCGGTAGCAACTTTACCGGAAAGACCGAGGTGGAAGTAGACAGCTCTATGCGTCCCGAAACGTTTGGCAGTGTAGCAACGATGGATGACGTGGGTTCTGGTAGTGTGACTAATGGATTATCGCAGCTCGCTGCTGTTGAATCGGGAACGGTTGAGCTAGCACAGGCTCCCGATTTTAATATGGGGGACCGGTTTAATGCGGCCGGGCCATATGTGACTAGTATGGATATTAGCATCGGTGTAGACGGATACAAAACCAACTACAAATTCAGCACTTGGACACCAGATTTTGGCAAGCTCTCTAAGTATAATGCGGACAGATTAAGTAGGATTAATAAAGCCTCAATAGCACTGGCTAAAACGGAAAGATCCAAGGTTAATAAGAGGCCGTTTCCTAAGATAAAGCTTGAGAAAACGGACTTTTCTTCGAAAATGGCTAATGGTGGTCAAAGGTTTGACAATCGTTTTGGTATGGAAGTCTTTAACGGGATGTTTAGAGAATACTTTGGATAATTAGGAATATAATATGAAGAATCAATTTATGACTATAGGAAAAAGGGTAGAGATATGGCACTAGACGTTTCGGTGGGAGCAGCTACGACGACTGACGGCTGTGGTAATATTATTGCAACCTTGTCCAATTCGGCTTTGAGTTCGATGGAACAATTTATTACGCCTATTCAGATCCGAAAGGGACATGAGAGTAACACCCCCGGCTTTAGGAGCCCGAACCCTTTGCACGAGGATGGTTTTTTCGGGGGCGGCGCGGTCGGCCCAACGCTTCATGAGCTAGACCCATATTTTCCGATTGGGATTATCGAAGGCGACGACGGTTCGCAATTTATGAAACAAAACGATTACCGGATTGTCGCCAACGATTCGGCATATGGCAACGTCGGTG
>Ga0302118_10000961_pt1 | contig 14039 bp, 15 predicted proteins | sample AG5_331_MG_FD_203126 | JGI IMG/M metagenome (GOLD analysis project Ga0302118, IMG submission 203126) | Marine microbial communities from Western Arctic Ocean, Canada - AG5_33.1 | ecosystem: Environmental > Aquatic > Marine > Oceanic | place: Canada: Western Arctic Ocean | collected 2017-10-01 | reverse complement strand
ATGAAGGACGAGCTACGGACCTATGCGTTCCTCGGCTTCGCTCTATCAGAAGCGACCGCGCTTTTCGCGCTAGTTATCGCGCTGATCGTTCTGTTCACCTGAGCAGGATTCATCTTCCCGCCACTTCATTTGGGTGGCGGGAAATAAGATTTTCTAAAGCCTGCGAGGCGTCATGCCACAGTTCGACCCATCGACTTTTTCATCCCAGCTGTTCTGGTTGGTTATTTGCTTTGTCGGTCTCTATTGGATCGTCTCAAAATTCGCAGTCCCTCGGATCGGCGATATTTTGGAACAGCGCGAGCGTTTGGTCCAAGATGACCTCGATCGTGCAGAGAGCTTAAAAGGTGAAGCACAGCAGGCTTTGGCAAACTATGAAGCCGCAATGGCCGATGCTCGCGAGCAAGCGCGAACACTGATAAATAAAGTGACGAGCGATTCTAAAATAGCCGCTGAATCCCGCAACAAGAAGCTTGGTGCGGAGCTGGCAGTTCAGATTTCTGATGCTGAACAGCGGATTGCTGCGGCGAGGGATGAAGCCATGAGCAACCTAGCCTCCATCGCCGCTGATGCAGCCACGGATGCAGCCAGTCGGCTGGCCGGTCTGGACGTCAGCAGTGGTGACGCGAAAGCGGCTGTAAGCGCGGCCATGGCTGCGAAAGGGGCCGCCTAATGTTTTATACAGACCCCTCTTTTGTTGTCGGCGCTGCATTTGTCATCGTTGTTGCCTGGCTTGCTAAGCCAATCATGCGGAGCGTCTCAGCTTTTCTTGATGCACGCGCCGATAAAATTCGGGCACAAATTGAAGAAGCCCGCAAGCTTCGCGAAGAAGCTCAAGCCCTTCTAGCTGATTATCAGCGCAAGCAGCGGGACGCGCTCTCAGAAGCCGAAAGCATCGTTGCCCAGGCCAAAGAAGAAGCAATCCGTCTTCGGACCCAAGCTAAAACAGATCTAGAGCAATCCATTGAGCGCCGGAAAACGCAAGCGCTGGACCGGATTGCACAGTCTGAAGCGCAGGCCATTGCCAGTGTCCGCAATACAGCAGTCGACGTTGCTATGGCGGCCGCGGAAAAGCTGATTACAGATGAGATGATTGGTGACCGCCAGAGCGCGCTGATCGATCAATCGATTAAGGATTTGGCTGGGCACTTGAATTAGGCAGCGCTGCCTGGAGGTTTCTAAAAAGCTCCGGCCACCGCGCCGGGCTTTTTTATGCCCCAACCTTAAAGCGAATATGACCAAATCTCATGAAAGACACTTTTTAATTAGAATAGTTCTAAACAAATTGACAGCTAGAATCACCTCCGTATATTTGAATCTTAGTTGCGTTGACTTTGTCAATTTAGAAAACCATTTTGACGCTACGGTAGTGTTTTCAATTCAAGGAGGTTGCTATGTCAAATGAATCAAAATGTCCCTTTGGGCATGCAGGAACCAGCCGCCGTAATATTCTGGCCGCCACAACCGCCCTCGCGGCCGCCGGCGCAACCGGACAGGTTAGCGCTGCGAGCCCCAGTTACATGGACGATGCAACCGGCTCTACCGTCGGTGGCGCCCTCTCAGGCCATGAATGGTGGCCAGGACAGCTCAATATCAACATTTTGCATCAGCACTCGCCCTCATCAGATCCTATGGATGGGGCCTTCAACTACGCTGAGGCTTTCGAAAAGCTAGACTATACCGAGCTTAAAAACGACCTGACTGACTTGATGACTGACTCCCAGGACTGGTGGCCGGCTGACTGGGGTCATTACGGTGGCCTATTCATCCGCATGGCCTGGCACAGCGCAGGCACATACCGCACAGGTGATGGCCGTGGCGGTGGCGGCACCGGAAATCAGCGTTTTGCCCCGGTCAACAGCTGGCCTGACAACGGCAACTTGGATAAAGCCCGTCGCCTGCTTTGGCCCATTAAACAGAAATACGGCAACCAGATTTCCTGGGCCGATCTCATGCTACTGGCCGGGAACGTTGCGATGGAATCCATGGGTTTTAAAACCTTTGGGTTCGGTGGTGGCCGCGCAGACATCTGGCAACCAGAAGAAGATATTTACTGGGGTGCGGAATCAGAGTGGTTGGCCAACGAGCGTTACAGTGGTGACCGTGAGCTAGAGAACCCGCTGGCGGCTGTTCAGATGGGTCTGATCTATGTGAACCCGGAAGGCCCGGACGGCAACCCCGATCCTGTCGCCTCTGGCCGGGACGTCCGCGAAACATTCGGGCGCATGGGCATGAACGATGAAGAAACCGTCGCTCTGGTGGCCGGTGGCCATACCTTTGGGAAAGCACACGGCGCGGGTGAACCGTCACTCGTGGGGCCTGAGCCAGAAGCGGCCCAGCTTGAAGAGCAGGGTCTAGGCTGGATCAACCGGTTTGAAAGCGGTAAAGGCGTGCATACAACAACCAGTGGCATTGAGGGCGCATGGAAGCCGAACCCAACGACGTGGGACAACGGCTACTTCGAAATGTTGTTCGAATACGACTGGGAACTGACCAAGAGCCCAGCCGGTGCGCAGCAATGGGTACCTATCAATACAAAGCCTGAGAACCTGATCCCCGATGCACACGATCCGTCCAAGGTCGCGCCGCCGATGATGACAACCGCGGACATGTCGCTACGTTTTGATCCGGCCTACGAAAAGATCTCGCGTCGGTTCTACGAAAACCCAGACCAGTTTGCCGATGCCTTCGCACGGGCATGGTTCAAACTTCTACATCGCGATATGGGTCCAAAAAGCCGCTACCTCGGCCCAGAAGTGCCAGAGGAAGATTTGATCTGGCAAGATCCGATCCCAGCTGTTGATCACCGCCTGATCAACGACAAGGACGTTAAAAATCTCAAGGACGAGATTCTGGACAGCGAACTATCAGTAAGTGAACTTGTGTCTGCAGCTTGGGCCTCAGCCTCAACCTTCCGAGGATCTGATAATCGTGGCGGTGCCAACGGCGCTCGTGTACGTCTCGCGCCGCAGAAGGATTGGGACTCCAACACCCCAACTCAACTTGCCAAAGTACTGGCCACGCTTGAGAGTATCCAGAAAGACTTCAACGACAGCGCTCGTCGTGGCAAGCAAGTCTCTATAGCTGATCTGATTGTGCTGGGTGGATGCGCCGCAATTGAACAGGCGGCGCAAGACGCCGGAGAATCAGTCAACGTTCCCTTCACCCCTGGTCGTGCTGATGCAACGCAAGAACAGACCGACGTTGAAGGCTTTTCTGTTCTGGAGCCGGAAGCTGATGGCTTCCGCAATTACCAGAAGGCGGCCTACACCGTACCAGCAGAAAGAATGCTAGTCGACAAAGCGCAATTGCTGAAACTCAGTGCGCCTGAGATGACAGCGCTCGTTGGTGGGTTGCGTGTATTAGGCGCCACTGCAGGTAACGCGAAGCATGGCGTCTTCACCCAGCGGAAAGGTCAGTTGACCAACGACTTCTTCGTCAACCTACTGGATATGGATACGGTATGGAGCGCTAAATCTGACGCTGGCGATCTCTTTGAAGGCACAGACCGTAATTCCGGTGATGTTAAATGGACCGGAACACGGGTGGATCTAGTGTTCGGCTCCAACTCACAACTGCGCGCCTTAAGTGAGGTTTACGCCCAGGCCGAGGGCAATGAAAAGTTAGTGCGTGACTTCGTGACCGCCTGGAACAAGGTCATGGCCTTGGACCAATTCGATCAAGCTTAAGTCGACCTCTTAATTTAGGGCTAGTCGACGGGCTAGCACTAAGACACCCCGATCTAAAAGCCCCCGCATTACGTCGGCGGATATAGCTATATATTAAAATAAATAAGAACAGCCCCTCCTGGGATGGAGGGGCCGTTTCTCATTTTACGAAAGAGTACCGTCAATTTAAAATATTTTTTGGTGCTTAATTAAGTTTATGCCTCTCGAAGATCACTCCCCGCACCGGAAAATGCCCTTATGGCCACCCCCATATGTGGACGCCCGCCTATGCGAATGACGCCGCAAGCGCCGCCGGCCCAATTGGAAACTCGTGCCGCTGGATGATGGCCAGCGCCAGTGGACCTACAAAGGCATGAAGCTTTTCCTCTACATAGCCGACACAGAACCTGGGGACCTCAATAGCCAACGCGGGATAGACCACCACTGGAACACGATCATGAAAAGCGGCAAGGACAGGCCGTTGCGAGCCGATAGAAAACCTAGTCACAGCGACAACGAGGTTAGCAGTGGGCACAGTGGCTCTACCGCGCCGCGTGGTTGAGGGGTTCTGGCTTCCAGCGCAACACCGGCTTGCGGGCCGCTTGGGTTTCATCCAAACGACGGCGCGGGGTGAGGTATGGCGCAGAGAGGAACTCTTCTGCCGTATCACCGCGCTTGGCTTTGCGGGCCAGGGCGAGAACCGTCTCACAGTACTGATCGAGCGTTGCCTTACTCTCGGTTTCCGTTGGCTCCATGAGCAGAGCACCGTGCACCACCAATGGGAAATACATAGTAGGCGGATGGAAGCCTTCGTCGATCATAGACTTTGCGAAGTCCAGCGTTGAAACACCGGTGTCCTTTAAGAAGCGGTCATCAAACAAAGCTTCGTGCATGCAGATACCATCGTAAGAGGGCGTGAGCTCTTCTGACAGACGAACGCGAAGATAATTGGCATTGAGCACCGCATCTCCGGAGGCCTCGCGCAGGCCATCGATGCCGAGGCTCATCATGTATGACAAGGCCCGCACAAACACCCCAAACTGGCCGTGATAGCCCTTCATGCGACCAAAACTCTGCGGCGCATCTTTGTCGCCAGCGTGCTCGGCCATACGCAGGCCATTGCCGTCATGCACAAGAAAAGGCACCGGAGCAAATGGTGCGAGCGCATCTGACAGCACCGTCGGGCCAGCACCGGGACCGCCACCGCCATGGGGTGTCGAGAAGGTTTTGTGGAGGTTGATGTGCATGGCATCAACGCCAAGTGCAGACAGGGTAACGCGACCAACGATGGCATTGAAGTTCGCGCCGTCCATATAGAAGTATGCGCCAGCGGCATGAACAGCATCGGCGATGACTTTAGCTTCGTTCTCAAACAAGCCACAGGTGTTGGGATTGGTGATCATTACAGCGGCAATATCAGGACCGAGACGCGCGGTCAGGGCGTCAACGTCGACACGGCCATTGCCATTACCGGGAATGGATTCGACAGAGTAACCGCAAATGGTTGCCGTCGCCGGATTTGTGCCATGAGCGGACTCAGGCACCAGGACGACCATGCGATCATCATTTCCCGCTGCTTGGTGGGCAGCACGGATCGCCATTAGGCCACAGAGTTCGCCATGGGCTCCTGCCGCCGGGGATAGGGCTACAGCAGGTAACCCGGTCATTTTTTTAAGCCAACTGGCCAGCGTGTCCATCAAGTGATAGGCACCCTGAACCGTGGATTCGGGCTGAAATGGGTGGATATCTCCTAGGCCAGGAAGGCGCGCCATCTTCTCGTTCAAGCGTGGATTGTGCTTCATGGTGCATGAACCCAGCGGATAGAACCCCGTATCAATGGAATAGTTCTTTTGCGACAGGCGTGTGTAATGTCGAACGACTTCAGGCTCGGACAGCCCAGGCAGCCCAACCGGACCACGGCGGCGCAGACCACCAAGCCTATCTATATCATGCTCCGGTTCATCCAGATCGACAGCGGTTGAGCCCGTAGAGTCTAATTCGAAGATCAGCGGCTCTTCAAAAATCAACCCTCGGTGACCGGACGTTGTGTTTGTGTGATCGGTCATGACAGCAGCTCTGTGAGGCTTTCAACAAGAAGATTCATGTCGCCTTCCGTCGTTAGCTCCGTTGCTGTGACAAGCAAAATATTCTCAAGCTCTTCATAACGGGGATAGAAACGCGACACGGGCACACCGCCAAGGACACCCTTCTGCGCCAATGTCTCTGCAACGGCAGCCGCGCGCTGTGGCAACGTTATCGAAAACTCATTGAAGAAGGTTTGCGGAATAACCTTCACACCCTTGATGGCATCCAGCTTGTTCGCCAGTGTAACAGCGTTGGCATGATTCACCTCCGCCAAGCGTGTGAACCCGGCTTCGCCAAGCAACGTCATGTGAATGGTGAACGCCAAGGCAATCAGGCCCGAATTGGTGCAAATGTTCGATGTCGCCTTTTCGCGGCGAATATGTTGTTCGCGCGTCGACAGCGTCAGCACAAAACCACGGCGGTCATCGGCATCAACAGTTTCGCCGCACAGACGACCGGGCATCTGACGGATGAATTTTTCCTGCGTGGCAAAGAGCCCTACACCAGGGCCACCAAAGGATGCAGGGCCAGCCAGAGACTGCCCCTCACCGACAACGATATCGGCCCCCATCGCCCCTGGTGGGATGACGAGACCTAAGGAAACCGGCTCAGTAACGCAGACCACTAACAAAACGCCTACCGCGTGGCAGGCTTTAGACAGCGGCGTGAGATCAGACAGGTGCCCGAAGAACCCTGGGTTTTGCACAACGACACATGCAAGGCTGTCATCAACACGGCCGATCAGGTCTTCGATTCCAATTGGGTCTGGCGACAAACATGCGATACCTAACCCAAGGTGCTTCAATTGGGTTTGCGTGACATCGCGATAGTGCGGATGCACAGAACCGGACATCATTACCCGACTGCGCCTAGTGATACGGCACGCCATCGCCGCTGCTTCCGCGCAAGCTGTCGCGCCATCGTACATGGACGCGTTGGCCACTTCCATATCCATCATCAGTGCAACCTGGGACTGGAATTCGAAGATCGTTTGTAGCGTGCCCTGACTGATTTCTGGCTGATATGGCGTATAGGCGGTGAGGAACTCACCGCGTTGAATTAGATGATCGAGGGACGCGGGTGTGTGATGGCGGTAGTTACCAGCACCCAGGAAAGACGGCGCGTCCGCGCAGGAAAGGTTCTCCTTAGCAAAAGCATTCAAAGCACGCTCTACATTAATCTCGCTCTGTTGATTCGGCAGATCAAACGTCGGCTCTCCGGCGGGCAGCTCTGCAAACAAAGCGTCGACAGACTCAACGCCAATCGCCGCCAGCATGGCACCACGGTCTGCATCCGTAAGTGGGTGATAGCGCATAATGAGAGCTCCTAAGCGTCGCAGTCTTTGAGATAAGCGTCATAAGCGGCCTGATCCATAAGTCCGTCTAGCTCTGACGCATCTGTCAGGGTCATCTTGAAAAACCAGCCGTCTCCGGAGGGGTCACTATTCACAGTGTTCGGCGCATCACCGAGGACCGCGTTGCCTTGCATCACGGTGCCAGAGACGGGCGCGTAAACTTCACTGGCAGCTTTCACGGATTCAACGACAGCCGCTTCGGCGCCTTTGGCCAAAGCCTTGCCCTCATCGGGGACTTCCACAAAAACGATGTCGCCCAACTGGCTCTGGGCGTAATCGGTAATTCCTACAGTCGCGCTATCACCATCCTGGCGAACCCACTCATGTTCCTTGGTGTAACGAATATCGGTCATTTAATTCCCCTGTAATAACGTTGCTGCACGAAAGGCATAGCGACGACTTCAGCGTCTAGAGCTTTGCCACGTACGATGAGATGAAGGTGGGTGCCAACCTTAGCGTGAACAGCTACCACGTAGCCCATAGCGATTGGACCTTCAACGGTGGGCCCAAACCCACCCGACGTCACAACGCCGACAGCATCACCCTCTAGTGTTTCAATAACAGCGCCTTCCCGGGCTGGCGCTCGGCCTGTTGGCTTAAGGCCGACCCTTACTCTGGATGGGCCTTCATTGATTTCTTTTAGAATACGGGCGTCGCCAGGAAAGCCCCCTTCGGCGCGTCGGCGCTTACTAACCGACCATAAAAGGTCAGCCTCGACCGGCGACGTCGTATCATCGATGTCGTGGCCATAGAGACAGAGGCCAGATTCAAGCCGGAGTGAATCACGGGCTCCCAGACCAATGGGTTCGACTTCAGGCTGATTGAGAAGCGACTTGGCTAGAGCGTCTGCACCCTCCGCCGAGACGGAAATTTCATAACCGTCTTCGCCTGTATACCCACAGCGGGAAATAACGACGTCGACGCCATTAACGGTCACTGGTCGCAGCGACATGAATGGCATGTCCACACAGTCAACATCGAACCGAGACAAAACTGTCGCAGCCAGAGGCCCTTGAAGAGCCAGAAGCGCGTGAGAATCTTTCTTCTCGAGGACAGCGCAATCCCCTAAAGCCGCTTGCAGCGCTGCGTAGTCTTTGTCCTTACATCCAGCATTCACAACCAGGTGGACCCGGTTAGAGGTGCCATCGACAGGGCTTGCCACCATGAGATCATCAATCATGCCGCCGTCGTCATTGAGGAGCTGTGTGTAACGAATCCGGCCGGGCTGTAGTGTCTGGAGGTCGCCCGGCACAAGAGCCTCTAGGGCGACAGCGATATCGCCCCCAACAAGATCAGCCTGGCCCATATGGGAGACATCAAACAAACCGGCTGCCGTGCGGGTATGAAGGTGCTCCTTCATCACGCCGAGAGGGTATTGAACCGGCATGCTGTAGCCGGCGAAAGGAACCATCTTGGCTCCTAGAGACCGGTGCAACGCATCAAGCGGTGTTGTTAGAAGGGTATCGTAGGTGGCCGAATCAGGCACTCGGTTCTCTCCAGGTTTTGATCGCACAGGCGGAATCGCATCGGCGACGGCTTTCACCGTGGTCGACACCCTCCTCTGTCGATAAACCTGAGAGTTTGGCCGGGTTTCCGAAGTCGCCCAGCTTTCCCCGTCGGTGAGACATTTGGCCCAAGACCACATGCCTACTTTCCAGAGTCCCCTACCCTAACGGTCCGTGTGCCTGAGAGATTCCGAGGGCGGTTGCTCCTTCGGCGCCGGATCAATGCCTAAAGCATAATCCGAACTCTTCCACCAGGGTGTAGCGGGGCACCCTGCTTAGACTGACTCGCTGGGAGAGGTCAACGCTGCTTATTGGGTTCGGCTACGATTGTGCTGTAATTGCTCATCCGTGAGCTGAAACCCTAAATAAATGTCGTATCCAGCTGCCGTCAGGCGGTCTTCCAAGGGGAGAAAAATGCGAACATTCGACTCGGTGATTCGCTCGCGCCGCGCGCCGCCGGCCCGAATCTTATAGGCCCGATTAAAGATCTTTTTGCCGTCTGGGTTCGGAAAGAACCTTGGAATCGCGACAAAGTAGTAGAGGTCTACCGAGCCCGGTTGGGCCGCAGGGCCACCCGTAACAATCATGTCCACATCCATAACAGCTTCGACGCCGCCATTATCGAACTGGCATGTTCCTTCGAAAGAAACAATTTCGGCCTGATACTTCACATCTTCAAGCGCGCGGCCAGATCCTTGCTTAAACTCCGTCAAGCTTGCAGTCGCTGCGTCGATTCGTATCTCAGGACAAGGCGGCACTGGCTCAAACGAGCATGCAGACATAAGGACCGCTGCTGCGGTCATGGCGCCAAGAGAAATAATATTTTTTGGATTCACCGTGAATAAACGCAAGAGATTAATAACCCGTCTAAAATTTATTGTGACTGCCGTCGCACATAGGTACACGTGTGGTCGCCTTACAGCCACAGAAATACACAGTGCCGTCTTTAGCAGCCGCGTATTCTAAGGGTGTGAAACTGGTCCCATTGTGAGCGCCGTCACAGAATGGCTGTTTCGCACTCTGCCCACAGGAACACCACCAATACTTTTTCCCCGCCTCGACTTCGACCGCATACGGCGTTTTTTGAGCGACGACCGGCTGGGCTTCGGAATTAGACAGCTCTGACATGCGTTCAACCTTTTGCACGGTAAATATATCTGGTATTGGAAAGCACGCTTTAGGCTATTTTGCCTCGTTTCGCGCGCCATCCAGGGCGTTATGAGCGACAATAGCGGGCCTCATCGCGATAGACTAGACTACCAACAACCACCGGACCATCTTCAGCAATGACCATACCCTCCCTTTCCATCATGCTTGCCGGCCCCCGGGGTTTTTGCGCCGGGGTCGACCGCGCCATCCTTATCGTTGAAAAGGCGCTGGAGGCGCATGGTGCGCCCGTGTATGTTCGCCATGAAATTGTCCACAACCGCTTTGTCGTCGAATCCCTTGAGGCCAAGGGCGCGGTTTTCGTTGAAGAGCTGGATGAAGTTCCAGCCGGTGTGCCAGTGGTTTTCTCCGCTCACGGCGTCCCAAAATCGGTCCCAGAAGAAGCCGAATCCCGCGACCTCTATTACATCGATGCAACATGCCCTTTGGTCTCGAAAGTCCACGTTGAAGCAGAGCGCCACCACAGTAGAGGCCTTCAAACTTTTTTAATCGGGCACACCGACCATCCAGAAGTCATCGGCACCATGGGTCAAGTTCCGGACGGATCGATGATCCTTGTAGAAACTCTCGAAGACGCAGAAACAGTAGCGCCGGTCAATCCAGATAACGTTGCTTTTGTGACCCAGACAACACTCTCTGTCGATGATACCGCTGAGATTATTGCCGTACTAAAGACTAGGTTTCCTTCCATCGCCTCTCCACGCAAAGAGGATATTTGTTACGCAACGACCAACCGCCAAGCCGCTGTTAAAGCCATAGCTAACAAGTGTGACCTGATGGTTGTCATAGGCGCGCCAAATTCTTCGAATTCCAAAAGGTTGGTCGAAGTAGCGCTAAAAGCAGGGTGCGCAAAATCAGTGTTAGTTCAACGCGCGAACGAAATTCCATGGGATGAACTAGAAGACGGCTCGACCTTGGGCATTACAGCAGGCGCATCTGCGCCAGAGATTCTGGTCGAAGAAGCACTTGACGCTGCAAAGCGCCGGTTCGAGGTTAAGGTCGAAGAAATCAAAGTCGCCGACGAAAATGTGACATTCAATTTACCCCGCGCACTAAGCGCCTAAGGGTCTAAATCAATGACGGTTGAATTATACACTGACGGATCTTGCCTGGGAAATCCGGGCCCCGGTGGATGGGGCGCGCTATTGAGGTTCAAAGGAACCGACAAAGAGCTAACTGGGGGGCATCCTGACACAACCAATAACAGGATGGAGATGCAAGCCGTTGTAGAAGGGCTAAACGCACTCATGCGACCCTCAGTGGTTACGGTCTACACCGATAGCCAGTATGTCCAAAAGGGCATTACCGAGTGGATCAAAGGGTGGAAAGCACGCGGATGGAAAACAGCCGCGAAGAAGCCGGTCAAGAATGCTGACCTTTGGGTCAAACTTGATGAAGCACAAACACGTCACTCAGTAACATGGCAATGGGTTAAGGGGCATGCCGGTCATCCGGAAAACGAACGTGTTGACGACCTGGCACGTTGGGAAGCCGAAAAATTTCAGCGCGATGAGTAATTTTCATATCGCACGAGATACTCTAGACGTAGATCAAAACATTTTCTGCGCTTGACACGCCGTATCCACCAGGCGAATCAATAAATAGGTTCTGAACGACCCCATCTTCAACGACCATAGCAAATCTCTGTGACCGAACACCCATTCCACGTTCCGCCATGTCCCGCTCCAGGCCAAGTGCTCGCACGAATTCACCATTGCCATCTGCAATCATAGTGATGGAGTTAGTCGCGTCATGCTTTGCAGACCACGCCATCATCACAAAAGCATCATTGACCGAGAGGCACGCGACAAAATCGACGCTTTTCTCTTTGAACGCCGCAGCCTTGTCAACAAAACCGGGGAGATGGCGCGCAGAACACGTCGGCGTAAACGCACCAGGCAAAGCAAACAGGACCGCTTTCTTGTCGGCAAATAGACTACCAGTCGAAATTGCGGACGGGCCTTCTGGCTGGGCTAAGAATAGCGCAACATCAGGCAGTGCCCCCCCAACAATAATTGTCATCGCATCGAACTCTTTTTTACTTCATGAACACATTGGTTAAGCGCTGAGCACCAGCGTGTCACCCAAAAATGCAAGAAAAATATTCGGCCAGCGACCCTTGCCTTGCTTTGTTTGTAGACCGATAATTTAGACATGATCCGCAATTCATCGGAACCGGGATACTTAGCTGGCCAGTTTTTAGCTGCCATGCCAACAATGGGCGACCCCCGGTTCGACAAATCAGTCATCTATATTTGCGCTCACTCTGAAGAAGGCGCCATGGGGATTGTTGTAAATCAGCCCCTGGAGGAATTGTCTTTCCCGGATATCCTTGAGCAAATGGGCATTGAACCAACGCCGACATGCGACAGCATCACGGTCCATTGTGGCGGCCCAGTCGAAGCCGCCCGAGGTTTTGTTTTGCATTCTTCCGATTACCAGGTGGACGGTACACTTGTGGTTGATAACACCGTCGCCCTCAGCGCAACCACCGAGATCCTGAAGGCAATTGCCTACGGTACGGGCCCGAAGCAAAGCCTTATGGCGCTTGGTTATGCGGGTTGGGATGCAGGCCAACTGGACGAAGAGATTATGAGCAACGCTTGGCTTAACATTCCACCCGACGCCGCTCTACTATGGGCCACTGACGATGATGCTAAATGGGACACGGCCCTTAAAAACTTAGGTATCAGCCCGGCGATGTTGGTCGGCGAAGTCGGGCACGCTTAGCTCAATCCAACCCCAGATACATTAATGCGCAGTCCAACCGCCATCTACTTTTAAGCAAGACCCCGTGACCATGCGTGCGGCAGGCGAAGCCAAGTAGACAACCGCTCCTGTAACATCATCGATTTGGCCAATATGGCCGAGTGGAATTTGGTTCAGGACTGAATCCATAAAATTTTCATCACTCAGAAACGGTTTGGTTAGAGGCGTTTCAATAAACGTCGGCGCCACAGCATTGACCCTGATTCCGTTGGGACCAAGCTCCACGGCCATGGCCTTAGTCAGCCCTTCGATTGCATGCTTTGACGTGCAATAGACAGTACGATTAGCCGCCCCAATGTGACCCATCTGAGACGACATATTAATGATGGAACCCTTTATTCCCTCATTAAGCATCCGAGCGGCAACCACCTGCGCAACAAAAAAAGCGGCGCGCACATTGACGTTCATTATGGTATCGAAGTGGTCTTCCGTTACATCTGTATATGGCTCAGGAATATTGATGCCCGCATTGTTGACGAGAACGTGCACCGGAGGAGCGTTAGAGATTGCAGCCTGAAGAGCGCTCGTTTCCGTGACATCACAAGCCACTACATGCGCGGCCCGCCCGAGGCTCTGAACACCCGCTGCAATTTCCTCCAGAGGCTCAGCTTTGCGTGCCATAAGAACGACGTCTGCACCAGCCTTCGCTAAAGCCATGGCACAGCCCGCGCCCAGACCCCTTGAGGCTCCTGTCACAAGGGCTCTCAGTCCAGTTAGGTCGAACGGTGACGCTAGATCTGTCATATCAATCGCCTATATCTTTTGAGGTTTTGTTTTTGTGCGCTGCTAAGGCCATGAGCCGACGGTCTCGCCATTCTCGTCTAGAGGCAAGGTCTTGCTCGGACAAATCTTTACGACGCTCAGACTCCACATCTTGGATGAGGTCTTTACTCCAGGGTTTAGGCTCTGTGCGTGATTGTGCAACGGAGTGATAAAGCGGTCCCAATCGTTCCGCATAATCCGCGATGCCACCAGGTGCATTCAGATCGATTGTCTGGAATGGCCCCATGAAGGACCAACGCAGGCCAAGCCCTTCAGATACTGTTTTATCGATGTCTTCAGCGGAGGCGTAACCCTCCTCAAACAACGCCCATGCCTCATTAAGAAGGGCGCCTTGAAGGCGGTTTAGTACAAAGCCTTCTACTTCACGTTCGATACGGATCGGGGCCTGGCCGACAGCCGTCATCAGGTCATGTGTTGACTGAACTACTGCCGAATCAGTCCAGGGTGCGGGCACAAGCTCGACCAACGGCACAAGGTAAGGAGGGTTAACCGGATGCGCGATAAGGCAGCGGTGACGGCCCTCAAGGTCTTCTGTGAACGCCGAGGCTGGAATACCGGAGGACGAGCTTCCGATTACGACATGCTCATCACACGCAGCATCCAGTGCAGCCGTAATCTCTGATTTTACGAGCACCGTTTCGAAGACTGATTCTTGGACGTAAGACACGCCAGAAACTGCATCCTCTAACGAGTCACACACAAGCATATTGT
>Ga0302118_10000959_pt1 | contig 14045 bp, 12 predicted proteins | sample AG5_331_MG_FD_203126 | JGI IMG/M metagenome (GOLD analysis project Ga0302118, IMG submission 203126) | Marine microbial communities from Western Arctic Ocean, Canada - AG5_33.1 | ecosystem: Environmental > Aquatic > Marine > Oceanic | place: Canada: Western Arctic Ocean | collected 2017-10-01 | reverse complement strand
GCAATATTGATTAACAAATAGTTCAAATCGATTATTTCCGAAATTTCTTCAATGAATGTATATATTATACAATTTAACGACAAATATCGTCATTTAAGAGCAATATTTGTCTATTTTTAAGAAATTCTGGTAATTTACAGCTAAATATTGATCAATTAATGTCAAAAATAAGCTTATTTATTGTCATTTTGATTATTCTCTAAATTTGTTAATAGATTAAGGCGACAATTGAGCATATCTGCTGGTGAAGAAGGTATGATAAATTTCAAATTTACAACAAATATTTAATAATGACTAGTATTGATGCTTTGAACGAAGGCATAAGCCATCAACAGGGTTTTTTTAAAGGCGCTCGTGGCGCCAACACTTATCATCAATGCTGGTTGCCCGAAGATGATCCAATAGCTGTGCTGTTAATCGTACACGGTTTGGCAGAACATTCTGGCCGTTATATTCATATCGTTAATCATTTTGTGCCTTTGGGCTACGCTGTTTATGCACTCGATCACTTTGGCCATGGAAAGTCAGAAGGTGCGCGGAATTTTGTTGAGCAATTTGAGGACTATACCGTTCCGCTAAAAACGTATTTTGACCAAGTGCGTGACACCCAACCCAATAAACCTATTTTTTTAGTAGGACATAGTATGGGTGGGTTAATAAGTTCGCGATATTTACTTGATCATCAAGCTGATTTTGTAGCCGCTGTTTTGTCTGGCCCTGCTATTCGAGTGCCGAATCAACCTTCTGAATTTCTAATCTCTATTTTAAATATTGTGTCGAGGTTTTTGCCAAAAATAGGGGTGAGGCAGTTAGAGTCGGATGTGCTTAGTAGCGACCCAAGCGTTATTGCAGCCCGCGCTGACGATCCCTTGGTGTATCAGGGGAAAGTTACGGCTAGACTGGCAACGGAAATAAACCTAGCTTCGCTACACGTTCAAGCCCATGCAGGTAATATTACTTTGCCGTTGTTGATCTTGCAGGGCGGTGCGGACGCTACCGTTGATCCAGCAGGTACGCAATTACTTTACGATACTGCTGGTTCGGCTGATAAAACACTGAAAGTTTATGAGGGCTATTACCACGAGGTGTTTAACGAGCCAGAGCTTAGACGTAATCAAGTATTTGATGACATGCAGGATTGGCTTGAAACACATTTAGAATCATAACTCGCGAAGCCGAATCAATAATTAAAGATACCCTTCAAAGATTTTCAAGGTATTCTTTTCCAGCAAAAAGTAAATAGCAATCTAACAGGCAGTTATACTGCCTGTTAGGGTTTTAAAATAAAAGTTAAACAATGAAAACAAAGAGTGAAATTGTCGAAAGTTGGTTGCCTAGGTACACAGGTACACCACTTAATAAATTTGGGCAATATATATTGCTAACCAATTTTTCAGATTATGTCGATATGTTCGCTGATATGCACAATGTAAGTATTTCAGGCAAAGACAAACCCATGCAAGTGGCAACCGCACAGAACATTTCTATCATTAATTTTGGTATGGGTAGCGCGATGGCTGCCACTGTGATGGATTTGCTTTCAGCGGTCAAACCTAGGGCGGTCTTATTCCTAGGAAAGTGTGGAGGACTAAAGAAAAAAATCAAGCTAGGTGATCTCATTTTACCTATTGCGGCTATTCGAGGCGAAGGCACGAGTAATGAGTACTTGCCCCCTGAAATTCCTGCACTGCCATCTTTTCTTTTGCAAAGAGCGGTTTCTTCAGCGATTAAAAATCATGATTTAGATTATTGGACAGGAACAATTTATACCACTAACAGAAGAGTGTGGGAACACGACAACGACTTTAAAAAATACTTAAGAAAAATAAGAGTGTCGGGCATTGATATGGAAACTGCAACTATTTTCTTGGTCGGATTTGTCAATGAAATTCCGCACGGCGCTTTATTGCTCGTTTCAGATAATCCTATGATACCTGAGGGAGTGAAAACTGGAAAAAGTGACGGTAAGGTTACCAAAAAATTTGTCAAAAAACATCTAGAGGTTGGTATTGATTCCTTGCTTGAAATAATCAACTCGGGCGAATCAGTCAAACATTTGCGGTTTTAATTGTAAGCGCTTAAATGTTTTGATTAATTTTCGCAAGTAGTCGTTTTTTGGTATCGATATCTGAAAAAGAAGAGCGCATGGCCATGCGAGAAATCTCGCGCAACTGATCAATATCAAGATTAAAGTGTTTCGCGCTTTTATGATATTCTTGGCCGACACTCGTGGAAAAAAAAGGCGGGTCATCTGAATTTAGACTGACACTAATGCCAGCATCTAAAATTTGATTTAAAGGGTGAGAAGCCCAGTCAGGATACACTGCCAAAGCCAAGTTACTCGATGGACAAACCTCTAAAGCGATGCCACGCTCGGCGAGAGTTGTCATTAATTGATCGTCTTCAACACAACGTACACCGTGACCAATTCGACAAATGGGTAAATGATTAATAGCATCCCAAACACTTTCGGGACCACAAATCTCGCCCGCGTGCACCGTACAAGGGTAACCAGCATCATTCGCTAATTGAAAGGCCGGAGAAAAGTCAGCCAAATTGTGCATGGTTTCATTGCCGCCCATGCCAAAACCAACAAAATAGGGGTGGGGGTTTTCGACCATTTGTCTGGCAATTACTTTCGCTCGCTGTGGCCCTAGGTGGCGAACACAGGTCACAATAACGCGCCCTACAATATCAAAATCACGTTCAGCATCTTCAATGCCTTGTACGCAGCCAACAAGGACATCATTGTAGCTCATACCCAATTCACTGGCATGGTCTGGTGAGATAAAGGTTTCGGCGTAAATAGCACCATCTGAAGCACAAACTTTGAGGTACTCGTACATAATGTCGCGATAGTCTTCGCTGTTTAATAAGCAGCGACTGGCTTCGTCGAAAGCTTTCAAAAAGCTCACAAAATCGTGCCAAGCAAAGTCACCTTGTTGGTTAAACAAATCATCTTTTAAGTCGATGCTATTTCGCTTAGCAAGGCGACGCACAAGCTCTGGATGCATCGTGCCTTCTAAGTGAGAGTGAAGTTCTACTTTGGCTAATTGTTGAATATGATGATGCATAAAGTGATTATTTTAGGTTAGACTGCAAGCCTCTCCATACTCAAGTGGTGAGAGGCCTAAATGCTGTGCAATTGTTTGCCCCATATCGGCAAAACTAGCCCTCTCTCCAAGGTTTTGGTTATTAACGGTTGCACCATAGAAGACAACAGGAACATGCTCGCGAGTATGGTCAGAGCCTGGCCAGGTTGGGTCGCAACCATGATCAGCAGTAATGAGCACTAAATCATTCGGGTTTAGCTGGGCTTCTATTTCTGGTAAGCGCTTATCAAACTCCTCTAAGGCAAGAGCGTAGCCCAATACATCACGGCGGTGTCCGTATTTGGTATCGAAATCTACTAGATTAACAAACAACAATCCTTCCTCAACGATAGCCATCTGCTGTAGAAGTTCATCAACTAAACCCATGTTGTCAGGCGCTTTAACGGTGTAGCTGACACCCTGCTGAGAGAAAATATCACCTATTTTGCCGACTGACACAACGGTACCACTTGCTTCTTGAATATGATCTAACAGTGTAGGACCATTAGGCGGAGTGGTTAAATCACGACGGTTAGGTGTGCGTATAAAATCTGCACTCTTTGTTCCAACAAAAGGCCGTGCAATGACTCGAGTAATATTGAGAGGGTCTACTAAGCGTTTAACGACTTCGCATAAGTCATAGAGACGTTGTAATCCAAAGGTTTCTTCATGGGCTGCGATTTGAAAAACGGAATCAGCTGAGGTATAGCAAATGGGAAAACCAGAGTTCATGTGTTCCTCTCCAAAAGCTTTGATAATCTCTGTACCTGACGCGTGTATGTTTGCTAAGGTGCCATCAATCTTGCCTTCGACTTTGATTTGCTGCAACAGTGATTGAGGAAAGCAGTTTTCTTGTTTGGGAAAAAAGCCCCATTCAAAAGGCACTGGCAATCCGCATATTTCCCAATGACCGCTTGGCGTATCCTTGCCAACGCTAACTTCACGGGCATAACCATAAGCCCCTTCTGCTTCTATGTTTTGTAATACGGGCAGTGTTTTTCCTCGACTGTCGCTTGCTGCAGCAGCAAGACCCCAGCGTTGTAAGTTTGGAATATTAAGTGGACCTTGGCGATGTTCGTTGTTGCATTTTTCTGCAGCACAGTGCTCTGCAATATGCCCCAAAGTATCCGCCCCTTCATTGTCATACTTGTTTGCATCTGCACTAGCGCCAAGCCCTAATGAATCCAAAACCAAAATAATCGCTCTTTTCATATTAAGCCTCTTGTTGTGCTGTTAATACCTTATAAACCATGTTTTTTTCGTGCAGTTTTTCGTTTGAAATAGTAATGGATACTGTCAATTCTCTTTGTAATTGAATGACATCCGCATCACAATGTACATGAGCATAGGCAATGGGCTGTCCCTTTTCAACTCGCGCGCCAATTTGTGTCATATTGGACAATCCGACACCATGATCTATATTGTCAGAAGCCTTGGTTCTGCCAGCCTTTAGAGACACCATGCTCATGCCAATGCTGCGTACATCCATTGCGCTGACGTAACCCGCTTCGGTGGCAATAATTGGCTTAATAATCGGCATTGGTTTAAAGTGAATTTGCGGCGATTGTAATAGATCGTTAGGGCCACCAAGTGCACTGACCATACGCCCAAAGACTTCTGCAGCTTGGCCGGTATTGAGTGCTTTTTGTGCTTTTGACATCGCCTTGTCTAAATTATTTTCGATGCCACTTATTTGTAACATGTGTGTGGCCAATTCTAGGGTGACTTGTAGTAAACGTTTGTCCGCCTTGCCAGGATTAATCAGAAAATCAATACACTCCAACACTTCGACAGTATTACCTACGCTACCTCCTAAAACTTGGTTCATATCAGTAATCAAACAACGAGTGGGCACACCTGAACCTGTAGCTACATCTGCAATGCTTTGAGCCAGTTCTTGAGCCATGTTGTAGGTGTCGGCAAATGCTCCATTACCTGTTTTGACATCCATGACCAATGCATCCAAACCAGAAGCCAGTTTTTTTGACAAAATAGAAGCCGTTATTAAACTAATTGATTCAACGGTGGCCGTGACATCACGAGTCGCATAAAAACGTTGATCTGCGGGCGCAAGCTGTGCGGTTTGACCAACGATTGCACAGCCTACTTGTTGCACAACCTTGCGGAATTGGCTGACATCAGGTGTTGCATCGTAGTTAGGAATACTATCTAACTTATCAAGTGTACCTCCCGTATGACCTAGGCCACGCCCAGAGATCATTGGTACATAACCGCCACAGGCAGCTACGATCGGTGCAAGCATTAAACTAACTTTATCACCAACACCACCCGTGGAGTGCTTATCAACAGTTGGACCATTTAGGTTGAGATCTTGCCACTTCAAAACATCGCCAGAATGCATCATGTGTTGAGTGAGACTAATGCGCTCATCCATGTTCATGCCTTTGTGGAACACGGCCATAGCGAAAGCACCAAGCTGGGCATCTGTCAGACTAGAGTCACTAATACCTTGCACCAAAAAACCAATCTCGGCATCGTTTAAAATTTGACCGTCGCGTTTTTTCCTAATAAGCTCTTGGGGTAAATAATAGCCACTCATATCAATCGCCGTACGGTGTCCAAATATTCTTCACTTCAGTTGCTTGGCGTAAAAACTCCAGGCCTTCACTTTGTTTAGAGACAAGCCAATCTCTATCATTGTTTTCAAAGCACCATAAGCGCTTCAGGTTTTCAGTACTCGCCAGTTCAACACTGGCGACAATCTCGTTATCTGCCCAACACCATATAGAGTCCACTTCCCCATGGCCTGCTAGTTGCTCAGCCAAAACGGATTGATCACCTGCAACAATATTAATAACACCGGGTGGTATGTCAGAAGCCTCCATAACCTGTATTAATTCTAAAACGACATTAGCATGAGCTTGACCAGGCACAAAAACAACACAGTTGCCCATCGCAATTGCTGGGGCAATTAAAGAAATTGCATTGAGTAAGGGTTGTGCATCAGGGGCAATTTGCGCAATCACACCAACCGCTTCAGGCAATGCAAGGGTCACTCCACGATAGGGCGCGTTATGGACTGCGCCATCATATTTATCCGCCCAAGCGGCGTAAGTAAATAGACGATTAATGCTTTCATTGAACTCAGCGGTTGAGCGTTTTTTGCTGGTACCGCAACTCAATTGTAGAAGGCGCACCCACTCATCTTTTCTTGATGATAAATTTTCAGCAAAATAATAAATGATTTGCGCGCGCGTATGTCCTGCTTGAGTGCTCCAACTTTTAGCCTTGTGAGCCGCGCTGACTGCATTTCGAATATCTTTGCGGTTGCCATCGCCAATCCACGAGGCAATGCTGGCATCTGCATTATATGTGGCAACGCTATAGCCACTATCAGGCCGCACTTTTTTGCCATTGATGTAGAATTTCAGTGTTTTGTCAATAAGTGAGTCACTGGTGAGTTTTTTTGCCTTTGGTGTGCTGATTTCTTGAGCAGAGGTCGGGGTAGAGAATTTTTTTGGTTTAAGGTATTCGTAAAGACCTTCTTTTCCACCTTCTCGTCCAAAGCCAGACTCTCTAACGCCGCCAAAACCACAGGAGGCATCAAATTTATTGTGACAGTTAATCCATACCACACCCGCCTTAAGTTTTGGCGCAACATCCATTGCTCTATTTATATTTTCGCTCCAAACGCTTGCAGCTAGCCCGTATCGAGTATTGTTGGCTAATTCAACAGCCTCTGATTGAGTTCTAAAGCTCATTGATACCAGTACAGGGCCAAATATTTCCTCTTGTACCAAAGGGTGGCTCGAATCAATATCTGTTATTAAGCTTGGAGGGTAATAATTACTTTCGGGTATGGCGCAGTTGGGTTGATAGAGTTTCCCGCCTTGCTGCATTCCTTTTTTAACCAATTTCTCAACTCGTTGAAATTGAGCCTGACTAACCAAACTACCCATGTCAATCGATTTATCCAACGGCACACCAAAGCGCAGTTTTTTAATTCTACATTTAATTTTTTCATGCAGCTTGCTTTCGATACTGGCTTGCACGAGTAAACGTGAACCAGCACAACATACCTCGCCCTGGTTATACCATATGGAATCAACCAGCCCCTCAACGACCGAGTCTAGATCGGCATCCTCGAAAACGATAAATGCAGATTTTCCGCCAAGCTCTAGTGTTAATTTTTTCCCTTGCCCTGCAGTCGCTTTTCGTATGGATCTACCAACTTCGGTAGAGCCGGTAAAGGCAACCTTATTTACCCGTGGGTGTGCTGCAAGTGCTGCACCAGTTTCACCTCCACCATTAATGATATTAATCACACCTTTTGGCACACCAGCTTGATCGCATAAATCTGCAAATAGCATGGCCGTTAAAGGTGTTTGTTCGGCAGGCTTAATGACGATTGAATTGCCCATCGCGATTGCAGGCGCCACTTTCCATGCCAACATTAATAGAGGGAAGTTCCAAGGAATTATTTGAGCAGCCACACCAATTGGTTCTTGGTCGCCTAACGTTTCATATTGCAACTGAGCCCAGCCGGCATGGTGATAAAAGTGTCGAATAGCCAGTGGTATATCTGCATCACGACTTTCGCGAATGGGCTTGCCATTATCCAATGTTTCCAAAACAGAGGCTAGCCGTGCATGTTTTTGTAATAGGCGAGCCAATGCATAAAGAACTTTTGCACGTGCGTGTCCACCAGAGTCAAACCACTTGGATTGAGATTTGATCGCAGCGTCTACTGCCGAGTCTATTTGCACGTCAACAGCGATTTCAATATGAGCCAATAGTTCTGAGTTAGCGGGGTTGTTTACTGCAATGAGTTTGGCGTCTTCTTGGGTGATAAAGCTACCGTTAATATAATGACCGAATCGGTTGCTGTGTTGTTTAAGCCAAGCACGTGCTTCACTATCACTCTCTAAAGCTTGAGAGTATTCGAGTTCTTGAAATGATTTAATTATTGCCATGGCTTATTCCTATGCTAATGGGTGACGGTATGATGCTGAGTAATATCCACTGGAAAAATGATCAAGTTGGCGCTCAATATCCCCCAACAAGCTTGAAGCGCCAAAACGAAACAGGTCGGGCTCTAGCCATCGCCGACCAAGCTCCTCTTGCATCATAATCATGTATAGTAATGCCGTCTTGCTGTCACTTACACCGCCAGCCGGTTTAAATCCAATTTGGTAACCTGTCTGCTCATAATAATCTCTAATCATGCGGACCATTGTCAAGCTAACAGGCAAAGTTGCATTGACAGGCTCTTTACCGGTGGAGGTTTTAATAAAATCAGCGCCAGCCATCATGCAAACTTGAGATGCTTTGGCTATATTACTCAAATTGCCAAGCTCTCCCGTAGCTAAAATAGTTTTTAAATGCGCATCGCCACATGCTTCTCTGAATTCTCTTATTTCATCATACAGCGCCTTCCAATTACCTTCTAGTACATGGCGACGACTGATAACTATATCTATTTCATCTGCCCCGGCTTCCACTGAATATTGTATCTCTTGCAAGCGCAGTGGAAAAGGTGAGAGACCCGCGGGAAAGCCTGTTGATACTGCCGCTAGCTTTACGTTAGAGCCTTTCAAAGCTTGTTTGGCGCTTGCCAACATGTCGTGATATACGCATACAGCAGCGGTATGTAGGTTTAAAGACTCAACAGACAATTCGCTCTTTAAGTTGTCGCTCAATGGATTCATTGCCTTTCTGCACAATCGTCGTACCCGAGCCGTGGTGTCATCGCCAGATAGCGTGGTTAAATCGATCAAGCTAATGACCTTCATCAGCCAGGCTGCTTGCTGGAGTTTTTTTACACTGCGACGGCCTGCATAACTTGCACAACGCTGCTCAACTGCACTACGATTAATACTAATATCCGCGAACTTATCAAGTTGAAATTTTGTTCCCGGATTACGAGCGAGGTTAAATGGTTGATTTATTTTGCTCATATATTTAAATACATCATCTTGTTTTTCTTGGTCAATGCTCTCTATATTAATCGCTATTTGAGAATAATTTTAAGTATGAACTTAATAATTCCTTGACGGATTTTTCAGCTTTTTTTGCATACTCGATGGTTTGCTCATGGCTGATGAGTGTTGGACTCATGCCGGCCGCAAAGTTCGTAATAATGGACAAGGCACAGAGTGGCATTCCAAGGTGTCTGGCTAAGATAACTTCAGGGACTGTAGACATACCAACTGCGTGTGCTCCAAGAATTTTTAGTGCCTGAATTTCAGCCGGTGTTTCAAATTGTGGACCGCTCATCCAGGCGTATACGCCTTCATGTAGGGTGATGTTGTTGGCTTCAGCTGCGTTGCGCATTTCAGTGTTTAACTGTTGATTGTACGCTTCGCTCATATCGACAAAACGTTGATTGCCTTCTGCTCCAAATAGTGGCGAGACGCCTGTCATATTAATGTGGTCTGTGATAAGCATAACATTGCCGGGCGAGGCCTCACTCATCAAGCTACCGGCAGCATTTGTGAGCACTAAAGACTCACAGCCAATGGCGCTCAGTGTTTGAATAGTAACAGCCATGACGTCTGCTTGACCATGTTCATAGTAATGGGCTCTGCCTTGCAGTACTGCTACTTTTGTTTTTCCAACTCGCCCTAACACTAATCGACCAGCATGGCCACCAACACCCGCATCTGGAAAACCGGGCAGCTCATCAAAATTAAAACTGGCGCTAATTTCTATTTGATCTGCGAATGACCCCAGACCGGAACCTAATATTAAGCCTATTTGGGGTTTGAAATTGCCACTGTTTTTGTTGATAATGTCTACACAATTTTGCACTGTATTCATAATAAATGTCCTGGCCCAAAAGAGTGCGGGAGTAAGTCCGACATAAAATACGTTTTAATCACTTCATCCTCTGAGCACAATGTGATCAAAGTGCTTGAGTCAGAAAATTCACGTATGCGTTGTCTGCAACCGCCGCAAGGAGTCGCACCCGTTTTGTCTTGACTCATGATATATATTTGTTTTATGTATTTTTCGCCTGCAACCACCATGGCCGAAATTGCGCTTGCTTCCGCGCACAAGCCTTCGGGGTAGCTGGCGTTTTCAACATTACAGCCGACATACTGTTGACCAGAGTCAGTAACGATTAATGCGCTTACTGAATAGCTGGAGTAAGGCGCATAGGCGTTTTTTATAGCATTTTGCAATGTAGAAAGGTGAGTTGATTTGGACATCTTTATCGCTCCTTAACGTAAGGTACACCAACCGATTTCGGTGGAATGGCTTTGCCGATGAAGCCAGCCAGTAGAATGACAGTTAATAAATAAGGTGCGGCTTCAATGAGTTGTACAGGCACTTCGCCAATAATTGGTAATGTAACGCCTTGAAGGCGAACAGCAACGGCATCAAGAAAACCAAATAATAAGCAGGCAGACAAAACAGGATAAGGTCGCCACTTGCCAAAAATAAGTGCTGCTAAAGCGATAAAACCTTGGCCTGCAGTCATGTCTCGCGTGAATTGCGCATTGTGTGCGATACTAATATAGGCGCCTGCGATGCCACATAAAATACCCCCAACGAGTAATGCTTTATAACGTAGCTTGATTACGGATAGTCCAGCAGTATCTACAGCGGCTGGGTTCTCACCGACAGCGCGTAGGCGCAAGCCAAATCGAGTGCGAAAAACAACCCACCAAACCAAAGGCACAATCAGAAATGCCGAATAAACCAAAATATTATGTCCGCTTAATAGTTCTCTATAAATGGTTCCTATCAATGGAATGTGGTTAATGATGTCAACCCCTGGGAGTGTTATTGAAAGAAACCGCTCATCATTTGCCAGACTTGGTGTACCGCCACCTCTATGAAACCAGGCTAGCCCGAGGATAATGGTCAAGCCAGCTGCCAGTATATTAATGGCAACACCACTTACGATTTGATCGCCTCGATGCGTAATAGTCGCAAAACCATGGAGCATGGCTAATGAGCAAGATACACCAATTGCCACCAATAAGCCTAGCCAAGGAGATCCTAACACTGCGGCTGCACTTGCAGCTGCAAAAGCAGAGGCGAGCATTTTACCCTCAAGGCTTATGTCAACAACTCCCGATCGCTCAGCAAATAGCCCCGCCATAGCAGCTAAAATAAGGGGTGTTGAAACTCTCATCGCGGCATCAAGCGTGAGAACAAGTGTTAATAAGAAATCATCCATGACTCTGTTCCTGAATAGGTGCCAGTGTTCGAATTAACCAAGGTCGGTACATATATTGTAAAGCACCACAGAATAGAATAATGAGCGCTTGCATAACCACAACAATATCTCGAGAAATATTACTCATCTCAAAAGCCAGTTCTGCGCCACCTTGATATAGAATGCCAAATAAAATTGCAGCAATGATGATACCAATAGGGTGGTTGCGACCCATTAAGGATACTGCAATGCCGCCAAAACCATAGCCAAAATGAAAATCCAGTAATAATCGGTGTTGGTAGCCTACCAATTCATTAATGCCAACCAAGCCCGCTAAAGCACCAGAAATACACATGGAAAGAATAATGATTTGTTTTGGCTTGATGCCAGCATAAACAGCCGCAGTTGAATTTAAACCTGTGGCGCGTATAGCGTAGCCCCAGCGAGTATGCCATATAAAAACCCAAGTTAGAAAGCAAAAGAATAGGGCCAAGAATAAGGACAAATTGAGAGGCGATTGTTCAATAGTAACGCCAAAATTCGCAAAAAGATTGTGCATAAATGGCAGCCAAGAGGCGCTTGGGAAAAAGGCACTTTGTGGCTGCATTTGTCCAACCTCTCTTAAGACATTAACCAGGAGGTATACCATGAGTGAAGAAGCTATAAAGTTAAACATAATTGTCGTGATGACAATATGGCTGCCGCGATAGGCTTGCAGATAAGCAGGGATTAGAGCCCAAAGGGCGCCAAATAGCAAACCACCCATAATACTTGCCGGTACAAATATCCAGACACTGGCCCCAGGGTCAATCGCTAAAATAATAAGAGTAGAGCCTAGACCGCCAATATAAGCCTGACCTTCGCCACCAATATTAAAAAGACCAGCATGAAAAGCAATGGCAACTGCCAAGCCAGTAAAAATGAAGTTTGTGGCGTAATAAAGCGTATAGCCAATCCCTTCTTCGTAGCCGAAGGCACCGTATAGTAGTATTTTTGTTGCCTCTACAGGGTTAACATCTATTAGCAAAAAGATAACAGCAGTAGCAGCAAAGGCAGTTAGTACATTTAACAAAGGCAATAACAGCCTGTTAATCCAGTTGATGCGAGTATTACGATCCATGGATAATTTTGTTTATATTATGTTTCATTTTCTTCGCCAGTATATGCATTTGCCATCATCATCCCAAGGGTGAGCTCATCGGCATCTTTTGCATCAATATTACCCGTTATTTGCCCGTCGCATAACACAATAATTCTATCGCTTAATGACATAATCTCGTCCAGTTCAACCGAAACCAAAAGCACTGCTTTGCCAGCATCACGCATTGCTATAATGCGTTTGTGAATAAACTCAATGGCGCCAATATCAACACCACGTGTCGGTTGTCCTATCAATAATATATCAGGGTTTTTCTCAAACTCCCGCGCCAGAATTAATTTTTGCTGATTACCGCCAGAAAAATTTCTAGATTGTAAATCTGGGTCTGCAGGGCGAACATCAAATGCAGACATTAATGATTCGCAGTTGTCCCTTATTTTGTCTTTTTTTAGTAGTAGGCCCTGATTTACTTCAACACCGTTGTGATAGCCTAAAATAGCCGTTTCACTTGCACTAAAATCATTTATTAGCCCCATCCTTTGTCTGTCCTCAGGGACGTGGGCTAGTCCGTAATGTCTTAACAGGTCTGGTTGAATTGGGTGGTTTGAATCCATGGTATGATCAAGAATATCAACACTACCTTCGGTTGGCTGGATAATGCCCGATAAAGCTTTTAGCAGACTGCCTTGGCCATTGCCAGAAACGCCCGCAATGCCAACAATCTCTCCTGCATGCACATCAAAACTAACATTTTTAAGGCGATAAATACCTCGTTTGTCGCAAACACTTAAATTATTAATTTTAAGCAATGCCTCGCCTTTATTTGATTGACCCTTATCTACCTGAAGCAGTACTTTTCTGCCAACCATTAATTCTGCTAATTCTTCACGATCAGTTTTGGCGGTTTCTCGGTGAGCAACCATTTCGCCCGCTCTCATTACCGATACGTTGTCAGTGATATTAATAATTTCACGCAGTTTGTGAGTGATTAAGATAATCGTCACACCTTCTTGTTTTAAAGCGCTAAATATTCGAAATAAATCATGTGTTTCTTGGGGTGTCAATACCCCGGTTGGCTCATCTAGAATCAGGATTTTTGCCCCTTTGTAGAGCGCTTTAAGAATTTCAACACGCTGTTGGGCTCCCACGGATAAAGATTCAATGGTTGCATCAAGGTCTACTTTAATGCCATATTCTTCACCCAGTCTAGTGAGTTCTTTTCGGGCCAAAGCCAGGCCTTTATTTAATAATGAGCCGCCCTCACATCCTAGGATAACATTTTCTAATACACTGAAATTGTCAACCAACATAAAGTGCTGGTGCACCATGCCAATGCCAGAGGCCATAGCTTGATGAGAGTCACTAAAATGATATTCATTGCCAAAGACTTTTATTTGGCCTGAATCGGCCTGGTAGAAGCCGTATAGAATACTCATTAATGTGGATTTACCGGCACCATTTTCACCGATAATTCCGTGAATGCTGCCCTGCTTAACTTGCAAGCAGACTTTGTTGTTTGCATAAACTGGACCAAAACGCTTGTCTATATCGGTAAGTTCGATTGCGTATTTGTTGTCATCCATAATTAAAAATGTGGTTCAAACATTACAAGTCATAAATAAGACACTCCAGACTGAATGGTCTAGAGTGTCGTGAAATTCTCTAATGATTAGTTAGAGTTTTGTGTTGCTAGTAAGTGCAAGTATCGTCAGACATATAGTCATGT
>Ga0302118_10000957_pt1 | contig 14065 bp, 13 predicted proteins | sample AG5_331_MG_FD_203126 | JGI IMG/M metagenome (GOLD analysis project Ga0302118, IMG submission 203126) | Marine microbial communities from Western Arctic Ocean, Canada - AG5_33.1 | ecosystem: Environmental > Aquatic > Marine > Oceanic | place: Canada: Western Arctic Ocean | collected 2017-10-01 | reverse complement strand
ATTCCGTCTGAGTCCATCACTAAGGGAACCCATCAGTGTTTCAAGTATGGCTTGAGCGTAGCAATTGCTACTGGAATCTTCTGTGCAGCTGGCGTAGCCGACAAGGTTTATTACATGCCAGTGTTCTGGATTAAAATGCTAGCTTTGCTCGCAGGCTCCGGTTTCATGTTCTTTATCAAGCAACCCCTGTTGAATAGTCGACCACACAGTGAAATAGGTCCATGGACACTGAGATTACTGGCAGTGGCATCTATTTTTATATGGTTTACAGTCGCCGCTACCGGTCGCTGGATAGGGTTCAGTTAAGAGAAAACTCGGCTTAATTGCTAGGAGTAGGTATGAACAATAGTAAGTGGGATGACAGAACAATCGCGGCTGCGAGTTCTTCTGTGATTATATTGGGTGCCTTGCTGTACTACTGGGCAGGTGAGGTGCAGTCGACCGTAGAATTATTGGAATTAGCATATGGCTCATTCAAGTTTTTTAACAATCCGATGATCTTCTAAAGTGCTGCCGAATTTGTTCGCAGCCTTATTTGGTTTTTCGATATTATGGGAATCACAAAACAAATAAAAAAGGGATAGCTAAGATTAGCTATCCCTTTTTTATGCCGCAGTTATTTCAGGGGCGAATAGTCTGTCGCCGTCATATAACGTCGCTCGACACCTGCTAATATAGGTCCATTCGCATTGGAGGCGTCAGAGACCGCTTTCCACTCTGGGTCCTGCCCGAATGCTTGCCACGAAGCGTTAGCGGCTTCCTGACTTGCGTGTTCTAGTACGTATATCAGTGTGTCATCCGCATCCTCTTCGCTAGTGGGCGACCAGAAACCGACTATTTTCATGCCATTATTTTCAAATATCCGGATAGTGTGGTCGCGGAAACGAGCATGAAGATTTTCCAAATTGCCTGGTGTCGCCGTGTAGATCCTAAGCTCATACACCTTGCCGGCTTCCTGCGCAGACGAGCTGACGAAGAAACCAGCGCCTAGGCCAATTATCAGTGATAGTAGGGAAAAGCCGACGGTTTTTCTGATTTTGCTCACATTAGTCTCCTGTATTCAGTCGTTTTTTATTAACCTTAACGAGTATAATCAAGCGACTAGTAAATAGCGACTCACAGAACCTTCCAAAAGTGCGGCTTTACAGGATGAGACTAGTCGCTATTTAATCCGAATGTAGCCTGATATCTTGCATGTAGCTTAAAGTGTTGAGCAGAGAACTACTATGAAGAAGCGACTTACCATAGCCTTGCTTATTTTCCTCGCAAGCCCACTTGGGCCTGTTTACGGACAATCTGAGTCATCTTTGGATTCCTTGGATGAAATAGCGCTTTCGCGTGCTTTGTTAAATGATCAGCAAGACCGCTTTGGAACTTTGGATTCACGACTAATAGAGCCGCTCGAGCAATTGGCGGATGTGCTGATGCAGCTAAATCAATTTGATGAGGCGCACGCCATCCTCGACCGGGCCATGCAAATAGCCCGTGTCGAGAATGGTCTATATACCGAAATTCAACGGCCCCTACTTGAAAAGAAAATCGAAAACTTTGCCAATCGAGGAGATTGGGACAAAGCTAGAGAAAATATGGAGCACTTGCTCTGGCTCTATACCAATAAGAGCTTACATGTTGATCAGGTATTGATCGACGATCTTCTGGTATTGTCGCGATCGCACCTGCGCGCCCTAGCCGAAGATAATAGTGCATGGCAGGGCTACCACTTTAGACAATCATCTTGGATTAGATGGCTCGCGCTTGGTGTGGCTGAGAATCTCTGGGGAAAGACAGACGAGCGGCTCGTGCCAATAATTTACGAGCAGCTGCGCCAGTTTCATCTACAGACGATTGCGTTGTGGCGGGGCGGCTCAACCAGCTATTCGTTGAGACAGGTAGCTCCAGGCTCGAGTATCATACGTGATCGTTCTGACGTAAATGAGAGTTTTTACCTGACGGGAATGGGTTTGGTCGACAATTTGTTTTCGATCTACGCCGAGAGTGAGTCGCCGGACCCGGAAGCCATAGCGATGACGAATGTGTACCTCGCCGATTGGCATATTCTTTATAACAAACCGCAGGCTGCGACAGAAACATACCGACAGGCGTATCAAGGATTATTAGCATCCGGTGTGGATGCTACGCTGGCGAATGAACTCTTTAGTCAGCCAATGGTGATACCAGATACAGAATTTTACGCAAGCGTGGAGACGGCGGTCGCGGCGCAACGCAACAGGATGGTAACGGTAGGTAAAGAAAATTCCGAAGTTTACTTGTCCTTCAGTGAATGGTCTGCCGCACTACCGAATGTGCGCAGTCCAATCCCTAGCAATGCTGCGGGTAGTGAAGCCGAAAATTCAAACTTCGCCCTGTTTTCCTTCAGCCTTGCGGGAGTGAACAAGGTGTCTCGCTGGCACAGCCATCGATTCAGTAGCACGGTAAGCATGATCCAGCAGGCAGAACTTCTTGCGCATTATTTGCAGTCGCCCCCTGAAGAGAGCCGGTTGTTAGAGAAGTTGAACAGCTTGACTTTTCGACCAAAGTTAGTTAACGGAGGGCCTCAGCAGGCGATGGGTCGAATAAAATACAATTTCGCCATTGACGACCCGAGCACCTCATTGAACGTGCAACCTTAGTTTGCCTAAGACCGCTCGTATCAAATTGCAAAGCAGCATCGCTGCCTGCCATCCAAAGAGTGTTAGTCCAAGAAGCTTTGGTTCATGGTTTCCGATGGCATCTCTGTACAAAGCTTACCAATGGCTCTGGCGGGGATTCCTACAACGGTTGTGTGTGGTTCAACATCACTTAGCACGACGCTACCAGCGCCAATTTTTGCCCCTATGCCAATCTCAATGTTGCCAAGCACCGTTGCTCCTGCTGCAATCAATACTCCTGATCGAATCTTAGGGTGCCGGTCGCCTTTCTCATTGCCTGTGCCGCCTAGAGTGACCTGCTGGAGAATCGAGACGTTATCTTCAATGACAGTAGTTTCGCCAATTACGATGCCGGTCGCGTGGTCGAACATGACACCGCGACCAATCTTGCAGGCAGGGTGAATATCAACCCCAAATACTTCGGAATTTTGACTCTGCATGAACAGCCCGAGCTCCTTGCGATTGTTCAGCCAAAGGAAGTGCGCTAGGCGATGAACCTGAATTGATTGAAATCCTTTCATATAGAGAATGACAGCTAGATGTGTGCTCACTGCGGCGTCGCGCTCAAATACTGCCTTAATATCACACAAAGCATCTTCTATAGTTTTTGGAGACTCACTGAAGGCTTTGTCAAACAGCTCTCGAACGGTCGCCGCTGGCATTACATCGTCGGATAGTTTATTAGCGAGAATAAAGCTGAGGGCGGATTGCAGGCTATTGTGATTTAGAACGCAAGCGGAAACATAACTTGCTAGGAGGGGTTCCTCCTGTATGACCTGCTGGGCCTCTGTTTTGAGTTGTTGCCAGAGTTCTTGGGGCATAGCTTAGTTTCCAGATCATGTGAAGATGGGTGATTATAAGGTTCCCGTGTCTTCTACGGCAAGTTCAATGCATTTGTCATTCAAGGCATAGTCGTCTTTTCCGAAGGCTACCATAAGGACCTCGTGGGCAAGCATGTTGATGAGTCTTGGGATTCCATTGGAACCACGAAAAAGAGGATCTATCGCTTTCTGACTAAAAAGGCTCGAGCCATTGTATCCCTGTTTGATGAGCCGATGATCTAAGTAGGTTTCTTTGTTGTCCCTTTTTGACAGGCGGATGCATGCCTCCAAAGAGAGGTCTTGACTAGGAGCAGTCCAAAGGCCTGAGGTGCCATAGAATTAGTCAGAGTCACCCTAGTTAAGGCGTAAGAATAGGACTATTATTGAACCATGCTCAAGGTCGGGAAAAAAATTGCAGTGGTAGGGTGCGCAGGCTGGAATAAGCGGCTAATACTGCTGCTGCTTGGTTTTCAATTCATAACGTTGGAGGCGCAGGAACCGGAATCCGGCGAGGTGTCTGAGCCAGACCAAGAAGTGAGTCAATATCAGCACTGGTTAGAGTTGATGTCCGCCGATCAGAGTTTCGCTGATCTCTCTGCGGAGATTGGTAGGACCGGTGCATTTCTCGAATTTCTAGGGGAGGGGTCTACGGTCTTCCGAGATGGCCCAGTCGACGCCCTCGATTTATACAGTTCTGAAAACTTCCAAAGCAACGCGCAGGAAATGAGTTGGGAGGCGCATTATGTTGATGTTTCCCGTGCTGGGGATTTGGGCTTGACGGCTGGTCCGTTGACTGTTCGAGCGGATGAATCGCCTGGTCAATTCGGACACCTTATTTCAATTTGGCAAAAACAAGAGAATCGCTGGGTACTGATGGCAGATATTGTGGCCGTCATTCCTGGATTTTTGAGTTTGGAAGTGGAGCCAAATTTCGATGATACCAGACCCGTGCTGGAGGAAACTGCTCATCCTGTCATGGCTACGGCAGAAACTAACAACATGCAGTTGCTTATCGATCGCGACAACTTATTTGGACAATCAATAAATTTTCGTGGTGGGCAGCGCGCGCTACTTCGCTACGGATTGGAAAACACACGTGTCTATGTGCCAGGTATGGCTCCTGCTGTAGGAGCCGAGTCAGCAAGTTCAGTGTATGGTGCGTTCTTAGACAATCAGTTATCAACTACGAATCAAATTAGCCTCTCTCATATGGGTGGGTTTCTATCTGCATCCAAGGAAGTGGGTTATACCTATGGCACTATGGAAACCTTACAGGACGATACACAGCAGGGTTTTCGAACGAGCTATATGCGATTGTGGCGCTTCACTGAAAGCAACGAATGGAAGATTGCAGTCGAAGTGCTAAGCCCCTATTAGTTAGTTCGCATTAGTTATCTACTTCAACCGTACGCTCGCCGAAACGCTGCGTGATTCCCAGATGGTTTTTTATCTCTATCTCTAGCTGATGAGAGCCGTTGTCCAATTGATTGCTATCGAAGTTGTAGTCATAGCCGATGTTGGGGCTGTTGGGGTCGCTCTGCACCTGCATGACTTTGACAACATCTGGGCGGCTTCCTCCATAATCGACTCGGCCAATGGCTTCGCTATCGATGAGTAGTGTGATGCTTTCAATGCCGATGTCCTCGTTGAATGCCCATCCATTCACATCGACTATCCCGCTTAGCTCGGCACCTCGCACGGGAGTATCAATCCAGGCGATGGCGGGGAATGGGCAGGCCGATGTCTGAATTTGCTCGAGACTATCAGTGCTGCGTAGTGCAACTCCTCGATAAAAACTAAATCGTTTGTCGTCATTGAATAGGCTCAATTCCCCGAGATGAGTCAACCGTTCAGTTCTGGCACAGAGGCCCGAGAGTAGATCGTGTTTTGCCGCTGTGTCTAATGTGCTGTCCTCGGCTATAAATAGATACTCGCCCGCTGCTACCCGCTCTAAGCCGACCCTGTCTTTCTTCCAGAGTTGATACTGGGTTATACGACCATCGCGGACTGCTTTTTCCTCATCTAGTGTAAAGCCCTGGCGTGTTAGTCCGGCGAATTCGATCTGTGCGAGCGTGTAGTAGTTATCGGTTAACAGCAGCGGTGAGTCTGTAAATTCGTGTCGCAAAAGTTCATCTACATGGCTGTTAAATTCTGTCCAGCCGGCCATTTTATTGGATAGTACGCCTGTTCCAATAAGTGGTTGGAGCTGTAATTGAAAAGCTTGAGAACCGACACCGAACAGCGCCGTTAGGGTGCCAAGAAAGCCGATAACTGGTATGGCGATGACGAGCCGGTGGGCGGTAGGTGCGGTAAAATATGCGCCGAGTAATCTCGCAGTGCTGCGTAGAGCAAAGGGTACGTAGATGAGCAGGGGGAAGTATCCGGAAAGAGGCCAGTGAATAGACGTGCTGGTCGCATCCGTCCATGGAGCAAGCAGTAAATAGACTAGTACATTGACCAGCGAAAAACTGAGTAGCAGTGCCGCACTGCGATCGCCGAGATTAGCCTTCTGGTACATCAGAACTATCGTATAGACGAATAATAGATATAGCCCAGGCGTGGCCAAGCCTGCTTGCTTAAACAGGTGTAGCAGGCCGGAGGCTTGAAATTCCCACGGGTGTCTATCTACGAAATAAAAGCTCGCGCTGCTGAGTTGGTTACTTACGTTGAACCAAACGGTGGGTATTAATCCAAGGCATGCAATAAGGATGCATAGCCATAGACGCGGGTTCTTCCATTGGGTTTGTGCCGCTGTAAAGCACGTTAGGAAAAGTATTGCGGCTGCGGGGTATAGGAAGAAACGGTAGTGCGTGCACAAGCCTAGTGCCACAAACAAACCGGTAAGAGCCCAGTGTAATAATTGATCTGTGCGTAGTGCTCGCTCGAAAAAGCCGATTGCCAAGAGACCGAAGAAAACGAGAGGAACGTCCGGCACTGCCAAAAGGCCTAGGAAGCCTGCAAGCGGTAGACACAAACTTAACGCGGCGGACTCTACTGCATGCTTGGGGTTTGTGATTGGCTTGGCAATCCAATAGACAAGCAGCGGCAGGGAACTCCCCATTAAGATGAATAGGCTTCGTGCCGCGAGGGTGTTGTATGAATCGAGGGCAGAACCTAAACCGATGAGCAATGCTGTCATGAAGGGTAGATCGCTGTACGCGATGGCAGGATTCGCCGATGCCTGCCAGTAAAAAATTTCGTCGCTGTATAAGTCGAGAGCAGTAGCTAGAAAAATCTTGATTAGCAGAAGAAGCGTAATCCCGCCCACGAGAAACTTCTGGACAGGGATTCGGGCACCCTGTTGCACTGAGTCCTGCAAGTTCTTTCTCCTAAACTATTTGCACAACCGGGATGAGATTCTTGGGCACCATCTTACTCGAGAGTCTCTTCAGATTGACAATGAAGACAACCAAGATGGTAAGCATGCTCACTATCCATATTGAGGAGAATAGGGGGTTTACTGAGAAAGTGCCAATCTGATAAATAACCGTAGCGGTGATGTAGGCTAGGCCAGTGCTCCAGCCGAATACCAACAACATCCAGTGCCAGCCTGCTTCTTTAGTAATCGCGCCGAGCACGGCTACGCAGGGAGCATAGAGTAAGATAAAAACCAGATAGCAGAATGCGGCAAATGGGCCGGAGAAGAGAGCGGCCATATTGGTAAGGGTCGAGGATTCAATTTCCTGTTCGTCGGCTACGGCATCGAGGTCGCTGACATCGCCAATTGATATGCCCAAGGGGTCGGTCAGACTCGAGCTTAGCGCTACTAGCTCTGTGCCAATCGAGGAGAAGGCTTCGCCAACAGCAGCGATGAGGTCGGGCGGTGAGCCATCATATACATCCGCGTTCGATTCGCTATAGAGTGCATCGAGAGTCCCAACGATCGCCTCTTTGGCAAACATACCGGTAAACAGGCCCACTGTTGCGGGCCAATTATCTTTTTCAATACCAAGTGGTGCAAATGCCGGAGTAATCGACTTTCCTATTACACTAAGAACAGAGTTTTCTGAATCTTCATTGCCAAAAGATAAGTCTGTGCTTATAGAGTTCAGAAAGCTCAGCCCAATCACCACCACTACGATCGTCTTTCCCGCGCGAAGAATGAAAGACTTCAACCGAAACCAAGTCGTGAGCAGAATATTGCGGATGATTGGAACATGATAGGCAGGCATTTCTTGAAACGAAGGTGTTATCTCATCGGTAAAGAGTTGTTTGCGAAATATCCAGCCGGTAAATATCGCTAGTGCTATGCCTAACAGATACAGGCCGAATACAATGTTCTGTCCATTCTCCTGAAAGAATGCGGCGGCGAAGAGCGCGTAGACGGTCAGTCGTGCGCCACAACTCATGAATGGAGCCATAGCGATAGTCATCAGCCGGTCGCTGTCTCTTCCCAGGCTTCGTGCGGCCATTACCGCAGGCACGTTACAGCCGAAGCCGACGATCAATGGCACGAAGGCATTACCGGGCAAGCCAATGCCGCTCATCGCTCTATCGATTACGAAGGCAGCCCGGGACATGTAACCGGAGTCTTCCAGCAGGGAGAGGCAGAGATAGAGAAAGCCAATGACAGGTATAAACGTTGCGACCAGCGTTATGCCGCCGCCGACGCCCTGAGCTAGTAGTGTGACTATCACCTCATGTGCGGAGACTTCGCGCAGCAGCCAAGTCGTTCCGTCAACCAGTACTGCGTCGAACAATATATCGAAGAAATCTATGAACACGGCGCCAAGATTTACAGCGATGGTGAAGATCATGTAGATCATTAATAGAAAGAAGGGTATGCCAAGCCATCTATTTATAACCACTGCGTCGATACGTTCGGACAGGCTATGGTGAGTGGGCGAAACTTCGACAACCCCATTGATGAGTTTGCGTGACTGATGGTAGCGCTGAAGTAATTTTTCTTCATTAACAGTACTAGCAGAAGATCGCTGCGCTTCCTGATTGTTAACTATTTCTGGAGTGCTATTAATCTTTTTGATCAGCGCGCTACGCAACTCATCGATGCCTCGTTTCCGTGAAGCGATCATCTCAATCACTGGCAATTGGAGTTTATCGGCCAGTTTGTTTGCGCTGACGGTGATGCCTTGCTGCTGCGCCACATCGAGCATATTCATGACAAGCAGCATTGGGACGCCGCGATCCATCAATTGCTGTGTCAGCACCAGACTTCTTTCGAGGTTGGTCGCATCAACGATGTTGATAATCAGGCCTATATCGCTTTGTGCCAAATAATCTTGGGCAATCTTCTCATCTATACCGCTGTAGTCTTGTTCTAATGAATAAATGCCGGGCAGGTCGACCAGCTCGATCGACTCATCTTCGAGCTCAAAATAACCAAATTTCTTCTCTACAGTTACGCCCGGCCAGTTGCCGACCTTTTGGTTGGCTCCGGTAAGCACGTTGAAGAGAGTTGTCTTCCCGCAATTGGGGTTGCCGATAAGTGCGATTTTCTGCATGTGCTACTGAATATCCACGGTGATGATTGCCGCTTCGGCTTTGCGAATACTGATAAAACTGCCGCCAACCTTTACTTGCATAGGATCGCCTAGGGGGGCGAAGCGGAGTAATTTCAGTATCGAGCCAGGAATAATGCCCAGAGAATAGAGGCGGCTCTTGAGTTCTGCTGGCTCAGAGGCGATTTCTAGTACGACGCAATGGTCGCCGCTCTTTGCAGTGGAGAGGGTAGTTTCCGGCATGATTTGATTTCTATTCTTTTAAAACAATAACTTACGTCACTGAACTGATGATGTTAGGTGCAGCTAAATTAACAGATATGAATGTAGTTGACAATCATTCTCATTATCATTTAAAGTGTAAATCCCACTAAGGATAAGACATGTACGTATGCATTTGTAGACAGATTACCGATAACCAGATTCGCGACCTTTGTCGTGATGGTGCCAGTAATATGAATGACCTGCGTGCGAAGCTTGGTGTTGCTAGCGAATGCGGTAAATGTGGCAAACTCGCCCAGACCATCGTCAAAGAATTCCATAAAACAGGCTTTTATACGAACGCAGCCTAGGCTGTCCCCCTATTCGTACACTAGTCTCGCTATTTCTCCCCTTTAGTTTTAATCAATTGCTCTACTTCGAAGAATGCTCTAGCACTGTTCTCGCGGTGATGGGAATGGAATTGCTTATCATTTAGTTTTATCTTTTATATCAATGGCTTACAAGGATTCGGCTTGACTTTTTCTGGCCAAAAAGCGAAGCTTTCGAGAACTCATCTAAGTCATTTTCAATTCAGTTATTAGGGAACTATCTATGAAGTCGGACGCCACCGTAATCAAGCACCTAAACAAGGCGCTTGGCAATGAGCTCATCGCTATTAATCAGTACTTTCTCCACTCACGTATGTATCAGGATTGGGGTCTGGAGAAATTGGCTGCGAAAGAATACGAGGAGTCTATTGACGAAATGAAGCATGCAGACCTACTCATGCAGCGCATACTATTTTTGGAAGGACTTCCGAACGTTCAAAACCTAGGTAAATTGATGATCGGTGAGAATACCAAGGAAATGTTGGAGTGCGATCTCAAACTTGAGCTTATCGCCTGCCCAGACCTTAAAGAAGGCATAGCCTATAGTGAATCTATCAGTGACTTTGTGAGTCGTGATCTGTTGAGTGAAATTTTGAGTAGTGAAGAAGAGCATATTGATTTCCTAGAGGCTCAACTCACTCTGATAGAGAAGGTCGGCCTAGAAAATTATCAGCAGTCGATGATCTAGTTGCGCACCCCACGCACATTAAAACTCCTGCCCCATCTGACGATATAGTGTAATAGAGCTTAGTAAAGCACTGCTGTGACTCTTCCGGTTTTACTACTTATTCAGAGAGGCCGGGTGAGTAACGGCTAAATTTTGCTTGGCGCACATTCACTCTCCAATTGTCACTACTCTCTTACTATGTACGCATGCATCGATCTCGGCTCCAATAGTTTTCATATATTGATTGGTGAATGGATCGATGGGCGAATCGAAATCGTTGAGCGCAGTAGTGATTCGGTTCAGCTGGGCGAAGACGTTCGGGAAACCGGCTGCATCTCGCCGGCGGCCTATAAGCGGGGCTTAGACTGTCTGCAACACTTCAAGACTCTAATGGATCAGCATTCGCTGGGGCAGTATTGGGCTCTCGGTACTAATACCTTTCGTGTCACCGCTAATGCTCAGGATTTTATTCAGGCTGCGTGTGATATCGGGATTGAAATCTCGCCGATCAGTGGTGAGCAGGAAGCAGTGTTGATCTACGCGGGTGTAATCACCTCGCTTCCAGTCTCCGAGAATCATCGCCTCGTAATCGATATAGGAGGCGGTAGTACAGAGATAATAATCGGCCACAAACACAGTCGACTTCTCACAGAAAGTATGGCGATAGGTAGTGTTGCCTGGCGTGATAAATTCTTTTCTCCGAAAACTTCAGACCCGCTACTCCTAGAGAAGCAGCTTGATGCAGCCACCGCAGCCTCCAAGGATGTGTTCAATGGTATTAGTATTGGTGTGAAAAAGGCTGGATGGAAAGAGGCTTATGCATCCTCGGGAACGGTAAAGATGCTTGCTGCTATATGCCAAGCTCATGGTTTCGAGAAGGATGAGATTGAGCTCGCTGCGCTACTAGCATTGAAGCCGCAGATTATCACTGCCATTGCCGGTGGCGGTAATCTACCCGGTCTGAAGGGGCGTCGGCGTGAGCTACTTTTACCAGGGTTGGCGGTGCTAGTGGGTTTGATGCAGTCCTATACAGTAGGCAACATCAACTTCAGCGCGACGGCGCTGAGAGAGGGGATGTTAGATTTCATGGTGAAGAATAAGAAGACCTTAGCCATTATGCAGAATAACCAGCTACCGGAAGTCAGCCTGACCGATAACTCATGACGTGTACACGTAGTTGAAAAAAGATTAGGAAAACTGTTTCAGTAACAGCTTTTGCACGTCTTCTAATGCTTCTTCGGTTTCCGCGTTTGCCAAAGGGCGGTACTCGCCATCGGCACCAAGCTCCCAACTCTGACCCCGATCATTAAGATACATCTCTAGTTCGGCTTTAATCCGTGTGATGTGTTTCTTCTTTAATATAGGAAAGCAAACTTCAATTCGATTGTCCAGATTACGCTCCATCCAATCAGCACTGGAACAGTAGACTTGAGGGGCGGAGTTTTGGAAAAAATGAACGCGCGAATGTTCCAGAAAACGACCTATGATTGATACGACCCGAATATTTTCACTTACTCCGGCTATTCCAGGTCGCAGACAGCAGATGCCACGCACCACCAGGTCAATCTTCACACCTGCTATGGAGGCGTTATATAGCGCCTTTATGATCGCGGGGTCGGTTACTGAATTCATCTTTGCTACTATGCGCGCCTTCTTGCCCGCAGTAGCGGCAGCAATTTCGCTACTTATCATTTTTAGCAGAGATTTTCTCAAATTGAAGGGCGCGTTGATCAGTAAGTTCGGATGGATCTTCTTACCCATTCCGGTGATTTGTTGAAATACCTTGTGCACATCGGCGCAGAGAACTTCGTCGGCGGTAAGCAAGCTATAGTCGGTGTACACGAGTGAGTTCTTGCGGTGATAGTTACCTGTACCCAAGTGTGCGTAGCGCTTTAGTGTGTTGCCGATTCGGCGCACTATTAGTAGCATCTTGGCGTGGGTCTTGTAACCCATAACGCCATAGACAACGACCGCACCGGCTTCCTGCAGGATGCTGGCGAAATGAATATTTTCTTCTTCGTCGAATCGAGCGCGGAGTTCGATTACGACGGTTACCTCTTTGCCGTTTCTAGCCGCCTCGGCCAGCGCTTCTACCAGCTCCGAAGATTCATTGGTGCGGTATAAGGTCTGCTTAATAGACAACACCGTTGGATCTTTTGCGGCCTGACGAACCCAGTCGATGATAGGTATAAACGATTGGAATGGGTGCTGCAGTAGCTGATCTTCCTTGTCTACGGCGGCAAAAATATATGCGTCTTCTTCCAATAATTTGGGTGTGCCGGGGGAAAATTGTGGAAAGCGCAGATCCGCACGGTCAATCATTTCGTAAAGAGTCATCAGGCGCCGTAGGTTCACCGGCCCGTTTAATTGGAACAATTCATCGATGCTGAGGTTGAAACGTTCTAGGAGAAAATCGGTAAGCTCTTCCGGGCAATCGATGCTCACTTCTAATTTAGTGGCGGCACCGAAGCGCCGACGATGCAGCTGCCCTTGCAGAGCCATTGCATAGTCTTCAACCTCAACGTTGGTCATTTCCAGATCGGAATTTCGAGTCACTCGAAACTGATGGCATTCCACAACACTCATGCCTGGAAACAACTCATCAACGTAGGCGTGGATGATCGATGAGAGAAAGATGAAGTTGTCACCCTCAGGCGCAATCTCTGCAGGCACCTTAATCAATCTCGGCAGGGAGCGAGGCGCAGGAACTATGGCCAGGCCGCTTTGGCGGCCAAAGGCGTCTTTCCCATCCAGCGAAAGAATAAAATTCAGGCTCTTATTGACGAGTCTAGGGAAGGGGTGTGCTGGATCAAGCCCTAGCGGACTTACCACGGGTTGAATCTCTTCGTCGAAATAGTCTCGAGTCCATTTCTTTAACTCGTCGTTCCAATCGTGACGCGGCAGGAAGTGTATGCTTTCCTTGGCAAGGTTGGGTAGTAAGTCTTCATTCAGAATTCTGTATTGCTCGGTAAAGGCATCCTTAACTTGTAGGTGGATATTCTTGAGCACTTGTTCTGGATACTGACCGTCTGGCCCTGGCCGCTGCCTACCAAAATCTAACTGCTTCCTTAAGCCGGAAACCCGGGTCTCGAAGAATTCGTCCAGATTAGAGCTGAATATTAGCAGGAACATGAGGCGTTCCAGCAGCGGGTGTTTCGTGTTTCTAGCCTCACTCAATACGCGCAGATTGAACTTGAAGGAGCTTAGCTCACGATTCTCAAAGTAGGCGGGATTGTTTAGGTCAAATGTCTGGTGGGAATCACCTGTCGAGGCCTGCTGCTTCGTTGCTGGCAGCGGTTTACGGGCGCCGGCAGTATTATCAACGGCGAGGTTCAATGATTTGTTTGTTCTCTGTTCAGACATCACACTCTCTCTCTTCAGCACGACTTAGTGGCAGCCTGCAGATGAAGCTACTGCCCTCGCCATAGCTGCTCTTTATTTCTAGTTCAGCCTCGTGTCTCGCCAGAATATGTTTCATGATAGCCAGCCCCAATCCGGTTCCTCCGGTATCCGACGATCGGCTTCCATCGATTCGATAGAACCGTTCTGTGAGTCTCGAACTATGTTTTCCATGCGCATCGAATGCTGTTGCATCTGATGCATGGGCTTATGCCATTTCTCGTCTATTGCGTCGAGAATCGCTTCCAAGTACCTCTTTATGACGGTTATTGGTGTTCCTAATTCGTGAGAGACGTTACCGACGAAGTCTTTGCGCATGGACTCGAGGCGATGCAGCTGTGTAATGTCGCGAACAATCATCAGATGTTCATTCTCGCCCAATAAGGCAATCTGAAACTCGAGTATTTTACTGCTCTCCCCAGGCGCCTCGATTTTTAGCGTCTCATCATAATTTTCGCTATGGAAATACTCCGTAAAGCTC
>Ga0302118_10000948_pt1 | contig 14105 bp, 13 predicted proteins | sample AG5_331_MG_FD_203126 | JGI IMG/M metagenome (GOLD analysis project Ga0302118, IMG submission 203126) | Marine microbial communities from Western Arctic Ocean, Canada - AG5_33.1 | ecosystem: Environmental > Aquatic > Marine > Oceanic | place: Canada: Western Arctic Ocean | collected 2017-10-01 | reverse complement strand
TATTGGTGGCAGTAGCAAGGTTAGTTTCCAGGGCTCAGAATACGATTTTGCAGAACCCTTTATCCGGCTCTCTGTAACTGATTCGATAAAAAAATATTGTTCAGTTGTGGATGACTCCGTATTCGCCTCGGCAGAATCTGTGGCGGCCCTAGCGAATAGTCTGGATGTGAATTTCGATGAGAGCTGGTCGAAGGGGAAGGTGCTGATGGAGATCTTCGATCAGAAGGTAGAGGCGGAGATCGATCAGCCAACGTTTATTACTGAATATCCTATTGAGGTTTCACCACTTGCCAGGCGCAATGAGGAGAACCCTGAGATTACAGATCGGTTCGAGCTGATCATCGGCGGCAGAGAGTTAGCCAATGGCTTCTCGGAGCTCAATGATCCCGAGGATCAGGCGGAGCGCTTTAAGGAGCAGGTGGCGCAGAAAGATTCAGGCGATAGTGAGGCGATGCATTTCGATCACGACTACGTTACGGCCTTGGAATATGGAATGCCACCGACCGCCGGTGAGGGCATAGGTATCGATCGGCTAGTCATGCTGTTTACCGATTCTGCTTCCATTAAGGACGTGTTGCTGTTTCCACACATGCGTCCGCAACAAGATCCTACTTAGTAGGAATGCTACTGGGCAAAGAGTAAAGACGCGTGCGCCAGAGCGAGCTAGAACTCAGTGAGATAGAACTCGAGACTTCCTGGAGGAAAAGGCTGCAGGCCGACTTCGATTCCGAGACTATGCTCGAGCTGCATAAATTTTTGCGTGGAGAGAAGGCGCTCGGTAAGACGATCTATCCTGCTGTAGATGAAATCTTCGCCGCACTTAATGCAACGCCATTTGATGCCGTGAAGGTTGTTATACTCGGGCAAGACCCCTATCACGGCCCCGGTCAGGCTCACGGCCTCTGCTTCTCCGTTAGGCAGGATGTACCAGTACCGCCTTCCTTGCGAAATATCTACAAAGAGCTGGCTGGCGATGTAAATTTTGTGCCGCCCAAACATGGTTGCCTCTATGAGTGGGCGCAGCAGGGAGTGCTGCTTCTCAATTCCGTTCTAACAGTTGAGGGGAGCCTAGCCGCCTCACATAAGGGAAAAGGATGGGAGAAATTTACTGATAGCGTCGTGAATCAATTGAACGATGAAGCGGAAAACATCGTTTTTGTTCTGTGGGGAAACTATGCCCAGAAGAAGGGCGAGATGATCGATAGACAGAGGCATCTAGTCCTTCAGTCACCGCATCCCTCGCCACTGTCTGTGAGTCGGGGGTTTTATGGTAACCACCACTTTAGCAAGATCAATGAGTATTTACGTACACACGACAAGACGGTAATCGACTGGCAGCTATCAGGCTAGGGTTTACTGCGGATTCGAAATTAGGACAAAATTATGAGTGATAGCTGCATCATCGTAGGCGCTAGCCATGCAGGGGTTTCTCTTGCGCTACAACTTCGCAGGGAAGGGTGGACCGGCCCGATCAAATTAATCGGCGAGGAGTCTGAGTTGCCATATCACAGGCCGCCTTTGTCGAAGGAATACCTCGCGGGAAAGAAGGACCTAGATGCCATGCGCCTGCGTCCCGCCAAGATATATGCAGATAACGATATCGACCTTCTGTTGTCTACACGCGTAAATAGCATCGATACTGAGAAAAGAGAAGTTCAGTTAGGCAGTGGCGAGAGCTTAGGGTATCAAAAGCTAGCATTGTGTACCGGTGCCAGCGTGCGTGAATTTATCCCGGCTAGAGGGTTGGAGAGCGTATTCTATATACGTACGGCTGCAGATATTGCCCGACTAGCGCCGTGTGTTAGAAAGAGGTGCCGGGTTATAGTAATCGGTGGTGGTTATATCGGGCTGGAGGCGGCTGCTGTACTAGCAGAGCAGGAGATCAGTGTAACTGTGCTTGAGATGTCTGAACGCATCTTGCAAAGAGTTACCAACCGAACGATGTCGGACTATATGCAACACCTGCATGAGTCACAGGGCGTAGAGATTCATACCGGAGTCGAAGTAGAATCGATTCGTGAAGAGGGGCAGGAAAAGCTAATTGGCTGTGCTGACGGTACAGAGTTTCGAGCAGACTTCCTAATAGTCGGTATAGGAGTAGAGGCAAACGCATCCCTGGCTCTGAGCGCTGGAATCGAGAGCCGGGCCGGCATACAAGTGAACGAGTATTGCCGGACGAGCGACGAGCATGTCTATGCCGCTGGTGACTGCACTGTGCACCCCAGCCTAATCTATCAGCGCCAGATCAGGTTGGAATCGGTTCAGAATGCCAATGATCAAGCGCGTGCGGCGGCAGCCAATATTTGTGGGAAACAACAGGTGTACAACGCTGTGCCCTGGTTTTGGTCGGATCAGTACTCTATTAAATTGCAAATGGTCGGCCTCAGTACTGGTTACGATCAGGTTGTAATGAGGGGCTCGGTTGAAGGTGGCATTCAGGCAAGCTTCGCCTTATTCTATTTGAAGGGGGGTGTGCTGATCGCAGCGGACTGTGTAGCCCGCCCCAAGGAATTTATGATCAGTAAGAAACTGATAAAAGCGAGAGAAAAAATTCCTGCACAACACCTGCAGAACGAAGAGATAGAGCCAATAAACTTCGCGAGCGCTTAAATCTTCTCAACTTCCGTTGTATATGCAGCCACTGGTACAGGTTTCGCGAATTTCGATGATTGATAATTCGGCGAGCTGTGGGTGTAGTTCGTTCCATATCCAGCGCGCGAGCACTTCGCTAGTTGGATTCTCCAGCCCTGGAATCTCATTAAGATAGTAGTGATCCAGTCGTGCCAAGATCGGGTTGAATGCATCGGTAATCTTTGAGAAATCCATGACCCAACCACTATCGGCTCCAACTGGGCCTTCGACTTCTACTTTAATGAGGAAGGAGTGGCCATGAAGACGAGCACATTTGTGACCCTCCGGTACATTGGGGAGTCTGTGAGCCGCCTCGAAGCGAAATTCCTTGAATATTTTCATAGCTTGGTGCTCGCGTTACAGCCGCTGTTCGGCTTGAACCTGTTTAGGGTTGGCGCAACATACTATCTCGTCCGTTTTATGTATAGGCCCTTTTCCATATAATCATTCCATCGAGAAGGTAGTCCCATTAGATAAGGCGCTACATGAGTCTCTCAACATGGCTGCAGCCCATTCGCCAGGATCTCAATCACAGAGAGAATTCATTCAAGTGCGCCCTCTTAATGTTAGAGAAGCCCGACGAGCTGCTTCCCGTGTTCTTGGAGAGAGGATATCCCGATGTCGTGGGCGGCATAGGTATTAACTCGGTAATAATGAATGTGGGCGACATGGGCTCGATCTATCGCCGTTCCTATACCGTGCTAGGCGATTCGGTAATTCTCAGTTCTAGGCTAGAGGGGCTCGCTAAACTCTATGGCATACAGCTATTGGCAGGTGATACGGCAGAACGAGCCCGATACTCTGTTGTATAAGGTGTATTTAGATCTAATTGACACCCTGGGGGAGCAAGTTCTTGCCGAGGATTGGGACGGTTCCTTTACCCACAGGAGCAAGCAGGCGAATAGTGATATTTTTTGCGCTTGTTTGTCTCTGAGAGCGCCGTCGTTGTTGACATGTCGACCCAAGTCGGTAAAATGCGCCTCTCTCTGTGCTATGGGTGATTAGCTCAGTTGGGAGAGCGTCGCCCTTACAAGGCGAATGTCGGGGGTTCAAATCCCTCATCACCCACCACATAGTTAGAAGATTGTTGCGGACCGGTAGTTCAGCTGGTTAGAATGCCGGCCTGTCACGCCGGAGGTCGCGAGTTCGAGTCTCGTCCGGTCCGCCATTTTTCCAATAGCATAAGGCTCTTAGCCTTATTTTTTGCTATACATGCCCAAATACATACTAACGTAATATATGGTACATTTCTAAGAAACTGAATAACAATTGAGAGATCAATCACTATTCTACGTTTCGAGCTGCCTATAAATGCGGGCACTCTATCTGTCGTCATAGCAAGGTCAGCTCTATGACAATGAAGCTGCGCTCGTTTATCTTGGGCTTGAAAACCTGGGAGGAATATTCCCCATATATAATGATGAAAAATTTGGATTTTTCTCGTAAGGGTCCCCGAATTACTTTCTCAATTCACTACCTACAATTTCAAATATTTCAAAGCCCATGCCAGTAGAGTTTTCTATTCGCAAGCCGCCGATCGAACCATTGCGCTGTGAATTACTGCGTCGGACAGGCGTGTCTGTGAATGTTCTGCGCCTGGATAAGTGCCATCCACAGCTAGCGGGCAATAAATGGTACAAGCTGAAATACAATCTGCTCGAATTCCAGCAACAGCCAGACCTTCCTATTCTAAGTTTCGGCGGGGCCTATTCTAATCACCTTTACGCGCTAGCAGCTGCGGGCAAGCTATTTGGGCTGCGAACTATTGGTGTCGTGCGAGGAGAAATGCTCGAGCCATTGAATCCTGTTCTCTCATTCGCCAGAGAGAAGGGGATGAGCTTGTTGCCGGTAAGCCGGGGCGACTATCGGCGTAAGCAGGAGCCAGATTTCCTAGAAGAATTACGTGTTAGGGTCGGAGACTTCCACCTACTACCCGAGGGAGGCAGCAACTCCCTGGCAATTAAGGGCTGCGAAGAGATTGCATCGTTACTGAAGTGGCAGAACGTAGGCTCAAAGCAGCTGGTGGCTTTGTGTTGTGGCACCGGCACTACGATGGCGGGGCTGATAAAGGGTTTGTCAATAATTGAGAGTAAAAGTGCTCCCGAAGTGTTGGGAATCAGTGTGTTGAAGGGTGATGGCTATCTGCAGGCTGAAATTTTGGGTCAATTGCAGGCCAGTGGCTGCACTGATCCCATCGGTTGGCGCGTCGATGATGCTCACCACTGTGGTGGTTATGCGCGTAGCAACTCTGCTTTGCAGTCATTTCTTGACGAGTTCGCGGGATTCTCCAATTTGCCGCTCGAGCCGGTCTACACCGGTAAGCTGTTCTACGCTCTTTTTGATTTGATTGAGAAGGGTGTAATCTCGCTGGGAACTGAAATAGTGGCGATACATAGCGGGGGAATTCACAATTAGTGCAATAAAAACAATAGGATATTGTAATTATTTATTGTGTAATGACTATGTTGATTAGCCGCTACAGCCCGAGTTCCAGATAGCAATGTGCTGAACTAGCCGCTAAAATAGGAAACTCTCGGGCCATGCTGTAACGCCTCGCGCCCAATCTGACTGAGGAGAGAATTAGCGGAGAAGTGCTAGCTGCTGCTAACTAATCATCGCCATGTCCATATCATCTCCAATCAAACAAATCTCAATTAGGAACGGTTTGAGCCGGCTCATATCTATGTTGGTCCTGCTTTGGCTGGTTCCGCTGTATGGGCAGCAGGCTTTCCTCTATCCCGTACAACAGCTCGACAGCCAGCAGGCGCCGCCGACCTATGCAGAAATCTCGCAGCCAATAGCGCTGGATAGCTCTCAGTTGGACGGTATCCACAGGGGTGCGTATCTGAGCCTGCAAATCTCCGAGCGCAGGCAGATACAGTTGCAGGTTGTCACGCTGGACCGCTATGTGAATGGCGATCGAGTAATCTCAGCTGAGGGGCGCGATGACGATAGGTTCTTCTCGCTCACTATCACCCAAGGTCAGCGCAGCCTGTTCGGCCACTTGAGTAGCGACGACGAGACCTTTCAGATATACGCGATCGCGAATGCAGGCAGCACACACTATCAGGGTTGGATCTATAAGCCAGGCAATCTCGTAGGTATCGAGCAGGGTTTTCAGAATGATTACATCCTTATTGATAAGCCCAGTAGTGATGATGCGCTGCACAAGCCTCAATCAGAAATAATATCCATTCTCCCGATGCAGATCGATGACATGAGTTCGCAATCATCACCTGCAGATGCCGGGGCCGGGGCCGATACCTCAGCCGTGAGTACGCCTGATATCGACCCTGGTAATTTTCGCATCATTCAGCACTTTGTCAGCGATAGCGTATTGGTCGGCAACACGATTAATGTCAGTCTCGAGTTTGAAAACATAAGTGATCAATCACATAACGATCTCTATGTGGAGATTTTTTTCGTTCTCGAGAACAGCGAATTAGTTGCAGCTCCAATTGAGTGTCGCGAGCAGTTGAGTCTTTCCCTGCAGAAAACTATCTATTGTGAGCTTGGAAATTTTCTGCCTGGAGAGAAAAAATCCTTCAGTTATAGTGTCGCAACGGATGACCGAGCAAAGCCTCGTGTTACCAGTTCGGTGGTCATGGGTAACCTGCGAGTCGATGGCATTGTAAATGTAGTCGAAGATGTTCGAGTAGATAGCGATGGGGATGGCATTAGCGACTTCAATGAGATGTTGCTGTCTACCGATGCGACTGATCCCAGTTCAGTGGACAACAGTAATTCTGTTATCGATGTACTAACTCTCTATACCCCGGGTGCTGCTGCTACTTATCCTCATGGCGTTCAGACTCGCATCAACCAATTGATCAGCGTTGCAAATCAGATCTATGCCGATAGCGGTGTCAAGATCAGACTGCGCCCTGTCTATCATGGTCTAGTTAACTACAACGACAGTGATGATATGGACACGGCGCTTAATCATCTCATTGAGAAGACGGATAGCGCGTTCAGCAGCGTAGATAATCTGCGAGATACCTATGGAGCAGATCTTGTTATGCTGTTTCGACCAACACAAGCCGGTGAAGCGCGTTGTGGGTTGGCACCGGTAGGCGGGTTTAGTACTAATGGAGACTTTAGCAGTGTGGTAGAGAGAAACACCGCCTATTCACATATTGCGGTGGATTGTCCGGTCGATCTGGTTGCCGCTCATGAGCTAGGACACAACATGGGGCTAACCCATTCTCACTTAGAAGATGGCAGTGGCGGAACCTTCAATTTCTCAACGGGCTACGGAGTCGAGGGCCAGTTCGTTACGGTCATGGCCTATCCAGGGGCGTTTAACGCGCAGACGCGAGTATCACTTTTCTCCAATCCGCTTCAAGACTGTTTAGGGCTTGATTGTGGGGTCGATGCTGAGTATGAGTTTGGCGCGGATGCCGTGCAGTCTCTAAATCTTGTTCGGCATCAGATTGCGAATTATTTTCCCACGCGGGTACCCGAATTACCGAAAGCGACCATCTCCACGCTTTCTGGAGAAGCGAGCACCGCAAAACTATCTATCGCGGCTAGCATTGATGGCGGCTTATCCTTCACGAAGAGGGTTAGTACGAATGATTCGGTAAGCATCGAGGCTGAGGTAGTGATAGACGAGCGACATATTGGCTCGCAAGGCAGCATCTTTGTGCTTGTTGGACTCCAGGGTCAGGGTCTTTACCAGCTGAACGAATTGGGAGAGCTGGAAAAGTGGGATAGGACACTAGAAGGCTTGATCGCATTCAGCGGCAAGCGTGCGCTGCGCAATTTTGAACACCTTACGATATTGGATGGTTTTCGATTCGGCGAAGCATTCTCGGATCAGAAGCTAGTGGTGTACATTGCGTATAGTGTAGAGAGTAGTGGCGAATTGGTGTACACGCGAGAACCTTATCTGCTTAGCATTGAGTAAACTCTGATCTTGTTACGTTCCTAGCTATCCTCTTCTCTATCTTGGTTTCTACTCGAAAAGCAGGCAGCTTTGTGGCCTCAAGGATTACTATCGAGCCGAGGAAGTGGTGAATTCAGAGCCATTCGCTGTGATATACTAACGCGATCGTGGATGAAGTAAAGCAGCTTAGCTGCGTTGAAAATCCTTGAACCAAATAGCTAAGGATTTAGCGATGGCAGAATTCAACAACATAGGGCTCGTGAGCCGTTCTGGTAATGCGCGAGTGGTCGATACGCTGCGTCGCCTGTTAGATTTTTTGAGTGGGAAAGACCTAACTGTATTCGTAGACGATCTGACCGCTGAACTGGTGAGTGGCCACGGACAGAAGCAATGTCAGCGTGCAGAACTCTCGAAGTTCTGTGATCTGGTGATTGTTGTCGGTGGTGATGGAAGCATGCTAAACGTGGCTAAGTTTGTAGCGTCCGATCAGGTGCCCGTAATTGGTATAAATCGTGGTCGGCTCGGCTTTCTTACCGATATTCTTCCCGACGAACTGGAAGAGGGTATCACTGCGGTCCTAGATGGCAGTTACAGTGTTGACTCTCGATTTCTGCTCGACGTTGTAGTATGCCCGAACTCCTCGAAAAATTCTGAAGATCACTATCTGGGTTCCGCCCTGAATGATGTCGTTCTGCACCCTGGAAAGGCGGCACAGATGATAAAGTTCGAGTTATTCGTTGACGGTATTTTTGTCTACAGTCTGGACTCTGATGGTCTTATCGTCGCGACACCTACAGGTTCTACCGCTTATGCATTGTCTGCGGGCGGTCCTATAATGCATCCGGGCCTTAATGCGGTCGTGTTGGTGCCCATGTATCCACACTCACTCGGTAACCGCCCTATCGTGGTAGATGGCGATAGTGAAATTCGCATAGTGGTTTCGCCTCAAGAAACTCTTGAGCCACAGGTCAGTTGTGATGGTCAGGTGCTATATACCGCATCAGCAGGAGATGAGTTCATCGTACGCAAGAAAGAAGTGCCGCTGAAACTTATTCATCCGCCAGAGCACACCTTCTATCAGGCTTGTCGAAGTAAATTAGGCTGGGGCAGTCGTTTGGTTAGGGATGATGATTAGAGCAGCGAGCCTGCCCATAGAAGTCAACCTGTTGCGCTTTAGTCGATTCTTGCAAAGTCAGGGCATTGCTCATCGCATCAATGAGGAGTCTGGCCAGCAAGTTATCTGGGTTGAAGGTGATCAGCAGGCGACACTGGTTCGTGAAGCTCTAACGAATTGGCCATTTGATGAAGACTCCTCTCTTGGAAGCCCTGTTGCTTATAATTTAATGTCTCTATTCAGTCCCGTTGCTTTGCTACGTAAGCTCATTCAAGCCTTTCTGCGGGCCCCGGTAAGCTTTAGTCTCATTCTGGTGTGCTTATTGGTTGCCTTGCTCAGTTTACTTGGTGCTCAGCCGCAGCGTGTGGCGATCCTGTTTTATCCTGTGCTAGATTATTCCGGGCTACTTCCTCTGCTTGCGAGCATAGATAGTCCTGTCGCAATACTGCGTAGTTTGAGTCCTATGCTGCTTCATTTCGGGGAACTACATCTCGTCTTTAACATGATGTGGCTGTGGTATTTTGGCCGTCAATTAGAAAGCGCGCAGCCACGCTGGTTATTCATCGTATTGATAGTATTCTGTTCGTTCGCCGGGAATACTGCACAATACCTGACTAGCGGCTATAACAATTTCGGCGGCATGTCTGGAGTGGTCTATGGTTTGGTTGGTTATACATGGATAGTGCATACCTTCATGTCGCGCAGCAATCTGCTCATCAATAACAAAATGTTTGTGGTCTTTGTCATCGCGCTGGTTGCAATGGAAATCTTTGCGTCGTCCTGGGTAGCGAATGCCGCGCACCTTGGCGGACTAGTAGCAGGCCTGGTGGCGGGTATGGTGGTGGTATGTCACTATCGGTTCGTCCTAGGCCGTGAGGCAATCGGTAGGTAGATTGTGAAGAAGTTTATTTATACGGATTGCGATGAAAGAATTAATATGAGGTTTGATGAGATGTCTGATAGTAAGTCGCTAGGTTTCGAAGAACTTTTCATGACGAGACCTGAGTCTATTGAGCAGTTGATAGATGAAATGAATTCGGGTGTGTACGGTTCTCTTCGGCTTGCCGTAGAGCTCGGCAAATGGGGTGATGGAGCGCGCCTGAATGCACGGCAGATTGATTTTTGCATGCAGGCAATCATATTGTATGAAGTGAAACATCTGCCGGAACAAGAGAGAGTAGGGTTTGACCTTTCGGTGAGTTGCAAGAGTAAGGCGGCCCCAGAGCTAACTCAGACTATATCCATAGTTACCAATGCTAACGAGCAATAGCCCTATGAATGAGAAAGGGAACAATGAAGGAAGTGCAACGTGAAGGTTATGGGGCAAGGTACGCTGAGGAAGATGCGGAGTCGCCTTTCGCAGCCAGTAGAGTATCAGCTACGTCTAGGTGAAGAAGAAATTTCACTTAATCCGTTGTTGGAGAAGAAGATCAGCTTGCGGTATAGCGGTCTCATAAATTGCACAAACTGCGGGCGCAAAACAAACAAAAGTTTTAATTCAGGTTACTGCTACCCTTGTTTTCAGAGATTAGCCGAGTGCGATTTTTGCATCATTCACCCTGAGAAGTGTCACTTCGGTCAGGGAACTTGCCGCGATCCTGCCTGGGGTGAGCGTTTCTGTTTGCAGGATCACATCGTCTATCTGGCGAATTCGTCTGGTCTCAAGGTTGGCATAACTCGGGGCACACAAGTTCCCACGCGTTGGATCGATCAAGGAGCTACGCAGGCCCTCGCGATTATTCGAGTGCGCACCAGGCTCCAGTCCGGTGAGGTAGAGGTAATGTTTAAGCAGTTTGTCGCTGACAAAACGAATTGGAGGGATATGCTCAAGGGCCAGGCCATCCCGTTAGATATGCATGCTGAGGCAAAGAGACTGATTGATAAGTGCCAATCTGATTTGAAGGAGTTAGAAGACAAGTTTGGGTTTTTCGCGATTAGCGTTCTGAATGGAGTCGATGTGGTATCGATCGACTATCCTGTTGTGAGCTACCCAGAAAAAGTAACGTCTCTCAATTTCGACAAAACCCCAGTCGTGGAAGGGACGTTGTTAGGCATAAAGGGGCAATATTTAATTCTCGATTCGGGAGTTATAAATATGCGCCGTTTTGCAGGTTATGAGGTCACGCTCTATAGTTAGTGCTGTGTTAAACCCAAGCAGTGCCTTGCGAACCCGCATGGGCGTATTTTGAATTTTAAAACCTAAATAGACAGAGTTGTAGACTATGAAAAACGCATCGGCGAGAACCACCTATTTGAAAGACTATAGGCCGCCACCATTTACTATCGAAACTACAGATCTTCATTTCGATCTATATGAAGATCATGCGTGCGTTGTCTCCAAGCTGCTCTTTAAACGTAGCGGTGGCTCTGACGTCACCAGCCTACGGCTACATGGGCAGCTCTTAAAGTTAGAGAAGATTTTTATAAACGGACAACTAGTAAACTCCGATCAATACATACAAGACGATGAAAGCTTAACTGTCCCGGCGCTGGACGGTCTTCTAGGTGCATCATTCGGAGAATTCCTGTTTGAGTGCCACACAAGAATCGAGCCGCAAAAAAACACGGCTCTTGAGGGCTTATATAAGTCAAAGAAGATGTTCTGCACGCAGTGCGAGGCAGAAGGCTTTCGCCGCATTACATATTATCTAGATCGTCCCGATGTTATGTCGATATTTACAACCACGGTAGCGGCAGAAAAAGCCAAGTACCCGGTACTGCTTTCTAACGGCAATAAACTAGCTAGTGGCGATGTAGATGGCGCGCCCGACAGGCACTGGGTAACTTGGGAGGATCCGTTTAAGAAGCCGAGCTACTTATTTGCTCTGGTGGCGGGTGATCTGCTCAGCCTTGATGATACCTTTGTTACCTGCAGCGATCGAGAGATCGAGCTGCGTATATTCGTCGAAGAAAAAGATATCGACAAGTGCGACCACGCGATGCTATCGCTGAAAAATTCGATGAGATGGGACGAGGAAGTATATGGTCGCGAATACGATCTAGATATATTCATGATCGTTGCTGTCGATGACTTCAACATGGGCGCGATGGAGAACAAGGGCCTGAATGTATTTAACACCTCCTGCGTGCTTGCGAGTCCGCAGACCACGACCGACTTTTCCTTTCGGCGTGTCGAGGCGGTTGTAGCTCATGAATACTTTCACAATTGGTCTGGTAACCGAGTTACTTGCAGAGACTGGTTTCAGCTTAGCTTGAAAGAAGGATTCACGGTATATCGTGATTCTGAATTTTCCGCAGATATGGGCTCGCGGACAGTCAAGAGAGTTGAGGATGTCTCCTTCTTGCAAACCGTACAGTTTGCTGAAGATGGTGGCCCGATGGCACATTCGGTGCGACCTGACTCTTACATGGAAATATCAAACTTCTACACGGTTACTATTTACGAGAAAGGTGCAGAGGTTGTTCGTATGATTGCCTTGTTGCTAGGGCCTGAAAAATTTAGGGCGGGCAGTGATTTGTATTTTGATAGGCACGATGGACAGGCTGTAACTACAGAGGATTTTGTAAAGGCCATGGAGGATGCTAGTGGCATCGGCTTAGGTCAGTTTCGCAACTGGTACTATCAGGCTGGTACTCCGGTGATTTCTATTCAGAGTGAGTTTGATGCAGATAACAAGCGTTACACTCTACATGTTAGCCAGTCCTGTCCAGACACTCCGGGACAGTCGAACAAGAAGCCATTAACTGTCCCGCTGCGGCTGGGTCTGCTGGGAAGCGATGGTAAAGATCTGCCGCTGAGGTTGCTAGTCGATGATGCATCCACTAGCGAAACCGATAGGGTGTTGTCGGTAACGCAGGAAGAGCAGCAGTTCGTCTTCGAGGGACTTGAATCTGAGCCAATTCCCTCACTGCTGCGCGGCTTTAGCGCACCGGTGAGGCTGCGTTATGACTACTCCCGTGCCGACCTGTTATTTCTCATGGTCAATGACAGCGATGGTTTTAACCGCTGGAATGCATCTCAGTTGCTTACTATCGGCCTAATCGACGAGCTCCAGTCTGATTTGGCAGCGGGCAGGGATTTAGCTCTTCCGCAGAGCTTGGTTGACGCCTACGCAGGCGTTCTTGGTTCGATGCTGTCTGACCCTAGCGTGGATAAGGCAATGGTCGCACAGTTGCTTAGTCTTCCCACGGTTGGTTTTCTGATCGAGAGAGCCGAGGTTGCCGATGTTGAGAGCATTCATCTTGTGCGTGAGTTTTTGCTGAATGGGCTCGCCGCCAGGTTCTATTCATCGTTCCTCGATGTGTATACGAATAACACGAGCAATGCTGAATACGCTGCAGACGCTGAATCAATAGCTAGAAGGTCGCTTAGGAACTTAGCGCTATCCTACCTGATGAGAAGCGACATGGATGAAGCCGTTACGTTGGCGCAGCATCAGTTCGTTCAGGCTAGCAATATGACCGACCAACTGTCGGGCCTACGTTGTCTAGTTAATAATGATGCAAGGGTCGCAGTCGAATTAAAACGCGCTGCGCTAGCAAGCTTTTACAAGCAATGGAGTCATGAGCCACTCGTGGTTGATCAATGGTTCGTGGTCCAGGCTGTCTGTCAGCTGCCCGGTAGCTTGGCTCAAGTTAAGCAGTTGCTTGAGCATGCGGACTTCGATATTCGCAACCCTAATAAAGTACGATCACTGATTGGTGCATTCTGTGGCCAGAACCATGTTGGATTTCACGATGCCAGTGGCGAGGGTTATGAGTTCTTAGCGGATCAGGTCTTGGTACTCGATAAGCTGAATCCGCAGATAGCTTCTCGGCTCCTAACGCCATTGACACGTTGGAAGAAGTTCAGTGCAAAGCGGCAGGGGTTAATGCAGGCACAACTTCGTCGCATCAAGGCGCAAGAGGAGTTGTCGAAGGACTTGTTCGAAATCGTAGAGAAGAGCACGATTTAGTTTCTATGTACCGAGGTGAAAAATAGATAGTGAAGCAAATAAAAAAGGTGGCCTAGGCCGCCTTTTTTATTAAAACGAGCTTTACGTCTTGCTATGCGACTTCTTGCACGCTAGTCACGGGAATATTTTTCGCCCGATCTGCCGCTTCCATAAAGTCCGCAATCTCGTTGAAGTTCATATAACGATAGATGCTATCAGCCATGGTGTTGATGTTGCCCATATAGCTCATGTATTCATCCATAGTTGGAATTTTACCAAGCGCCGCGCAGACCGCCGCCAGCTCTGAGGATGAGAGATAAACATTCGCTCCCTGACCGAGCCGGTTGGGAAAATTCCGCGTAGAGGTAGATACCACAGTAGAGTTTGGCGCGACTCGTGCCTGGTTGCCCATGCATAGTGAGCAGCCTGGCATCTCGGTCCTTGCGCCCGATACACCGAAGATATTGTAGATGCCTTCTTCGCTTAGCTGATGCTCATCCATCTTCGTTGGCGGCGCTATCCAAAGCTTCGCAGGAAGGCCGCCATCTGCCTGCTTTAAGACCTCGGCAGCCGCGCG
>Ga0302118_10000946_pt1 | contig 14115 bp, 13 predicted proteins | sample AG5_331_MG_FD_203126 | JGI IMG/M metagenome (GOLD analysis project Ga0302118, IMG submission 203126) | Marine microbial communities from Western Arctic Ocean, Canada - AG5_33.1 | ecosystem: Environmental > Aquatic > Marine > Oceanic | place: Canada: Western Arctic Ocean | collected 2017-10-01 | reverse complement strand
GTCGGCGAGCAGGTGGCCCTTGAGGCTGGCGAGAAATTTGCCGGCCTGTTTTTGGTCGGTCAGGTTGCCGGCGCGCAGCCCCATCATCGCCGCCCGCGCCCGGAGGTCGTCGAGCTTCTCGGTGTCCGGCTTGTCGTGGACGCGGTGGATCGCCTTGACGCGTCGCCGCTTGATTTCCTTCGCGATCGATTCGTTGGCGAGCAGCATGAATTCCTCGATCAACTGGTGCGACACGTCGTTCTCCACCCGGCGCACTTCGCTCAACCGACCCTTGTCGTCGAGCAGCACTTTGTGATCCGGCACGTCGAGATCCAGCGCGCCCGCACGGAAGCGCGCCTGTCGCAGTTTTTGCGCGAGGCTATGGGCGTCGTGCAGCATACGCTCGATGTCGCTGGTCGGTTCGCGGCTCAGGATCGCCATCGCCTCCTCGTACGAAAAACGGTGCTTTGAGCAAATGACCGTCGAGTGAAACTTCGCCTGCTCGACCCGCCCGTTCCCGCTCAGCACGAACTCCACGCTGCGCGCCAGCCGATCCACCCCCGGCTTGAGCGAGCACAGCTCGTTGCTCAACTCCTCCGGCAGCATCGGGATGACACGGTCAATGAGATACGTCGAGTTGCCGCGCTCCCTCGCCTCCTTATCGAGCGCGCTCTTGGGGGTGACGTAGTGTGACACGTCGGCGATGTGTACCCACAACCGCCAGCGCCGCCCCTCGATGCGCTCCAGCGAAATGGCGTCGTCGAAGTCACGCGCATCTGCCGGATCAATCGTCACAACACTGTGCTTGCGGCAATCCCGCCGGCCTTTGCGGTCGGCCTCCGTCACCTCTGTGCCCAAGCGCCGGGCCTCGGCCTCGACCTTGCCCGGGAAGCGCGTCGGCAACTCGTACTGCCGGATGACCGACTCGACATCGACGCCCGGCGCGCTTGGGCTGCCGATCACCTCGAGCAGTTTGCCCTCCGGCGAGTTGTGGCGAGACGGCCACTCGGTGATCTCGACCACCACCCGGTCGCCACGCTTGGCTTTGGGCTTGGCCGCTGGGTCAAGCTTGGGTAGATAAATGTCGTGCGTGATGCGCGGGTCGCTCGGCACGACGTACCAAAGCTGCCGCGACTTCTCCAGCGTGCCGACAACCTGAGTACGGGCGCGCTCGAGTACCTCGACCACCCGGCCGCTTGGCCCCGACGGCGCGCGCCGGCCACGGCCACGCTCGTTAGCGGGCGATGCCGGCCGATCCTCCACCAACACCAGCACGCGGTCGTTGTGCATGGCGGTGCGGGCGGCGTTGGGCGAGATGTCGATCGAGGGCTGCGTCGCGTCGGTAGTGACGACCCGTCCGCCGCCCATGCGGTTCATCAGGATTCGCCCGGCGACCAAGTTCTCGTCGCCCGGCAGCGCGTAATGGTTATCAGGAAGCTTCACCACCCTGCCCAAGCGCACGAGGTTGCGCAACTCACTCCGCACCTCTGCAGCCTGCGCTTGGCCAAGCTCGAGTTTTTTGGTGATGTCATCCGCCTCGGCCGGGACGTAATGTTTGCGCCCCAAAAGGCTCAGAAGTCGATTTTCAAGATTCATTAGGTGATGGGCAGCGAGTGCGCCGGACAAACCTCCGGCTCGCTTTCAGCAAGTTCATTGCTACCGGCACGCTTGTATCCCGCGGCGCAAGTCACCACAACGCAAACATTACAAAAAGCTCGACAATGAGCTGCCGGAAAAAGAGGAACATACGTGGCTCGCGTGTGCGTCTCGCTCGCTCGCCGAATCGAGCCTTGACGATCCGCCACGACCAGCACGCGAGCCGCGTGCGCTCCTTGTTTCGCGTGGCACTCACGCGATCCGAGTGGTTCTCACGCAATTCAACTCCGTTTGCAGCCTTGACGTTGCCTTAATTACCTCCCGTAAAGGGTGGCATTTTGTGTGCTATTTTTTTTTTAGTTTGGCGTTGACAACGGTTCAATTGGACACGAAGCTGCGCCTCCGTTTTACCAAAAAGGTGAAGTGATAACTGTTAACAAATACAAATAATACTAAACCGAGAACCGCATCATGAAGCGTTATCAAAAAAACAAAGTCGGGGCCTTCACGCTCATTGAGCTGTTGGTCGTTATCGCAATCATCGCTATTCTGGCCGGCATGCTCCTGCCCGCATTAGCGAAGGCAAAGGCAAAAGCACAGCGCATCTCCTGTGTAAACAACCTCAAGCAGGTTGGCATCGCCACTCGCATCTACGCGACGGATAACCAAGATCGGTTCCCGTGGCAGGTGTCAGAGATCGAAGGAGGTTCCGCCGAATTCTTGGCTAAGAATAAGGCACTGGAAGGTTGCAGGCACTGGCAGGCTCTCTCTAACGAGTTGAGCAACCCTAAAGTGATTCGTTGCCCACGTGATGGCAACCGCACACAAGCCAACAGCTTTGTGAATGGTAAACCTCGCGGTGCTGCCGGCAAAACCACCACAGCGTTTTGCGAAGGAAAAAGCACAAAACACACTAAAGGTACGTTGAGCTACAGCTACTTCCTCGGCAAAGGCGCTGATGAATCCAAGCCCAACAATATCCTGGCCGGCGACCGGAACGTCATGTTCGGTAAGTATAACAACGACGACGACAAAAAAGCACAACACATCCAGTTCAAGAAAAAGTTCACCGCCAAGAAGACGCCGATGTGGACCGAGAGCCTGCATGAGAATCAGGGCGATCTCTTATTGTCCGACTCATCCTGTCAGCAAGCCAGCGCTTCAAGACTCAGTCAGTACATGATCGACTCGAGCGACAATGACAACGAGATGATGTTCCCGAGCGGGAAGTAATTTATCCAATCATTCTTCCAAAGACCCTCCCAAGCGGGAGGGTCTTTTTTTGTCTTTGGAGCGCGCCAATAAACGCGAGAGAGAATCGGGGTGAGGGGGAACACTTGGCCAAGCGCAAAGCTGACTTGAATCTCTCCACAATTGTATTTGACTTAAAAGGTGGGCGAATCTAGCTTGCGGCAGTGCCAAGACATCAGATCAATATCCAATTGGGGGGGCACTGATAAAGATTTTAAGCTCATGAAAAACACAACTGTACGTAACACACTGGGAACCAAGGTTATCCTAGGCTTCACTCTGATCGAGTTGCTGGTGGTCATCGCCATCATCGCCATCCTCGCTGGCCTGCTTCTGCCAGCCCTGTCCAGGGCCAAGGACAAAGCCCACAACTCCATCGACTGGAACAACAACAAGCAGATTATGCTAGCGCTGAACATGTTCACCGGCGACCATGAGGAATACCTACCCCACCCCACCTGGGGCGGCAACGGGAGCGGCCCAACCGGCTGGGCTTACGCCGGCAGCGGACCGGAAAACTCCACGAAATTCCCCGCCGGCCGCAAATGTAATGTGCCCGCTCACAACTGGACGGGCACAACAGCAATGACAGCGTATCAAGGAAACCCCGGCATAGGTGGTCTTGCGAAACAGATGGCTGGTCAGTACGAATCCTTCAAGCATGGCCAACTGGGTAATTACCTAGGCAACAATCCCCAGGTACTTATGTGTCCCAGGGACAAAGCCACCTCCACGGGAACCAACAGTAAGCTTTTTCTCCAACGTCCAATCAAGCTGACCAGCTACACTTGGAACGGGAATATTATTTACTTTCACAACAAACCCAGCCCTGCCACTGGCAGTTACAACGCCTCAAAGGTTCGGAAGATTTCAGCCACCGATCCCGGCGACATCATCCAGTGGGAGACAGATGACACAAATCCGTTCTGGTTTAACGATGCAGGCAACCAACCTCATGAAGGCATTTCCCAGCGCCACAAGACCGGTGGCACAAATAAAAACAACCGGCAGGACATCGGTGGAGCAGCCACCGTGGGCATCGTCTCCGGGGCCTCGGTTAACCTGACCTACAAGAAATTCTATGAGATGGCCCAAGCATCAGGGCGCCCAACGGTTCCCAACGACATCTGGTGGGGCAGCTCCAGCCGTTAAGGCCAGCAAACCATTTCACAAAAGGCGGCCCGTAAACACAGGCCGTCTTTTTTCTTTCCCAACCGCGACGTAGCGCCTTACCTCGGACAGGCAACATGCACGGCGACCATCCAAAAATTCACCCCTCCACTCTCCGATGGATGGTTGCCCTGTTGGTTGTCACCGTCGTCCTGCTGGCCATTAACCTCACCGCCCCGCCTGAACCGCCCGGCCAAGCGCTTGGCCAAGCGCAACCGCCCTTCACCGCCACCCTGCCCTTCCGGCGCGACGACAGCGAATACACCGGCTCGGCCTCCTGCCGCGACTGCCACACCGACGAGCACAAAAGCTGGCACGCCTCCTATCACCGCACCATGACCCAGTTCATGTCGCCCGAGACCGTCCGGGCGGCGTTCGACGGCCAAGCGCACGAGTTTCAGGGCGAACGCTTCACCATGCACCGGCGCGGTGACGAATACTGGACGACCATCGAGAGCATCGACGCGGCCAACGCCTCGCCCGACGGCCGCGACCCGGAGGCGCTGCACTGGCGCATGGGCATGGTCACCGGCTCGCATCACATGCAGGTTTTTTGGCTGCCCGGCATGAAAGGCAACCTACAGATCGGCTTCCCGTTCGCGTGGCTGATCGACGACCAACGCTGGGCGCCGCGCAACAGCCTGTTCATCCGCGACCCGCACACGGTCATCAGCAAGGAGAACTGGAACATGAACTGCATCCGCTGCCATACCACCGGCCCACAACCGAGGCCCAACCAGGCGGCGCAACGCTTCGAGTCGCGCGTGGCAGACCTCGGCATCTCGTGCGAAGCCTGCCACGGCCCAGCCAAGCGGCACGTCGAGCGCCAGCAACGCCTGGCCAAGCTACCCGAGCCCGAACGCCAAGCGGCGCTCGACGCCGAGCCGTTGGCCATCGTGCAGCCGGCGGATCTTGACCACGTTCGCAGCTCGCAGGTTTGCGGCTCGTGCCACGGCATGAAGTGGTTCGACAAAAACGAGGAATGGACCGCACACGGTTTCCGCTACCGCCCCGGCGACGATCTCGACAAAACCACGCCGATCATCCGCCCCACCCAACTCGAGCAGCAGCCGTGGCTCAAGCCGGTGCTCGAGAAAAACCCCGGCATCCTCAACGACTTCTTTTGGCCGGACGGCCACATCCGCGTGACCGGCCGCGAGTATAACGGCCTGCTCGAGTCACCCTGTTATCAGCGCGGCAAGATGTCGTGTGTCAGTTGCCACTCGATGCACAAGAGCGATCCCGACGATCAACTCGCCCGAGGCATGCGCGGCAACCAAGCCTGCCTCCAGTGCCACGAAAAAATGTCCGACGATCTCACCGCGCATACCCGCCACGCCGCCGACTCGCCCGGCAGCACCTGCACCAACTGCCACATGCCGCATACGTCGTACGGCCTGCTCAAGGCCATTCGTGGCCACACCATCGAGACACCCGACGTCGCCACCACGCTTGCGACCGGCCGGCCAAATGCCTGCAATTTGTGCCACCTCGACAAGACACTCGGCTGGACCGCCAAACAGTTGGCCAAGCGCACCGGCCAGGGCAAGCCGACCGTGCCCACCGAACACCGCACGACCGCTGCCTCGGTGCTCTGGCTGCTCAAGGGCGACGCCAGCCAGCGCGCGCTCGCCGCGTGGCACATGGGCTGGCAACCGGCGCTTGCGGCCAGCGGCAGAAGTTGGCAACCGCCACTGCTCGCTGAGTTGCTCAACGACCCCTACTCCGCCGTCCGCTACATGGCGCACAAGGCCTTGGCCAAGCAGCCGGGCTTCGGTGAATTCGAGTACGACTTTGTCGCCGTCGAATCGGAGCGCTTGGCCAAGCGCAAGGCCGCCTTGGCCAAGTGGGCGGAGTCACCCGGCGACACGCCGAAGAATCCCGCCGACGTACTGCTGAGCACCAACGGCCAACGGCTGACCAACCAGGTGCAGCAACTCATCCAAACCCGCGACAACCGCCCGATGCGCCTGCGGGAGTAAGGCAGGTGAGGGAGAATCTTTTAACTTTCCAAAAATCATTTTTGTTTCCAAGTTTGGCGTCACACGCGATGAGTTTTCTCCTCTTGAAAAAAAGCCGGCGACGGGCATTCACGCTGATTGAGTTGCTGGTGGTGATTGCCATCATCGCCATTCTCGCGAGCCTGCTTTTGCCGGCGCTGGCGCGGGCCAAGGAGCAGGCCCACCGCACGACCTGCAAAAACAACAGCCACCAGTGGCTGCTGTCGCTGACGATGTACGCCGGCGACAACGACGAGGCGTTCCCGCCCGGCGGCTCGGGCAACCCGTATTGGAACTCAGTTTGGTTTCGCGACACGATGACGAACCAGTATCATATTCGGCGGCCGATGTTTTACTGCCCGTCCAACCGAAGCTGGAACCGCGACGACTTTTGGGCTTGGCCGGGCGGACGCGACTCGGTGATGGGCTACTTCTATTTTGCCGGTGAAACGCGCTACTCGAACAACCGATCGATATTTCAGGAGCAGGTGCGCACGCCGGTTTTTGCCCTGAAAACAACGGACAACCCCCATTACCAAGTTATTTGGGCTGACCTGAACCGAAAGCATCAGGGCTCGTGGGGGCGGCCAGGCGATCCCAACACGCTGATGCGGGGAGTCAACCATTACAACGACCGCGGTGACGAGCCGGACGGCTCAAACGAGGGGTTTTATGACGGGCACGTGGAGTGGATCAAGGGGATCACATTCCGAAAAAAGCCAAAGATGATGGGGAATTTGTACTTTTGACGAAGGCGGCAACCCGGCTTTTTGTCACAAAACTGTCACCATCAAAAAAAGTTCTTGTCGGATGGGAAAAATGCTGTATGTTCCCCTGCGTCTCGCACGGCGTGTGAATGTAAGCGCAGTTGCGAGTATCCACTAACATCTAACATTATATTCTCTGAACTATCCCCGGAGGGGTTGCAGGCTTCTTCAGCTTGGCCCCTCCGGATTCTTTTTATCAAGCGGGCTTTTTTATGTTTCATAAAAAAATGAAACCGCCAGCAATGCCCACGGTATACGCTAGATAACGTGCATTTCTCTCTACATCAAGCCCGGTTGGTAGCCATGATCAGCTTGTGTACGAACTTGATTTGGCTTTGCCCCGAGGCGCTCGGCCAAGCCTCGATTCAGTTGTCGCCATCGGACTCAAATAACACCTTCTCGCTGACTGTCACCGAACTGCCTGCGACAGGAGTGGCGGTGATCTGGCGATCCACGAATCTTTTGGCAAAGGGTGAGCACTGGTCGGCGGTGCACGCGTTTCCCTCCGAAAAACAAACGAAGTCCGATCTTCCCGTCCGTCCCAGCAAAACGGATTCGGCATTCTTCAAATTATCGTGGCAAGACATCATCGTGCCAGCGAACATGATCTGGCTCCCGCCGGGGGATTTCAAAATGGGCAGTCCGGATGGAGAGCCTAGAAGATACAAGGACGAAGGCCCAGTGCACAGCGTCACAATCGCCCATGGTTTTTGGATGGATCGCTATGAGGTAACACAGGAACGCTTCACTGCGCTCATGGGCAGCAACCCCAGCAGCACAGAATACACCACCGATCTGCCGGTCAATCGGGTCACTTGGGACGAAGCGCGGGAGTTTTGCAAACGGCTCACAGAGTTGGACAGCGCCCGCAACACTCTCCCGCTCGGCTACCAATATCGCCTACCGACCGAGGCAGAGTGGGAGTACGCCTGCCGCGCCGGAACAAACAGTGCCTATAGCTACGGCGACAAAACCAGCCAGTTAAGCCAGCACGGCTGGTGGGCAGAGAACAGCCGGGGCCAGATAGAACAAGTTGGCGGTTTGACTCCAAATCCATGGGGCTTTTACGACATACACGGCAACGTGTTTGAGTGGTGCCTCGACACCTACCGGGCCTACCCGGGCGGCACTGCCTACTCCGACTCAGGAACGATGAAAATTTTCAGGGGCGGAGCCTACTACTGCCCCAGCAGCATCCTGCGCTCCGCCTGCCGAGCCGAGCCGCAAAAGCCGGACTATCGCTGGGTGCTGGGTGGGTTCCGCGTGGTCATCGCCCCACCGCATGGCCAAGCGGAGGATTGACCGGGCAACACACCTGCAACCTTGGCCAAGCTCCCCGCTGCTTGAACTTGACTTCTCCCGGTAAATCCCAACGATGTGCCGCCACGTAGGGGGGCGAGTGAGCGCTCCCACGAAGAATGCCATCCGGGTTGCTTTCAACTTTAACTGCCACTCCGCTGCTTGCCGATGCAACGAGCGAGCCGTACTCCGCCTATTTACTGCTGGCAGTGATGGCTGTGCTGGCGGTTGGGTTTGCTTGCGGGCCGCTCATTCTCTCGGCGATCCTCGCGCCGCGTAAACCAAGCGACATCAAGCAAGCCCCCTTCGAGTGCGGGCTGGAATCCAAAGGTGACCCGTGGGTGCAGTTCAACGTGCAATACTATTTATACGCGCTGGCGTTTGTGATTTTTGACATCGAGGCCGTCTTTCTTTACCCGTGGGCGGTAGCGTTCATGGGGCTGTCGTTCGGGGCATTTTTGGCGATGGGCGTATTCATTTTGCTGCTGGCGGAGAGTTTGATTTATTTGTGGATTAAAGGTGCACTGACTTGGAAATGACGGGAGGGACGAGTTCCACATCGTCCCATTTTTGAATTGAATTTGAGATGAGAACACGGACGACGCGGAAGTCGTCCCTCCCTGCGAATGACAACCGAAAACAACATGCCGGGCATCGGCCTCGACGACACGACGCGCGCGGAACTTGAGCGCGCGGGGGTCATCGTGTCATCGGTGGATTTCCTCTACAACTGGGCGCGCGGCAACTCGGTGTGGCCTCTGACGTTCGGCTTGGCCTGCTGCGCCATCGAGATGATCGCCTCGGCCACGTCGCGTTTTGACATCTCCCGTTTCGGCTCGGAGGTCTTTCGCCCCACGCCGCGACAGGCGGACCTGATGATTGTCTCAGGCACGGTCACCAAGAAAATGGCGCCGCAGGTGGTGCGAATTTACAACCAGATGCCCGAGCCCAAGTGGGTCATCGCGATGGGCGCGTGCGCGATTTCCGGCGGGCCGTTCAAGCAGGGCTACAACGTGCTCAAGGGCATCGACCGTTTTATCCCGGTGGACGTTTATCTGCCAGGCTGTCCGCCCCGGCCCGAGGCGGTGTTGCAGTCGCTCAATTATTTGCAGGAGAAAATCCTCAAGCAGGACATCAGGAACGACCCCGCCTTCACCAAGGGCCGCCGGCAATACCCCGTGCCGCGCTTCACGGGCAAGGATCTCGAGCCGCCGTTCAATCCCGGGGTGTGGCAACCTCCCACCAACCCGAACGCCAAGCCGCTGGAGGAAACCACGGCGTGAGCGAACTTTCCCAGGAACCGTTGCTACAGCAGTTCCCCGACGCGGAATGGGATGAAGCCGCCGGCGCGGTCATCGTGCCGCTTGGCCAGGCGCGTGCGGTGGCCGAGTGGCTGCTTGGCCAAGGCGTCGATTACTGCAGCAACGTCACCGGCGTGGACTACCTCGAGCGCGAGGTGAAGGAAAAAATCAAGAACGACGCCGGCGAGGTGGAAACGGTCACGCGCACCGAGCCGGGCCGGATCGATGTGGTGTACCATCTCTACTCGATGCAAAACAAAACCGGCCCGCTGGTGCTCAAGCAGCGCACGGGCCGCGACAACGCCGAGGCGGAATCGCTCACGCCGGTGTGGCGCAGTTGCGATTTGCAGGAGCGTGAGGTGTTCGATTTGTTCGGCGTGAATTTCAAGGGCCACCCGGATCAGCGCCGCATCCTGATGTGGGACGAGTTCGAGGGCCACCCCATGCGACGGGATTACACCGAGCCGTTCGACTACGAGTGGGAACCCACACCGCACAACGAAATCCTAGAGAAACATCAACGGGGGAAGGTGATCGTTTGAGCACCGCCGCCGCACCCAACTACGAGTTGCTGCAGCAGGACGGTCTCGAGACCAGCCTGCTGGAAGTCTCGATGGGGCCGCATCACCCGAGTACGCACGGCGTCTTCCGCATGGACGTAAAGCTCGACGGTGAAACAGTGGTAGATCTGCAGCCGGTGTTCGGCTACCTGCATCGCAACCACGAGAAGCTCGCCGAAAACATGAGCTACCTCTCGAGCATGCCTTTCACCGATCGGCTCGATTATTTCAACAGCATGTCCAACAACTGGGCCTACGCGCTGGCGGCGGAAAAGCTCATCGAGGTCGAGGTGCCCGAGCGCGCGGAATACCTGCGCGTCATCATGGCCGAGTTGACACGGCTGGTGAATCACGTCTCACTCGTTGGCTTTTTTATCAACGACCTCGGCGCGCTTGGCACGCCGCTGATGTATGCCTTTCGCGAGCGGGAAAAGATTCTCGACCTCTTCGAGCAGGCCAGCGGGGCGCGGATGATGTGCAACTACTTCCGCTTCGGCGGCCTGCGCAACGACGTGCCGGAGGGGTGGCTCGAGCGCGCGAGCGTAGTGGTTGACAGCTTCCCGTCGTTCCTCGACGAGTACGAACAGCTCCTCTGCGAAAACGAAATCATCCTCAGCCGGACGCAGGGTGTGGGCAACTTGCCGCGCGAACTGGCCATCAGCGCCGGCGTCACCGGCCCCATGCTCCGCGCCAGTGGCGTGGCGTACGATTTACGCAAGGTGGATCAATACGGAATCTACGACCGCTTCAAGTTCCGCGTGCCCCACACCGACGGCGACACGGGCGACTGTTACGACCGCTTCATGATTCGCATGCTCGAGATGCGCGAGAGCATCGAGATTTTGAAACAGGCGCTCGCCGGTATTCCCGAGGGTACCATCATGGGCAACGCGCCCCGCGTGTTTAAGCCCAAGCCGGCGGAAGCGTACGGCCGCATCGAGGGGCCGAAAGGTGAGCTGGGGTTTTACCTCATCGCCGACGGTACGCCCAAGCCGTACCGCTATCGCGTGCGGCCGCCGTCGCTCATCAACCTCACCGTGCTGCGCGACATGTGTCTCGGCGGAAAAATCGCCGACGCCGTCATCATCCTCGGCAGCATCGACATCGTCCTCGGGGAGGTGGATCGATGAGCCTTCTCGGTGGTGGCATTTTCAAGGGCATGACGGTGACGCTGCGGAATTTCATCGGTTCTTATTTTTCCAAGGAACGCCTCACCACCAACGATTACTCGTGGCGACCCGACGGCGCGCTCCCGCAAAGTATCGGCGATTATCCGAAAGAGAAAGGCGAGCAACTCCGCGACACCACCACCGTCAATCATTACAGCCGCAACTTCCCCATGTTGCTGCATGACGGCGGCGAACCGATGGACACCGTCCGCTGTGTCGCCTGCAAAATCTGCGAGCGCGAATGTCCGCCACAATGTATTTACATCGAGAAGGACTACGACGAGAACGGCAAATACATCAAGCGGCCGGCGATTTTCGACATCGACGTCTCCGTCTGCATGAGCTGCCAGATTTGCGTGGAGGTTTGCCCGTTCGACGCCATCGTGATGAACAGCCAGTTCGAGCTTAGCACGCCCGACCGCTTCGGCGGGTTGCTGGTGCGGCGCGATGACTTGCTCAAGAGCAACGACTACTACCACAAGATTCACCCTGACGAAGCCGCTGCGCGCGACCAGAAAATGGCCGCCGAAAAAGCCGCCAAGGAAGCCAAGAAAAAAGCCGCCGCCGAAAAAACCAAGGCCGCTGCCGAGAAAAAAGCGGCGGAAGCATCCAATGGGGACGCCGAATGAGTCTCGAACTCATCACAGACATCCTCATCGCCACCGTGCCGCTGATGCTGGTTTTCGCGACGCTCTTTGCCTTCACCACGTGGCTCGAGCGCAAGGCTCTCGCCCGCATTCAAAACCGCATCGGCCCCAACAAAGTGGGCATCCCGTGCACGCGCATCAGCCTCTTCGGCCTTGGCCAACCGGCCGCCGATGGCATCAAAATGCTCTTCAAGGAAGACATCGTCCCGCGCGGTGCCGACCGCCTTTTCCACCTGCTCGCCCCCATCCTCGCGCTGATTCCCGCAATGCTCGTGCTGTGTTTTCTGCCGCTGGAGTTTCCGTGGACAAAATCCCTACTGCCCGTTCAGGCGTTCCTGCTGGATGGTGCGGTCATTTTCTTTTTCGCCATCACCGGCCTCAACACGCTCGCAGTCTTCATGGCCGGTTGGGCGTCGCGCAACAAGTACTCGCTGCTCGGCGGCATGCGCGCCGTCGCACAGATGGTCAGCTACGAAATCCCATTAGTGCTTTCCGCCGTGATCGTGGTGATGATGGTCGGCAGCCTCAACGCCGCCGTGATCGCCGACGCGCAAACCGGCTTCAACTGGTTTGTTTTCTCCCCGTGGGGCTTCGCGGCCTTCGTCATTTTCTTCATCGCCGCGCTGGCGGAAACCAACCGCTCGCCCTTCGACCTGCCCGAGGCCGAGAGCGAAATCATCGCCGGCTACTTCACCGAATACAGCGGCTTCAAGTTCGCGCTGTTTTTCCTCGGCGAATACATCGCCATGTTCGCCATCAGCGGTCTGGCCGTGACGCTGTTCCTCGGCGGCGGCGACGGCCCCGGCTTGGCTGCCGCGCCGTGGCTGTCGGTCGTGTGGTTCCTCGCAAAAATATTCGCGCTCATCGCCGTGATGATTTGGCTGCGCGGCACCCTCCCCCGCCTGAGAGTCGACCAGTTAATGGGGTTTGCGTGGAAATTTATGCTGCCACTTTCCATTTTGAACATCCTTGTGGCTGGCTTCGCATGGCACGCACAGCAACAAGGCAGCACAACCATCACAGTCATCACTTGGGTGGCCTCGATCGCAATTTTATATGGCACCGCCAGCGGACTGAATCAACTGAACCGCGGGAGCGCGCGCCCGCGCAAATACAAGTACGCCGAATGAACGAGCAACTTGCATTCTGGGTTTTAGCTGCCATCGCCGTACTCGGCGCGCTGGTGGCGGTGCGCAAGCGCAACCTCATTCACGGCGTGTTCGCGTTGCTGGTTTTCTTCGCCGGTTTGTCGGGATTGTTTTTGCTGCTGCTGGCCGAGTTCATCGCGGCGGTGCAGGTGCTTGTGTACATTGGCGCGGTCGGTGTTTTGCTGTTGTTCGCCATCATGCTCACCGAGCGGGTGGCCGGCGACGGCGGTCAGCGGATGACTTCGCGCGGTTGGTTTTGGGGGCTCGTGATGGCTGTGGCGGTGTTTGTCGTGCTATTGCTGCCAGCCATCCAGCAACTGCCATCGCCGGAAGCCGCGCAGCCGATTAAGCCATCAGTGGAGGAGCTTGGCAAAAAGCTGATGGATCCATACGTGGTCACGCTGGAGGTGATGGCGTTGCTGCTCACCGCCGCGCTCATCGGCGCAGTCACCGCAGCGCAGGGCGTTCGCATGCCAAAGGAGGAGGATTCACCAGAATGACGCTGCACCATTACCTCATTTTGGCGGCGGTGCTTTTTTGCGTTGGATTGATGGGCGCGTTCACGCGGCGCAACGCCATCGTCGTGCTTTTTTCCGTCGAGATCATGCTCAACGCCGCCAATCTGAACTTCATCGCCTTCTGGCGCTACAGCGATAACCCAGAGCTGCTGCACGGGCCTATGTTCACGCTGTTCGCGATCGCCGTGGCGGCCGCTGAAGTGGCCGTCGGCTTGGCACTGGTGATAGCGGTTTACCGGCATTTCAAAACCGTGGACTTGGAGTCCATCGACACATTAAGGGAAGAATGAGCACCACGACCTTGGCCCTCATTCCCCTGCTGCCGCTGCTAGCCGCCGCCTTGACTTGCGGGCTGCAGAACGGCCGGCGCGCCGCCGGCGTGGCCATCGCCGCGATGCTTGGCTCATGCTGCTTGGCCCTCGCGGCGTTCAATCAAGCTTGGGGTATGGACCAAGGCAAACACGCCACGTTCGACATCCCTTGGCTTGAGGTCGGGGACACGACCATCCCGCTTGGCTTCGTACTCGACCCGCTCAACGGCGTGATGTTGGCGATGGTCACTTTCATCGGCCTCCTCATTTTCATCTACTCCGCCGGCTACATGAAGGACGACGAACGCATGGCGCGGTTTTTCTGTTACCTGTCGCTGTTCGCCGCCGGGATGCTTGGCCTCGTGTTAGCCAACAGCCTGTTGCTGCTGTTCATGTGCT
>Ga0302118_10000945_pt1 | contig 14120 bp, 12 predicted proteins | sample AG5_331_MG_FD_203126 | JGI IMG/M metagenome (GOLD analysis project Ga0302118, IMG submission 203126) | Marine microbial communities from Western Arctic Ocean, Canada - AG5_33.1 | ecosystem: Environmental > Aquatic > Marine > Oceanic | place: Canada: Western Arctic Ocean | collected 2017-10-01 | reverse complement strand
GGAAGAACATTGACTTGGATGAGTTCGGCAATGCGGTCACACGGCGGGGTGCGGCCCTCACAACTGGCTATCTCGTGTGGGAAACAACCGAAACCAACTGGGAAGCACAGGGTCAGTTGTGGAATGGCCTAACCGCCCCCATAAAGGGTGTTGCCTACTTCGATACGGGAGCAGCAGAGCGACTCGTCTTGTCAGACGGGGGAACAACCCTAAAGACTTCAACGGAGTCAGGAGATTTTACGGTGGTTTCCGGTAGTTCTATCGCAGCAGGTGCTACGGTTGAGTTTGCACAGTTAGTTAACAGGCTGTACTACGCTGATGGCGATGGAGCGTTGCGCTACCTAGACTCCTCCGCAGCAAACCAAACAATCACAGCAAATAAAGTTACTTCAATCGAGATAACCGAGAAGGGGCTAGGCTACACCAGTGTTCCGACCATTACATTCACCGGCTCCAATACAACTCCCGCAGCTGCTACGGCTGTTCTTGGTTACGGCGGCAAGGTTGTTAGCGCGACAGTGGATACGGCTGGCTCCGGATACTCAACCACTGCCCCGCCGACCATAGCGTTTACTGCCGCGCCATCAGGCGGGACTGACGCAAAGGGTGTTGTTCACCTTTCCCAGACTCCGCTCAAGCCCAAGCTACTCGTCTCTGCGAACAGTAGGCTTTTTGCAACCAGTGCGGATGCCTCGATTCCCGATGACACAATTTACGTTAGCGATATTCTGGATGGCGAGTCTTGGGATTTGATTGGTAACAGCATCCGAGTCGGTGGTGGTGATGGCGACCCCATCGTAGCCCTGACACCTTGGTATGGCTACAATATGCTGGTGTTCAAGGAGCTTTCAATCTGGGTGATTGAAGCTGACCCGTCACTGTCAGTTGCTGATTGGACAATCAAGCTAATCAATAACCGGACGGGTTGTGTTGCGGCACGAACTGTCCAGCAGGTTGGCTCGGATGTGCTGTTCCTTTCCCGTGACGGCGTTCGCTCTATCAAGACGATTGAGGCGGGAGCGCAGACTGACGTTTCCCTACCCGTAAGCACCCCCGTCAATGACTTAATTGGCCGAATCAATCAGTCTCAAATTAGCAAGTGTTGCGCGGTCTACTGGCGCAACCGTTATCTGCTTTCCGTCCCTCTAGATTCAGCCACAACCCCTGACAGGGTTCTATGCTATCACCTCCTTGCAAAATCTTGGACAGGCCACTGGTCAGGATGGGAGCCGAGAGACTGGGTGATTACAGCCTTCGGTGGCAAGCTCCGGATGAACTTTGGCGACCAGAGAGGGCAGCTTTATACTTGGGATGACTACACTGCGGAGGACTCCACTACGGCAGAAACCTACAAGGATGGCGCGACAGCTTATGAGAGTTACATCAAGTCCAGAGCCTATCGTTATGGGGAGACTTGGGGAGATAAGATAGGTTACTCGGTGCAGTTCAATCTTGAGAACATCCACTCCACAGCAATCACATCTAACCTATACTACTACAAAGACTTGAGTGATTCAGCGCAAACGCTTGCGAGTAGTGTCAGCCTGACGGCAGACACCAATCTGATTAGGGAGGGTTACAACCTGCTCCCGAAGGGAAGGTTTAATCAGATTCAATTTAAGGTACAGGCTGACGAGGGCAGACTTGCGCTGCACTCGATAGAAACGTCAGCATTTGGACAACCAATTAAACCGGAACGATGAGCGATAGTACCGTACAGTACCCAGATAGCACCAGAGAGATGGCAGAGTTCCTGTCTGGCAACCTTGATTACCTCAAGGAGTGGGGTGACGAGAAGGTTCTGGGATGGTTACAGTGGTTTGTTAATAACGGACGATATTATGCGGTTTCCAAGGACGGAAAGCTGGTAGGATTGACACTTGTGCGATATGTTGATACAGAAGAACAGTGCTACGAGCATTATACGGACACCGAAGGCCCGATTTGCTATATAGAAGCCTCTGTTAGTCGGTATCCGAAGTCCCTAAATGCGATGTACTGTATGATGTGGGATGAATTAGGTCATAAGACAAAATGGATGGCGTGGGTTCGCCATAAATATAATGACAGGGTTACAAAGATTGACATGAATCGAGCTAAACGCCGTTTTATGAGGAACTAAAGTTATGGGAAAAAGCACACCACCACAACCAGACGCACCGGATTACGCTGCGGCAAATCGTGAAGGAATTTACGCAGACATAGATACGCTGCCAACGCGCCGCAAGATTGAGTCGGCAGCCAGACTTGGTGAGCGGGTAGAGTATGCCGACCCAGATACAGGGGAGACAAAGGTTGCAGACTTCACCGGATTCGGTGATATGCAGCTTACCGAGCAGGAGATGAACTCTGCTCTTGACATGATTCCAACTATGTCACAGGCACAGTTGGATAATCTAACCGAGTTTGGCCCACAATTTGTTCAGCAGCAGAGAGAGCAGTTGCGGCAAATGGCTCCGGAAGAGTTTGATTTGCGCGAGGAATTTGCTGGTCGTTTGCGTGGCGGAGAAAGAACTTCCGAGGAGTTGGCTTCCAGTATGCCATCGGTTCCTGAATATGAGGAAGTTGATGCGCCGACCTTGGAGGACACTGGGATTCAGTCAGCGATGCGCGGGGATTTAGAGGAGTCCATTGCTGACAGGCTTGCTCTTGGGGAAGGACTTTCGGCTGGGCAAATCACGGCGATAGAGCAGGACATCTTGGGTCAGGCAGCGAAGCGCGGCCAGACGTTGAGTGGTGGCACTGCGTTACGGGAGATTCTAGGAAAGTTCAGGGCTGGCGAGGAGCTTGGAAGACAGCGTAGAGCCGAGGCTACTGGCTGGCTTGCCAGCGGGCAGGGAACTGCTGATACCCAGAACAGATTAGCCCAGCAGAGTTTCGCTAATGCGATGGGCAGGGTACAGCAAATCAATCAGGCCCGTGGGGCTACCTTTGCTGGACAGCAACAGAATATCGGGCAACAGATTGGCACACGGCAGCAGGATGTTAGTAACATTCAGTCAATGCTTGGACTGCAAACAGTTGCCGCGCAAGGTGGTGCATTGGCAGGATTACAGCAAGGCGCATCACCGTTCACGATGCCACAGATGGCCCGTGGGATAGGGTTAGATGCAGGAGCAGGTCAGGCTGCAACGCAGTTCGCTGGTAACGTGTTTGGAACCCAAGCCCAGATGTGGCAGACACAGATGGCTCAACCGAGTGGACTGGAGAGGGCTGTTGGAATGGCGGGTACTCTTGCTGGAGGTGCTGGCAGCATTATGTCTGGTGTTGGTGATATGAACAAGTGCCACGTTGCCCGTGAGGTGTACGGAAATGAGAATCCGAAGTGGGTTGAGTTCTTTGTCTGGAAGGAGACGAAGGGGCCGCGCTGGTTCAAGGCACTATATAATGAGTATTCAGAGCAGTGGGCGAAGTTCATTAGCAATAAGCCGCGCATCAAGGGAATTATCCGCAACTGGATGGACTCCAAAATTAAGGGGGAATAATTATGGCTGATGACAAAGACGATAATGGTTTGAAGAAGGCTGAAGAGGCTCTTAAAAAGGCAGAGAATAATACTGTGCTGAAGAATAAAAACTCGCCAAAGTACAAAGCAGCCGTCGAGCAACTTCAGAAGGCCAGAGCAAACTTTAAGGCAGCGGGTGGTGTGTCAGGTAATACACCAATAATAAGAGCCAGTGAACCTGCATTAGACCTTCCACCTGCCCCGACAGCCCCAACTACGGGGCTTGGGGGTTCTGGTCAACTCGCACCATCACCATTAGTAAACCAATCAGACAAGATTGTTGCTCAACAAAGGAATGGGAAGGAGAAAAAGACAGAGGGGGAGAAGAAGGTTGCCCAAGAATTAAAGAACGCCAAACAATTAGGGAAAGACAAGGCGTTGGGTGCTGCTAATTTGGCAACAATGTTGGCAGAGGAGAAAAAGAATGCCGATACAGCAGCACGAAGGAGTGAGAAGGAGAGACAGGTTAGGGAAAAGCACGACAAAGATAAGCCCTCTGCTTGGGAAATGGGCTTTGCCACAATGACGGGCGGCTTGGGTGGATTGTTATTCGGGACATACGATAGACATTCTAAAGCCTCAAGGGGTGCGGAGGTAGAGATTGAAGAGTTGAGGAAGCAGAATAGACTCACGGATGCCGCTATGGGTAGAGCCGTCACTGGCGCAAGAACTGGTAGAACAGCAGCTAGTGTACGGGACAAAATATGGAGTGGCACTGATGAGCAGGAGTCGGGTGAAACGTCAAGTATTTTCACTCATAACATTTGGGAACCGTATATTAACCCCAAAGATTCCAAGGAGAATCGGGTAAATATATTGGCTGGAATTGACGGCCCCAATGGCATTTTCAAGGTGGGGGATTCTTACGAGAAGACGTTTGCAGACATAGAAAAGGTTTTTAAGAAGGCAGCTAAACATAATCCGAAAGATGTTATCTTGGCTCGTAAGATTAACAGCAGAATCTTGGGGGTAATGAACGACAATAAAGAGAAGGTGTCCACCGAGGACAAGTTTAATTGGAACAAAGAGAGACTTTCGGTTGCTGTTTACAAATCCTTCCCAGATATATTTGATGAGGATATGCGGGAGTCTGTAATAAATAACATTGACTTTGCAGACGATAAAGCTCCTTACGATGCTATGGCCTCCAACGCAAAACTTGGTGCAAAAATTGCCCTGTTTGATGCTTTAGCTGAAAGCAAGGATAGGAAGTTTGATAAGTTTAAGAAAAGATGGAGACACGTTCTTGCCAATGAGAAGGGAGTGTTATCTAATTCAGAGGCTTTGGACAATCTGTTGAGCGAAACGGTAGCGGATTCTAATGCAATATGGAATAACTTGGAAGTGTTTGAAACGCTCCAAAAAGATTCCAACAAAGCTGCCGAAAGGCTTGAGAACGCAAATCTAAACGGTAAGCCACCCAAAGAAATCGCAAGGCTTGAGAAGGAGTTTAAGGCATCGAAGGACAGACAGGAATTAGCTGCTACTGTTGCAGGTAAAACCGGAATGGAGCTTGTTGTTAATAAGGACGGCTCTTGGGGTGTTAGGTCGGAAGCGAGTGAAGGACAATCACTGATAAAGGGCTTCACTGATGACAAGGGGCGTTACCGTTGGACTCCAGACATCAATTCCATTAACAAGATTCGGGGGGATACCCCAGCCGAAACCAAAGTTCTGCGGGTGAGGGCTTTGGCTGAAGCGAAGGCGATTATTGCAGACCTCTCTAGGCATCCCGCAGGTTCACTGGTTTCTGTGCCAGCCAATGTTGACGATATTGTGGCCCCCGAAGAATATAGGAAATTCTTGGAAGGTTTAACTCCCGCAGAACACGATGAATATGCAAAGACATTTGGTTCCGTTATTGCGAGGGTTGTAAATGGCGATGTCACTCTGGAAACGGTTCGTGATGGAGGGGATTTGAAGGCAACAGCGGAACAGATGCAGAGGTTGGGGGGAGATGCTAGGGTTTTCAAATACATTGAGGACGTTATTGAAGCGAAGAGGAAAGAGTAGGCTATTACAATGGCAGCAGAACCTCCAACACAACCACCGATAACCGGAAGTGATATTCAGAAACTTTTGGGGTTAACCCCTGCCGTCAAGCCCGACGATGAGGAGGAGAAGAAAGAGGAGGAAGTTGTAGAGAAGCCCAAGGTGATGACGGGTGAAGAGATGGCGCGTCTAGCGGGAGTCAAGTACGGGCCACGGGAAGAAGAGGAAGGTAAAGAGGGAACAGCCGCATGGGGTAGGCTGCTTGCGAGGGAACAGCAGGAGGAGGCGGAAAGGAAAGAGGGCAGGTTATCTCTTCGTAAGCGTCCTGGTGTCTTCCCACCATCCGAGGCTGCAGAGGAGGCTCCGTATCTTCTTGACCCCAGCCACCCTGAATATATTTCAGAGAAGGAATGGATAGCGCAACAGGAAGCCCAAAGAACCCAAGCCAGCCAACAGTCTCTTCGTGCGTCTTTGCGACAACCCTCGGGAGCGAGTCCTGACCCTACGTTACCCCATTTAGGAGGCACACTACTCACCGAGGAGGAGATTGCGAAAAGAAAGGAGGAAATGTATTATGCGCCTTCATGGCTCTATTCATCGGGGATACCCAAACCACAGGGCTACGAATCGGTTTTCCCCCTGAAGGGCCGCAGTGCGGGTGAGGCAGTGTGGGGGTCGTTAGAGTCTGATGTTAGGCTGACGAGAGATATGGCGAATTATCCATTCAAGTTAGCATCAGACGCCATAGTGTGGGGCATGAAAAAGGCGGTCGGGGCGGATGAAGAGATGACAAAAGAGGCTGTGGCGGCTAGTGGCGAGATGACTGGGATGGTAGCTGGGTTAAAGTATGGTATGGATATTCAGAAGGTTCCCTTCGGGCATCCCATAGCAAAAGCATTTGCTCCACCCATAGGGATGGGTCTTGGTTATCTACTTGGCAAACATCACTTCAAGGGGGAAGCACCCACAAAGGGAGAATTGGCACAGGTTATGACTTACGGGTCGGCATACAGTTCAATGCTTTCGCAGCTTCCAAAGCTCGGATACCTGCGTTCGATGGGAATTGGTGCTGTTGAGCTAAACGTCATAGGCGAGGTTGCTGCCCAGCAAAGAAGCCTGATTGATGAGGGCAAGCCGTCCCCCATTGGCACTGATGAGTTTTGGAACAGGCACGCCATTGAGACTGGGCTTGGTGTGCTAGTGGGTGCTGCGGCAGCGCACAGCGGTAAGCCCCCCAAGCTGCCATCATCCGGAAACAAGGAGGTTGCAGCCCTGAAAGGGTTGGAAGGGAAACACGCACGGCTTGCCAAGGCCCAAAGACTCCTTCAGGACAAGGCTCTCAACCCGAAGGCACACCCCGATGCAAAGGCAAGCGCAGTCGCAGACCTTGAGATACTTGCCCCCAAAATTTCCAAGGTTGAGGGTGAGATACTTGCGCTCTCACAGAGCGTTCCCGTTAGAAACCATGCTGCCTCCAGAGCGATTGAGGTTCTTAACAACCGCTGGGACAAGTACAGAGAGATTGCGAAGAACAGGACAAACACAGAGGGCCAACGGAAGACCGCAGAGAAATTAGCCAAGCAGCTTGAGGATGATATTGCCCTGTTCAGTGCGAACTGGGAGAGGTTCGGTGAGACTGTTAAAAACAACCCTCAATGGACTAGCCGTCTGCTCGCGCATCTGAAACAGGAGGAAGCGTTGAAGAACGCCGCTATGGTCACAAAGCATGGTGGCAGGGAAGAGGTTCTGAAAAAGACATTAGAATACTTTAAGGCGTTTGAAAAGGGCGACCAAGACGCCATGCTCGCCCAAGCCAGATTACTTGAAGGGTCAGTACCACACCACGCCCAGACAGCCGTTGGTAGGGCATATAAAATTCCGACTTGGTGGGAAGAGACTAAAGGGATTCTGAATCCCAAAGTCAGTTCCGAAAGGGCGGGAACGGGTGTTGGTGGAAAGACAACCTTCCTGTCTTGGGCGGCTCGTACTGGTGTTCCCCGTAGACTGTATCTTTCGCAGGTCAATGTCCTGATAGATGCTGCCAGAAAAAGCCCGTTGGGCAGGGCTGGCAGAGTCACGGAGAGCGAGGCTTGGAAGCTGGCCCTAAAGATGCAGAAGGCTTTGGAAGAGGGCGAATCGTTAAGCGCAGCCAACCTAGACACTTTATGGGGACAAGCCAAGAAGCTCGGATACGGCAGAACAGGGCCGATGACTGGAGAACAGCTTTTCAAACTTAAACAAGCAGATGAACAGGTGGAGCAAATTATGCGTACCCTCTATGAAGGGGAACCCCCACCCAATTACAAATTAAAGTTGGATGATAAGGGCTTGATTCCGGTAGTTGAACCAGTCTGGGAGTTTCCAGTCGGTGTGGAAATGAAAGGTAAACTGGTTCCGACATTCAAGCGGGGACTGTTAGAGGCCAAGAAGGCGAAGGAAAAGGGTGAGCCGTGGGCCATGACAAAGGAGGAATTTGCTGCATCAGGAATCGAGGGCGGGGAGAAGGCACATGAGGCTGCTGTTCGCAAGGCGTTTGAAACAAACAAACCTGTTCCCATTAAGGTTGAGGGGCAGTTTCCCAAGCTGGCAAACGAGTTCCGAGAAAAGCGGCATTGGGCGAGTCAGTTGCAGCAGCCGTCTGTATCGTCAGACCCGAAGATAGGCAACGTAAACATCATTCACAAACTCCGGCTTGAGGAGGCTCGGAGGTTGTATGATGAAGCATCCCCAACGGCAAGGTCTATATTTGACGGATGGCGTAAGACCCAAGAATCCATTGGTAGGATGATGGAGAGTCAGGGTTTGATTATTGAGGGGAAGAAAGGAAACCAACGCTTCCTTTGGGATGGTACTGTACATTACCCCCGAATGGTGAAGCAGGAAATTAAGGATGCCCTGAACAACCTTGGCAAATTGAACACCAAGGGAAGAAAGGCTGCTTATCAGAATCTTCTTAAATGGCATAAACTCCCCGACACAAAAAAGTCAAAGGAAAAACTGGCGGAAATTTATAATGAGATTATCACGAAGAAGACGAAGGATGGTGATGCCACTTCGATGACCTACAAGCCCCTTGAGATGGCAAGAGAAGGAACAGAATTTCACCCGCAAGTTTTTGATTATACTCCGGAGGGGATGGGAAACTATGTGGCCTCTGCCTCGGAGAGAATAGAACAGATAAGAGCCTACGGTCAGGCTAAAACTTTAGAGGGCAAGACTAATCCGGAGTATGCTTTTAACAGGGCAAAAAGGTATCTTGATGATGATGACACGAAGGCTTTTATTGATGATGCAGAGAAGTCCGTTTCGTTCAGGAACAGTCCTGAATGGCAAGCATTGCACGGTGCGACCACACTGGCGAAGATTGCCAACCCGTATAGTGCAATGAAAAACCTTACGGGGTTCCTTCAGCTTGCGAAGCATTTCGATGCTTGGGGCGTTAGTAAGGCAGCAGCAAAGGCGTTGCGTGACAACACCCTTCAGACATTCGGCGGCATGGATGGGAAGGTGGCCGAGCAGTTGGGTATTGTTAATAAGAATATGGCGCGAGTCACAGAACTCATAGGCGACAGCCCAAGTGGCAAGGGGTTCTCAAAGGCTGTTACTGGAGGTCTAGAGGTTTCTACCTTTGGCCCATCCGAAAGACTTGTTCGGCAGGGAGCATATAGGGTTGCCGAAGCTAACGTGGTAGACTTTGTTAATCTCCACACAAAAATCGGGGGTGATATTGCCAAGAAGATTGCCCAATACGAGGAGGCGATGTTCCTGCACCCAACCGCAGATGCCAAGATATATTTGGATAACATATATAAGGCCAAGGTTCCGTTTGGAAACAGGGACATTCGTAAGTACGGGGAGTCAGTAAGGTGGATGATTAGAAATCATATTGACCCGAATAAGATTTTCCGTGAGGCGATGAACCCGCCGACAGAGATAGGCGCGAAGGTGGGTGGACATAAGGGCGGGGTGCTGCCGGAAACAAGAGCCTACTACAAGAAGGTATCCAATGTAACCCAAGGCGGATATAGGTATTCTCACCTTCCGCAACATATGCTTACCAGTCCACTTGCAAGGGCATCACAGAAGTTTACCAGTTGGTCAAAACAGATGAACGAATCCTTCCAAGAGAACGTGGTTGCCGAGGCTAATCGCGGGAACTGGAAACCACTGGCTAAACACTTTGTTGCAGGGCAGCTAGGCGCAGAAGCCTTGCGTGGGGCTGGTTCGGCTACCGGACTGTCGAGAGGTTACGGCAGCAGGGAAGCATCCTATGATGAAATCTTGAGCCTTCTTGAAGATGAAGACTATCCGGAAGCGGCCAAGCAGCTATTGATAAGGGGAGCCTATAACATATGGACAGCGGGACAGGGCGATATGCTTTTTGACACGGTTGCTGGCATGGAAGTCATGTCAAGGGAGGGATTTGGTGGCAGCGGTGCGCCGATTGGGCCGTTGATGGAGTCCAGTATAAAGCTGATAAAGGATGGTACGGACTTTTACAGGCATAGAAGCGAAAAGGTATTAGTAAAACGCTTGGCTAGTCAGATTAGCGCATTTAACAGAGGCTCCAGAGCAGCAACGGCAGCGGGAGTGATGGGGGAGGATAAGAAGGAGCTTGCCAGAATGATTAACCTGAAGAGCAGGATGAAGGGGATGGCTGGAAGGTTTAGGGAACACGCTGAAATTGATGACCCCCTAGTAGAACCAGCTTCAGAGGCTACGGAGTTCACGACAGGTCGTGGGTATGACTTTAAGAACGAACTTACTGATGCCCTACTACTGGGCAGAGGGGATAGGGCGCAAAAGCTGTTTGATGATTATATCAAGAAGAAGGATACGGAGGTGGATGGCAAATTAACTCCAATGCAAATTGATAAAATTAAGAAGAGTCTTGGGAATACCGTCAGGAACAGGCGACCAATTCACGTTGGCAACACCATTAAGAAAGAAGATTACGAGAAGTTCAGGTCATGGATAGCCCAGTTTAATCCCAAGCTGGCTAACTCAATCTTTGAAATGGACACTGCTTATTGGAGGGCTGCGCTGGAGACTGAACTTATCGCGCCTGAAAAGGAAATGACTAGGGCGCAGGAGTTTGAGAAGAAGAGCAGGAACACGGCATCAGTCAACAGGGTAAAGGGTGAGGCACTGTTTGATTTATGGTGGGAGGGGGTTGACCACCCGCTCATCTCTCCGGAGCAGAAGAAGCTACATCACCGCCAAGCTGGCAAGAACATTAAAGGGGTTGAGGCAAGGGAGGAAAGCCTTGAAAAGATGATGGAAGACTCTTGGGCTAAAGAACTGTCCACAAGGGGTGCTGGTCAGTATGTTTACAAGACCCCCGAAAGGACTGCGGAATACATAGCGGCCAATAGAAGAAGGGTCTTCACCCGCTCGCTTCTGTTTGCGAAGACTCTTAACCATCGGTTAGCGGAGGTTCTGTTGGAGGATGGATTCAGTATGTCCCAGCCCGAAGACAGGATTGCCTACCTGAAGGAAAGGTGGGATGACATGGAAATCAGCAAGCCACGCCAGCAGGAGTTGTTTAAGAAACTTGAAGAGTGGAAGATTCTAGGTGAGGAAGATTTGATGATGAAGGCTTCTGTTGAGGAAGCAGAGAGAAAAGAGCGCGAGGAGAAGAAGTAACGCAGGGTGAAGGGTTGAACTATCGCAGATACATCAAGAATAGGGAGCGTTGCAGAACTTGCAGTTGCGTCGAAATTGGTTGAGCTTGGGTTCACGGTAAGTTGGCCTTTGAATACAGACACCTACGACCTAATAGCCGAGAAGGGTGGCTTGATTAAACGCATCCAAGTCAAGACCGCCACACTATCAAAGCACCACAGTTATCGGTGCAGCCTGTCACATGGGACGGGGAAGAAGAGAAGGGGGTACACGGTTAAGGACTGCGACTTCATTATTCTTTATGCCCCGTTCGCAAAGGACTACAAAGACGTTCTACATGACGGGTACTACGTCATCCCCGTGTTAGCTACTGGAGACAGAACCTCCTCCGCAGTTATCTTCCCCGCAGGGAAGGGCAAGGGAAACATTATGGTATGCAAATGGGAGAAATATAAAGATGGGTGGAAGAGTATTTAAGAATAAGTTCCCGAAGAGTTGGATAGGCAAGCGGGTTGAAGTTGAATGGCTAGACCCCGCTGGTTATGTTCAGAGCGAACTGTCCAAGGTTAAGCCCTGTATGTGTGTAACCAGCGGAATCCTTTCCTCCGTGCAGGAGGAGTTTATTATCATCACCTCAAGCCACTATAAGGATGATGAGAAAGACCCAATCGTGGATGCCACCGCAATCACGAAAGGGTGTGTAATGCGTATCACTCAAGGCTGACTGACGCTACCTTGTCAATGAGCATTTTGCGCTTCTTACGCAGCGCAAAATACTCCTTCTTAATATCGTCATCATCCCAGTGGTAATCTCCCCCAGCACAATCACCCCTATGCTGAAGGCACTCGGTAATCTTTACTTCAACAGCTTCAAGCACCCTCTGCATTTCCCATATAGAGATAGGCTTACGAGCGGGCTGGTTAATATCAAACAGCATTTTCAAACTCCTTTCTCTTGCGGGCCAACTCCTTGCTACGATGTTGTGCGCTAAACTCGCTGAAGTATTTCTCTGCATCCAGTATGCACTGGGCATACCCTCTTGGAATGTTAAGGTCTAGCTCATTTTTAATCTTCTTGTAACCGTGAAGCGTAGTGCCGTGGTCACGACCTCCAAGCACCTCACCAATTTTCTTGTAGGACATAATACCCTTTACCCTCAACAGCCAATAGGTAGTTTGCCTAGCCATTGTTATTCTTTCCGCTCCTCGATGGGGTCGGATTATTTCATCAGCCTCAATACCGAATGCGATTGATGAGGCCACTGTTGCCATGCGAGCCAGAGTCATATCCGATTCGCTGGGCTTTAATGATTTGCTTTTCTCTTTCATAATTCTTCTTTCTTTTAATCAACCCCCTCCCCGCAACCGCAGTATAAACAAAGCAGGGAAAGGGTTGGGTACTGTTCAGTACCTAATTAAAACGGTGACTCACTACCAGCGGAGGCAGCAGGGACACCCTTCTGAACGGCTAGTCCAACTCGTGTTGTGCCTTGCTGGTCTTCTTCAGACCAACCGGACAGGAACAAGCTAACCTTGCCTTCAGCATCAGCAGCGTCTTTAAGGAGTGCGAGGTCGAGTTCAACAACCTTGCCCTTGAAGTCAGGGTCATTGCTGCCCTCACGCTTGCGTTCGTTCTTATACAGCCAGCCTTTTTTAGCGACCTTACTGTAATCCAGCTTTACTTTTTGTTCTTCAGCCATGTTACTATTTCTCTTTTAGCTTCTCTCTGACACCGCTTGCCCACCCCTCAACTGCATCCGCAATGGAGAGTAGCCGCTTACTAACGGCTGGGTTCTTAATCGGTTCATCGAGATTGATATGCTTCATCAGTTCCAGTTGCCCAGCAACCGAGAAGCCAAATTGTTTTATAGCTGTGCAGGTTTCCTTCCTGCCACACCAGCGGCAGTAGTCGCACGGCCAAGGTGAGCGTGTCGGGTCTTCAACCGAATCAACAATCGCATACACAATGTCCTCCGCTTCCTCTATCGTAATGTCAAACTTATCCACCTTCTTGTACTTGGAATAAACCAAGTGACAGGTCAGCTTCTTGTCACCAAACTTCTGCATCACGCCCAATGCGTAAGCTGCCATCTGCTGCTTGTAGTCACGCATCAGCCCTGTCTTCAGGTCGAACAGGTGACCCTTGCAGTAGGCATCCATGCTGCCGAATGAGATTTCCTCACCGTCACGCATAATGGAAACACGCTGCTCGGAGATTAGTTTCTTCTTGCCAGCCACGGATAGGATGTATCCAGCAGCCCAAGTAATCTCTTTGGGGTAATCTTTAATAGGCATTATACTTTAGCCTTCCATGCTGTCAGGAGTTTCTTCTCAAGCAATCCGCGCAGGGTTGTGTCAGTGCTACGGGTGATGCCAGTGATGGCGCAAGCTACCTCACTTACGCTTGCCTTCGGGTCACGCATAACCCGTTGGGCTATTCCTTCCCATTGTTTTATTTTGTCTGGTTCTTGTTTCATAAATTTACTTTCCCCTTAACAGCGAACTGTTGCAGTTGTGATTGGTTCAGGGCGTACCCTTTGCCGTGTCCCAAGTCTATAATGTTTTCCTCTTTCAATAGCTCCCTTGCACTTGCGTATCCAACCAGCTTGTATGTCGGACACTGACCAACCATCAACACATAGTAGTCGGCATCTTCCGGTGTCTTCTTGAGAGTAGCCAGCAACCTCCCGTTCTCATACTTCGTGACCTTAACATCTATACGTTCCCCAGCCCTGCCGTCCACATCCCAGCCGCCCTGCCTCGGCCCCACCGTCAGGTCGGGCCAGTAGTTAAAGTGTTTACAAAACGCCATCTCCGATGCCATCCCTTCCAAGTCTGTCTCGTAGTCTGATTGCTTTCCCATCTTCCGGTTGGTCACACCCGCCGCACGAGCCACATTAAATCTCATCGCTGCCAGCATTTGTGCAGTTGCAACCTCCGCAGAATCGAGTGTGATAGTCATGTCGAAAGCAACTTATAAATCATAAACATAATCCCA
>Ga0302118_10000941_pt1 | contig 14155 bp, 9 predicted proteins | sample AG5_331_MG_FD_203126 | JGI IMG/M metagenome (GOLD analysis project Ga0302118, IMG submission 203126) | Marine microbial communities from Western Arctic Ocean, Canada - AG5_33.1 | ecosystem: Environmental > Aquatic > Marine > Oceanic | place: Canada: Western Arctic Ocean | collected 2017-10-01 | reverse complement strand
CATGGAATTCAACACCCCCGCCATGAACCGCGGCAGCATCGACAAGCACGGAAAGTTAACGACTGGGATTTTTAAGTGACCCGATTTGAATGACCAAGTTCCAATGACCAAATCCCAAGGAAGGCCCAATGACCAAAAAATTGGCAACCTTCAGATTTTGATTTGGGGTTCAGGAATTCCTTGGGCCTTGGTAATTGGTCATTGGGGTTTTCCTATCTAATGCGCCGAGCGCAAGTACGCCAACAAGTCCGCCATCTTCGCGGGCGACAGCACTTGCTCCAATCCTTCCGGCATCAGCGAGCGCTTGGCGACGTTGAGTTTTTTGATGTCGCGTTTCAAAATCGCCTGCCGCAAGCCGGTAGGCAACGCGAGCGTAAGGCCGGTGGCGGTTTCGGATTGCACCACGCCCGCCAACTCACGGCCGTCTTTTAGTTGCACTTGATACTGGATGAAACTTGGCTCCACCACGGCGTTGGGATCAAGAATGGCCTTGAGATAGTCGCCGACGGGCTTGGTGTGGAAGGCATCCAGCCGCGGCCCCACCGCGCTGCCTTGGCCACGAAACTGATGGCAAATTGCACACGCTTCTCGGAACAACACCGCGCCTTTTTTCGCGTCACCGCCCTTGCCGTCCAATGCGGCGTATTGTTTCAGCACCGCCACACGCGCGGCTGGGGCTTTGAATAATCGCGCGGCTTGTTCGCGCAGATTTTTTTGTGGATGCCGCCGCAAGCGGTCGCGTTGCGCTAACGACAATTCGTTGGGTGCCACTTTGCCCGCCGCCAATTGTTGCAATAATTTCTCCGTCCAATCCGGGCGGGCGAGCAACGCCTTGAGAATGCCCACGCGCAAGCCCGGACCGTGCCGCGCCCAATCGGCAAGCATTACCCCGGCCACTTCCGGCGCGCCGGTTTTTAACAGTCGCTCAAGTGCCGCACTTCGGATGGCGGGTTTGCCACCAAGTAAATTCACCAACACTTGCCGCTCCGTCGCCGCCTCATGGAAACCCCGTCCGAACAAAGCGATAGCTGCCACGCGGATGGCTTCGGGTTGTTTCAATTCCGCCGCCAACCCGAGCGCTTCATTCGCGGGCCGCAAAATCAATTTGGCCCGCGCCTGCACCACTGCGTCATCCGACGAACCCGCCGCCGCCAACGCGATGCCGCGCCGCCGCAATCCGTCATCCAGCGAGGCGAGCCAACGCAAATGTTGCGCCATCGGCTGCTTGGCTTCCGCCAAATCCACGGCAAAATTCAAAAGGCCCAATTCCTCCTTCGGCAACGTACCCACCACCGTGGCCAGCAAAGGCTCCACTAACAGCCCGCCGCCATTTTCCAAAACCGCCGCCAATACCACCCGCGCATGCGGCACCGCCGAGCTGAGAATCGCCGCACGCATCCACACATCGCCGCCGTCTTTCACAGCCAACGCGGCCAACGTATTTCCCGCGCGCGGGTCGTCCCATTCGCCCAAAGTCAGCGCGAGTTGGTAGCGAACCTCAAATGAATCATCACTTGCCAGTCGCAACACCGAATCGTTCAGCGCAGTATCCTTGCCCAGAAATGGTTCACTTATGCGCAATCCGTGCCGACGAATTTCCGGATGGGCATCCATAAACACGTGAGCCTTAATAATTGGGGTAGCTCCAATTTTTTCAAGGTCAGCGAAATCACCAATTCCTTCCAGCGCGCAAAGAGATTGCAGCCGCGTCTTAGGTTTTGGGTTTGATTTTGAATTGATCGCTGCCAATTCCAAACAAAAGAGTTGGTCATCATTCAATAATAACTGTCGATGAGCGAGGTCGCGCAAAGGGCCGTTGGGAGAGTTGAGCGGCGACGCCAATTTATTGGCGGACATTTCTTTGACATCGGGAATTTTCCGTAGCGGTTTGCCCTCCGGCACGATGCGGTAAATGCGGCCGTGTTTGGAACCGGCGCGGGGGTCAATGTTGGCGAGGCGGTCGTGGGCGACCCAGCGGGGGTGCTCAATGAGGTAGCGGTACATGTCCACCACCCACAGCGCGCCGTCGGGGCCGGTTCGGGCTTGGGCGGGGCGAAACCAGTTGTCGGTGGAGGCGAGGAATTCGCGTTGGCTGTCGGCTCCATCCGTGCGGGATGCTGTGAAGGTGACTCCCTTGGGTTTTAAATCGAGCTGGACGACGAGGTTGTGGACGGGCTCGCAGACGAACAAGTCGCCGGCATATTTTTTGCCGAGCAATTCGTCGCGATACACGGTAATGCCGCAGGCGGAGGTGACGCGGTTTGCGGACTCGGGATTATTGAAGCGCGCGAGCAAGCGACTGCGCGGGTACAGCTGCGCGAAGGAGCCATCGGCCACGGCCACGCGGGGGTTGGGCAGCGTGACGTGCGGGTTGCGGCGGGCATAGCGCGCGGGCAGCGGATAGTGCCACGCGAGTTGGCCGTTGGTGCAGCCGAAGGGATTGCCCCAGTCATCGCGTACTCGCCCTTGCTGGCTGAGGCCGCTGAGGCGCTCGAGCTTGCCGCCGCTCACTTGAAATCGAAAATCATGCCCGCGGATGTCGAGCGGCGCGGCGGCGATGGGGCTGCTGATTTTCCCGCCGATCAGGCCGTTGGCGGCGTGGATCCAGTTATCCAAACCCCAGTGGAGGCCGTTGACGCGGGCCTGATAATTGGTGGTTTCGAATCCGGAAAACAGCCGTTCCACTTTGTCCGCGCGGCCATCACCGGTCGTATCCCGGGCAAATAAAATGTGTGGCGCAGCGCAAACGAGCACGCCCTCGCGCCACGCCATCAAGCCCGTGGGAAACGGCAACCCGTCCAAAAAAACCTCCCGATGGTCCATTCGGCCATCGCCATTTTTGTCGCTGAGCTTCACCACGCGGCCCCCGGGTTTCCATTTGCCATCGAGGCCGCTGGGGTAATCGTGCATTTCGATTACCCACAACTGACCATCGGAACCCCAGTCGATGGCGACGGGGTCGATGACGATTGGCTCGGCGGCGACGAGTTCCACGCGTAAGCCGTCCGGCACGGCGATGGCGAGACGCGAGGCTTCCGGCGAACGCGGTGCGGTGCCTTCGCAACCTTTCTGCGCGCGAAAAGCTTTCGGCATTTGACGATGCACTTCGCCAATTATTTTTGCCTCGAGGCCAACGGCCAATCGCGTGGGGCGGTCGTAATAAATCATCGCACTCTCGGCCTCGTAACCGCCTTCTTTTAAAATGCGCTCGGAGGGGATGTAGCACGGCGCGTCATTGGCGTAGGCGTGCACGAACAGCCGCGTGCGGTCGAACTCGCGCTTGAGCCGCACCGCGTAATCCACCACCACTTCGCCGGGCAAAAACACCATCGCGAGCTGATCGCCGAAGGCCCACGTCTGCACCGGATAATCCAACTGCGCCTGCAATTTTTCGCCGCGCGCCAACCGCGCGATCTGCACGCGGGCGTGATAGCCGCGCGCGCCCTTCAGCTTGGCCTTCGCCGCCCACTCAGCTTTCGTGGGCAGTTGGCCAAATGGCAGATTGATGCGGCCGCCGCGCGTGGTGAGCGGGGCGTTGAGGCCATTGAGACCGGCGGCGAGCAGGCGTTTTACTTCGTCGGCAATCTGTTTGCCCTGCGCGGAGCAGACGTTTGTGTTGTCGCCAGTGACGCCGGACTTGGGATTTTGGTCCGCCCCGCAGCCGACACCCACCAACGCAATTGCGCCGGGATGATCTTTCTGCAAATGCATCTGCGCGTAGCCGGCCCAATCGCCGCTGATTTTGTTGTTGGAAAGCGTCACGCAATGGCAGGCATAGTTGACAAAAATCGCACGGATTTTCCCATCCTCGGTACGCGCCACGAGCAACGGCAAATCGTGATCGATGGGTCCGCCCTTCGTGCGGCGATTTTTGGCAAAGCCCACGGTGCCGATGCCCCAATCGAGTTTACCAGGCCGTAAATCTTTTGATGCTTCGAGCGCCGCTTTTTCCAGCCAATTGGTGAGCTGCGCGGTGTAGCGATCGATGCGCTTTTGATGCTCGGCAGGAATCGGCAAACTAAAAAGCGTGGGTGCAACACCGGTGAGCATCGGCGCGGTGTGCGTGTGCGTGGCCATAATGGCGAGGCGGCCCGGTTTAAGCCCGGTCTTTTTTTGCAGGCGCGCGGCCACCGCGCGAGTCATGGAATCGGGGATGCCGAGGTTGTCCACGGTGATTATGATTGCCGCGCCGTTTTTGCCATCATCAATCGCCAGTGCTTTGGCCCAAATTTTTTGGGTGACCCCTTCCGATTCCGCGCGGCGAAAGCCAAACCCACTGAGCCGCACCGGATAATCCGGCGTGATGTCAACCGCTGCTGCGCCAATTCGGTATGCCGCCGAGGCGGGCCACGGCAACAATGCAAACATCAACACCCATCGGAACGGTAGAAGGGGAAAGGATTTCATACGCAGAGAATTTCGCCGTGCGGATTGGATGTCAAGCCGAGCGACGCGGGACATTGCGCTGGGCAGCGGTTACTGGCACACTCGGCGGATGTTAGCCCGCATTCTTTTTTTCGTTAGCCTGCCGGTTGCCGTGATGGCGGCTGGGGTTCCCAAGGATTATCAAGCCACGGCCAATCGGCTTGTTCATTCGGCGACGAATAGTGGGTTTGCTTTTAAGCGGCTGGCGACGATGTGCGATTCGTTTGGGCCACGCTTTAGTGGGTCGGCTAATTTGGAGAAGGCGATTGATTGGTGTTTGGTGGAGATGAAAAAGGACGGGTTTGTGAATGTGCACGGGGAGGATGTGATGGTGCCGCGTTGGGTGCGCGGGAAGGAGTCGGCGGAATTGGTTTCGCCGCGGCGGCGCGTGCTGCCGATGTTGGGGTTGGGCGGCAGCGTGGGCACGCCGGTGGAGGGCATCACGGCGGAGGTTTTGGTGGTGGATAGTTTTGCGGATCTCAAAGCAAAGGCGGCGCGGGCGAAGGGGAAAATTGTGCTGTTTAATTTGCCGTTCACGAATTATCGCGAGACGGTGATCGTGCGAAGCATCGGGGCAATTGAGGCGGCGAAGGTCGGGGCGGTAGCGAGCTTGATTCGGTCGGTGGGGCCGTTCTCAATGCAAACGCCGCACACCGGGAATATGCGATACGACGACACAGTGAAACGCATTCCACACGCGGCACTTTCGGTGGAGGATGCAATGATGCTGGCGCGGATGCAGTCGCGCGGGGAGACGATTCGCGTGCGATTGAAAATGGAGGCGCGGACATTGCCGCCGGCGAAGTCGCGCAATGTGATTGCAGAAATTCGCGGAAGCGAGAAGCCGAATGAAATCGTCATCGTCAGCGGCCACATCGATTCGTGGGATGTGGGGCAAGGCGCAATGGATGATGGCGGCGGATGCCTCGCAGCGTGGGAGGCGGCGCGGTTGATTATGAAAAGCGGGCTGAAGCCGCGCCGCACCATCCGCGTGGTGCTATGGACAAATGAGGAAAACGGCCTTGGCGGCGCGAAGGAATACGCGCGGCGGCACGCAAAGGATTTGAAAAATCATGTGCTCGCAATTGAATCGGACAGTGGCGTGTTCAAGCCGACCGGCTACGGCTTCCTCGGCAGCGGTGAGGGGATGAAAGTCATCCAACAAATCGGCGGACTATTGAAGCCGTTGGGCGCGGGCGAAATCAAGAAAGGCTGTCGCGGCGCGGACGTGATGCGGCTCATTGTGGGCGGCGTGCCGGTGATGCATCTGGAGGTGGACCGCGAGCGTTACTTTTGGTTTCACCACACCCACGCGGACACCATCGACAAGTTGGATCAAAATGAGTTCAACCGCTGCGTGGCCTCGCTGGCGGTGATGACTTTTGTGGCGGCGGACTTGCCCGGCGGCGTGCCGCGTTAAAATTTTGGGGCCGGGGCTGTTCTACTGTTCTACTCACCAAAAAACCCCCACCAAAAAAGCAGCCGCCGAGATTATCCCGACGGCTGCTACCCAACGCGCTATTATGTAAGCTGGCGGTCTGCGCGACACCCCAGCAACGGAAAGCCTAGCAGGAGTTCACTCCGCTTGCCTACTGTAAGAATGAGTTTTGTTTATAGTAGGGTCCGGCAGGTGCGGAGAGGGTTAAAAATCGATTCGGCAGTTGGGCAGAGCCTTGCGGAGCGCCTCCACTTCGCTGCGCGGGATGGGGTTGCCGCCGAGGTTTACCATTTCCAATTGCTCGAGGCCAGCGAGTGCGGTGACGCTGGTGATACGGTTGCGTTCAAGATATAAAACCTTGATGTCCTTGAGTTTCGACAAGGGAGATAAGTCGCTGACAACATTGTCGTTAAGATTCAAAAACACAAGCGCATGGAGATTTTCCAACGGGCGAATATCTGAAATTTCATTTTTTGAAAAATTCAGTGACTCCGCCCGCAATAGTTTGCTAATGGGTTCGAGGGTGCCGATTTGGTTTCCGCTCGCATCCAACTTACGCAACTCCTTCAAGCGCGCCAAGGGAGCGATCGAGGTAAACCGGTTGTTGCGAATTTTCAGGTCATTGAGGGTGCTGATGCGGCCGAGGGGTTCAAGATTAGCCACGCGGTTATCGCCTAAATCAAGCCGCCGCAACTGCGGTAATCTCGCCAACGGGGAGACATCCTCGATCCGGTTGAAACGCAGATAAATCACTTCCAACTTGGTGAGAGATTCAATGGGTTCGAGATGTTCGATGTGGTTGTTATTTAGGATGAGCAAATGCAACCCGCGGAGTTGACCTACGGGCTTGAGATCGCTCACCAAACTTTGGGCAAGATCGATTCGGTCCAGCTGCAACAACTCGGTTTTGGTAATGTCCCCTTCGGGTTTCCTAAGTTGCTCGCGCAATTTGATCTCAAACTGAGCGTTGGAAAATTTGACCCGCTCGGCCGGATCGCCCTTAGTCACCCCCGATCCGTCACCCCATCGCGAATGCGATTCGCTGCGCACTTCCACCAGTTCATAAATGCCGTATTCACGACTGTAAATGAGACGCATGGTGTAGTTGAAAAACACCCCGGGCCAAATATAATCATCAGCCATATCCCCTTCCCGACTGCGCGATTCAGAGGCATCGGGCGCACGCTTCATCAACGCATGAACCTCGTCGCGTTTCACGTCCGGCCCCTGTAACAGGTAAAAGAAATCGTTTGCCTTGGCCTCACACTCACGGCGCGCCTGAAGATCAATCCAGAAACCCACACCCACCGATAGCAACACCCCCGCCAACCCGATTCGGAACGCCAGCAGTACACGGCCTTTTTTAGGTGATGCAATTTCGGGCTCAGCCTCAGGCGTGTGAATGTCCCCGTCGAATTTGCTCATCAGATCTGTTTGAATGAACGATTGAACTCTCGCCACGAAATCCCAAGCCCCGTCCGCACCGTGGCTATTGCGCAACACTGGTTCATGCCCGAAAATACCCAACCCCGTGAACGGGTGCAATCACGATATGCAGGTTCATCGAAAAGGCTCGGTACTCTCTGTACGGGCCAATCAGCATGGGGGTTCACTAACAACTTCGGGTGAGCAAAAATATGGCTGCTCCCACTGCCCAAACCGCATCCAAATTAAAGCCCGGTTCTTTTGTTTTCGATTTCCCAGAATCTGTTTCCTCAACCGACGGCCGAGGTCTGGCTTTTTTTCCAAACCACCGCATCAGTCGCGATCCGAAGTTCCCAGTCCCGCCCATTGCCCCCTCAACTTTTGCCGGTTGACCCGTGGTTGAACGCCCGGCCGAACTCGATTGTTCGTGGGGCCAACCGCAAACCCAGCACCGTAAATCACCATCCCAACCCTGCAACGGGCCGTGGCCGTTGGGGCAATCCCCTTGACTCGCCGCGTCAGGCTTGGATTCTTTGGATTGCCTGCGGGGTTTGGCCTTGATCACCGGCGGTAGTGATTCCTCCGCGACTGCAGCCACCTTCACTTTTAAATCGGCACGGGCCGTTTTCTTCTTGGCTGATTTTTTTTCCGGCCCACCCATGGTCGCCAAAATTCGGGCGGCATCCTCGTGCCCGTGTGCTGCCGCACGCTCAAACCAATATCGGGCTTGCTCCAGATTCTGTTCCGTACGATCGCCCGTCTGGTAAATGACCGCCAATCGATATTGGATCTTAACTTCATTTAATTCCTCGGCGCGGAAAATAAGATTGTCCAGTATTCGCATGAGGAAAAATTTCTAAAATTGATTTTGGTCACCCGCCGACAAGGCCGGTGAATGCCAAAGGCTAATCTTCCGTGCCCTCGGAGGCAACGGAATTGCGCCCGCCGCTGATATGCAGCGAAATATAAATACTCAACAGCACCGAAGCGCAAAAAGCCGCCGCACCCCACTCAATGGCCACCCGTGAACCGCCGGGCAAGCCCTTGACGGCCACCACCAACACCGCCAGCACAAACACATCCAACATCGACCATTTACCGAGCTGATTGACCCAGCGTACCGATCTCCCGATTTCCAAACCAGCCGCCAGCCGGGCGGAGGCCATGAAGTAAACACCCAGTTTCCAAATCGGGAACACCACGGAAAAGAGCAGCACCATCACGCCGATAAACACACTGCCCTCGTCGAACATGGAACGGATGCCTTCAAGAATGGAATAGGTGGTGGGCACGGTGAGTTCGGGGTTGATCAGGCGCACGAGCGGGGTGAACTCGCCAAAGCCGGGGTGCAGCGTCATGCATGGTGCAAACAGCCCGAGCCCAAGCAGACCCGCCGCCACCCCAAGGCATACCTGAAGTTGCCGCGGGTTCATGACCGTCAGCGCAGGGCCTCCACGAGTTTTTCCACCGGCTGCGCGCTGTCCACCACGCGCAAGACAAAACGCTTGAGCCCACCGCGCCCGGCCGCCATACGGTCGCGGTCGCGTGTGGGTTTGCCTTCGGCATCAATAAAATACGCGTTGTCGCCCGGCTCGAGGTCCGCCAAGGGAATAGCACAACCGCCCGCAAAATCATTCCGCACCGGATCGTCGTCATACGCCCGAATCACCAATTCACCCTTGGGTTCCACTGAAATTAACGCCGCCTTAATCAGATTGCGTGGCGAAAGCCGTTGCCCTTCGCTGGAAAGTACCTTGCGCAATTCGATCACGCTCACATTCGCGCCCAGGCCAAACCACTTGCCGATGAGCGCGTTTTTCACCACATCATTTTTCGTGTGATACACCGTCTTGCCGTGCCAGTTTAGCTGATAATATAAATCCGGCGCGGAACTTCCTGCGTCCCAACGGTCGCCCCCCTCCTTCATTGGATGAAACTCCATCAACGTCACCAGCACATAATAATCTTCCCCCACCACCACCTTCCGCGAAGGCGCGCGCGCGGTCTCTTCCGTCTCTTTGTCGCCCCACAAAAATACCGCCCCCACCGCCAACACAATCAACAATGGCGCCAAATAATAAAACGGTGAAGGAGTCGGCCGCGTTTCTGTGGATTCGCTTTCGGCCATGACAAGGGTTTACTTTGCCGGTTTCAGTTTCACCGAAGCGCGAATGCCGCGCATGGTTTTCCAAATGGGCGCCGTGGATTTCTGCGGCGAAGCGCTCACGAAAAGATATTGATTGGCCGAACCTTTGTACTGCCACGTCTGCAATTCGAAATGCAGCGTTTGCATTTTCTTTGTCGTAAACGGCTCCAACCACACCACCTCCGCGCGATACGATTTTACGTTGAGCGCCCCTTTGGGTGACACGCCGTTTTCCTTCACCGGCTCGAGCTTCACGGTAAATTTGCTGACATCCAGTTTCGGGTCATTCAGCCGCGCCTTGGAAAGGCCCGTGTAATACACGAGCAATTCCCGCCGCAATACTTCCGCCGTCAACACCGGCTTCTGCTCCAGCGCAAATAAAAACACATAGGTGAAAAAATTCTGTGCCTCCGCCTTGAACATCCCCGGCGCGAACAGGATTTCCTCTATTCCCTTCAACCCGAGCTTCGGCGCAAACCCCGGCGGCAGCTTGATGCGCTCCCCTCCCCACTCCGGCGTCGGCTTCGCTATTTCAAACTTCTGCAGATGCGGCGGCAACGCTGCTCCCACCGAAAACCCAGCCACCATCAGCCCTATCATAACGAGTTGTTGCATGCCGAAAGTATACCCCCATTTGCCCATGCCGTAAAGCACGACGGGTTGAGATTGTCATTGCCCGCTAACGGGTGTAGCACGGGGCATGAACATCCGATGCCTGTGCCTCACTGCTGCCATTTCGTTTTCATTCCTGATGTGCGCCGCCAACAAGCTGCCCGAAACAGGGAAGCAATTCCCGGCACTGAAACCCTTCGATGACTTGATGCGCGAGTTTGTGCGCGAGAATGAACTCCCCGGCGCGGCACTGGCGGTGGCGAAGGATGGGCGGTTAATTTACGCGCGCGGCTTCGGCTATGCCGATCGCGAGCGCCGGGAGCCGGTTCAGCCGGCATCGCTCTTCCGCATCGCCAGCATCTCCAAACCGCTTACTGCTGTGGCCATTATGCAGCTGGTGGAAAACGGTAAACTAAAACTGGAAGATAAGGTTTTTTCCATTTTGACTCACAAAGCCCATTTAGCGACTGGAACAAAGATAGACCCTCGCCTAGCTGAAATCACCATTCAGCAACTCCTTCAACATCAGGGTGGCTGGGATCGTGGCCGGTCGTTTGATCCCATGTTTCGTCCTGTGAAAATTGCGAACACGTTGGGGGTCAATCCACCCGCTAAAGCCGATCATATTATCCGGTACATGATGGGTCGGAAACTGGATTTCTCTCCAGACTCACAGTTTGCTTATTCCAATTTCGGTTATTGCTTACTGGGAAGAGTGATCGAACAAGTAAGCGGCAGCGACTACGAGAAATATATGCGGAACGAAGTTCTCAAGCCCTTAGGCATCCATTCGATGCACATAGGAAAATCACTTCTAAAAAACAGAGCAAAGGATGAAGTGCGATATTACACGCGTAACAATTCCACGGCGAGTGCCGTCATGGGAAAACAAATCGGCAAGCCGGTGCTCCGTCCCTATGGCGCATGGTATCTTGAAGCCATGGATTCTCACGGTGCCTGGATCGCTTCGGCAGTCGATTTAGTGCGCTTTGGATCAGCCGTAGAATATTTTGATTCATCCAAAGTACTAACCAAAAAAAGTATAGGCAAGATGGTTGCTAGACCAAAAGGGATTGCCGGCCACGACAAGACCGGAAAACCTAAGGCAACCTATTACGGGTTCGGCTGGGCAATTCGACCGGTGAGAAACACAGGGAAATTCAATCGCTGGCACTCTGGGGGGCTGGATGGAACCTCAACGATCTTAGTCCTCCGCCACGACGGCCTCTGCTGGGCCGCTCTCTTCAATACCAACCAAACCCCCGATAAAAAACGCCCCGGCAAAAAAATCGACCCCTTAATCCACAAAGCCGCCGATGCGGTGAAGGCGTGGCCGAAACATGATTTGTTTCAGTCGCAAAAATAATGATCGGCTTACGCGAGGATGTCCTTGACCACGTGGCCGTGGACGTCTGTTAGACGAAAGTCGCGCCCCTGATAACGGTAGGTCAGTTTGCGGTGATCCATGCCGAGCTGGTGCAGGATGGTGGCGTTCAGGTCATGGATGTGCATCGTGCCAGGGGTCCACTTGTCTTTGCGCGGCTGCGGCTTGAGCATGTGGCCATCGGCGTCGGCAATGTTGTATCCGTAGTCGTCAGTACGGCCGTAGGTAATGCCGGGTTTGATTCCGCCGCCAGCCATCCAAATACTAAAGCAACGGGGGTGATGGTCGCGCCCGTAATTTTCCTTGGTGAGCGTGCCCTGACAATAAGGGGTGCGACCAAACTCACCGCCCCATACGACGAGGGTGTCTTCAAGCAAGCCACGCTGTTTCAAATCTTTGATAAGCGCGGCACTGCCCTGATCAACATCCTTGCACTGATTGCCATGTTCGCCGGCGAGATTTCCATGGGCGTCCCAGCCGCGATGGAAAATCTGGATATTGCGCACGCCCCGCTCAGCCAGCCGGCGGGCATTGAGGCAACAGGCGGCAAACGTGCCGGGCGTTTTGGCATCTTCGCCATATAGGTTGAAGGTGGATTCAGGTTCCTTGCTGAGATCCATCAACTCCGGCACAGACGCCTGCATGCGATACGCCATCTCATGTTGTTTAATGCGGCCCAAAACTGAGGGATCCGCAAAGCGTTTTTGCTGCGCATGATTCAGCGCGGCAAGCGTATCCAACTGCGCCCGGCGATCCGTGCGCGTGACGCCGCCGGGATTATTCAAATATAAGACGGGATCCCCCTGACTGCGCAAGAGCACACCCTGATGCTGCGAGGACATGAAGCCGGAGCCCCACAGTCGGCCAAACAAACTCTGCTCCGGGTGCTTCGTGCGCGCGTGCATCACCACATAATTCGGCAGGTTTTCGTTCATGCTGCCGAGGCCGTAGCTGAGCCACGCACCGAGGCTCGGGCGGCCGGGGATTTGGCTGCCGGACTGGATGTAGGTAATGGCCGGATCGTGATTAATGGCCTCCGTAAACGCCGTGTGAACCACGCACAACTCCTTGGCCACCGTCGCGGTATGTGGCAGCAGTTCGCTCACCCACACGCCGTCGGCGTTGTTTTCATGCTTGGTGAAATTGTATTTTGTCGGACACACCGGCAATGTTTTTTGCCGCGAAGTCATGCCCGTGATCCGCTGGCCGTCACGCACTTCAGCCGGCAAATCCTTGCCGTACATCGCGCGCATCTTCGGTTTGTAATCCCAAAGGTCAAGGTGGCTCGGCCCGCCACTCATAAAAAGATAAATCACCCGCTTCGCCTTGGCCGGATGATGCAGGCCCGCCTTCGCTCCGGCACCAAACAGCTCGCGGCCCATCAACCCCGCCAACGCCGCCGTGCCCAAACCCAGTGCCGACCGGCCGAATAACGTCCGCCGCGTCATCATTAACTGCATCTCACGATCCAAATTTTTCATGTGATTAATAAACCCGCAGCGCCACGTCGCTGGCCAGCACGGTGATCGCAACTTGCGCCCATGCTGCGTGTTCGGCGGCATTCAATGTGGTGTCGCGCGGAGCATTGCCGATGGACAAGTACGCCGCCGCATCCTTCGTGTTTGCCGCGTAGCGTCGTTTCAGTGTGTCGAAAAGTGCCATGCACGCGGCGCGCTCGGCGGCGTTCGGGTTGCGGCTGGCCACCAGCGTAAATAGCAGGTTAAGGCGGCTCGTATTATCCGCCGCCTCGAGCAACAGGCGCTGACCGAGGGTGCGACTCATCTCGACCCGTTGCGTTTCATTGAACAGCGCCAGTGACTGTGTGGGCGTGCTGGTGCGCGAACGCTTCACGCAACTGCTTTCGCGATTGGGTGCGTCAAAGAGCGTCATCATCGGGTGCGGGCTGGTGCGTTTCCAGTAAACATAAAGACTGCGGCGATACTGGCGCGCGTCTTTGTCGGCGACATAATTTTTTGTGTTGCTGCCCGGATGCATCAACGCCTTCCACAGGCCGCCCGGTTGATATGGCTTCACGCCCTCGCCCCCCATCGTGCCATCCAGCAGGGCGCTTGACCACAACGCCACATCGCGCACGGCCTCGGCATCAAGCCGGAAACTGGGCCCCCGCGCCAACAAGCGGTTCTCGGGGTCGTTCACTTTGGTCCGGTGGGAGGAGCTTTGGCGAAAGGTGCGGCTGGTGACCATTAGCTTGAGCATCGCTTTCAAATTCCATTTGCGGTCCTGCAAATCGACCGCCAACCAGTCGAGCAGTTCGGGATGCGTTGGCTGCTCGCCCTGCAACCCAAAATCCGCCGGCGTGCGCACCAGCCCCTCGCCGAAGGTGCGCTGCCAAATGCGGTTAACCAACACGCGCGACACCAGCGGATGCCCGCGCGCGGTGAGCCATTGCGCGAGGCCAAGCCGGTTTTGTGGAGCTTCCTTGGGTAGCGCCCCCAATACCTCGATGACGCCAGGTCGTAACGGATCACCCTGAGGTCGGTTATATTCACCGCGTTTCAGCAACTTCGTCACACGCGGCGTGGGCAGGTCCTTCGCCACCAACGTGGTGGTCATTTTTCTGTTAACCGCCTCAAGACGTTTCAGAAGAGGAATGGCCTCGTTATGAATTGCCAAATCCTTGAACAGTCCTTTTGGATTGGCCACTTTTTTCAGCCGATCCGTGGGCTTGGTGTTGTTCCAGTTCTTGGCAGCGGGCACCTCCTTA
>Ga0302118_10000934_pt1 | contig 14199 bp, 5 predicted proteins | sample AG5_331_MG_FD_203126 | JGI IMG/M metagenome (GOLD analysis project Ga0302118, IMG submission 203126) | Marine microbial communities from Western Arctic Ocean, Canada - AG5_33.1 | ecosystem: Environmental > Aquatic > Marine > Oceanic | place: Canada: Western Arctic Ocean | collected 2017-10-01 | reverse complement strand
AGTCCATGGAATGTAGAAATGCCCCATTGAGTTGTTTGATCGCTAAACGTGCCATTGTCGTTGATCAACACCAAAGGCGAATTCCACTGGCGCGCAAGAATCAGGTCCAAGTCTTTGTCGTTGTCCAAATCGGAAAAAACGGAACCAGAGACAGCGCCAATATTCCGGGTAACACCTCCCTCTTTCGTCGGTGTAAATCCACCTGGAGTGTTGAGGTAAATAGTCGAACTGATGCTTAAATAAGTATCGTTTTTTCGGGTTCGTCCGCCGACGAATAAATCAAGATCCCCGTCACCATCGATGTCCGCCATGGATATTGGGCCTGACGAATCCGAGCCGGCAGTAAAGACTTTACGGCTGGAATCCCCCGACAAGGCATTGAGCGCCGAGCCAACCGACAATCCGTCTTCGTAGCTTGAAAGGGCCGACAATAACACCAACCCGGAAGATAGCGTTTTGTGCCCAAGAATTGTTGCATTGTCACGAATTAGTTTCAAGTTTCCGCCCCACGACAATTTGAGGGCAACCGCAGTTTCACCCTGGGGCGCTTGGGGGAATTTGAAACCAAGGAGCCTTCCTCCCTTGCTTCCTCCGATAAACAATTCATCGATACCATCTCCGTCAATGTCGACGGCGCAAACGCCCGGTCCAAGCTCAGACTGACTGCTTGGCATCAGCGGATCGGAGATGAAATCGTCATGCAGGTTTTCCACATGCTGAACCTTGATTCGTTCCGAGGCATCCTTGAAAAGTGGTTTAACTCGGTTCGGAAATTGAGGGGTTCTGACCTTAGCGCTGGATTGTTTGACTTCATAAAGAGCGTTGGGCGTGATCTGTTGAATTTCTGAAAAAGAACCATCGGGCCATTCAATTTCGGCGGACAGAACCGGGGCAGAATGCGGAATCCCGAAGACGCAAAGCGGCTGGTCTCCGGAGAGATAACGGCCTCCGGCGATGACGGTTTGTTTCTGATGGAAGCCCCCTGACTTCAATGTAATCCGCGCCCCGATGCCTGATGTGTTGGGAACTTTGCCCTTGAGCCTGAATGAAACGCGGTCGCCTGCCGCCATGTTTTCGAAGACAAAAGCGGATGCGTTCATGTTGTTGAGCACCAAGTCCAAATCTCCATCGTTATCCAAATCCCCCGCTGCCATGCCATGCGAAACCCCAACTTGCCCGAACCCCCAGTCCCTGCCCCTCTCTTCAAACGTGAGATTACCGTTATTGCGAAAAATCAGGTTCGGGGTCTTCAGGCTTGGGAAGCGCATCATGTTTTTGACATGCGCCTCTCTCGTTCGCGGTGAGTTGGCGACTATTCCCATCATGTCGGCATCAAGCACGTCGGACTCATTTCCAGTTGTAAGAATCAAGTCCTCGTAACCATCCAAATCCACATCTAAAAACCGGCTAGCCCATGTCCATTCGCTGGCATGCACGCCGGCTAGCTGGGCAATTTCAGCGAAGGCATTGTTGCCCCGGTTTAGCTGAAGCGTGTTTCGCGGGAATTCCGGCTGAAACCTCGCATCGGTGACGGGGAGATTTAACTCTTCGCTCAACACATTTGCCCGCTGTGTGTGACGGTACTCACTCCTCATGGAAAGCATGTCAGCGACAAAAAAATCGTCATGTCCATCCCGGTTTATATCGGCAAAATCTACAGACATGGAGGACATGCTAAAGTTTCTTATGATTTCGGGACCGGCCTGCTTAAACGCCCCGCCGCCCTGATTGATCCAGAACTTGTCCACGGAGTAAAAAAAGTCGTTGCAAACATAAATATCGGGGAGATTATCGCCATTGACATCGCGCATGATGACGCTCAACCCCCAATCCATGGGCGGCTTTGCAATCGATTTGCCGCTGACATCCAGGAACCGGCCGTTCGTCCAGCTAATAGGCTTGAACCGTCCCGAGCCAAGGTTCTCGTATAGGAAATCAGGCTCGCCCAGTTCAACAAGGTGCACTCCGTCTTGGCGCTTGGTCTTTAATGCCAGAAACCGATTCACCGGAGTGACGACAACTTTGCCGTTTTCCTGTTTGACCTCGACATTCACTCCCGGAGGTCGATCGTTATAGTTAGTGGTTCGATAGTTGGTGACATATAAATCAAGATCGCCATCTGAATCGATGTCAGCCATGGCCATGGAAGTGGCCCCCAGATTGGGGAACAATCCTGAATCCGTTTTTTCAGTGAACTTGCCGGAGTCGTCATTCAGAAACAACCGCGCCCCCTTGGCCAAGCCGGTCACCAGCAGGTCGTTGTCGCCGTCTCCATCAACATCAACCAACAAGGCGCCCGTACAGTATTGCCTCGGACAGGTCACGCCGGATTCGGCCGTGATATCCTCAAACCGCCAGTCACCCCGGTTGCGATATAGTTTGTTGTTTGCCTGAAGTCCGCAAAAGTATATGTCTGGAATATCGTCGCCGTCCACGTCGCCGATTGCCACGCCCGAACCGTTGGCCAAGTTCCGGTTTTTGGCAATCAATTGCCGGGACAAACGATTTGCAAACTCAATCCCGGTGGCTCGACCATACAATAATTTAAACCCATTGCGTTCACTTGGCTTAACCGTCAGCTTGGCAAGGCGATGCCCGTCTTTTTCTACCCAGTCGAGCGCGTGTAATGAATTGAGAGGGACTAAAAACAACGTGAGCAGCATCCGGCAACACAGATGCACCAGTTGATGGCAGGTCGATTTCATCGCGCCTTCAATAAGGTGACTTCGCCGCTTTCCTGAAGCAAAACTTCCCTTATATCCTCGGGGATATTATAGCTCACCTCACTCCCGCTTGGCCAAGCGACAGTCAACTCGTGCGCCTGGTTTAGTCTGGGTAAAACGAGGACGGAGCTGTTGACCGCCCAATATCCTGATCCTGATTGCACCTCTTTTGTGACCGTGTGGTTTTTGGTGGTTTTCATTGTCACTTTTGCGCCCACTGCAGTGGGGTTTTGCGTTAGCCCCTTTAATCGCACCCGGATTCCGGCAATCCCCCCGCTGTTGAGCAGTAACTTGGTTTGCGCGTTGTTCTGGCCGATGGCCAAATCCATTTTACCGTCGCGGTTGAAATCCGAGACAGCGCACGCCCGTTGCTCGCCGTACGCCGCCACTCCGCTTTGACTTGCGGCGATCGCCTCAAACCCACCGTGGCCGTCCCCGAGCATCAACAAACCTCTACCTGCGTCGCACCTTGAGTATTCCGGGTTTGTCGCAAAAAAATTTTGTGCAATAAACAGATCTTGATTTCGATCGCCGTTAAAATCCTCCGCAATCAAGCCGAAGCCGGGAGCCCATTGCGCTTCAGGTGGTAATTGAATCGCTTTCATTCCATCCACAAAATTTAAAAAGATCATCGACCGAAATTCAACCGCCTCAAGAATCGATGCAGATTCCAGCAACTCGCCGAAAATCTCCTGTACCGAGCTTTTGCCAACTTGTTCAAAACTAGAAACCCGCTCGCCGACGAGTGGGATCGCCGCTCGCAAAATGCCGAGTCGCCGCTCCGGTTGCCATTTGCCATTTCGGCGAATGGATTCAATGGCATCCACCGCACCGTCCCCGTCCATGTCGCCGTGATAGACCCGGATTGGATTTGATGGAGTTGGCTCGTTTCTCCAGTTCATCCCCCAGTTTGTCGCGGCAATATCCATCCTTCCATCGTTGTTGAAGTCAGCAGTGGCGACCCCGTTCCACCAGCCACGGTACGATTCTAAACCAAGTTCATGTGTGATTTCCCGCGCCTTCCAACTCCCTTTTTCCCAACGATATACACGGAGCGAATCCCAGTGGAGGGAGAGTATCAATTCCGGGCGGCTGTCGCCCGTGATGTCACTGAAAACAGCACCCTGCACCATCCCCAACTTGGGCCACTCGTGAGCCACCACAAATGTGCCCTCGCGGTTTTCGAGTAGGACCGAATTGGCAGGAGACGGATATTGGCCGGGAACGATGCGTCCACCCACGAACAAGTCAAGATCCCCGTCACCGTCCAAATCCACCTGGCACATTGGGCCAGTGCTGTTCGTTTCGCCGGTGCGAATACCGGTGGCTTTGCCCCTAGCAAAGTCATAACTCATGATCGACGGCAACTCAGCGGAACCGGATTCGTAATTCGACACACCCGCAATCAGCGCAGGGCCGCCACCGGCAGGGATGAAAGGCAGCACCATCGTTTGATCCCAACTGGTTGGCTGCAAAATCTGCGACGTGATGGACTTGAACGCGCCATTCTTTTCATTTCGAAACATGGTCAAGCGCCGACCGGCACCGCTGCTGATGATCAGGTCATCCCAGCCGTCGCGGTTGATGTCGTGCCAGCACAGTCCGGGGCCGGGTTGGCTGTACTTGAACGGGATGAGTAACTGCCGTCGGAAATCTTCATATGGTTCGTCGGAATGCTCGTGCCGGATTGTGTCAGAAACGTCGCGGAAGAGAGTCGACGGCCTGGGTGGTGGCGGCTTGGGGGTGAATCCGTCCAATGGCTCCGCAATAATATAAGCGTGATTTGGCTTGGCCGCTTTTATGGTTCTCTCCCGGCCTCTTGGCCAAGTGACGTGTATTTCAAACTCGCCCTCCTTCACACCGAAGGTCCGGGTCGGTTGGCCCGAAGACAAATACCGGCCGCCACAAATAATTTCCTGTTGCTGCACTAAGCCGCCTTGTGAAACTTTAATTTCAGCTCCTATCGCCCAAAAATTGCGGAGTCCGTGTAATTGAATTCGCACTCTTGGCCCGGGTGCCTGATTTTCGTAAATGCCAGCTTCCTCGAGCAGGTTGTTCATGACCACGTCCATGTCGCCGTCGTTGTCGAAGTCAGCCAAGGCCATCCCCTGCGAGATGCCGGGCTGGTCGAAGCCCCATTCTGTCGACGAGTCGCTGAAGGTGCCGTTCTGGTTGTTTTTGAAAGCCACGTTGGGAGTTCGCAAATCCGGGAACAACGTCATCAGGTTTAATATGCTTTTTTGCGACAAGGCAGCCCTTTGCTTTTCCAGATCAACCTTTGCGGCCATGTCAGCGTTTTGGAAATCCCGCAATTGGCCGTTGGTTACCAAAATATCCTCATAGCCATCCAGATCGACATCAAGGAAAATTGGCCCCCACGACCACTCGGATGCCTCGACATTTGCGTAATAGGCTAACTCCGCAAACGTGTTGTCGCCGCGGTTCACCTGTAGCGTGTTTCGAGAGACTTGTGGGCGACTCTTCAGCAGATTGTGCGGCTCGTTCTTGGACACCATTTCGGAAATTTGAACATGCCGCATTTCGTGGTCACGGCTCAACATGTCCACGACAAAAAAATCAGTATCCCCATCTCGATCGATGTCCGCGAAATCGACTCCCATCGAGAAGGTCGAAGTGCTGCGAACGGCCAGCTTGTTTATGGCTCGAAACCGGCCCTTGCCGTCGTTCATCCACATTCGATCCGGCGTGAACAAGTCGTTGCAAACGTAAAGGTCGGGGAAGCCGTCGCGGTTGATGTCGGCGAAACGCGCTGCCAATCCCCAGTCCATCGGCAGCTTGGCCAAGCGCTCGCCGTTTTCGTCACGAAACCATTCCAAGAAATCGACCTTTGTAAACTTTGCGTTGCCATTGTTGAGAAATAAAAAATCTGGCTCGCCGTATTCCAAAATATCGCGGCTCTCTGAAATCTCATATCGTCCCTTCAAGTGCGCTTCATCGGTGGAGACGCCGTTAACTGATGTAACGACACCCTGCCCGTCGACCAAGCTCACGCGAATTTTTGTGTTCGGACGATCCTTGATTGTTGTCGGGTGAAAATTGGCCACGTACAGGTCCAAGTCGCCGTCGATATCGATGTCAGCCAGGGTCATCGACATACTTCCGGCGATCGAGGCCAAGCCGGACTGTTTGGTGATTTCGACAAACTTAAAGTTGCCGTCATTACGAAACAGCCGCGTCCCACCACCAAGTGCATTCACCAACAAGTCGAGGCTCCCATCGCCGTCAACATCCGCGAAGGCCGCGGCGGTTGAATCCTGCCCGGCGCAACTTACACCGGTTCTTTCAGTTACGTCCTCAAATTCCCAGCCGCCAAGGTTGCGGTACAGCTTGTTGGCGTTGTCGAGGCCGCAAAAATAGATGTCACACCATCCGTCACCGTCGAAATCACCGGCAGCAACGCCGGAGCCGCTGAGCAGATTTCGGTTACGGATGGATCGCTTGTTATCGAGCAGGTTTTTGAAATCGATTCCGGTCTCAGCCGATGAGCGCCGCTTGAAGCCGGCCTTGCCATCCTGCGAGACTTGGAGTGGCGCGCTCGTCCATTCAGCACTGTTTCTTTTCCATTCGAGACTATGGCCTGTAACGCCGATGAAAAAAAAGGTAACGGTCAACGCGTTAAAAAATGTTGTTTGAATCACCCTCATTGACTGGGTTCGCGCACGGTGATCTGGGAGGCTCCCTCTGCAATTTCTGTCGTCGTGATTCCCCCGCTTGGCCAAGCGACTTGCAACCGGGTGGGTGTTGCGTCGCTCATGCTCAACACTTGTGTTGCCGCATCCTGTGAGCGATATCCGCCGCCTGCTCGCACCTCTCTCGACGGGCCAAGCTTGGTTTCCGTGCCCAAGCGCAGTTTGGCGCCGACGCCGCTTTGGTTTCCTTTTCCGCCGGAGAGACGAACGCGCAACCCCCGCTTGGCCGAGCGGTTGCGGTAAAGTTTTGTTTGCCCTGTGTTTTGTCCCATCAGCAAATCGACCCGGCCGTCATGGTTAAAATCGGCAACGGCGCTGCCCCTTTGGTCGCCGTTCATCCGAATACCGCTCATCACCGAGGTCATCGGTTTGAATACGCCCTTGCCGTCGCCTTTCAGCAGTAGACCACGACCGGCATCCATTCTTGGGAAGTCGGGGCGAGTGCCAAAAAAATTCTGCGCCAAAAATAAATCCTCGCTACCGTCTCCATCAAAGTCGGCCACCGAGATGCCGAACACCGGGGCTAGTTGTGCTTCCATAGGGAGCGGGTGCACATCGAATGTGTCGCCGCGATTGATTATTACGATGGATTCAAATGAGGTGATCCGGATGGCGTCTAGCTTGCTTTTTTGTTCGTCTAAAATGTTCGATGAGGTGGCGTTAGCGTAGGCGGAATACGTGGGATAAAGCTCGCGGAGGAATGGAATCGCCCGCAGCACTTCAGTGAAACTTTTGACCGGTAAATCCTTGGCCGGACTTGCCCCGTTGTATGACTCGAACACCTCATGCACTCCGCCCCCGGACAGGTCGCCGTGATGCCATGTAATACCGGACTCCCCGTAAAGCTCATACGCCGAGTTTGTCCCGATGTTGCCGGCAACCAAGTCCATGTTGCCGTCTCCGTTGAAGTCGCCGGCAGCGATGCTGTTCCAAAAACCAACACGATCCCCAAGCCCAAGTTCGCCGGTCACTTCACGAAGCGAACCGGCTATGTTCCGGTAAACACGAATCAACCCGGGATCGCAGGCCAACACGAGTTCCGGGTGATGATCGCCCAGCAGATCGGTCCACACTACGGCACTGACGGAGCCAATATTACTGAGGAGTTCGGCATGATTTACGTCCTCGACGAATTGCCCGTTGTCGTTGCGCAGAATCACGGAGCTAACCGGTGACGGATATTTCCCCGGTTGGCACCGCCCGCCAACGAACAGGTCAAGATCCCCGTCGCCATCGTAGTCCGCAGCGCAGAGAGTCGAATAGGCCACCTGTCCAGCGTCCAATAGTTTTTTGGGAACGCCGGTGGCACCGTGCATTTGCAGCGCAGGACCAAAGGCCAATCCGTCCTCGTAATTGCTTTGGAGCACAAGAAGTCCCTTGGCGGATGAGTCCAACCCGAGGATGGCAACTTGGTCGCGAGGGCTCACTTGGCCAAGGGATGGTGCGGCTGGTTTTTTGAAAGCGCCTTTGCCGTCGCTTAAAAATAAACCGAGATTGCCGCCGCTTCCCGTGGCAACGGCGATGTCGTCCCATCCGTCGCCATTCCAATCGAGCCAAGCGACGCCCGGCCCTTCCTGGCTGAGTTTCTTTGGCTGGAGTTGTTGCCTTGAAAAATCGTTGAACGATTTTTCAGCGTGCTTATGGGACAGCAAATGGCTGACATCTTCAAACATCGGCTTGGGTTTTGGTGTCTCGTTTTTTACAGCTTTGCCAGCGCCGTTTTCGTGGATTTCGTACAGCCGATTTGGCAAAATATCGGCGAGAGTGCTGGTCTTCCCGCTTGGCCAAGCGATGGTGATTTTTAGTATCGGCTTGCTGGCGGCGAATACCCGAACCGCCTCGTCATCGGAGAGGTACCGTCCGCCATCGATTATTTCCTGCGACTGCAGCAACCCTTCCGCCTCGACTGTAATTCGCGCTCCAACTCCCTGTGTGTTGGGTTGCGTGCCGCGAAGTTTCACGGCGATGCGCGGAGCCGGCGAGTTGTTCCTGTACACGGTTGCCGCTTCGTTGAAATTATTCACGGCTATGTCCATGTCGCCGTCGTTGTCCAGATCCGCGAGCGCCATGCCGTGGGAGATGCCCGCATAATCAAATCCCCAGTCAGCGCTTTTCTCGGCGAAGCGGAGGTTGCCTTGGTTTCGGAATGCGAGATTCCGCAGCACGAGCGGCTTGAACATGAATCGCATCTCGAGCAGTTCACGGGGGGAGTGCTTGCGTTGCTGTTTCAACTGCTCGCCCTTGTTGCTGACGTCCATGTCCTGCATGTCGAGCGGGTGGCCGGTGGTGACGAGGAAATCGTCGTAGCCGTCGAGGTCAACATCCATAAATACAGGCGACCACGACCACTCCGTTGCCGCGAGGTTGGTGTGGAACCCGATCTCGGCGTAGGTGCCGTCGCCGTTGTTAAGGTAAACGGTGTTGTAGCTGTACTGCGGCCGATCGTTGTACACGCCAAAATGCAGCTCCGGCGGCTTGCGGTTGCTCAACTGTGTGTGGCGCAGGACATGTTGGCGGCTGAGCATGTCGACGACGATGAAATCATCGAGGCCGTCCCGATTGAGGTCGGCGAAATCGATCCCCATCGAGAAGTGGCTGCTTTTGCGAATGGCCAAGCGATCGATTGCCTTGAAAACCCCGCCGCCTTGGTTGATCCAGATTCGGTCGGGCGACTCGAAGTCATTGCAAACGTAGAGATCGGGGCGGCCGTCCCGATTCATGTCGCGAAACATCGCGGATAATCCCCAGTCGTAAGGCGGCTTGGCCAAGCGCTGGCCGTCCTCATCGAGGAAGGCCCCGGCGGTGAAGGAGACCGGGGTGAACTTACCGCTGCCATCGTTGAGGTAGAGGCGATCGGCCTGGCCATGCTCAAGGATTTTCCCGTTGGCCTTTAACTCAAACCGCCCAACAGAGTTAGCCGCCTTAAGCGACATGCCGTTGACGGACACAACCTGCGGCTTGCCGTTGACGTCGCTACCCCGGAGTTTGGTGCCGGGCTGATCACGAATGGTGATTGTGCGGTAGTTGGTCACGTACAAATCTAGGTCGCCGTCTTGATCGACATCAGCCAAGGCCATCGACATTCCACCGCCATTCAGGTTCAGCGGCCGTGTGGCGCGAAAGGATCCCTGACCGTCATTAAGCAGAACCCAAGTGCCCCGCCCTACCGTGTTTGAAATCAGATCGAGTCGGCCGTCGCCGTTGACATCGGCAAAGCTCGCTCCGGTGGAAGTGAAATGAACCCCGCGGACCCGGGCTTTGGCTGTCACATCCTGAAACTTCCAGTCTCCCAAGTTTCTGTACAGTTTGTTTTCAGAATCAAGGCCACAGAAAAACAGGTCGCACAAGCCATCGCCGTCGTAGTCGCCGGCGGCCACACCAGATCCATTGAGATAGATTTGATTCGTGGTGTACCGCTCCTTGGCCAAGCGGTTGACAAAGCCAATGCCGGTCAAGTCGGCGAGAAGCGAAGTGAAACCGGCCTGGCTGTTTGTCGAGACGGTCAACGTCTTGAAGCGATAGCCATCGCCGGATTGCCACTCGCCCGCCGCCGGAGTAATTGCGCAAGCAAGCAGACACAACCCGAGTGAAACAATCATCCAGGAAGAACAGGGTTGCTGGCTTGGGTTTCGGCGCACGCGTGAATATCGCCTGAACGACGCCCTTGGCCAAGCCCTTTGACCCACGGGAAGTTTCTCCGTTTCAATCGTTTAAACCTGACCGCTGCGGAATCAGGCGACGAGGGCAAGTCAATGTTGACGAATCAGGTGCACGGCCTTTAGTTCCAACGCCTCGGCGCCGGGTATCTCCAGCGCGCGGACCCTGAGTTGAGTTTTGCCCTTGGCCAAGCGTACCGTGCCCGCATGCAGGCTGCCCCATGTGCGCTCGTGCGCCTCCTTGCGACCAATTCGATCTGGGCTGTGAATCGTCACCGGGAGAAACGGCTTGTCGACTTTCACTTCCAGTGACTCGCCGCCCACCTCCACTCGTAGCAGGCTCCCCGCATCGGCCTCGGCACAGGCGTATTTCAGCACGACCCGGTAGTCGCCGCCACGGACGAAGTTGAGATGCCAGTACGGATGGGCTTTTGTGCTGGCCCAGTTGTCCACCCAGTCGTTGGCCCAGCCGGAGCGGCCGTGGTAGCTGATGCCGTGCAGTTTCGCATCGGCCCGCTTGCCCCCAGCCGGATGCAAGTAGGCATAGTGCCCCTCCAGCACCACCTCATCCCGGGCCGGATGGCCGACATGAACAGGAATGGGATCGAACCCGGCGGAGGCGGCATCCGAGAACCACTCACCGTACGCGGCGCTAAACTCGGCGAGCAGCCCCGGCTTGGATTGGGCGAGGTTTTGTTTTTGCAACGGATCGGCGAGCATGTCGTAGAGCTCCCACCCTCGTTTTTCATTCACCGCCCGCCAGCGATCGGTTCGCACGGCACGACGGCCGTCCTGCAACCGAGTGCCGCCCCAAACCGTAAACAGGGTGCGGCTTGGCCAAGCGCTTGGCTTGCCCTCGATCAACGGCACGAGACTTCTGCCATCGAGCGGCTTGGTTTTGTAATCCCGCACGCCGCAGTATTCCATGAGCGTCGGCAACAGGTCGATGTGGGCGGCGATGGGCTTGACGACTTTTCCGGGTGAAATCCGGCGCGGATACCGAACAAAAAACGGCACTCGACCGCCCCCCTCGTGGGCGCTGCCTTTGCGGCCCTTCATGCCGGCGTTGTAGCGGTCTGTGTTTGGGCCGTTGTCCGAGAGATAAATAAATATAGTGTCGTCGGCGATCTTGAGTTCCTCGAGCTTGGCCAAGACGCGGCCCATGTTGTCGTCAATGTTTTCGCACATCGCATAGGCACAGGCGATTGCGGGATCGCTGATGCCCTTGGCCTGATATTTTCTCCAATACCGCTCCGGCACCTGCCAAGGCGTGTGCGGCGTGTTGTAAGGGATGTAGCAGAAAAACGGGCGCTTGTGATTCGCCTCGATAAACTCAATTGCCGCATCTGTCAGCGTGTCGATGATGAAGCCCTTCGACTTCACCACTGTGCCGTTGTGGTCGAGAGCAGTGTCGAAATAGTTGTTCCAGTGGCCCGCACAAAACCCAAGAAACTCATCAAATCCCTGACCGTTCGGGTGATGGGGGTACTGCGAACCGTTGTGCCATTTGCCGAATGCACCTGTTGCGTACCCCGCGCGGCGTAGCAAATCGGCAATCGTGACCTCGTCAACTCGCATGATTTCATGTCCGCGCGTCACGCCATGCACTCCGGTGCGGATGTGGTAGCGGCCAGTCAGCAAACTGGCCCGTGTCGGGGCACAAACCGGGCTGACAAAGAACCGATCGAAGCGAACGCCCTCCGCCGCGATCCGATCGTGAACCGGCGTGTCGATCAGCTTGTTGCCGTGTGAACGAACATCGCCGAAGCCCTGGTCATCCGTGAGCACCAACACGACGTTGGGTTGGCGTTGTGCGCCCAACGATGTGCTCGCACTCAATGCAAACAAACCAAGCAGGGAAATAAACGAACGACAAAGATTCAAAGTATTCAATTTGAAATGAAAGAAAACCAACGGAGGAAGCCCCGCCTTAACTAACGTGGATGATGGTCTGCACCTCTTCCTCTTGATCTGATTTTGCGGCCTCGGTAGTGCCGACCGGAAGCACTGCCCTGTAGTGCTTGTGCTGGTAGTCCGGCTTGTTGGCCTCGTAGGCAGCCTCCATGCGCCGGTTGTACTCGCGCTCGCCAAGAATCGGTATGGCCTCGGCGGGGGGGCGCAAGAGATCATGCGGGCGGTTTGTGTTTGGGCTGGGTTTCCAGCGCCTGGCCAAGGCGAATAACTCAACCTCCTCGTAGCTTTTGGCTTGAACTACCCGCGCAAAAAATTTCAGGATACTCGCCTTGGGCGGCGGGTTGATGCCTCTCTCGATCTTGGACCAAGCTTCGTGTTTCACTTTTAGAATCATGCCGAGCTTGCGTGTGTTACTGGTGTAACGCAAACGCAAATCTCTGAGGTAAATATGAAATTCAAGTCCCATTCGGTCGCTTTCCAACTCCTTTATCAACTCAACCCCGAGTCGTGTTCGAGGGCAATTTGTACCGGTTGCTGCACAACAAACTCCTCCTCGGATCCGCTGAACGCAGTCGCTATTATCAAAAACCTTCGCTACGGTCAACCTCGCAAAAGCAAAAATAATCAGAATGATTCCCGTGTGTTTCGGCCTTTTAAGGCTGGATTCAGCTTGTCGCGAGGCTTGTGGATTGGCATTTTTCGTCGTCTCCCGACATTAAGGGGCCAATCTTATGACTCAACCATTACGCTGGGGTATTCTCGGAACGGGTATGATCGCGGGCAAACTAGCCACGGATCTCAAACACACTTCCAACGGCATCCTCGTTGCATCCGGCTCCAGACGGCAGGAAACAGCCGACTCATTCGCCGCAAAGCACGGCGGCCGTGGCATCGCTGGTTACGAGGCGCTGATTAATGATCCCGATGTTGATGCTGTTTATATTTCTCTGCCCAATGGACTGCACGCCGAGTGGTCGATCAAGGCGATGGAGGCCGGCAAGGATGTTCTCTGCGAAAAACCGATCGCCCGCAACGCCACCGAGGCCAAGCTCATGTTTGACGCCGCCGAGCGAACCGGCCAACTGCTCATCGAGGCGTTCATGTACCGCACGCTCCCGGCAGTTCAAAAACTTATCGAAATGGTCCGGGGCGGGGCGCTTGGCCAAGTGAAACTGATCCGCTCCAATTTTTCGTTCGCCCGCGAGGCACTGGAAGGTGATGCGCGCTACCAAGCTGCCCAGGCCGGCGGCGGGCTGATGGACGTCGGGTGTTACTGCGTCAACTTAACCCGCGCCGTCATGGGCAGCGAACCGACTGACACCGCCTGTTTTGCGCACCTGCACGAACTCGGTGTCGACGACTACGCGGCGGGAGTGCTGCGGTTCGGGGATAAGACCTTGGCCACGTTCACTTGCGGCATGACGGTGGAGAATAACTGGACGACATACATCGCCGGCGACAACGGCGAAATTGCGATCAACGACCCTTGGCTGGGGGACGGTACGTTCACGTTGACCAAGGGCGGGGAAACTCAAACTATCGAGGCCAAGACCGACATGCCGGTGTACGCGCTAGAGGCGGAGGCATTCGCTGCAGCCGTAAACGGTGCTGCCCCGTGGATCACCCGGGAGGACACGCTTGGCAACATGCGTGTGCTCGACCAACTCCGCGAGCAAGGCGGCGTCCCGGTTCCTGCCTGATCCCATGTCCGGCAAGCGGCCCAACGTGCTCTGGATTTGCACCGACCAACAGCGGTACGACACAATCCGCGCACTGGGCAACCCACACATCAACACTCCGTGCATCGACGAACTTGTTGGCCAAGGCGTGGCGTTTACCCAGGCGTATGCCCAAAGCCCGGTTTGCACACCAAGCCGAGCAGCTTTTATGACGGGGCGTTACCCGCGGACGACCAAATGCCGCCAAAACGGCCAAGCGCTGCCTCCCAATGAAAAACTGGTCAGCCGCCTGTTCGCCGACGCAGGCTACACCTGCGGTTTGGGCGGCAAACTGCACCTCGCCACCTGCGCCAACGGCGTCGTCGAGGCACGCATCGACGACGGCTACAGCGTCTTTCACTGGTCGCACCACCCGCAACCGGACTGGCCCGAGAACGCCTACACGCAATGGCTGCATGCCAAGGGCACATCGTGGGAGGAACTCTACGGCGGCGCATCGACGGATTACATCAAGCAC
>Ga0302118_10000933_pt1 | contig 14207 bp, 11 predicted proteins | sample AG5_331_MG_FD_203126 | JGI IMG/M metagenome (GOLD analysis project Ga0302118, IMG submission 203126) | Marine microbial communities from Western Arctic Ocean, Canada - AG5_33.1 | ecosystem: Environmental > Aquatic > Marine > Oceanic | place: Canada: Western Arctic Ocean | collected 2017-10-01 | reverse complement strand
TAACACGTATTAATATACCATGATGGGCTTTCCGAAGCCAGTATTCCAGCCGAGTCGAGGGAACTAAGGAATTAGGAATTTTCTGGCTTATCCGGCCTTTACCCCACGTTAACGGCGCGGATGTATGCTCGATTTTGCGACCGGAGTTAGTAACTACTAACGATTAATGAGGCTAGCGGCGTTGGTCTTAGGCCGTCTCATTGCAATCCAAATCCAAATGAGGAGTAGAGACATGTTTAAACGGTGTGTTTTGGCGTGGTACCTTTCTCTTCTTGGTTGTCTGCTCGGAGCTAGTGGCATATCTGCTATCGCGCAGCAGCCGACCGTGCTTGTGACAGGCTCCAATCGTGGCATCGGGTTAGAGTTTGTACGACAGTATGCGGCGATGGGTTGGACAGTCATTGCGACCACGCGGCGCCCCATGCAGGCTAAAGCGCTACAGCACTTGGCTCGCGCTCAACCGAATGTCACGGTTGAACTCTTGGACGTGACGGATGGACAACATTTGGATGCCCTGGTTGAGAAGTATGCTGGTCAGCCTATCGATGTTCTTATCAACAATGCAGGTGTGTCTGGAGATTTCCAAGGACCAGGGCAAAGCTTTGGGACGCTCGATTACACAACAGTTCATACGTTTATGAGCGTTAATGCGATTGGTCCGCTTCGCGTCACCGAGGCGTTCTATGAAAACATAAAGCTCGGGCGGCAGAAGAAGGTTATAGCCATCACGGCTTTGCTAGGCGTCCATAGTTTTGACTATGGGAATTTCCCCGGGGGCTATTGGTATAAAGTGAGCAAGGCAGCAATGAACGCCGCCGTTTATAACCTCTCGAAAGAAGCGGCAAAGGACGGCATAACTGTTGCCATGCTCACGCCAGGTGAAGTGGCGGTGGAGAAAGTCACTGACCCTGGCCCTAGCTTCATTACGCCAGATGTTTCAATTCAAGGCATGATCGGAGTTATCGCCGACCTTACATTAGATGATGCTGGCGCAATTATTCGCTTTACTGGTAAACGATACGATTTCTAGCAAAGCTTCTAAAGCTTCTAAAGCTGCAGGCTCTGGCTATCCGTTTGGGTTTGCCGTTGTGCGGTCTGGGTGCTCGCCTAGGAGGCGTGCCTTATAAGTGGGCGGCAAATCATCAATAGAATCGAGTTTCGCTCCAGAGGCATGCCAAATGACGTGTCCAGGTTGGTCGCCCATTTCCATCCAATGAGGCCATGGGGAGAAGAATGTCGCTGAAAACGCCGCCGGAATTTTACGTACAGTGGGGTCTGCAAAATGCTCCCGGAGGGCGAAGTTTGTTTGTCGTTGTTTGCGCGGCGCGGGCAAACCCGGTGGGTAGACGGTTTCATTGTGCAGCCACACGTAGTTACCAGCTGCCGTCCACCATAGCTTTAACGGCTTATCTTCTATCTTATCTGTAGCCCATGATGGCTCGACGCCATCGACCGTATAGTTAAAGCCCCGTTTTGGGTTTCCACCTTGAACGGCGGCAGGGACATCTACAGTCTTACCCGTGTAAGGATTCTTCATCTGTCGCAGCCAGTCGCCGGATTCAACATCGGTCATAAACGAGACTGTGTTTCCGGTAAACCGGTATCGACCCTCTTTCACCTTCTGTGCCCAATACATCTCCATGCCTTGGAATGTCATAATTGGACGGGGGGCTTCTTCGCCGACTATCGCGAAAATGGTGCCGTTGTAATACCAAGGGCAATCTTCGGGATCTAAGCTAGCAGACATGCGGAGTAAATTACGGAGGTTCCCAGTAGGGCTTTCAATGTCAGGCAAATCTTTTGCTTGGGCCGTGCTTGGCAAGCCAGCGGCTAGTCCACTCAGCCCCAACAGGCTAAACCCTGTCAACGTATCCCGTCTTGATACTTGTTCGCTCATGTTTGCCTCGTCGAAGTTTGTTACTGTTGAAAAACTGTAATTTTTTCTTTCGCTAAGTGCAGGCCAGAGCCTCTGTCGGTATCGGGTCAATCACCCAACCCTTGAACTTATGTCGGCCAAGGCTGGGCACCGCGTAGACTATCTTTTTTTCATTGAGGGTGACCTGAGCGCTGTCGATGCGCCAACCTTTGGCATCCCAGGTTCTTAGATACTCTCTGTAGCGAACCAAAGCTTTGTCGTGGGGCATCATGTTTTCTTTTGTGTTGGTTAGGGGGGCGAGGATCGGTTCAAGCTCTTCTAATACCATGATGTCTTGCTGGGCAATGGCTCGTTGGCGCTTCTCAATGGCAATGTCGTGTTCGTCTTCCAGCAATGCATTCCGCATGTTGACCAACCAGCTCCGCGTATGTGTTTCATCAACCGGTGTTCTGAACGTGTACTGGTGAAACCAATTTGTTGGTGACATATGAATTTTTGTCCATGTCTGGTGCGGCCCGCAATGTCCTGTTCCCGCCTCTAGGTCCCCTGCAAAACCCCGTAGCTTTTTCATTGTTACATCTGTGAGGGCGGGAGACTGAAAGATCATCGTGAAGCCGCAGCCGTATTCGGTTTCGTCCAAGGTGTAGTCCTGAACCTTGTAGTCGTCTTTTGTGCCTTCAAAACCATGCGTGGGATGAACGAACTCATTATGTCCTGGGTCAAGTGTGTTTTCAACGGATCGCTCATAATTTGCGGCGTATTCGTTGTACATGATGGATGGCTTCCAGCCGTCGATTCCGTATTCTGGAACATCCATGACCGGAGGACGTTGTTCCTCAATGCAGTCGCCGAGGAACGCAAAAACGAGGCCGTATTTCTCTTGTACGGGATAGCTATCAATTCTTGTGCGGGAGGGGATCTTTCCACCTTTGCCGATGGAAGGGATTTTTGTACACTCACCTGCTCCGTTAAACTGCCAGCCATGATATGGACACTCGATGGTATCAGTATGAACTTTTCCGTTGCCGAGTGATCCGCCTCGATGCGTACAGGCGTTTGATAAGCAGTGAGCCGTACCGGCGCTGTCCCGGAATAGGACAAAATTCTGACCCAGCATTTTCACCTTAACTGGGCCTTTTGCGAGGCCCCCTGATGCGGCAGCTGTATACCAGAAATTAGTGTACATAGGGTGGCTCCTACTTGTCGGTGCGGACCTCTGTTAATCGATGCTGCACAAGAGGGGTGCAGCCCCGGTCCCCGATTGACCTGGGTCATTTGGAGACCAAGTTTCTCAATCACCTCAACGTATATTGGATGGGCAGCCTGAGGAGAATGCCTACTCGGCAGCGGCTTGCAGTGGTTCTTGCATATCGCAAGTAGGGGCTGGATCGATTGCCCATCCTTTTGAGGTGCGCCTGGCCGGACTCGGAATGGCGAAGGCCTTTTCTTCACGCAGAGAATTGACTTTGGCCGTATCAATTCTCCACCCACGCTGCTCCCAATCTGAGATGAACTTCCGATAGCGGGTCACCACTGTATCGGATTTGACCAGCACTTCTTCTGTCGAAGATTGAGGCGTGTAGAACGGCTCAATGCGTTCGATCACCACTTTATCCTGCGTCATAACCGCTGAATTGCGCTCGTTAATGGTTTCATCCATTTCTGGATCAGCTCGGAAATTACGAGCCTGGAGAAAATAGCGCTTTAGCGTCTTTTCATCGACGGGTGTGGAGAACCCATATTGGTGGGCCCAGGCATGCGGGCTGAAATGCAATTTGGTCCAGGCGCTTGAGGGGCCGTGGTTTCCCGCGCCGGCTTCCATTTCCCCTTCGCCTTTGAGGCCTTTCATTTTTGAATTGGGTAGGTCGGGAGAAACGAACGTTGTCATCGTGCCACACCCCCAGTCCTCTTCGATTAACGTGAGGTCCGGCACATGGTAATCATCGCGATCACCTCCGTAGCCCATCGAGGGGTGAACAAACTCGGTGTGGGCTGGGTCTAATGTGTTCTCGACGGCACGCTGAAAATTGGCGGTCCACTCATAAACTTGTGTGGTGAGGCGCCAACCATCCTTGCCATATTCGGGTAGTTCCATGATCGGCGGACGTTCTGCTTCGGGCAGGTCACCGAGGAATGCAAAAATAAGCCCGTATTTCTCTTGGACTGGGTAGCTGTCAACTTTGGCGCGGGCTGGTATTTTGGCATCTGGACCAAGGGATGGAATTTTCGCGCAAACACCGTCTGCGCCTTTGAATTGCCAGCCGTGGTAGGGGCACTCAATATTATCGCCCTTAACCTTCCCATGAGCGAGCGATGCGCCGCGATGTATACAAAGGTTAGACAAGCAATGGGCCTGGCCAGCTGAATCCCTAAACAGAACATAATCGAATCCGAGCATGCGGACTTTGACCGGCGTATCTGTAATGTTTTCTCTTAATTCCGCGACGTACCAGAAATTCATAAACATAGCTTGTTCCCCTTGCCGTCCACCCGGTTGCGTTTTTATCTATTAAATTTATTCATAAACCGCGATTAGTGATGGCGAAAGGCCGTTAATCGAACTGACCGCATTTTGGCTATGACGATTTATATTACGAGGCTTAAGCACGTGCAGATCAATCCAGCTGCGTTCAAAGAGTTTCAGTTGAAACGGATAGTTTCGAATGTGATGCAGCTAAAAGTCTAATGAAAGCCTCTGATACTAGGCCTCCACTCAACAGAGTTCACCCAAGATGAAGGTGCCCGGGGCCGGTAAATAATCTGGGAGGTGCCAGGATTATGCCAAACTTACTTTATGCGCAGAAACTCTTCTAAGTCTGCGGCAACGCGATTAATTACGTTGGTCCAGCCTTTCCACTCAGTTTGCCGGTAGAGTCTTATAGATTTGTACCAGGGACTGCGCTCACCCTCTTTGAACCAATACCACAAAGCGCCTCCAGATCCGACCCGCGGCACCATTATCCATGCTGGCACCCCAAGGGAGCCCGCCATATGAGCCGCAGTGTTGCTGTTGGTAATAACAAGGTCCATCGTTGCGACTTGGGCGGCGAATGAATCCATATTATTCAATGCGTCGATATTTGGGTCGAGAATGATATCGCATCCAAGCGCGGCGGAGACGTCCGCGATTTCTTTACTGTGGTCGCCGTATTGAAGCGATACAAATGTTGCGTTGGGCTGGCCAAGAATTGAGCTCCATAAATTTAATGGTATCGTTTTCTCCCAACCACCCTTGGTGCGACCGCTAAACCACGCCACGCCAATGCGCGTGGCGTGCGGGCTTATAGAGCTGTACCGCTCGACCAAATCAGCTTGTTGATCACTATCGCTTCTTAGATACGCGGAACCCTCTGGAAAGGATTTAAAGTCTGGCCGGAAATGCGGAACTAGGTCGCCCATCGCTAACTGAAAGTCGACCTCCATATTGTTTAGAACCTTAGGTGCTGGGTTTGTGCGCGCTACGACCATTGCCTGCGGAAAAGAACGAGAAAATAACGGGACTAGCCGGGCCTCACATTCTAGGATCACATGACTCGCAACGGAAAGAAGGTCAGGCAACATGCTGGAGTGCAGGATCTCGTCCCCTACCCCTTGCTCTCCCCAAACCAGAATCGTTTTATCTGCAAGATCACTTCCGTCCCACGCTGGGTAAGCATGATCTCTTCGTCCTGCAAAATGTGGTGGAATTTGAAAACGCCATTTTTGATCAACCCACCCGTCTGCGAGCTTACCGTCTATGAGTAGCGGGTGACTTCTGGCTATGTGCGCTTTCGCATCGTCGGGTGTCATGGCAATGCCTTGATCTAAAAGTTTTAGGGCTTCCCCTAAGCCTTTTGTTTCGTGAAGCATGTGAGCCAGGTTGCCGCGTGCCGGCGTCATTTTTGGATCGAGTTCCAGTGCTTGCCTAAACGCAGATTCTGCGTCGTCAGTCAGGTCCATGGTCCTCAGGGTTACGCCTCGGTTGTTCAAGGCCTCCGCGTTGCCTGGTTGCAGCCTTAATGCCGTATCAAAGCTTTCAAGAGCATTTTCGAGGTCACCCATTTGTAAATAACTTGAGCCTAAAGACATTCGGCTAGGCACGTCATGTGGATTGAATACCAGGTAATGCTGGAGGGGAGCGATGCTGTCCGAGAATCGTTCTGCGTCTAATAGCGTCAGGCCAAGGTTTCTCCATGCCGAGGGAATGGCAGGATAGTCAGTGGTTACAGATTTGTAGTGCTCTATAGCGGCGAAGAGGTTGCCGGCATGTTTAAGGGCCTCACCTAAATTGACTAGCGCCGCGCTCAAATCTGGTTGAAGTTTGAGTGCTTTTTCGAAACAGGCTTTCGCTTTTATTGGGTCACCTTGTCGCAGTCGACAATCACCCAGCGTTGAGAATCCTGCGGCGGGCAACTTATTTTTGCGTGCCAATGGCTCCAGCGCTTCAGCGGCTGAATCAACGTTCCCATAGGCGAGATGCGCCTGGGCTAAACTATTCGCAATTTCACCGTCTAATTTCTTAGCGCGCGCTGCGTTTTTGAGAAGTGGCAAAGCCGCTGGGGCGTCTCCCATCTGAAGGCGACTAAGTCCTGCGATGTGCAATGCTTCTGGATTGGTGGGTGCGTTAACGAGGACTCGGTCAGCCACTGCTGCAGCTTCTGCCAAGCGACCACTGTTAAAATGGTTTATTGAGGCCTGAAGGGCTGTGTTTAGATCTTCAGGTGTTGCGTTGGGCATGGATGGGTCTTCACTCAGCCGTCGTGTCTATAAATTTTTCATGATGGTATCTTGTCTGGTCCGTCTTCAATAGTGCTGAACAAAGAAATTGTGCAAAGGCCCGACTTCAAGAGGTATGGTCAACCCAGACTTAGCATATTGGGGTGTGAGATGTCAGAGAGTGTTGCGCGTCGTTTTTATGTCGATGGACCATTCGGGCAGGTTCATCTACGAGAGGCGTCGCCAAAAGGCGGTGTTGCCGATAAGACACCTCTGATTTGTTTCCATCAAAGTCCAATGTCAGGTATTCAATACCGACCATTCCAAGATGAAATGGCGTCGGATCGCATTGTCTGGTGTCCAGACACCCCTGGGTTCGGCGGATCGGATGCGCCACCTGATTTGGTGACGGTGGGGGAATATGCCAATGTAATGGCTATTGTGATCGAAGCGCTTGGTTATGGACCCAATGGAATAGGTCCAGTCGACGTTTTCGGTGGTCACACCGGGAGCGTTATCGGTACGGAACTAGCCATCACCCATCCAGACATGGTTCGGAAGATTGCCTATCCGTCGGTTGCCTTATTCTCCGATGAGCAGAAGACGATGATGATGCAACGGTTCGGTGGGCCGCCCGGGTATTTCACCGACCCTGATTTTATTGGGTCTACATACAAACAAACAGTTCTCGATGGTAATCCTGAACTTGGTCCAGAACGGCGGCTCGAATTGTTCACCGAGCGCCTGAGGTCAGGCATGAAAGCCTGGTATGCGCCGGAAGCTGTGATGAGTTACGACGCGGCTGGTCAGTTAAAGAAGTTAACCCAGCCAGCGCTTGTGCTTGTGCTGGATGATATGCTTGCGGAGAATACGCGATTGGCTGGCGAGTTGATTCCGAATTCCATACTTGTAGAAATGACACATATTCCACACGCGTTGGCTTGGGATGTTCATGCTGCTGAGATCGCGAAGGCAGCCCGATTCTTTTTTGACGCTGCGTTGTAGGGTTTATGGGTTATCTTAGTTTTTTGCTTGCCCATCGCAGGTTTCTAAGCTTCGGGTTTGGCCTCAACGTTTTTGTTGCGCTGGGGCAGACGTTTTACATCTCTCTTTACAACGGTGAAATCCGCGCGGCCTTAAATTTGAGTCATGGAGAATTAGCGGCTCTCTACGGAATCGCCACAATCGTTGGTTCTATTTGTTTGCTTGCCACGGGCCGCTTGCTGGACCGCGTAGACCTGCGTTGGTTCACGGCGGCTACGACGGTTTTTGTCGCTATCGGGTGCTGGCTCTTCTCGATCACGACCACGGTCACGGGTCTTTTTCTTGCCGTTTTTGCTACCCGGTTTGCAGCTCAAGGTCTTTGGGGTGTGTGCGCGCAGGTTAGCATGGCGCGCTATTTTCATGCCGACCGAGGCAAGGCTGCTGCTGTGTCGACTGCCGGTTATGCGCTAGGGTTTGCTATTTTCCCATTAATCGGCGCTTGGTTACTCATGACGTTTGGGTGGCGGGAGGCTTGGGCGTTTTCAGCCTGGTTCGTCGTTCTCGTTATTCTTCCACTGACCATGTTTCAGCTATGGGGCCACGGAAAACGTCACCTGGCGTACGAAGAAAAACTGGCTGGACTTATAGACGAAAAAACTGGAACTAAAGTTCGCCAGTGGGCTCTTAAAGAGGTCCTGTCAGATGTTCGGTTTTGGTTCCTTCAACCCGCCATGTTGGCTGTTCCGGCGATCATATTCTCGATTCAGTTTCATCAACTCTATTTAATTGAATCTAGAGGCTGGGCGCTGACCGCGTTTGCCGGGGGCTACACAGTTTATTCTGTGGTTTCGTTGCTTGCGATATTGATTACGGGTTCGATGATTGATCGGTATGGATCGTATAAACTTGTCATTCTTTATCTATGCCCTTTAGTGCCGGCTCTGCTTGTGCTTGCATTCGTCTCATCAGCGATCTCTATTCCTATTTTTATGGCATTGACCGGCGTAACGTTTGGCATGAGCCTGGTTGTATTCATGACGGTATGGGCGGAGATGTACGGCACGAAAAATATGGGTGCCATTCGCTCATTTAATATATTTTTGAACGTATCTTTTGCTTCGTTAGTCATGGTTCTGACGGGATGGTTGATCGATGGTGGGGTTAGTATTGAAGTCATGTGCCTCGGAGGAGTAGGGGTCGTCGCCCTGTCCTTAATTTCGACAACAGTCGCCCGCCGCATGCCTGAACCGCACCGAGCCTCAGTGTCCTAACGGAAGATTAACAATGCTGGCTAAGAAGGTGATTGCCGTGACGTCCGGCCTGGTTGTGATCGCCGGCCTGGCATTTCTTTGGTCGAATAGAGTTCTGATTGAACGCCACTACACACAAGGCACGCCTAACCAAGTGAATGGGTATGCTTGGTATGAGCCGACGGATAAGATTGCCGGCGCGCACGCAGGGTTTTATGACGTTGTAGCGCTTGAGCAGCGATCTATATCTGCGGATGCTATCTCGGCGGCGAGTGTTTATGCCAAGAGTAAGCGCTCAGAGAGTTTATTGATCTGGCATCGTGGCAAGCTTCAATATGCTGAATACTGGCTTGGCCTTGGTCCGGATGATGTCGTCAATTCCCGTAGCATGCATAAGATGGCGGGCGGGCTACTCATCGCGCGCGCGATCTCTGACGGGCACATCAAATCTTTGGATGACTCCGTGGCTGAGTATATCCCGGCATGGCAAGGCACTGACAAAGCCAGCATAACGATCCGCAACGTCTTGCAAATGTCGAGCGGCCTGAGGTGGTTCAGTATCCGCGACACGCCGCCGTTTGGGCTCAGCTCAAGGCGCTACCTTGACCCTGAATGGGACAAGGTTTTGCTGAAAGACGTTCCAATGTCGTTTGAGCCGGGAACGGAATACGACTACAGCGACACCACAGCCGATGTCATGCCTCACATTATTCAGGGTGCGACCGGGAAGCGTTACGCGGAATATTTCTCCGAAGCTCTAATTCAACCCCTCGGCGCAAAAGGTGGGTTTGTTTGGATTAACCGAAATGGCGGCATGCCTCATGGCGGATGTTGCCTTATGCTTCCGCCCGAAACCTGGCTGCGCTTCGGGCTATTGCTCTTGAACGGTGGCGCTTGGGATGGGCAGCAATTATTGCCGGACACCTGGATGGCCGAGATGCTTACGCCATCCCTCAACAAAGAACAATTTGGTCTGATGATTTGGCTAGGTAAACCGTATCTCGAACGGCGGCTATATCACCGGCCAGAGTCACCAATCAATCAGGTGCCAAAACCCGGTGTCTATAACTCGGAACCGTTTCTTGCTGAAGATCTCTTTATGTTCGACGGGGCAGAGGGGCGGATGGTCTATATTGTTCCCTCTGAAGACTTGGTGATTATACGAACAGGGTTTCGTCCACCTCCGGGCGAGGCTGAATGGGATAATGCGTTTCTCCCAAACACAATTCTGCGCGGGATCTTGAACCCGGCTGAGGACTAGGAATGAATAGAAGGGCCCGAGGACTGGCCGCATTTGTTGCAGTGGCCTGCGCGGCTATTATGTTAGATTGGATGTTCTGGATGCGGTTCCTCTCCATCGGAGAGCAAACACCCGCGAGCTACCCCAGTTGGATTGCGCCAACAGAGACCGTGCGTGGGAATTTCGTTGATGCGTTGCCCACAGCGGAACCGCAAGATCGCGTGCTGTCTGACCAAGCGATTGCCGACCTTGTTACCTATGCGGAGCAACTGGGTTCATTCTCTCTTCTTGTTCATCACAAGGGTGCCGTTCAGTTCGAAACTTATTGGCGTAACTTTGGCCCCGACGACGTCACAGAAACATATTCTATGGCAAAGTCGGTGCTCGGTATCATGGTGGGGTTTGCTCTTGAAGATGGTGCGATAGGATCCATAGATGACCTTGTTACAGCTTACGTCCCTGAGTGGTCTGGCACAGACCGCGAACCCATGACGGTTCGCCATGTATTGCATATGGCGAGCGGATTGGAACACCATAGCTTCAATTTCAAGCTGGACCAGAATCCCTTTGGCAAAGCGCTTCGATTGTTTATTGGCACTGACATGGAACAGTCGATTTTAAGGTTCGGCCTTGATGCGCCACCGGGCACAGAATTCACTTACAATAGCGCTAATTCACAACTGATGATGATGATCCTGCAGCGCGCAACTGGGCGCTCCTATGCAGACTATGTGTCTGAGAAGCTTTGGCGCCCTTTAGGGTCAAAGGACGCGTCCCTGTGGATGGACCGAACTGATGGCATGCCTAAGGCGTATGCGTTTTTCCAGGCACGCCCGCGCGATTGGCTACGTATTGGTCTAGCTATCAAGAACGGCGGTACCGTTGATGGCAAACAGGTCATCTCGCCAGATTGGCTGTCACAGATGCAGACCCCGTCTACTAATAATCCCAAGTATGGAATTCAAATGTGGATCGGTAGTCCTTACGTGCCGGAGCGGTTCTATAATTCAAGCACCCCCTTCGGCGTGAAACAGGCTGAGGCTTTCTTGACGGATGATGTCGTCTTCTTTGATGGTGGTGGTGGCCAGCGTGTTTATGTGGTGCCGTCGGCGGATCTAGTGATTGTGCGTACAGGAATGCCTTCGCCTGCTTGGGATGACGGCATCATACCCAATATCGTTCTGCGTGATTTGGGTCTTGAGTAGGCGTGGGCCTATACGCCGTTGTTTGATCAATCGCCAGAATTGGACGACGTCCATCCCTCTTCGGGCATCTGATGGCTGACCGGCGGCTCTAACCAAAGAACTACCGTGTTTCGTGCCTTACTCCGCTGCTGCCGCGGCAGCAGTATCCCAGGTTAGGAACTTTTCGCCGAGTAAGCGCCCCATCGTGAGGCAACCACCGACGCTTGACCCACCCAGGTAGGCATTACCCCAAATGCCCATGCCCAGCATCTCGCCACCGGCATACAGGTTAGTGATGGGTTTACCCTCAGCGTCTAGGACGCGAAGTTCGTTGTCGCAGGCTATGCCGCCGAAGCCCACCACCGAAATGGCATAGTGACGGATCGCGTAGAACGGTCCTTTTTCAATCGGGGCAGGTGTGTGCTTGCGGCCCCACGGGTCGGACTTTACTTCACGTCCTTGGTTGAACTGTTTGACCGTTGTCTTAAGGTTTTCAGCATGAACGCCGCAGGCTTCGGCCAAGTCCTCAATGTTGTCGGCGCGGCAATAATCAGCATGGGTGGCAAAAGCTCGCTCGATTTTCTCCGCATCCCAGCCAAGGAATAACTGAGGTGCTTTATCTAGAATGCCTTGGTCATAAACCAGCCAACAACTCCAGTCGGACTGATTCATGATTGTGCGTTCGCGGAAGTCTTGGCTCTCTTCTTCTTCATTGATGAAGCGGCGACCTTCGTTATTCACCAGAATTTCCCATGGCGCGCGCATAGCAGGGAACGTTGCCGTGTGAATCCAGTGATCGTCCGGTTTGTCGACATCGACGGTGCCGCCGAAGGTCATGATCAAGTTATCTGCGAACTGAACCCTGGCACCCAGCTTGCGGGCCTGTTGAATGCCATCCCCCTTGGAGTGCTCGTGGGTGTAAACTCGCTTTGGACGATTGTGGAATTCCTTCCAGTGTTTGTCGCTATTGGAATACCCACCACACGCCAGCAAGGTTGTTGAAGCGCGAATTTCTTCACGGGCGCCGTTTTCAGTTTTGACAACGATGCCGCCAACAGAGCCGTCGGCGTTAACAATAAGGTCGGTCATGCGGGTTTTAAGTCGAAGCTCAACGTTACCGCCCTCGAGAATTTTGTTAAAGGCAGTCTCAAGAACTACGGCATATGCTTTTCCAGCGGTCGCCGGTGTCGTGATGCGCGCGGTCGAGTAAGGCTCGTGCCCTTGGCCAATGACCGGATTATCTTCTGGATATTCAAGACCGATCGACATGATCCAATCTAAGGTTTTGCCTGAGTTTTCCTGCCACAGGCGCAGTTTGTCGTATTCGCCAGTGCCGTGATTGATCTCGATGCTGTCTTGGAAATGTTTCTCAGGGGAGTCATCGATGCCCTTCTTCTTTTGTAGAGCAGACCCAGCCGCACTCATGGACCCTGACGATAGGTGAAGCGTGCCACCAACCTTATCGGCGACATCAACCACCATTACTTTCGCCCCGCGCTCTGATGCTTTGATTGCCGCTGGTATTCCAGTTGTACCGGCGCCAACGATGACGATATCCCATTGGTTGGACATGCTGTGTTCCCCTGTTCGTGTTCTTAATTATTCAGATTTATACGGTACTGAGGTAATATAATGATGGCCAGCCAGTGTCTCAGACTATGTGCTGGAAAATCCTCTGAAAGAGTAGAATTACTCAAAGAATTGAAGTTATATATTCTAAGATTTTCCCCAACATTGATAGAGGTTGAGATAGTAAAAAGTATTGATCATTTGTCGATGACTTTCAGAAACCCTGCTGTTCATGAAAAAAATTTCAGTATTGAAGACTTAATTGAAGTCAGACAAATTACTTCTGTAATATTGAATTCAATTATTGGTCCGCGAGTAATTGAAAAAGAGAATTGATACTAATTCTGAACCCTTACCCACCTTTGGTGGGTAAATGCACCGAGGGTGCATGGTCTAGATATGAATTATTGATCTCTAGAATATCTAATCTGGGGTGTGTTCTAGGCACACTAACCTCACCACAGGGAAAGCGTGTCTAGAAAACAAATCTACGTCTGCGTCCGTCAACACATCCAGTCAGAGAAACCTAATCGAATAGGAAGGGTGGGTAATCCGGTATCCCTTTACACTCTACTAAACTACGGTAGCGATACAGAACTGACTGAATAATTACCTGTATCACTTGAGGGTTATTTCTCCCTCGTCCTGTTGGAAACCTTTAAGCACCCATATCCAACTTTGGTGCGTTATTATCTAAATCTGTTACCTAACCAAGTTCCGAACTAGAGTTCCTGTTTTTCAATGGGTTTGCAAACTCACAAAATATTTCATTTAAGGTTATTTATACAAACTTTGATTTCTAACATTCAATTTAGCACAGATATTTTTGACACAGATTTGACACAGTGACACACTCAGATCTCTAATTTTATAGAGAAAGCTGTGAAAAACTAAGCGTTTTCAATATATTGCTGGATAGAGCACTAGACTACGAAGCTCGTGCATTCTTAGGCGAATACAGGATTGTTCCTTGAGGCATGGCTAGGCGTCACCCCACGCCAAAACATCTGGAATAAACTCTTCAGCTTGGGCCAAATAGGCTGGCGACAATTCGTCGAAGCTTTTCAGTTTACTCCCGACGCAATGCCAGACTGAATGACCGGGTCGGTCGCCCATGTTGAGAAAACCTTGCCAAGGCGCCAGGAATACGATCCCGAAAATTGAATCGACGCGTTGGAGTTCTGGATTCCGAATTTGGTCTAAAGCAATTGTGGTGGTGCCGTACTCGGCCAAGGGAATGGGGCGTTGATCCGGGTATTTGCGCTGCCCGATCATTTGAATGTTATCCCCCATGACCGTCCAGGTCAGGGTCAAGGCGCTTTCCATTTTTGGATCAATGTCGGCGCTCCAGTTTTCACCTTTCTTTGCATTGGTGTTCCTGGCGAACTGTGCGCTGGTGATTTTACCGT
>Ga0302118_10000931_pt1 | contig 14217 bp, 10 predicted proteins | sample AG5_331_MG_FD_203126 | JGI IMG/M metagenome (GOLD analysis project Ga0302118, IMG submission 203126) | Marine microbial communities from Western Arctic Ocean, Canada - AG5_33.1 | ecosystem: Environmental > Aquatic > Marine > Oceanic | place: Canada: Western Arctic Ocean | collected 2017-10-01 | reverse complement strand
CGAGGGCAGTGTGTACGGGTTGTTCACTAGGGCTGAAGAAGTGGGTCTCGTCGGCGCACGTGTCGCTGCTGAGCAAGAGTTGTTGCCGAAGAACACCATCATCGTTTCTGTAGAAACGAGTTCAGTGCTTCCCGGCGCAGAAATCGGCGATGGCGTGGTGATCCGAACAGGAGACCGTGCAGCAACATTCGACTACGAGGCTGAAGCGTATCTGGGCGAGGCTGCACAGCGAATCAAATCAGCTGATCCAACATTCAAAATTCAGCGACAACTTATGAGTGCCGGTGGATGCGAAGCTTCCGCATTCAAGGCGTTCGGATACAAGGTCACCGGAACTGCATTCCCACTTGGTGCATGGCATAACCGAGGAGAAAAGGACGTGGAGCCGGAATTCATTTCTAAGGACGATTTTATTGGTGGCACTATATTGATCGCTGAATCAGCTAAGCTCGCAGGTACAAACCCTGCCGGCGTTCTAGGTCGGCTTTCCGACACGCCATCCGATGAAGCGGATCGGTTGAAGAGTGACCGGCTTCGTCCCGAATACGCTAAGTATTGGGCGTATTCTTGTTTCGAATAATTTATCGGTCCCGCATCTAAGTAAGCCTGCAAGTCAGCAAAACGAGTTAACGAGAAAAAATATGGAAGTAGATGGCAGCTACCTATTGGCACGGACGCTCAAAGAAGAAGGGGTTGAACACCTCTTCTACTTGATGGGTGGCCCCAATTACGAGATCGTCAACAATTCTGAGGATCTCGGAATAAAGGCGATCGACTTCCGTCACGAGCAAACCGCTTCGATGGCCGCTCACGCCTATGCACGTGTTACCGGGAAGCCAGGCGTGACTACTGCCGCCTCCGGTCCAGGAACGTTGAATCTACTCACAGGGCAGTACACAGCGTGGGTAGATGGCGCGCCAATGATTACTCTGGGCGGCGCAGGTCCTATTGAAGATTTCGGACGAGACGGCTTCCAAGAAGTCGATCAAGTCAGCATCTTCGAACCGATTTCCAAAGCTGTCATGCGACCTACCGACCCAGCTCGCTACCCTGAACACATTTCTACGGCGTTCCGGCTGGCGACAACTGGTCGACCTGGTCCGGTTTATGTGGATTGCAACGAAGATGTTCTTTACGGCAAGGTCGAAGAATCCGAAGCGGTTGTGCCAACGCGTTCGCCAAGTAAGCCACGGCCTGCTGGTGATCCCGATCTGATTAAGCAAGCAGTGAAAATGCTGTCTCAAGCAAGCAGTCCAATGATCTTCGCTGGTGGCGGAGTCTGGTGGTCGCAGGCATACGATGAACTTCGAGTACTGGTTGAACGAATGGGTATTCCGTTCTACACATCACCAATGTCACGAGGACTGCTGCCCGACGATCACCAGATGTCGTTCCCGGCGGCCCGTTCGGGTGCGTTTAGAGGTGCGGACGTTGTTCTGGTAGTCGGCACTCGAATGAACTGGATGATGACGTTCGGCAAGCGTATTGCTACCAATTCAAAAATGATTCAGATCGATATTCACGGCGCTGAACTTGGTCACAATCGATCAGTAGATGTGGGCATAGAAGGCGACGCCAAGACGGTTTTACAACAAATGATCGACGAGGCTGAACGAATTGGATTTGAATCCAAGGCAAATTCGAACTGGATCGATAATCTACGAGAAGCCGATCTGGCACGCCGAGAGCGTGTGGCTCCGCTGGAGAATTCCGACCAGCAACCGATACATCCTCTGAGACTCTGTAAAGAATTGCGAGACTTGATGGATCGAGACTCAATTCTCGCCGTAGACGGAAACGAGATTCTTCACTTCGGCCGACAATCGATACCGACTTATGTCCCGGGGCATCGCCTGAACTCAGGTCCTTCCGGCTGCATGGGCGTGGGCTTGCCTTACGCGCTTGGCGCCAAGATCGCTAAGCCAGACAAACAAGTTGTTGCATTGCACGGCGATGGATCACTCGGCATGAACATTCAAGATTTTGATACTGCCGTGCGCCATAATCTGCCAATCGTTATCGTCGTATCGAACAACGAAGGCTGGACAGCCCGAGTCGAAGGCATCCGTAAGCCAGGTCGTGAGCTTGGCTTCACCCGTTTCGACAAAGTTGCCGAAGCGCTTGGTGGTCACGGTGAATTGGTCGAAGATCCAAAAGATCTTAGGCCTGCTCTTGAACGAGCATTTGATGCTGGTGTTCCGGCGATCGTGAACGTTCGTACCGACCCGACTGCTCGAGCACTTTCGCGTTTTGTTGGCTCTAAAATGGAGTAGCTGTGCGTTCGTTCACCGCCTGCTGTACCTGGTTAGATTTGATTACGTAAAGAGTGAGTATAGAAGCACCGTACGAACTCAAGCTTTAGAAACTGAAGTAGCGTAGTTGAGATCGAATCAAGCATTGTCCTGATCGAATAACGCGGGAAAAGCTCGAAATATAAGATCAAGGCTGCAGTGTCATCTGTCTGTACGCACTACTTGGTCGTTACGATTTCTCTACTCTGATCGAAGCACCCGATAAAACTGACATAAGCTGATTATCTATCGATCTTGGCGCACGTACAACCATCGAAACAGAAACGATTAAAGCTGATACGACTGAGCGATTCATCTACGCAGTTATGGTTGAAACCACAGATTCTAGCTAACCACTGAACGGTCAAAGCCCTTAGAATCTCACTATTAGTATCGGACGGGTCAATAGGACGAGGCAGAGACAATGACTTCAGCGAATTCTGATAGAGAACTCGGATTTACGCCTACTTACAGACTACGAGAAATGATCGGTTCGAAAGAAATTTCGCCGATAGAACTAACCGAATCTCACTTGAGACGCGCCGACGAGCTAGATCCTAAGCTAGGAATATTCATTACTCGTATTTCCGACATGGCAATGGACGCCGCTCGGGACGCTGAAGCCGCAGTGATGAGAGGCGATGAATTAGGTCCACTGCACGGAATTCCTGTCCCATGTAAAGACACCGAGCCAATGAAAGGTGTTGTGTGGACCCACGGCTCGCTGACTTACAAAGACAATATCGCTAAAGTCGATTCGATCCTGATTTCTAGGATCAAAGCCACTGGTGGAATTATCAGTGGGAAGACCAACACTCCTGAGAACGGCTTTGCTGGTACGACCGAAAACCGTCTTGGACCTCCAGCTCGAAACCCGTGGAATCCTGATAAAACTCCAGGCGGATCATCGGGCGGTGCTTCCGCTGCGGTCGCATCAGGACTGACCAGTTTTGCAACAGGTGGCGATGGCGGCGGCTCAATACGAATACCGGCTGCATTTGCAGGTGTGTACGGCATAAAGGCAACGCAGGGCAGGGTGGCGAAGGCTGCGAGCAAGACTCGAAACGCCGGTCACAACATCATGAACAATGCGACGGCAGGTCCCCTGACTCGCACGGTACGAGATGCCGCAGAAACTCTGGCGATATTATCAGGTAAAGATCCTCGTTCCGAATACGACAATATTTCCGATGATGTACCCGATTACGTTGCTGCCTTAACAAAAGGCGTCAAAGGACTCAAAATCGGCTGGACTCCCGATATGGGAGGGAACCCGGTAGATCCTGAAGTCGCTCAAGTTGCCGAGGACGCTGCGAGGGTGTTTGAAGATCTAGGGGCGAATGTAGAAACCGTAGATTTCAATCCAACGGATTACGAAGATGTCTTCTGGACGTTCTTCGACTATTTCACAGTTAAGGGACTTGACGCTTCTCGAGAAGATTTCGACAATCACCGTGAAGATATGACCGGCTACTTCGGTGAATACATGGATCGTGCTGACAAACTTTCCGCCGAACGAATGTGGAATATTTTCAGCAATATCGGTGCCTACCGAAAATATGTAAATGACTATTTCGGGAATTACGATTTGCTGCTTTCACCATCGCTGGCTGTACCTGCCTTCGACATTGGTGATGAACCCAATGTGATCGGCGGTAAGCAAGTTCCTCACCGACTTTGGGGATTCACCCCGTTCACTTATCTGTTCAATCTGACAGGTAACCCGGGAGCATCCGCACCTGCAGGATTCTCTTCGGAAGGCCTGCCAATAGGGCTACAAATCGTAGGGGATATGAAAGACGAAGAAACGATTTTCGCCGCATCTGCCGCGTTTGAAGAGGTCTGCCCCTGGGCTGATAAGCGACCGCCAATTAGCTAAGCAGTGCTGGTTGAAGCACACTTTTTGGCGAGTACGATGATGTCGTTTTTTCTCATGCTCGGAGAATTTCGATATCGCCGCTGACTGTACGGGCTTGAATTGTGAGATCCACGAAATCGGACTGGCTCTCAGAAGTATCGAGATCACTGTTGATGTTTCCTGATCTTGAGTCGAGGTCTAGCCATACAGCTGTGTTCGGCACCACTCCAACGGTTACTTCGCCTGACGCACTGTTCGCCGAGATTGTCCCGCTGTGAGCAACGCCGATCTGAAGCGCTCCTGAAGCAAATTTTGAACGAACATCAGTATGTACTTCTGAGATTGTGACGTCACCACTCGCAGACCTCAGATTCGTCGTACCCACAACGTCGTTGGCAGTTATGTCACCTGATGCGGTCTTAGCGGTGAACTTGCCTCCTATGTTGTTTATTCGGACGTTTCCGCTTGCGGTCTGAACTTTAACATTGTCATTCGCATCTTCGATTTCTGCATCGCCCGACGCCGTTTTTATAACTGCGGCTCCGTATCGTCCTTTGCACTTGATGATGGCAGAGGCAACACTAACTTGAATGTCGCTATCTATTGGAGCTTGCACTTCGATCTTTAGTTGAACAGTGCTCCTTAGGTAGCTAGTGCCCTTTGGAGCCTCGATAGTCAGTTCGTCTCGGTTGAGAACGACCTTGGTCGCTTCAGCGGCTTCACGATCCTCCCTACTGCTGCCATACGGCGTCACAGTCACGTTAACGTTGTCTCGTTCCTCGGCGACTACATCGATGGATCCGGTCGGTAGGGTGATATTTATTGATAGCGGAGTGCTGCGTGTGAATCCAGGCATTGGAGTTTCCTTTTGGGGAGAAGTCAGAGTGAAAATCTGATTAGAAGTACGAGGTCAGGATCGAGCGAATCCCTTATAACTTCGATTTCGTTTGCCATGCCGAGCGCCATGACCTGATTGCGGAGCGGAGTCGACAGCCGAGGCAATCGCGCTAACCAGCCAGCCGTTCACCGACAGACTTGCGGATTTTGCGGCTTGCTCGACAGAGTCTTTAAGAGACTCCTGCAAACGAAGCGTAATTCGAACGACATCGTCGGTTGATTGCGATTCGATTGCCTCTGTAGGTGCCGACGTGGTTTCCGTATGAGTCGGTTCGTTCACAACGAAATCGATATCTTGGCCACGAAGCCGGGCTTCTACCGATGTGTTCTCAAGTGCGAGCGTGATTTCGTCAGCCGCTCCCGACATTGCTTCGAGGAGGCAAAGTCTGGCGGCAGGTTCAAGAGATAGCGCGAGTAACGACGCTGCTTCGGCGACATCTTTGCCAACGGGAGCGGCGGTCGATTTCAGACTTTGCTGGAGCGCATTTATAAATGGCGAAAGTTTCATGACGTCATAATGACGTTAAATCTGACATCACACAATATACGCCCGTCATCCGCCTAGAACTTAACCGTGAATTACTACCCCTGACTGTACTTCCGAATTATGTCCCAAATTTCGGGTTTCATCGAGTTGTAGATGAAGTAACAGTAGTGAGTAGCACCTTGCGACTGCATCTCTGCCAGTAAACGATCAAGCTCAGATGCCGTCAGCCAATTCGATCCGAAATGTTCGAGTCCAACCCACGGTATGAAACGTTCTTGCCCGCCGCTATTGGCGATCATCTTGGCGGTCTGATTTCGTATCGAGGTGCTGAACCATTCGTCTGATGCTTCCCCGTTGTACGCGCTAATGGGGTAGTCGGAAGGCATTGGGTAGTCGAACATCGACCCAAATAATGTCGAGGCTATTTCTGGGTCGAGGTCATCATTCCATTCGACCAACGTGTTGACCCAGTTCACGATCGTTCCTCTGGACCCTGCCACGCCACCTGACCACCAGTATTGCTTGGGCTGCTGGAAGTCGATGTACTGCTGCTTGCGGGTCGTGTTGTGTCCGGTTAACGGCTCCAAGAACGGCAATCGTGAAGAGTTTCCAACAAGCATATTAGGCAGATGTTCTTTGGTTCCACGATACGAGCTGCTCACGCTCCATTCGACCGCGGCCTGCTTGAACGAGTACCAGTCGGTGAACTTTGGATGATCCCGCCACCAATCATGATTCGCCAATGCACCGGGAGCCTTCTCCATGAACTTACGGGCGTAGTTCGAATCAAAGCCGTGCAGGAATTCCTTGAAATGCTCTCGACCGTCAAGAATTCTCTGGAAGTCCATGCCGTTTTTAGAAGCGAACGCCCGATTTTCTGGAGTGTCGATCGGTTCAACCCATAGATCATCTCGATGTCCTGGCTGGATCTCCCACTTGAAATCTGGCCCGTCCAAAAGCAATCCCGTTACCTGCGGAAAGTGCTTTGCTGTATCCCGAGCACGGGCGACGGTCATCGCTGGCATATCTGGATCGGTGAAACTTGGAATACATTTCGTCATATCAAGTTTTCCCGACCCGAATCCTCCGTGCAAGAAATAACCCTTGTCATCGACAGCGTAGATCGTGAAGCCTTTCGAACGTCCCATCTCAAGCGCTGCAGCAAGCTTTTCTGCTTGGCCCGCGAGATGATCTGGCAACGTCGGTGGCTGCCAAGCAAGCCCTTCGTAAAACGCAGGTGTTGGATTGAATGCCGCAGTGGGTACTCGATTTCGCCGTTCGCCTCCCATCGCTTCCAGTCCACGAGGATGACCATCCTCAGGCTGCGGGTAAATGTTGCCTTCGTCATCCGGTGCGTGGTCGTCCAGCAAACACAGCCACTGCAGAGCTATTTTCTTCACACCGGCTGCTGCTAGCTCATCCCAGAACGATTCCTCGAACATGATGTCGTTGGGTGGACGCAGACACATGACGGGCTTCAGGGGCTGCTTGTTAGGGTTATTCGCTGACATATTCGATAGCTCTCCGCGAGTTCGTAGCTACACGCCGAAAATGTACACCTTCGCAACACCATAAGTAGCCCGTTATTTGTAGGTATTCCGACCCTTGTCGAGGGATCTTCGGTGGCTGGGAAGGTACGGGGTTAGTGAATAGCTGAATTGCTAACAGCAGGTGCGACCCTATCCCAGATCCCTCGGCTCCGATGACTTCGCTCGGGAAATAGGATTAGGGCACAGTGAGAATCAACGCGGGTGAGTCGATGCTGTCTACGAAAGCGAAGGAATCGCCGTGAACTGCTCTTCGTAGAGCCGACGGTACAGCGATGATCGTTCGAGCAACTCTTCGTTTGTGCCTCGATCAGAAATCTTGCCGCCGTCCATCACAAGTATCTGGTTCGCAGCGATTACCGTGGAAAGCCGATGGGCGATAGCGACGGTCGTACGACCTTCTCTGAGTCTAGTAAGCGCTTGTTGAATCATTCGTTCTGAAAGCGTGTCGAGAGAACTGGTTGCTTCATCAAGAAGCAGTATCCGTGGATTCGTAAGGATCACACGAGCGATTGCTAGTCGTTGTCGTTCACCACCAGACAATCGATATCCACGTTCGCCGACCATGGTGTCGAAACCTTCAGAAAGTCCATCGATTAGGTCGAATATCTGGGCTGCTTTGGTCGCATCGATCATCTGTTGTTCGGTTGCGTCAGATTTTCCGAATACCAAATTTTCTCGAATGGTTGCATGGAACATAAACGAGTCTTGAGACACCACACCGATTAGCTTGGATATATCGGCCTGAGCCATATCCTTCACGTTGATGCCATCGATCGACACTGATCCAGTGTCAGCGTCATACAAACGTGCAAGCAAGTAACCCACTGAAGTTTTTCCAGATCCACTAGGACCAACTAATGCGGTGAGTCCACCGCTTGGAACTGAGAAATCTATATTGCTCAGTGTGAACGATGGCTCAAGTTCTTTAGAAGATTGTTTGCGTTCCTTCTCTTCAGCACTATTCTTTACGGTTCGGGCGACGGGAGGAATTTCTGAATACTTGAACCCGACACCACTGTATTCGATTTCGCCCTTAAAGTTCGCAGGGTCGACTGACACAGGGTTTTCAGGATCTTTGATCTTTGGATCAATATCGAGGTACTCAAATATCCGATCGAATAGTGCAATAGAACTTGATATTTCAACACCACGCATGAACAGACCCGCCATAGGGAATAGAAGCCGAGCCTGAATGGCTGTAAACGCCACGATGTCACCCAGTGAAATGGAGCTGTCCTCGCCGATGATGGAGTAACCACCAATCAACCAAATGATCGCTGGGGTCATAGTGAAGAAAGTTTGAATTACCACCGAGAAACGTTGACCAGTCATAGCCTGGCGAAGGCTAAGAACAGTTAATTCTGAGCTATTTTGCTTAAAATCATAAAACTGGTCAGCTTCTCGCCCGAACGTCTTAGAAAGCATCACGCCGGAAACTGAAAGCGTTTCTCCGGTACGAGATGTGAGATCGGAAAGAGATTTTTGCGTGCGCCGTGTTAACTCTCGTCTTCGCTTACCAACCTTAAACATCGTAAACGTGAATATAGGCAACGTGATTAAAGCAACAATCGACAGCTGCCAGGATATGACCAGCATCGCTACCACAGCGGAAATTACGATCACTGAGTTCGATAACAACACACCAAGCGTGTCCGTCAGAAGCATCTGTGTACTTGCCACATCGCTCGAAATACGTGTCTGTAAATCACCCGTTCTTGTCGAGGTGAAGAAGGAAAGTGGTAACTTCTGCAGATGCGCATAAACCGAGAGTCGGAGGTCTTCCATTACTGTTAGACCGGTTCGTATGTTCAGGTAGCTCGTGCCGTATGAAATTCCACCGCTCACAGCCGCAATCCCAATCATCCAGCCAGTAAACCAATAAAGCTGAGTACGATCGTTAGTTGGAATTGCTTCATCGATAATTTGTCGAATCAACAATGGAGTAGCGACCATCAGCAAAGCTGAGATAAAAATCAAAATTGCTACGGTAAAGAGCGTAGAGCGATACGGACGGTAGAGCTTGGAAACTCTAATTAACGTTTTACGGGCAATAGGGCGCTTCGGAGCATCATCAAATGCTCTGCTCATCTGCCTAACATGTCCGCGAACCAAATCGTGCTCCTTGTTGCCATAGGCTTTTGACAATCCTTATTCGCTGGATAAGAAAATCATCGAACTGATTCTATTGTGCGCCAATTTATGCGGATAACAAAAAAGCGGTCGACATATGTGCCGACCGCTTTATTTTGCTACTTTTGGTAGCCCCAAGGGGATTTGAACCCCTGTTTCAGCCTTGAGAGGGCCGTGTCCTGGGCCACTAGACGATGGGGCCCTTGTTGGCTGCCGATCCAGGGATCGAACCTGGGTTACCAGATTCAGAGTCTGGTGTCTTACCGCTAGACGAATCGGCATCAGCGAACAGCTATTAATACTAGCAAGACGAATCGTATTCGCCTAATAAATGAACAGCAAAAATCCGGAAATCTCGGGATCTTTCGCACGATTTCTCGAAATACAGGATTTAGAGTAATGCACGACAGTACAACATTCTCGCTAATTTTAGAGCTAGACTGTCGCCCTCATCTAGTAGAGGGATAACCTCTGGAGGTTTATTGAATGTCGACGATCACAACAGCTGCCGAACGAGCTAAGGCATCTGGCAAGGGCTTTGAGTGGAACGGCGTTTTCCCAGCGAATCCAACTCCGGTACACGCTGATGGACGAATCAATGAAGAAGCTCTTAGAGCGATATTTTCAGACAATCTTTCGCACGGTGTAGACGGATTCTGGGTAGCTGGATCCACAGGCGAGGGTCCGGTAATGAGCGAACAACAGCGTGAGACTACCGCCCGCGTCGCCGGCGAAATGATCTCAGGAAAAGGTCTTTCGATCATGCACGTTGGTGCCGTAAGCACTGAGAGTGCGTCAAAAGGTGCCAAGGCTGCGAAAGATTCCGGATGTGATGCTGTTTGCTGTGTTCCGCCGTTCTTCTTCCGCGGTGGCGATCAGATGACGATTGACCATTACAAGCGGGTTGCCGATGCAGCTGATGGACTTCCGTTTTTCGTCTACAATCTGCCGCAACTTACGCAGGTTGAGTTCACTCCCGAGCTCATGGAAAAAGTGGTCGAAGCTGTACCAACAGTGATCGGTCTTAAACACTCAGCTCCTGCGTTTGGAAACATTCGAGCGTTTGCTGACATGGGACTTAAGTGCTTCTCAGGAAATGGTGCAATTCCATTGCCTGCGCTAACGATGGGGGCAGTCGGAACAGTTGATGCTCCGCTTTCAGTCGCACCTTGGCACTACACTGAACTGCAGAATGCATGGGAACGTGGCGACCTTCCTACTGCCCAGCGATTACAAGACGGCGCAAAGCAGATCGTCGACGTTGTACGAATGTTTGGCGCACCTGCGGCAGTGACTAAGCTGATCCTTTCGGAACGACTCGGTATCGACTGCGGACGTCCAATCCCCCCCGTTGCCGATCTTACTGATGAACAGCGCCCAATCGTACTAACTGCTGCGAAAGAAGCTGGTCTTCTCTCGAATCCGTAAACCGGATTGCTCTGATCACCTTAACGTGGATATCTATAAATTCGAATTGGATTTACGAAAGTTCGTGGATCTGGCGTATCGTATTCACCATTTCAACCGCAGTATCTGCATAGCCAGCGGCATGTCCTATCCGTACAACGGCATCTTCAGTGTTATTCGTTGTAAGGACACCGAAAATTACTGGCTTTCCTGAATCATCGCCAGCTCTGGCGATTCCTTCAGTTGCTGCCCTAGCGACGAATTCATAGTGATCTGTATCACCCCTTATCACCGCTCCGATGCAGATGACAGCATCGATATCGCCACGTTCTGTGAGCCGACGCGCCGTGAGAGCCAGTTCGAATGCTCCCGGTACTTGTGCAATGATAATGTCGCTCGAGGCAACTCCGAGCTCGCCGAGCCGGTTGATTGCATGAGTAGACATCTGGTCAGTTATGTAGCTGTTGAAACGAGCAGATACAACCGCTATTCCGAGACCTTTGCCGACGAGATTTCGTTCCAGATTTCGAGGTGACATTATCGACTAGCCTCACCATCATAGGATTCTCTAAGTGATTCACTGGGAGACGTTTCGAGATCATGACCCATCTTGTCTACCTTCGTCTGCATGTAGAACCGGTTCTCTTCATTGATCGGCGCCTCAAGCGGAAGCTGTTCGACCATTTCTAAACCAAACCCTTCAAGGCCAATAACCTTCTTGGGGTTGTTAGTAAGAAGGTTAAATCGTCGAACACCGAGATCTTTTAAAATCTGAGCACCAACTCCGTAGCGTCGGAGATCCATAGGGAAGCCCAGACGTAAATTTGCCTCGACTGTGTCCAGTCCCTGATCTTGAAGTTCGTAAGCTTTGAGCTTGTTTAGAAGTCCGATTCCTCGGCCTTCCTGCCGCATGTAAACCAGCACGCCACGACCCTCATCAGCGATCCGTTTTAGCGCCATGTTTACCTGATCGCCACAGTCGCAACGAGTGCTACTAAATACGTGACCGGTCAGGCACTCGGATTCGACTCGAACAAGGACTGGCTCTGAGTCATCTATTTCGCCCATGAACACCGCAATGTGTTCTGAAGGATCGACGAAACTCTTGTAAGCGACCGCCGTGAATACGCCGTGCTCGGTAGGAAGGCGGGCTTCCGCACCACGTTCTACGAGCTTTTCATGGCTCATTCGGTAGGCGATAATATCTGCGATGGCGACAATTGGAAGATTAAGTTTCTCGGCCGTTTTGTCGAGCTGAGATCGCCGAGACATCGTGCCATCTTCGTTCAATATTTCGCATATGACAGCGGAAGGGTGCTTTCCAGCAAGTTTTACTAGATCGACTGATCCTTCAGTGTGGCCCGCCCTAACAAGCACTCCACCTTCTTCATATCTAAGTGGGAATACGTGACCTGGCTGAACAAAATTTGCCGAAGTCGATTCTTCACTTGAGAGAAGCTGGATAGTGTGCGCTCGGTCAGCCGATGAAATTCCTGTTGTAATCCCGAACTTAGCATCGACAGTAACCGTGAAAGCCGTGCCGTGCTCGGCAGTGTTCTTGCGAACTTGCATCGGTAACCCTAGGCGATCAAGATCCACTCCTACCATTGGTGTACAGATCAGTCCTCGCGCCTCGTTTGCCATGAGCGTGACGGTTTTGGGCGTGATGTCCTGTGCCGCCATTACCATATCGCCTTCATTTTCACGATCTTCGTCATCGACCATGATGACGATCCCACCGTTTTTGATCTGAGCAATCGCTCGTTCGACCGACTCTATTGCTCGAGGGTCAACGGTGTCGGGTATATGCGGATTGATCGTCATGTTGTTCAAATTGTTACTTCGAAAGATTTTCTATGTATGGCGCAATAAGGTTCGCCACATACTTGGCGGTAACATCGGCTTCAAGGTTCACTAGCGAACCTTCTAGCCGATCATTTATTGTCGTGTGATCGAACGTATAGGGAATGATGGAAATGCTGAAACTGTCGAAATTACGATCAACAACGGTGAGACTAGTTCCATCGACAGTGATGAAACCTTTCTCAACAACACTTTCAATTATATTCTCTGGCGTTTCGATTACGATGACCTTGGAATTGCCATCTTGGATGACTGATCGAATGCTGCCCACGCCGTCGACGTGACCCTGCACCATGTGACCGCCTACTCTATCGCCGTACCGCAGTGCCCGTTCGAGGTTAACTTTATTGCCCGATTCCAACTCGCCAAAGTTCGTACGGGTACGAGTTTCGGGAACTGTTTCGACTGTAAATGTGGAGTCGGAACCGGATAGGGCTGTGACTGTGAGACACGCGCCTGCAACCATGATCGATTCTGAAATCTTGAGGTCATCGAGTACTTGATTTGCGCGTACAGTCAACGTTTCACCATCGTATGACTCGACGGTTCCAACTTCTTCGATGATTCCTGAAAACATTTACTAACTTTGCCTATGTGAAATCGATAGCTTCGCTTTTAGTTTTGGCGAGCTAATCGATCTTCGAAACGTATCCTTGAATCAGAATATCGCCGTCGATCACCGTATGGGTGAGGTTTTCGAGAGTTAGGGCACTATCTATAGATCTTATTCCAGTACCCGCTAACGGTCCAGGCGCATCTGTTCCGCCGATAATTTTCGGAGCTATAAACGCCGATACCTTGTCGACGAGACCGTTTTCAACGAAAGTGCCGGCTAGTCCTGAACCAGCCTCGATCATTGCATTGTGTAGGCCTCGCGATCCGAGAAGATCAACGACTTCTACTAAATCGATTTTGCCATCGACGAGTCCCGCTTTGTGAACAGTCACGTAACTCGAAAGTAGTTCAGGGTCAACGTCTTTGCCGACAATCCAGAGAACCTCGCCCGGCTCATCGAGCATTGGTGCATTGGACGGCATTCTTCCGTGTGTATCCACGACTACTCGAAGTAACGGACGACCCGTTGCCTTTCCGTTGGAATCTCTTGATGTGAGTTTTGGCTTGTCAGATAAAACGGTTCCGATGCCGGTAATAAGTGCATCGGTTTGCCGACGTATTTCATGGACTTTGGCTCGGGACGATTCGTTGGTAATCCACTGTGAATCGCCGGTTCGAGTGGCGATCTTGCCGTCGAGACTTGTCGCAAATTTCAACGTGATCAACGGTCGGCGAGTTCTCAGATGATGTAAAAACCCTTCGACAAGCAGATTGGCGCGGCTGATTTGTTCATCAGTCGCTTCACGTACAACTTCGATACCTACTGCCTTAAGTTGCCGGAAACCGTTACCTGAAACACTCGGATTCGGATCTTCTATCGGCGAAATAACTTTGGAAATACCAGCTTTGATGATTGCATCGGTACAAGGTGGAGCGACACCTTGAAACGCGTGTGGTTCAAGTGAACAGTAAAGATCAGCACCACGCGCTTGTTCACCGGCTTCGATAAGTGCAATTGGCTCGGCGTGCTTGCCCGGACGTGGTTCTGTAGCCCCTTCGCCGATAACCTGTCCATTACGAACGACAACCGCGCCTACCGCAGGACGTGGAGCTACTCCACCCATCGCCTGTTCGGCGAGGTCCAACGCTCGGTCTAGCGGACTGGTGAGTCGATTACTA
>Ga0302118_10000915_pt1 | contig 14312 bp, 22 predicted proteins | sample AG5_331_MG_FD_203126 | JGI IMG/M metagenome (GOLD analysis project Ga0302118, IMG submission 203126) | Marine microbial communities from Western Arctic Ocean, Canada - AG5_33.1 | ecosystem: Environmental > Aquatic > Marine > Oceanic | place: Canada: Western Arctic Ocean | collected 2017-10-01 | reverse complement strand
CGCGATGACCTCTTCAATGCGCGAAGCATGAGCTGTCGGAAAATAATCGCAGACTTACCGGAACGCGACCCGCCGGCAATCATGGTGTGCGTGTGATTATTCATTAACTTCTGTGCTTGGATCTGGCCCGGATTCTTTATGAAAGTCATTGGTGCGAATCCTAGCGTACTGCTGTGCCTATAGAGTGGACCACTGTTTAGAAAAAATTAGTCAATGTCTTTGGGCCATAATACAATCGACGGAGAATAGTGGCAGCAGTGCTCGTCCCCGGGGGGCGATGGTTTTAGACTTTTTTTCCCCGGGGGGAAGGCCGTATTAAACCCTCTCGGGTTTTACGATTTTACTAGCTTTTTCGCTCGGGCTACGCTATCGCCCCCGGTAGTAACTTACTACCGGGGGCTAGCGTATAGCCTAAAAAACTTTTTAGGCTTTAGCTATAAAGCCTTCCCCGATAAGGAAGGTAAAATACCCGCGCGCGAACTTCGCCGGATTCGTCTTCGCGTCGCCCCCTCGGGCGTAGCTACCGGGGGCCGTTCGCGGAAGCTCCGCGATAGCCTTCTCTAGAACCGCCGCGTACGTAGCCTCGGCGCCGAGTCTCTTTATCTCGGCTACGATAACGCGGTTCGTAGCGGCCCGGATAACGCTAACGTCGTCGCCGTACGTATTAAGTAGTACGTCGGAACCTACGAGGGTTTTACGCGGCTTCGATACCTTCGAAGCGGTCTTCGCGGTCTTCGCGGTCTTATCGGTTTTATTAGGAATAGGATTCTCTTTTTCTATTAGCGAGGGGGATAAGCCCCCCTCGTCGAACCCCTTAAGTATAGGGTATCGGTAGCGATATAGCTAGGCTTCGGGTCGAAATAAATCGACTAAATCGAAAATAAATATCGACTTTTTCCGAGCTATTTCGAGCGGGATACGATAGGCGTTTTTCGCTATACGCTTAAAAGAGTCGCGGATAGGTAGTATAAAGTCGCGACTCTTTTAAGCGTATAGCGGGATAGGTAGTATAAAGTCGCGACTCTTTAAAGCGTATAGCGAAACGGGCTAGCGTATCCGCTAGGGTAAGTAAAGGGTTTCAGTCGAAAAATCGAAAATAGTTTTCCCCTCGGGGAAGTCCCCCCGGGGACGTGCCTTGGCCCCCTCGGGGAAGTCCCCCCGGGGACGTGCCTTGGTCCCCTCGGGGAAGTCCCCCCGGGAATCATGCGCCCCCCGGGGATCAATCCCACCCATGTGGTTCCAAATTTTGAGTGACACCATCTTGACACCATCTTCACTCAAATGTTTTCAAATTGCGCATGACACCATCTTGACATCAGATACAGACTCACTCAACCCATTCCAAATTGCGAGTGACACCATCTTGACATCAAGTGCGTTTCTTTTCTTTAGCCTAGGGGTAGCGTGGGCGATACGCCTAGGGTATAATTAAAGGGTAAGGGGTCAGGGAATGATTCCCCGGCTAAGAGAAAGGGAGAAAGCCAGATGGACGTAGAAGAATACCGAGGGTGGAAAGTAGGGTTCGTGGTAGACGACGGTAAATACGCCGGAAGCATTATTACTCAAATAACCGAAGAGTTCGTATATCTAGATATATCAAACATGAATAGAACCTATCGTACTAACGATCTAGTAATAACCCATAATATGTTCGATAGGCTTATCTTCGATCCCTTCTCTAGGCAACATGATTACGACGAAAAGTCTACGTCTTTTTCGCTCCTTCGCCAAGATTGGCTAAATAATCTAATCGAATAAATCAAGAAAGAAAGAGGAGAAAGCAACCATGACTGATAAGAAGTATCGAGGATTTGCCCCCGGAGACATGATCAATGGGGGAGTGTACCATGGTAGAGAAATCTGGGCCATCCACTGGTTGTGGAAGGAAATTACAATCAACCTGGGAGGCGGCTGCCTGCGGGTCCTGAAATTCCGAGAGTTCGATGAGCAAGTGGTGGGTATCTTCTAGCAAGACCGGGTTGGCCTGGGTCTCTCCCTCAGGTCAGCCCGTGTCGCGGGCTTCTGATGATAACAAATGAGACAGTAGTGTTTTGGGGACAAGTGGCCCAAAGTGTGACAGTAGGCTTTTGGGAACAAGTGGACCTATATTGTCCCACCCATATGTTTTCAAATTGCGCGTGACATCAGATTGGAACACCCATATGTTTTCAAATCTCGCGTGACATCATATTGTAACACTCATATGTTTTCAAATTTCGCGTGACATCATTTGCTCTCATATTTTGAAATAAAAGGGTAGCGGCTTAAGCCGCCCCCTCATATTATGCTAACTTATACGTCTATTCCCGCTTCGCGCATTTCTTCTCTTATTTCCTCGTCACTTGGGTTAAATCCGCTATAGATAAGCGGGATCACATGGCGCTCGGTTCCGTCCGTAAAGTACGTCCAAATGAGCTCGAAAAACTTATACGGATTTACAATATCTGGAAACTCTAGGCTAGATTTTCCTTTATTCCAGAAAATGACCCCGATATCATCTGACCCGGAAAGTAGTCTAGCGGTTCCATCTGGAAAGACCCTTAGTTCCAAAAAATGGTTCGTTTTCGTAAATCGCCTAAATTCTACCATCTGATCTAGTCTCTTAAATTCCATTTGACCTTCTCCCTTTCTCTAGCCGGGAAAGCATTTCCTGGCTTCTTACCCTTAAAAGATAGCTTAAGCGTAGCGTGGGCGCTACCCCTAAGGTAGAGATATAAAACGCACTTGCCCCCACGATTTGATATCAAGTGCGTTTCTTTTCTACTCTTTAGGGGTAGCGTGGGCGCTAGGGGTAGGCTATCTTTTAGGGGTACGGGGCCAGGGAATGATTCCCCGGCTAAGAGAAAGGGAGAAAGTCATGTTTGAAATAGGGGGGTACGACCGCCCGGTCGAAAAGTACTCCAACCATGCTAGAGGAGATAAGGCAAATATTGCCGTCTTCCTCGACGACGAGTTCCTCATCGTGGAAGTCGAAGACTTCCATATCATGCGTCATCTGAAACGAGAGTACGCAACTGAGCTAATCGAGGACTTCGATAAGTTTAGTAGCATAGTGGCCGAGATATACTTCTCAGGCTGGGATAGCGTCCGTGATATCGCCTACGAAGAAGTAGGCGAGCCACTTGTCCCGCTCTGGCTACGATTCCTCCACTCACTTGGATTTACCTATAACTAGAAAGAGAGAAAGCAATGAACTGGAATGACGAACTAGTCGTAGCCTACGTCCATGGTTACGGAATACGAGACGAGGTAGCAATCACCTCTGATATGTTCAGGGACGCCATGGTGAGTATCGCCCGCCCAACTGATGATCATGAGAATGATCTAGTCCGAGCATGGGTAAGCGGGGCGACGGATTCCATGAGAACCAACATTGAGCAAGAATCCGACCCTATGCAAAACCCGGATCTTTGGGTAGAGGTTCTAGACATGATTGTATCGACGATCCGATTTAGGACCAACGCATGAGTGGAACGAAGATCGTCATACTCAGTACATACACCCACTCATGGGTAATGGCCTGGGTACGCTGACAACAGTCTGACAACAGATCGACTTGGGGCCCACAAGGTACTCATAGGACGGCCGCAGTCTGGGCTTGGGCGTGTTTCCATTTGACATCATTTGGAGCGTGACATCAAGTGACATCAAACTGACCGTGACACCATCATACCTCTGAATCTGCCGCGTCAAAGGTCAAGGTCACCTGTGAATCCAAGGTGATATCCACCCGATCCGTCCACCCGGAACAATTCTTGAGCATAAAGATGCCGAATGAGGGTGTCCATGCCCCTGTGGCTGTCATCATCGCCGCACATTGTTCTTGGATTGCTTTAGCGGTTTTCATAGCTCGCCCGAACTCAGCATGCTTGGATGCCCAGTCCGTAAGGCAGTCTGCACCAACACCAACAATACACGCATACCCTGCTATTGTCCTGGGAAAGATGGGTGCCGTAACATGTTTTATGTCTCCTATCTTGTTTGTTACCCTTTCTGGGTTGGTTATTTCCTCTAGTCCGGCTTGGAACCAGTCTACCAAGTGTTCGCAGTACTCTGGACGATAGAGTGTGGGTCTCCCTCCACGGTTTTTTACGACAAGGAAGGGTTCTGGCGCCACCATCACATCAGATTGAGTCTCCCTTTCCATGATATCATCGTTAAATCCAACATCCATCACATCGGTGTATCGGTTTTTATTTTTCATAGTTCTTTGAAGGTAGCGTTGACGCTGGAGTCGCGGTAGTCTATCTCGTATGGAACTAATGAACATGTCTCGCAGCACAGAGCCCAGTAGGGTTCCATGTTTCCCAGTTCTAGTCCACTTTTCAGTGGCTAATTCACGTGATTCCCTAATCCCTTCCTGGGTTTACGTCACGTAGTTGTAATGATGGGCCCCGTTACGGGTGCCCGTACGCAGCATTCTTTAGTAAAAACAGCCGCTTACAGCAACCGCTATATAAGCGGAGTATCTGTAGGAGAAAGGTGTTTTTTATTTTACTAAGTTCTGTACGGTTAGATTTCTTATATAGCACTTGCTGTAAGTCCTCGTTTTTACAGGGGTTCTCTGCGTACGGCCCCCCGTAGTTGACTAGCGTTCTCCCACTCCTTCGTAGTTGAAGTTGCCTTTTTTCACTTCATTAGATTCAGTTTTGGCAGCCTCGTCATAGTCAGGTCGTTCACGTTCTTTGTCCGAGCACAGGCTACAGATAAGGGTGACCGAGTACATGCTCATGATATACGAGTACGATTTCACCCGGCATCGTTGGCATCGTCCATTCCATTCACGTTCTTTCATCGAAGGTATCCATCCAGTGGGCTAGGATTAGTCTTGCGTCTTTTGTGGATAGGTCAAATTCAGCAGCTAGGTAGGGCGTGGCACCGTACATGTTCATCGTTCCCGCCGAACGCAGTAGGTCTAGGTATTCCAGGCATTCATCAAACATTTCCGTCGATTTCCTTTTCGAATATCAGTCCAGACGAGAGTCGGGGGATAACATATCCATCGAGCGTCCATCCGGCATGGTCATAGCCTTCGATCAGTATATACGCTCCATACTCCTCAGGGGTGTGGTATGCTTCATAGTTGTGCGGGAGGTAGTTTTGTACTTGGGGGAGCATATTTACTTTTCCAGGCGTCACTATCGCACGTCGTTTCTTTTGAACCGCGACACCTGACTTTCCCAGTTCTTCTCGCACCATTTTACAGAGTCCCGATTCTAGTTCAGTCAGGAATCCTTCGTCATCTTTATTAAAGCTCACGGCAAGGATGGTTCTTTCGACCGATTTGCTTACGATGGTTGCGATTTGTCTTTGCGTAATCATTTTATCATTTCCTTTAGTTCTTTTTTCACTCGTCGGGCAGTTTCCCCTCGCCACGTCGTGGCATTGGAGAGGAAGTACACCACAATGCTTTGTCCCGAGTCGAAGCCATATTTGTCTTGGGCGGTGCGTAGTTCTTTCATGGCACGTAGGTAGGGTACAGCACCAAAGTACGGTTTTTTCCAGTCCCCAATTATTTCGTTAGCAATCTCTCGTATTTCTCTCATCGTTATACCATCTCCATCATCAGCTCTTGGGCTCCGAATACGGAGCATTTATCACAGGATTCGCATACATAGTTCCTAGCATCAGGTTCACATCCTTCAGCTTCTTCCCCACAAGACGTGCAGAAGCCAGGGTTTTCAGTACCATAGAGTTCACGCTTCACAGCCGCGACGACTCTTGCCGAGGTTATAGATTTATGCATTTTCATTCTCTTTTTCCTTTCTCATATGGAGATGGTATAAGGTTACTCGCCAATCGAGTAACTTCTTCAGTAACGTATTCAAGGTTTCGGTACGGCATTCCGTCACGGCATCCTCCAACTCCAGCCGGGGCTAGGTCGAAGGAGTGGTTGCAGTCGAATCCTAGCCACCACCACGCTTCGTCGGATTGGTTCGTTCCCGGCATTACACTTCCGGCATACGTTATGCCTCCATGCGGGTCGAGTTCCGAGACTTTACTATGCGTGTAGTCTACTCGGAACAGGGGGTGGTGGTAGGGGATTCGAACATATCCGCAAAAGGTGCCGAAATAGTTCCTTTTAACCATGCACATTAGTCCGGTCTTTTCGTCACACCATCCTCGGTGGTCTTCTTCATCATCCCATTCTCCTTCAGGGAATCCGAGCCTTCCTACACTATACATTTATCACCTCCATTCGGGTCTCTTTCTATATAACGAGTATACCCCCCCGATAGCGGCAGCGCTACCCTTTAGGGCGAGATAACCGCTAGCGTTGGGCTTTCGGATAGGGTACTATCGGTATCGGTAGGTACCACTAATGGTTAGCCTAAGAGAAAGGAAGAGAATCAAATGCCAGTAGTATATGTTCCTCAAGAGCAGCGAAGTAAGAATATTTCCGCAGCTTTAGCGTATGGAACTCATATCGTCAGTTGTCTCGATCAGGAATATCAGGTTTACGCTTCAACCCCCGACACGGTCACGAAGATCCGGTCAGCTTTCCAGAACTTCCAGCCAGACGACTACCTTCTACTTATCGGCGACCCGATCCTAATTGCTTTGGCTTCGGCAGTTGCCACATCCCACTACGACGTTATCAACGTCCTAAAGTGGGACTCGCAGACTCGTACTTACGTCCCAGTTGTCTTGGACCTTCGATAGTGTATAGTTACTATGTGAGTTACTTTTCTGCTTTCGTATTCATCCTGGGCGTATTCGTCCTCTTGAGGTGCGTATGACTACTAACGCTCTCTCTATAGTTCAGAAGGAGTTGGCTCGTCAGATCCACTTGGAGAACGAGGTAGTGGATTTGGAGGCTAGATTGTCAAAGGCTAAGTCAGCTTTGCACGATCAGAATACTAGGGCTACTCCAACCGCTATGTCCGTGGCCGAGTTGAACTCTATGACTTTGGACAATGGATTTCGGGTAGAGGTCAAGCCTTTCATTCAGGGCAGTATCAATAAAGAGGATCCAGACCCAGCTTACGACGACATAACATCTCGCGGGGAGGGGAGTATCATTAAGTGGCAGGTCGTGCTTCAGTTCGGCAAGGACGAGACTGAACGTGCTTCCGAGGCCGCCGACCTTCTGCGAGACAGGGGTTATGAGCCTGGTATTAAGTTAGGTGTGCATCACCAGACGCTTCAGGCATATTTAAGACGACATTTCCAAGATAAGGGTTTCCCCCTACAGACTCTTTACAACGGGTCGGCAGGGTTGAGAGCCAAGATTCAGCGCCCAAAGCGTTGAGAAAGAGAAGGAGAACTACAAAATGACAAAAGCAGTAGCAAAGGCTTCCAAGTCGGAAGTAGCAAACGTGGATGCAATGGATTTCCTCAAGCAGCACGCAGGAGCGGGCACCGAGGACGCCAGTCGTGGGGATTTCCAGATCCCTATGATCTACATCGCACAGAGCAATTCGCCCTGTGTTGACGAAGACGATGACTCTTATATTGACGGGTGTAAGATTGGTCATATGTGGGATACAGTAAATCGTGCTTGTTTCGAGGAGGCTCGATTCATTCCATGCCACTTTACGGTGAAGGTTCTGGAGTGGGTGCCTCGGGATAGTGGGGGCGGTTTGGTCGAGATCCATCCTAATCGCGACATTCTCCACCACACTGGAACTTCTCGCGGTGAGAAGGGTTCTTATATGCTCGGCGAGAACGAGTTGGTTGAAACAGCCGAGTGGACAGGTTACGTGGAGATCAACGGCTCTTGGCAGCAGGTAGTCGTCCCCATGTCCTCTAGTAACCTGAAGTGTTCGCGTCTTTTGAATACTATGATTGCCGAGTACAGGCCAGATTGGTGGGACGTAGAGGGGGCAAGTCCTCCGGCATACGCTCGCACTTACACCTTGGCTACCGAGAAGCGGGAGAACGCAGACGGCAAGTGGCGGGCTTTCGTGGTTTCCCCCGGAGACCCGACAGAGCAGAGTAAGTTGTCTCAGTGTCACTCTTTGTACGAGTTGGCACATTCGGATAATCTCACTGCCATCCGAGAGCAGGAAGTTTCTCCCTCAGGTACCGAGCCAGAAGTTCAGGGAAGCGACGAAGCAATTCTGTAGGAAGCAAGGTACATAGAGAAGCTGAGTGTAGGTCCTAAAAGCACTCCCTGTCTCTGATACGGCCTTGTTTGTCCCGGAGGGCCAAAAGCCTTCCGGGGCACCTTTGTGGGGGAGGGACCAAGAGTTGGTTGCAATACAGAAGTTGTTTCGCGGTTACGAGCAGGCTTACGGAACATACACCGTAGATCAGCAGGACCAGCGAGCAGACGGCAAGCGCAAGGGTCAGGCTTTGACTCTTCGAGAGCCGGTGACCGAAGAATTATGGTCAAGGCATTTAAGCGGCGTACAGGGTATAGGTATCATACCCATCCGCGAGTCTCACGATTGTTACTGGGGCTGTATTGATATCGACGTATATAAGAATTTCATGCCTGAGACTATCGTGGACAAGGTCCTCGAACTCAAGCTACCGCTATGGGTTTTTAGATCCAAGAGCGGCGGGTGTCACGTCGTGGCTTTTGTTAGCGACCCGATACCAGCTCAGAAGCTCCGAGATTGGCTAAAGGAAGTTGCTTCCGCCATCGGATACGCTAAGTCTGAGATATTCCCCAAGCAGGTATCTCTCCAAGCAGACAATCTGGGTAATTGGCTTAACATGCCATACTTTAACTCAGACTCTACTATGAGGTTCGCCTACCATCCCTCCACTAAATCACCTTTGTCTCTGCTACAGTTTGAGGAGGAATGCGATCCATTACCTTCAAAGGATTTATTATCATTTAGTTTAGAGAGTCATTTAGCCCAAAAGAAAGGAGGACAGAAAGATGAGTTCGGAGAAGCACCACCATGTTTGGAACAGTTATGCCTCGCAGGACAGTACCCAGAGGGCAGCCGAAACACTGGCTTACTTAATCTTGCCGCATTCCGAAGAAAATCAATCGAAGATGACGAAAACTTCCAGGGAGCCGTTTTTGCCGACAACCGCAAGTACATGGGTCCGGGTTCGGATCAAGAAGTTAAGCAAATTATCAGGTCTCTCAAGAAAAAGAATTATGAGTACCAATGTGACTTGGAACCTCTTGCCAGTCATTGCAATCGTGCCATCTGCCAGACAAGAAAGTTCGGAGTTGCCCACCATCAAGCCAGTCTCACCGGGCTCCAAAAGATTGCGAGCGAGCCTCCGGTATGGATCATCCAGGTGGACGATCACGAGGTAAGGTTGTCTACTGAATCATTACAGAGTCAGTTATTGTTCCAGAGGGCCGTGATGGAGCAAACGAATTTGGTCCCCCTTCCTCGCAAGCCTAACGATTGGACTTTAGTGCTGAGGACTCTTCTCAGCAAGGTTCAGGTCATAGAGATGCCTGCCGAGGCTACTCGTGAGGGCTACTTAATGGAGATGATAGAAGATTATTTGTCTTCTGCTGCTCCTGCTACCGACGAGTCTCAGATCCATCAGGGCGTGCCCATAGAACGCGATGGAAGATCGTACTTCAAGGTCACGAGTTTGTTTGCTTGGTTACACGATCACGGATTCAAGGACATACATTCTAATCGGGCTCAGTATTTGGCTATGATGAAGAAGATGCGTCAGCTAGAGTGTCATGATCCCAGAAGGATAGCAGGTCGCCCAGTGAGATTATGGTCTATCGGGAGTCCTTTGCGAGTGGAGATCAGTACACCTGAGGAAGAGATTCCCTTCTAGGCGGTAGCGTTGCCGCTATCGGGGGGCTATAATAGGCTAGAGAGTCCGAAATTAACCAAAGAAAGGGAGAAAAAGATGGACCCGATGACTGAGTTTGAATGGAAGCTACTATCTCATATCGAAGTGCTATTTAACCTGCTACAAGCATCTCAGGCGAGGGAAACGGCTCTACATAATCAGCTAGAAAAAGCACACGATTGTCGTATATGTAATGGAAATTACTACTAGAATTAACCAAAGAAAGGGAGAAGATGAAAGAAATCAGATGGGATTTATGGAAAAGCCCTAAAAATGTGTTAATGGGTAAACCACCCTCAGAAGATTCATTAAAGATAGGGGGTAGTCATTACTTCATACAGGAGTATGCAAGTATAGACATCTTTAATGACCTTTCTATAGGATTTTCAAAGTTTAGGATCATAGAGTGGATACCAAACTCGGAGTCCGAACACGGATTCTTGAGGAGATTTTCACTTAGTAATTGGAGTACCGAAGACGAAGCACGAGAATCACTACAAGCGAGTTAAGCCGGATGTTCCGGCATTAGTCGGCAAACCTGGCTGCTGTGGTCGATGGCAGTCAGGTTTTGTCATTTAGGGGGGTGAAGGGTGAAAGAGTTACACGAAGTAATTGACGTAATGAGCCGACGCATTGAAACCCTAGAAAAAGACAAGCTTGCTCTTCAAATTCTTATCACCACTCAGTTTGAAACCGATGAATCAAAGTCTCGTGATCATCGAAGACTGAATTGGCTTGAGGGACACCCCGATATGATCGACTATTTCGAGGGTTACTGGTATCACGGCGACAGCCCGCGAGCTTTCAAGAGTTTCCGAGAAGTGATAGACGCTGCAATGAAAGAATCAAAAGGGGGGTAATTGAAATCTAAGGACACGACGGTAGAAAACATTCAACCATGTGATCACCTGTGCCTACTACAAATAGAGGAAGACCATATAGAAAGTTGTCCAAACCATTGGGCCGTCCAAAGACACCAAGAGTTAAGAAAAGATCACCCTGTGGCTTTCTTTTTGTTCGACGTAGCGTTTATCTGGGCTTTGTTTCGAGAAAGAGTAAAGGCCGCATTCAGGGGGTATTGATGCAAGAGGATGAATATATTATGGGTCCCCCTGGGACCGGAAAGACTACCACCTTAATAAACAGAATTGCTACACTCCTGGAGTCTGGTACTCCCCCAGACAGAATCGGCTTGATCACGTTCACGAAGCGTGCAGCCGAGGTAGCTGTCGCCAGGCTCCAGGACAAGTACCCAGGGGTTAAGTTCCCTCATATACGAACTTTACACTCCATGGCGTTCCAAGAGATGGGGGTGGGCCGTTCTTCGATCATGAACAACTACCATCTAGTAGCCGCAGCCATCCATCTTCCAATGCGTAGAAGCCCGATGCACAACCCCAAAGAGGGGGATCGCGTATTTCAGGCAATAACTCGTAGTCGCACTACAGGAGTTTCTCTCGAACAAGCAGCTCAAGAGGACGGGGTGGATTGGACTAAGGTGGATCTTGCTTCTAGGGCTCTTGCAAGTTACAAGGGTCAAACCGGGTTAATGGACTTCAATGATCTTTTGGACGAGTGGGACGTTGCTCCAGATCTGGACTACCTTCTAGTAGACGAGGCTCAGGATTTATCCAAGGCTCAGTGGGACAAAGTAGATATGTTCGATTGTCCCAAGATCATTGTAGGCGACGATGACCAGGCCATATTCGGTTGGGCCGGGGCAGATACCAACGAGTACATCAAACGAGTGGGTAAGAACTACACGGTACTGAACCATAGTTGGAGGCTTCCGGCAAACATACACGGGAAAGCTAACCAGCTAATAAACTTATCATCTAATCGGGTGAATAAGATTTGGAATCCTCGCAGCCCAGGAGGCAGTTATCGGGTAGTCGATCCTGATATCCCCTACGGGTTCAATCGCGAAGGGACCTACATGGTTCTGGTGCTATTTTTGTACCAGCTAATCGTGGTTGCTCGTCGATTGCGCGAGGCAGGCATATATTATGAGATGCCGGATGGAAAGCCCTCAGTGCCTCAGGGAGTGGTGGAAGCTCATAGGCTGTGGGAGATATGGCGAACCACCGGCAAACGTCCTCTAGACCTATCCTCAAAGGTGAGGAAGTACATATCAAGCTGGGCTATGCAGGAACTCGTAATAAAGAATCAAGTACCAAAGGATTCTTTCTTAACTCACGCCGAACGTATAACAGACCGGACTAGGGTGTACTACAGTTTGGCTGTCAGAGAGGCAACCAAGGGCGAGAGGCCAAGGGTTCGCATGTCCACGGTGCATAGAGCCAAGGGCGATGAGGCAGATAATGTCTTGTTGATCAACCCTCCTTCCAAACGTACTAGGAAGATGCATCACGGGACAAGGGATGATTTGATTCGACTTTTGTACGTGGGTATGACGAGAGCCAGAGAGACTCTATATGTTACTTCGGGTGGGGAACTAATTTAGCTCTGCCCCTACCGGGCGCGCGCGCGATACGCTATACTATCTATACAGGGGGGGAATTTTTTGTCTATAAAAAAGACAGTAGTCAAAAAGAGGGTAAGGCCCATAGAGGTACAAGGCAATAAGCCTCATTTGACGAAGACGGTTTCTGTTTACTACCCCAAGCGAGGGCATACCGATCTTCCCGAAGGAACATTAGTCAAGGACATAGTCTACTACGGGTCCAGGGGTCCACGTCAGCTAGGGCATAGCATAGATAACGGACAAAATTGGAGTAAAGGATTTTCTTGGTCAGATTTGCCTTTATCACAAGGCACTGAAGTAAGGCGTGTATAACGACTGTTGACGAGAGGACAGACCTCTCATAACAGAAAGCAAGAAAGGAGAACCAAATGAACTTGTCAGAAACACTAGAAAAAATGAGCGGCAAAGAATTGGTCGAGTTGTTCAACGATTGTTGTGAAGAAGGGTCAGAGGTCAAAAAGTTTCGCAACAAAGAAGCAGGCGTATCTCAAATACTTAATGACTTTGACGAAGACGCAATGCTTGAACATCTTAGCGGCATCATAGTAGTGGAAGATGACGAAGAAGAAGCGTCAGCAGAACCAGAGACCGCCGCACCAAAGGTCAAAAGGGATCGGAGCACTCTTAGCCAGGACGGAGTTTTGTTTATCCTTAGTACGGAGACAAAGTCTCTGTGCAAATTGGACATCCTGAGGGCTATTATGAAGCTGGGAGAGGAAGCCACCGTATCAGCAGTCATAGAGGAAGTAGTTATCACCCACGTGGCTCCTAGGAGTCTGGTAGCTAGGCGAGAAGAAGACAAGCCGGCATTCGTGAAAGGTTATGTCACGGACATGCTTAGACTAGGTGAACTTGGGGTAGAGTGATCGCAGCCCACTCTTCCTCACCCCCGAACCCCTCAGCCTTTACGGGCTGGGGGGTTCAAAGGGTTAGTGACTACAGACCACGGGGAAGAACAAGTTGGCAAGAGTTAGCATGAACCGTAAGCGTAGGACACTGCTGACTGAAGAGCAAATGAAGCTAGTCCTATCCGGCAATAATGTCGAAAAAGAGCTCATAGAACATATGGCCAAAGAAAATGAAGATTACGACCCATTATGGCCAGAGGATCAATATGACAAGTCCAGTAGAGAAGACCCAGAATAGTCTAATACCGGGTGCATATGCCTCCATTAGAACAAAATACATAGGACCTACAGACACTAGGGGTTCAAGAATATCAGTATTGGAGAGTCGATACGGATCTGAAAGCCCTCGGTGGATTATGGTACCGTATGACCACAACTACAGTATACAAAAGATGCACGCGGTTGCGGCACAACTTTGGGTCGATAAATACCTCCATAAGGGAACTAGGGTCAAAGATTACGGTTTGACATTCAATGGAAATTACTACTGGACCTGGGAGAGCGAGTAATGAAGGTAGCATGTATATATTTTCCAATAAGCTCAGTCGGGGGGATTGCTTCCGAGGCAAGGGCTTACAAACTCGCCGCCATCGAGGCCGGGGACACCTTTGACGTAATCAGGTGTCCCGACTCGATACAGATGAAGACGCCTAACATCTACCCAGTACCTCAGCTACAGCGAGGAGGGGACACTTTCATATCAGTAGACGGAGAGTGCTCTCATCACTACAAACACGTAGGGAAGACTTGCCGTTGGTTGGAGAACAATTACGACGCTTTGTTTATAATTCACCCGTGCCCTCACCCAACAAAAGCATACGGTCAAATGCCTCGGTGGATGCCTATCTATGAGAATTGTAAGCTACCCAAAGCCGTTAAGTTCATGGACGCTTATGTAAGCACTTATAAGTGGATCATACCGGCACTTGAGTTTGCGGACCATATCTACGTTAACCAGCCCGCTTACCAGCTGAGCCTGGAAGCGGTAGGGATTACTCGATCAGTACTAAGGCCCAAGCCTTTCCACGCGATATCCAGAACTCCTTTGCCTAAAAACGAGACAAGGCTGACGGTTTGGCCTAACCAGTGGAAGGATATCAAAGGTATCAAACCTTTCATGGAGCAGGTTCCTGAGATCGCTAAAGTGTCCGACATAGAGCTGTACTCAAACGGGATTCGTTACTACC
>Ga0302118_10000911_pt1 | contig 14330 bp, 10 predicted proteins | sample AG5_331_MG_FD_203126 | JGI IMG/M metagenome (GOLD analysis project Ga0302118, IMG submission 203126) | Marine microbial communities from Western Arctic Ocean, Canada - AG5_33.1 | ecosystem: Environmental > Aquatic > Marine > Oceanic | place: Canada: Western Arctic Ocean | collected 2017-10-01 | reverse complement strand
GGCATGATATTGTAGCTCATGTCGCAGAAATGCAGGAACCAGGCCAGCACAGCCACGGTAATCATGACCTCCGGCCGCGTCTTCACGTCGATGCGCAGTAGCATCAGGAACGGCACAAAGAAATGGCCGAAGATGATCAGCATGCCGACGTTCCACCACGGGCCGTCCTCGCGCTTCACGTACCAGAACGTCTCCTCCGGGATGGCGGCATTCCAGATCAGGAAGTACTGCGAGAAATGGATGTAGGCGTAAAACACCGTGAAGGCGAAAAACAGCGTGGCGTTGTCCTTGAGCGTGGAGTCGCGAACGATGTCCTTGAGCGGCCCGGTTTTCTTGAGAAACAACGTGATGATGTAAATCGTAATCAGCGACGTCCAGACACTGCCGGCAAAGTAGTACACGCCAAACATGGTGGAGAACCACTGGTACTCGAGACCCTTCATCCAGTCGATGGAACCGATGGTCAGCGTGACGGCGAAAACAAAAATCCCGACCGCCGCCAGCACACGGCATTTTCGGGTGCAATCCGCAGCGCCCGTCTTGTCCTGCTCCAGGGAATATTTGCGGAGCATCCACGTGAAGAATCCCCAGATTGCAAAACAGAACACCCAGCGCACATGCCAGAATCCGGAATTCAAATAGCCCTTTTTCGCATACCAAGCATGGTCATGGGTCTTGCCGGTTTCGGCGTACTTTCTCTCCGATCTCCTCCAGTCGTAAAAGGCCCGATTGCCTTCATCGCTGAGGGTCGCTGCGCCGTGATGATCGGTACCGTTTTTGTCATCATTGATGGAAGATGCCTTGTCGGTTGCTTCACCGGCTTTTTGAGCCTCTTCCTCGTGGTGACCTGCGGCGTCCGATTCCACCACCACAAACTCCATTCCGGACCAGATGGCGATGGGGACAAACAATACTGCCATCAGCGGCAGCAAACAGGCCAAGTGCTCCGCCACCCGCCGAATCGAGACGATCCAGTAGGAGTCAAACAGGTAATGCAGCAGCACAAGGAAAAAGGCGCCCAAGCAAATGCTCAGGTAGAACATGAAAGACACCAGCCACGCATGAGCAAAGTGCGATTGATCCGCCACAAAACCAGCCAGCACCAGCACCGCACCCACGGCGACCAGGATCAACGGAATCTTATCCGCCCACGATGGGAGCTTCAGTTCCGGTTCCGCCTTTTGGGCGCTGGTTTTTTTCTTTGCGGTCATTAAACGAATAAAATCTCTTGCCGGTTATTTGCCCTCAAGGGCCTTTTGCAATCCGGCCTTTTTGTCGAGGTCTGTCACTTCATCCAGTTTGCCCAACTGGCTGTATTGCAACGCCCGAACGTAGCCGATGATCGCCCACCGATCTTCGGCTGAAATCTTGCTCTTATAGGCGGGCATTCGGGAGTAAGCGATCCCCACCGCGTTGGTGGTTGCGTTGAATCCATTGCTGATGACGTCAAACAAATAACCGTCCTGCGCTTGAACCAAGCGGTGTTGGTGCATATCCGCCGTGATCAGGCTGTACTGTGTCACGATACCGCCGCCGTCACCCGATTGGCCATGGCAGACCGCGCAATAGATGGTGTAACGTTCGCGACCGCGTTTCAGCGTATCGGCATTCACCCCGAGCGGATTGACATCCACCCAATCCTCCGAGCCAGCCTTGCGGCCGGTGTTCGCCGGTTGGTCATCCACCGCCGCGCCCCGCGCCACCGCGCCGGCCACCGGCAGCCGGGAACCACGCCCGTCGCCCGCTCCGAACACTTCATCGAAAAGATTTGGTGCCTGCGGGCGCACCTTGGCCTGGCGATCCATGTCCGGGAACACCTCAATCGGGCTGTTGCGGGTAAACGTCCCCCGAAACCCTGCAGTGGTAATGAGCAAGCAAACGATGACTGCGAATCCTGTGATGAAATAGCGCATTATTCGTTTACCAGTTCAATGTGCTTGCTGCCGGTCTTCTTCAGCAGTTCGCGGGTTTCCTCTTCGTCGTATTTCGGGTCGTCAGCCTCGATGACGACGTAAAACTTGTCGTGCGTCACTTCCGCGAATCGCAGGTTCTTCAACAGGGGATGATGCAGTCGCGGCAGGCGGTTCAGGAACAGCATCCCCCCCAGCGAGCCAAAGGCACCGAACAGGATGGTCATTTCGTAGGCAACAGGAAAGGATGAGAACGGGCTAAAGTTCGGTTTGCCGCCCACCGGGATACCAAAATCATACGAGTTCATGTACCAGATCATCAGCATGCCACCGAAGAATCCGCACAGGCCCCCGATAAAAGTGAACCAACCAACGCCGGAATTTTTCAGGCCCATGGCGTCATCCATTCCGTGTATCGGGAACGGCGTGTGCGTATCCCATCGTGTATAGCCGGCAGCGTGCACCTTCTCTGCAGCGTGTAAGACATCGGCCGGGGTGTCGAACTCAGCCATCAAGCCGTACGGAATCTGGTAGTCGTCCAAGGAGTCCATCACTGTTTAGCTCCTCCCAACGGGTGATGCGGATCTGCAAACGGGGTGACGCCCTTGACCTCAGATATGGCGATCAACGGCAGGAACCGGCAGAACAACAGGAACAAAGTCATAAAGAAACCCATCGTGCCGATGTAGGTGCAGACATCCACCCAGGTCGGTGAGTAGTAACCCCAGTTGCCTGGCATGTAGTCGTTGTGGAGCGAAGTCACCACGATCACGAAACGCTCCATCCACATACCGATGTTCACGAAGATGGTCACAACCCAGATAAACCAAGGTGTTGTGCGGCACCAGTTGAACCAGAACAGGTGGGGTGAGACAACATTGCAACTGACCATCAACCAGTAAGACCAGTAATAATCACCGAACGCGCGGTTCTTGAAGGCATACAACTCGTAGGGGTTGCCGCCGTAGTAGGCGATGAAAAACTCCATGCCGTAGGCATAACCGACAATCGATCCGGTTGTCAGAATCACTTTGCACATCAACTCCAGATGGCGGGTGGTCACGATTTCGTCCATGCCCGTGTACAGCGCGCGGAGCGGTATCATCAGGGTCATCACCATGCCGAAGCCGGAGAACACGGCGCCGGCCACGAAGTACGGCGGGAAGATGGTCGTGTGCCAACCCGGCAACTGCGACACGGCAAAGTCAAATGAAACGATCGAGTGCACCGACAACACCAGCGGCGTGGAGAGGCCGGCCAGCAGCAGGTACGCTTTTTCGTAGTTGCGCCAGTGGCGGTTCGATCCGGTCCAGCCAAGCGAGAACAGCCCGTATAAAACTTGGGCTACCTTGTTACGCAACCGGGCGGCGGGCGCAGCCACCTTGCCAGCGACTTTGCGGAAGCGATCCCGCATGGTGGCCAGATCGGGAATCAGGCCCATGTACCAAAATAACACAGACACGGTGAAGTAGGTTGAGACCGCGAACACATCCCACAGCAGCGGCGAGCGGAACTGCGGCCAAATCGAGTGCGCGTTCGGGATCGGGAACAGCCACCAGTCAAACCAGACACGTCCAACATGAACCCCGGGGAATATTCCGGCGCACATCACCGCAAAAATCGTCATCGCCTCCGAGGCGCGGTTGATCGACGTTCGCCATTTCTGGCGCAGCAAAAACAGGATGGCAGAGATCAGCGTGCCGGCGTGGCCGATGCCGATCCACCAGACGAAGTTCACAATGGCCCAACCCCAAGCGACCGGGTGGTTCAGACCCCAGACACCCACGCCGGTGGAAATCAAGTAAATCAGGCCAAGCGGCAGCCATAGTGACGTGAGACCACTTATGGTAATGGCAATCCACCACCATCTTGGCGTCTTGTCCTCGATGACGTTGGCCACCGTGTCGGAGAGCCAACCAATCGAGCGCTGGTTGGCCACCAAGGGTACGCGCTCCAGTTCCACCGGAGGCGGCGCGATCGTCACGGATGAGGGAGCCGAATGGTCAGCCATCAGTCCTTGGCCTCTTTCTCAGGTTCCTTGGCTTCTTCATCTGTCGCACCGCCGAAAACGCTTCCGTGGTTCTTGTCGTTGTATTCCGTGACGGTATTCGGAATGTCATAGTAATCCGGCATGTTCACATTCGGATTCCTGAGCTTGGCCAAGTAGGTCGTTCGCGGGCGCGTGTCCAGAAATCCCAGCACGGAGTAGTTCCGGTTTTGCCGCTTGAGCCGATAAACCTCGCTCTCCTTGTCCGAGATATCGCCGAACTCGATGGCGTCCGCCGGGCAAACCTGCTGGCACGCCGTTTTGATCTTGCCATCCGGAACCTTGACGTTGTCCGTGTCTCTCGCCGCGACTTTTTGCTCAATCTTGCCCTGCTGGATTCTCTGCACGCAGTAGGTGCATTTCTCCATCACGCCGCGCATGCGCACCGTCACGTCCGGGTTTTTCGAGAGCTTGACCAAGTCCCACTCCGGATCAAATTCACCGTTTTCTTTCTTGCCATCGTCCAGCCCCGGCACACTCCCCCGGGAGGGATCCTTGTACCAGCGCACCAGTTCCCACTCGCCGTTAGAACTCTTGTTGCCGGGATGGAGCGGGCTGTTGTTCAGGTCGTTGTCGTCGTTGAAAAAGGTTCCCGGCTTGCGCTCGCCATCCTCAACACCAAACGGCCGGCGGTTGTAGTCGTAGTAGTTGAACCGACGCACCTTGTACGGGCAGTTGTTCGAGCAGTACCGGGTGCCAACACAGCGGTTGTAGGCCATGAGATTCAACCCCTCCTCATCGTGCACCGTGGCGTTCACCGGGCAGACGCTCTCGCAAGGCGCATCCTCGCAGTGTTGGCAGGCAACACCTTGGTAGCTGACCTGCGGATTGTGCTCATCCCCCGAGAAATAGCGGTCGATCCGTATCCACGACATCTCCCGGCCAATGGCAACCTGATGCTTGCCGACAATCGGGATGTTGTTCTCGCTCTGGCAAGCCACCACGCAGGCGTCGCAGCCGACGCATGTGCCGAGGTCGATCACCATCCCCCACTGCTGGCGCTCCTCGTCCATCTTGCCGGGGCCGTTACTTTCCCCACCAAAGGGCTTTTTGTAGGGCGATGCGGCGAGGTCTTCGTCTTGATCTTTCTCCCAAGAATAACGCGCACCCTTCTTGGTGATGTGCGTCGTGTGATGGGTGCTGTCCAAGTCGAAGTGATCGACGAAATCCTTGTGGCCGCCGAAGTCGTTGGCGTTGCCCTCGCGTATGACCGGTCGGCCATCCATGATGCCCTGCTCCTGAGTGCAGGCCACTTCCATCGTCTCGGACGTTTCAACCAGCTTGGCTTCGCCGGCAAAGTGCGCCTCACTCGAGGTGCGCGCCTTGTAAGCATTGAATCCTGCCGCACCACCGACACGGCCATGCCCTCGCCCGTAACCAAGCGCCACGCCAACGACGTTGTCGGCCATGCCGGGCAGCAGCCAAATCGGGCCTTCCACGGTCTTGCCTCCCACCTCGAGCTTGTAAACTTTCTGGTAAAAACGGCCGGCATCGGAATGGAACCCGAACCGACCCGGCAGCCCCCCGGACTTACGATCCAGTTCCTCGAAATCCAACGCCTCCTTGGCCGCCTTTTCGCCCAGTAAATCGCGGGCTGTCTGGTAGCTCACCACCAGCACGTTGTCCCAAGCAATGCGTGTGACTGGGTTCGGAGTCTCGAGTAGCCAGCCGTTGTTGCACCAGCGGCCATCGTCCATGCTGTGGTCGCGATAAAAAGTAACCTCGTACTTCTCCTTGCTCGGCGGCTTAACCGACTTGGCACCGTCTTCCCACGCAGCTCGCGTCGCATCCCAGTCATACCCCCGACTCTCCACCGCGCTCGCGCTGTCGGCGAGGTAACCATCGTGCAAGAACTTCTCCCATTTAGCGTCGCCTGGGCCGGCGATGCCATCAAATGTCTTGCGAACAATCTTGTACGGGTCGCTCTCGGTACCGCCGATCCGCGCCAGCACTTCCAGCTCAGTCATCCCTCCAAACAGTGGGGCGATCAAGGGCTGCACAGGCACCAGCGTGCCATCACTCGTCCGGGCATCGCCCCACGACTCGAGGTAATGCGCCGCCGGAATGTAGGCATCAGCACCTTGGACGGTCTGGTCAATATAATAGCCCTGCCGGATCACCCGGCCTGCTCGCCCAGCCAACTTGGCCCATTCAATGTCAGTCGGCGCGTTGTAGGCGGGGTCGCCACCCAATACCACGAGATTGTCCTCGTCGTTGAAACGCAGCTTCAAGTCGGCGATGGTGCCGTTCCCGCTTGGATTGGCTTTCAGCAATAGAAGCGTCGATCCCACATTGCCAAGCAGCTCGTTCATCGCCATGGCGGCCAAGTGCACTTCCTTGGGCTGACGGTACCCGGCCACGACCAGCGTCTTGTCGCCGCGCTCCTTCAAGCGGATCAAGTCGGCAACGCACTGGCGCACCCACTTGGCTGTGTCGGCCTTGGCCTCGCCTTCTAAGGCGTGGCTCTTTGAAAAGTCTTTGTTGAGACCTGCAGCAAACGCCCTGAGTTGGCTGATCCCGTCCTCAGCACCATCCAAACCAATCCCGTCCAGTGCTTCGGCCAAGGCCAACGCGGCCACCCGAATCACGCTCCCGGTGGGAATACGCAACCGGTGATCGGCGTTTGTACCGGTCAGCGTCAGCAAACCCTCCACTGAGTAGAGACGGTTCATCGACTCCGCAGGGTTCTCCTTGTGATCGTCCTTCACGCGGCGACCATCAGCAAAATCGCGGATATGTTGGAACGTCGATTCCTCCGTGCCGAGGAAATCGCAGTCCAGCGACAGGATCGCCTTGGCCTCGTCGAGTTTGTAGTACGGCTTGACTCCTGGGCCAAAAGCGATTTCAGCCGCCTCTGCGTGTACAGAGAAGTCGATCGGCTCGTACTCGTAGAAATTGACGCCCTTGGCCTTCAGACCGTCGACGAGACGTGCACGGGACGGCGAGCTGCTCTGCTCCATCAGCACGTGCGTCTTGCCGTTGGCCAAGCCGTCGAGTTTCTCCAGCACCTTGGCCTTGGCGATGACCTTCAGGCTCTTGTCGTCTTTGTCATCCGTCTCGGCCAACTTGAAATTCAGCCCGCGATCCGGGTCGTACAGGCTCAGGACTGATGCCTGCGCGTACTGGTCGGTTCCCCCGTTGCTGCCGGGAAACTCGGCGTTGCCCTCCACCTTGACCGGCCGGCCGTCGTACGACTTGGCTACCAGAGGAATCGCGCTCCCGCGGCTCGGCATCGCCGTGGCAAAGAATTGCGGCGAGCCGTGCACGTAGTTCTCCGGCATCCTGGAGAACGGCAGAATCCTGTGCTCAGGCCTACGGCAACCGCTCACCCCAAGGCCCGCCAACGCAAACGAGGCGGACATAATTTTCATGAAGTTCCGGCGTGAAACCGGGTCGGCGATAAACTCCACACCCGACGGAAACTCCTTCTCAACAAATGCGCGGAGTTCCGGCGAATCGGCCTTGTGCTCAAGGCTGCGCCAGTAGCGTGGGCCACTCTTTTGCTCGTTTGTGGGAGTTGAATTGTCGTTCATCGATGGCAAGCGGAGCAGTTTTCAGAGGTTTTAACGTGCCAATCCTTCACAAAATCCCTGTCTTTGTTGGCTGGATCCTTCGATCGGTCGTAAGCCAAGTCGGTGATCTTGTCCAACGGCCGCAGGTGCGGCCCCGGGTTGCGATGGCAGTCCAGGCAAAACGTCATGCTGAAATTCTTCTCGTGCCGAACCTCATCCATCTCGTCAACCCGACCGTGGCACTCCACGCAACTCACGCCGCGGTTCACATGCACCGAATGGTTGAAGTAAACGTAATCCGGCAACTTGTGAATCTGCACCCACTCGACCGGCTTGTTCGCGTCCTTGTAGCTGGCACGAACCGGTTCAAGTTTGGGATCATCGGCCCTCACCGCGCTGTGGCAATTCATGCAAGTGTCGGCCGCCGGCACGTTTGAGTACCACGACTTCTCCACCCCGTCATGGCAGTACCGGCAGTCGAGACCCAACTGCTTCACGTGAATGGAATGCGAAAAGGGCACCGGCTGGGTGGGTTGAAACCCTACCCGGGTGTACTTGGGCGTGAAATAATAGTTCAGACCTGCCGTTACCACTCCCCCAATGAGTAAAAGGCCAAATACTATTTGGCCCGGTAACCTGTTGGTCCATCTCGGAAAAACGTCAGACATCCAACAAAGCGCGGTAGTTTATTGATGACACAAAGTTCGAGCAAGCGAATTAGTGAAGTATTTCACAAGCGGTCGCTTCACCGCAGTTCTCCGTGGCTTGTTCCACATCGAAACCTAACCCTAACTGGCCGGTATCGGGCGTGGAGGCGAGGGCCGGAATCGAACCGGCGATAGAGCTTTTGCAGAGCCCTGCCTTACCACTTGGCTACCCCGCCAGCCAGCGGACGCAGCATCTTAAGGCTCAATCGCCGCCGTTCAAGTTTTAAGTGAAAAATTGGGCGGCTTGCTTAGCCAAGCGCCACACTCACGGTGCCACATCCACCGCATTGATGATGACATCAATCTCCGTGGGAGGAACCCATTCCTCCCCTTTGAGCAACAGGATTCGTCCGTCAGGGAAGATGTCGTGCGAAGGTCCCCATACATTCAGATAGTCCCCCTCGAAAAACAGCTCCGGCTCTCCAATCTCCGGCTCCCCCTCTAACTTCAACGAAACTTTCATCCACTGTGAACCGTTTCGATAGTAAACCCCGGAACCATCCGGCAACCACTTCGGTTCCTCCCCGCCTCCGGCTGAAATCCGAGTCTCCTCATTCATCTCCGGGAAACGGTTCAAATAAATCGCGTAACTTCCCTCCATATCCTTTTCGGAAGTATACGCCAGCCACTTCTCATCCGGAGAAAAAACGCCTCCCCATTCCTGCAAGCGGTTTTTTGTAAGCTGATATTTCTTTCTTTCTGAAATGTCGACATAATACAACTCACCCATCCCAGTCCCCTTTTGCTGCCCAAAGCACAATAATTTATTACCGTCTACGGATACATCTGAAACACTAATCTCACCCATTGTTTCTCCATCCAATAAAATCTCTTTTTCTTTTTGTTGGTTGAAGTCATAGACAAACAATCCAAATTCAGTTGGGTCTTTTCTATTGGATGTGTAGTATATCTTTTTCCCGTCACTCCCCCAAAAAGGAGCATAATTATGTTTTGAATTCGAAAACGAACTGAACCGCCCTCTTTTAAGATCGAAAATGTTTATGCTGTATGTCTGGTTGCTCACGATTTCTACTGCCACTTTCTCCCCACTTGGTGAAACGGAAAACTGGCCATATTGCTGCCTTCTCTCAGACAGCAATACAGATTCTTTTTTTATTGGATCCAAAAGCGAGAGACTCAATTCCGGTGTACTATCTCCCTCGATGAACGCTATAATATTGTTTTGAGAAATCGAGTATTGAGCATGTTTACGTTCATTTCTGATTTTCGAATTCAAAATGGTTTTGGCTTTCTCCAACGGCTTGAATGTTTCGATATCGAATTTCGTTAATCTCAACTGATTATCTTCCAATGCAATCAAGTGTTTTTCACCAAACCAACTGGGCACACTACCATCCAACATTTTCAGGGGGGTATCTTCGTTTGCAGGAACAAAATAAACCGACATTGGCGCTCTATAGACATCTATTCCGGGAGAATCAAAAACGACACCCATTCCGTTGGAAACGGCACTTGGATTCATTACCCACAGTATCTTTTTTGAAACGAGTTCCGGTTCACCTCCGTTTGCATCAACTTTTAAGAAGCTGGAGCCTTCCGAATTCCCGAAATAAATCACGCCATCATCACTCCATGTTGCCCCGGGGTATGGATTCTTTGCGGCACAGACTTCGACCAACAACCCACTCGATATTTCGATTTTCTTGATTTTTTTTTCAGTTAAAAAGCCCACCCAATTTCCATCCGGACTGAAAAACGGAAGAACTGCCCCGTTGGAGCCTTTCAACAACTGAAATGTATCATCGCTCAAACTACGAAGGCAAAGATGCCTTTCCTTTTCATGCATACAGACATAAGCCAAATGTTTCCCGTTTGGAGATATGGCCAACATTCTCATCGCAACCCCGAACGGCATGTCGGTTGGCTTGGCCATTGGGTATTCTTCTGGGATGGGGATTTTCAGGTGAATTCGCCCCAACTTGGGCGCTTGCTTTTGTACGGATGCCTTTGGAGCTTCGGCTACCGGGAGATTGAACAGCAACAATCCAAGCAGCACGAAAACGCACACACCCAAGGCCCAAGCGATGGGTTTGACCATGTTTGCCGGCGATTTTGAGGTGGTAGCCCTTGGCTTTGGCGGTTCATGGCGTTTGATGGTTGAAGACTTCGGTGCAACCGTGTCGTTCTCCCCTGAGACGCCTCGTTTAATCAAGCCGGTGGCCAAGTCGTTCAGCACTTGCTGTTCGTCTTGGCCGTACAATTCCAAATGCTGGATGCCGGCCAACTGGTACTGCAGCTTGGCCGGAATTTCTGCGGGCTCGAGGTATACCGGCAGCAGCGCCTTTTTTTGCTCGGACGCAAGCATCGCCTCTTTGATCACGTTGTGCGAATCGGTCGAGTTGCCCGACAGCATCACCACCATCACCCGGCATTCGGCGATCGCTTGGACAATCTGTTCCGACCACAGGTCGGCGGCATGGATGTTGCCCTCGTCCACCCAGACCGAAATCCCAGAGGAACGCAAATATTCCACCACCGGAGTCACACGATCCCTGTCCATACTTGAGTAGCTTATAAATACATCCGCGCCCATGCCTATGGTTTCGGGGGAACCATAGAGCAGACAGGCTGAATGTCATGCTGTTTTATGACAAATGTGCCACTTGCTGGCGGGCCGGTCGTCAACGGCTCATCCGGCCTCTTTGCGCCAACACCGCCTCGGGCAGGAACAGAGAACTCCACTCGATAGCAGCCAAGCGGTCGTGCCGGTTACCGCCCTCAAGTTGAAACCGCCCATCGGCCTCGCGCATCAGTCTCGCCTGGCCAAACAACGCCACCACCCGGCGGGTGTGCAGCCTGATCCGGGGGCGTTTTCGGCACGCCAGCTTCATGCGGAAGCCCTCCCTTCCGGCTTGGGCTCAGCTTCCGTCGTCCACAGCCGCATTCGGGCAAACCACCAATTGGCCACGTGCTCGGGCGCTTTGCGCTCGATTCGCGAGTGGCGACTGGCTACGCGTCCGCCCAGCGAGTTTCCGAGTTGCAGTTCCATCTGCCCCCGGACCGTCGTGTCTTGTCTCTCCATCGTTCTCATGTTCGTAGAGGTTTTGCGCCGCCAATGGCAGCAACGGGCGAGAGCCTAAAGAGACATGTGGGACATAGATGGTCCCACATAAAACTTTTTATTGAGTTTTTTCCGTGAGGGGGCATACGCACTCGAGTGCGCCCCCTGCTTGGCTAAGCGCTTGGTTTTAGAGGAAGTTCTGCTGGCCGCCCTTGTTGAGCGACTTGAGGCCGAGCTTGTTAAAACTCGCCTCGGTGGCGACCCGGCCTTGCGGCGTGCGGTTGAGGTAGCCCTGCAGAATCAGGTACGGCTCGTATACTTCCTCAAGCGTGTCCGGTTCCTCGCCGACCGCCACGGCCAGCGACGACAAACCAACTGGCCCGCCGTTGAACTTGACGATGATCGCCTCGAGGATACGTTTGTCCATCTCGTCGAGTCCGTCCGCGTCGATTTCGAGCATGGCCAGCGCCTTGTCTGCTGTGCCGCCGTCGATGCGGCCGTCGCCTTTCACCTGCGCGTAATCGCGTACACGGCGCAGCAGGTTGTTCGCAATGCGCGGCGTGCCCCGGCTGCGGCGAGCCACCTCGGCGGCTCCGGCGGTGTCGATCTCCACGTTGAGCAACCCCGCGGATCGCCGGACGATCGTTTGCAGATCGTCGGCCACATAGTAGTCAAGTCGCTCACGCACGGGAAAGCGCGTCAGCAACGGCGCCGTCAACAGGCCGCTCCGGGTCGTCGCGCCTATGAGCGTGAACTTCGGCAGATTCAACCGCACGCTCCTAGCGCTTGGCCCCTGGTCGATGATGATGTCCAGCGTGAAATCCTCCATCGCTGGGTATAGATATTCCTCGATATTTTTTTGCAGCCGGTGAATCTCGTCGATAAACAACACATCCCCCTGGTTAAGATTCGTCAGCAATCCGGCGAGGTCGGCGGCCTTCTCGATGATCGGGCCGCTGGTGACCTTCATGTCGCCGCCCATCTCGCGGGCGAGTATGCCAGCGAGCGTGGTCTTGCCAAGGCCCGGCGGGCCGCTGAGTAGGATGTGGTCGAGCGCCTCGCCGCGCTGCTTGGCCGCCTCCATCGCAATGCCAAGCCTCTCCTTGACCTTGAGTTGACCTGTGAAATCGGCGAACACCCCCGGCCGCAGCGACCCCTCGAGGGCAGCGTCTGGCTGCGTCAAAACATCCGTGATCATCCGATCGGCCATGCTCCGGAGAGACTGCGGCAAACCGGCCCAACACCACAAGGCATTTCAAAACCGGGAGGAAAACGGACTAAAACCTTGTCAGACGCCGGGATTTTCGGCTCAATTCGCGGCGCATGAATAATGTTTTCGTGAACAGCATCCTCGCCATCACCGGAATGGCTGTCGTGATCGCACTCGGCATCCTAAACCTCGTAGCCACCGAATCGCATGGCATGACGCTTGGCTTGGTAGGGTTGGTGCTCATCGTCGTTTTCCTCGGGGTGCTCACCGTGCTGTACAACAAGAAACCGCCGACTGCCTGGGCGGCGTTGGTTGCCGGAACGCTCGTTCTGTACCTCATCGGCGGCCCGCATCTCTTCACCTTCAGCATGCTCGGCTTCACGTGGGCCTTCGCCAAGATCGGCTGCCTCTCAACCGAGCACTGAAAAAGCGAAACACACTTTCTGAAGGCCGCGAAACCTCGCGGCTTATTTTATTGCCCAAGCCAAGTTTTGAACACCGAGTTGGTGGCCAGGCGCTTGGCCAAGCGGCCGTAACCTTCCGTCAACGGGTGGCTCGCGTCGGCGAAATCGTCGCTCGGTAAGACTTCCGGCACGACAAAACAAATCTCCTCCGCCGACAGCCAATCGGCGACTGCCGTGCGAAAACCGTGATGCTTTTCCCGCGTCGAATCGTTCATCATGTGTTCGTTCAGCGGGCCGACGACGACGAGCAAATCGCTTCCCCGGCCCTGCAGCCGCTTGGCCAAGCGGCGAAATGCCAGCCATTGCAACGAGCTCTCCGGCGTTACCCATTCCATGTTGACTTGGGGCGACTGGTTCGCCGACCACGGCTTGTGCCGCTCGCTGGCCAAGCCGCGTTTCGCGCTTGGCAACTCGGACGACAACGGCACGCCGACCGGCAGCCGGTACGTGTTCGGGTATGTTGGAGGGAACTTCCCGTCGTCGGTCATCGTCCACTCAGGAGCGGACTTTTGCTCGAAGTAAGTTTGCTGCAAATGCCGCACCCAACTCAACAGCTCAAGCCGCCGCTCGAGTGCCCGGCCGAGCCGCGTGTCGGTGTACGCCCGGTAACACGGGATGCGCGGCGTGAACTGCGGCACGAGCGCCGGGTGATTGAACACCTGCTCCTTCTCGAGCTGCATGTCGGCCTCCCTGTCGCTCATCCACAGCAGGTTGCAGTGCAGCAGCACGCGGCGCTTGGCCAACGCGCCGCCGTGATGCTCAATCAATCCCCGCAGCGCGAGTGGGTAAAGCCCGTTGAGGCCGGCGTTGGCGAACGGCGCTCCCGTCGCGTCGCCTAGAAACCGCGACAGCGTGCCCTCGTGCGCCGTGTACTCGCCCCACACCACCGAGTCGCCAACCACCGGGATGGCATCCGACGGGAGTTGATCGAGCCAGCGTTCGTACAGCCAGTAGTCATTGCTCAACTCGTACGGCATGCGGTAGTGCGGCACCGGCTCAAACGACTCGAACGCCGCCCAAACCACCGGCAGCAGCCAAGCGAGGCCAAGCGACAAGCCAAGCGCGCACACCCACTGCCGCGCCGACAATTGAACGGCGGCGGAGTCATTGATGGGAGTTTGCTTGGTTTTGTGCGTCATCAGAATTGGAAATAGATAAACGGCTCTCCGCCGCCCGGCGCGAACAGCAGCATCCAAAGGATCATCGCCACCGCCAGCCCGACTTTCACCGGCGGTTTCTCCAGGCAACCGCGCAGCGGCGACTCGTGGACGAACTGGTAAACCCAAACCGAAACGACGAGCAGTAGGAGCAGCAGCGGTATCTGCGGGTCGACCCAGCCGGTGGTAAAAATGCGCTGGAGGATTTCCACCGCTTGGCCAAGCGACTCCGCCCGGAAAAACACCCACCCGAAACAAACGAACGTGAACACGACCAAGCGCTTGGCCAAGCGCGGGCAGC
>Ga0302118_10000909_pt1 | contig 14366 bp, 15 predicted proteins | sample AG5_331_MG_FD_203126 | JGI IMG/M metagenome (GOLD analysis project Ga0302118, IMG submission 203126) | Marine microbial communities from Western Arctic Ocean, Canada - AG5_33.1 | ecosystem: Environmental > Aquatic > Marine > Oceanic | place: Canada: Western Arctic Ocean | collected 2017-10-01 | reverse complement strand
CGACGAAAATCGTTTACCGAGACTGTATTAGTGACTCATTTACATGAAATCACCAATCCATCATCCTTATATTTTAAGTCTGTACTTTTGACTTGAAATTCGCGTAAAGTAGTTAGCAGGATTCGAAAATACCTTAACGTAAGGCAATCTGGAGTATCAAATGGTCAATTCGACGACCGTTCTAGAGTTCACTGAGGCAGCAACAACTAAGTTGCTCGAAGTATTAAAAGAGCAGGACGCAGAAGGTCAGTACCTTCGAATCGCTGTTGCAACTGATGACCACGGTGGCATCGAATATGTATTCGGGCTGGAAGAAAAACCTTCCGAATCCGACACGATCGTAGAGGGAACCGTTAAGGCACTTGTCGATTCCGAAAGCGCCCCGATGCTCGAAGGTTCAAGTATCGACTATGTCGAAGGTTTTGAACGATCGGGCTTCGTAATATCAAACCCTAACTTCTCATCTGGCTGCGGATGTGGTGGTGGTGGATGTGGTAGCAACGGTGGCGGTGGCGGCTGTGGTAGCGGTGGCGGTGGCGGTGGCTGTGGCGACGGCGGTGGTGGCGGTTGCGCCTGCGGCGGACACTAAACTATTAGTTGTGCTCAAGTAATTAATTTGGCTGGCATTTTCTGATTTAGACAGTCGTGCCAGCCTATTTACGATGGATTGCGGAAACGTATAATCTGCCGTGGATTTGCCACAAAGTCGACCAAACAGGAACTGGTCGCAACATCTCAGGAGCCTCATCGGATGACCTACATCATCGCCAAGGATTGTGTCGACGTAATGGACGGTGCGTGCGTAGACGTATGCCCGGTGGACTGTATTTACTCAAAGCCTGGTGACAACCAGCTTTTCATCAGTCCAGATGAATGTATCGACTGCGCAGCCTGCGAGCCAGTTTGCCCAGTGAATGCCATCTTCCCTGAAGATCAGACTCCTGCAGATCAGCAAGAATTCATCAAGCTGAATTACGATTACGACTACGACTCTTCGGAGCCAGGCGCAAACGCCTAGTTCATTTGGTCATGTTAAATAAACAAAGCCCCAGTGAATCACCGGGGCTTTGTTTATTTAACATGACCACGTCTCAAACCATTAGACCCACCCGGTTAGATCATATTTCCCAAGCGAAGTCATCGTAGTCGAGGGATCTGGTATGTGGTTGTCTGAAAGAGGAATTCACCTGTAGTCACCACTCCATCAGAGCCTCTACGCCATTGCATCCAGTGCTTCAGAAATTGGCATTTTGATCGTTGTGAAGATAGGGATCTCTGTCATAGTGAATTGAGCCGCTGGAACCTCACGTAGATCCATAACAAGAGAAGTGAAATCTGACGGATTGTCCATCTCAAAACTAAGCACGAACTCTGTGTCATCCAGACCGAACGCGTAAGACGTGTTGATCTTCACCATTGGATAATCTTTACCGACGCGGAAATGATCGTTCATCATCTCCTGTCGCTCCTTCATAGACTTCTGGTACCACGGTCGGGACTTGGTCATAGGGTAGATAACCATGTACTTATAATCTTCCTTGAGCTTCGGTGCGCCGCCGCCGTGCTTGTAACGGCTCTTCCGCCTGATAGACAGGTACGAATACGACTGTTCAAGGTAGCCACCAAGCACCGAGTGGTTGATAGCTTTGGAAAGCTCATGGAACGTATCGACAGATGGTGAATCCTGCACCAGCATCAATTCGGCATCTGCTCGCGTGCCAACTGTGCTGTAGGGGCGGATCTCTTGGTCGGCCGATTGCTCGGACACCAGATCAGCGAACTCCTGTTTGGCTTTCACGCGTTCATCGGCGTCCAAACGCCGAAATTCAGCACTAAGCTTGAAGAGAGTTATCTTAAGAAAATTATCGTATTCGATGTCTGGCATATTTCTTCGTATATAGAACAATTGTGGGTGGTACTGCGCGAAGATTGCAGTGATTGAATTTCGATTATAACAACGGAAACTCCTTCCACTAGGTAGTATTCACGAATGCCCGACAAATCTAAATTTGAACGTGAACTAGACGAAATACTCGAGAAGTCTGAAGAGAGTTCCGCACCACAAAGCGTACGACGACGATCTGCCGGCAAGCACCGAACGTATGATCCGTTCTCGCCTAACGTCACAAAAAGCAAACCTCCAAAGCGTTCATCAGGCATCAAGCTCAACTCTGGAAACCTGATCGTCGTCGGTTTAGTGGTCATTGCTATCGCCGCATTTATTCCTACCGCCCAACTGCCCGTTGCCATTATAGGAGTAATACTGCTACTAATCGGCTACCTGCTTTGGTTCCGAAAAGGATCTTCAAGGACCGGTAATTTCGGATCTACATCCGTGATGTTAAGCCGAGGTAAATCGTCAGAAATTCCTGATAAAGCAGAACCAGAAGTGAAGTACTGGCGTGGTCGTAGAGTCGGCGACAAATCGGAGCCGCAAGATCAGGGTAAAATCATCGAATTCCCGCCACCGGACAACAACAACAAATCGTAACCTCATTCGAATTACGCTTAAGCAATAAACGGTGCACTCACCCTCACCACGTTCCAACTTGTAGACCACGGTGTTACCACAGTCCATGTCAGTTTGAATGTTGTCTCGATACAGGGGATCAAGCTCACCCTTCAGTTTGCCAAATTCTTATTCGAACTTCACAACACCTAATCAATCGATAAAGTCAGTAAACTCTTCATCATCATTGAGCTCGGCCAGATATGTATTTAGTACTGCCTTCAAAGCCTTAGGAGCACGCTTAGCGAGAATGCGAGCCTTCACTCGCTCACTAATCTTCGTGCCGCCAGCTTCGTTAGAACGATCACCCAAACCGACGAATGTCTCGTCTAAAGCGTTGTTCAAGCCTGTCGGCGTTGTAATACAGCGCTTACAAGAATTGGTAAATGTCGTACAACGATTCATTACACGAACCCAGCGGTGTACAAGGTTTTGCTATTGATCAAGTCGAGTACGATCAACAGCATATTTTAAGTGAGTACAAATAAATGATTTTTGTGGGTATTTTTACACTTCTTATCTTCACATTGGTGCACTCCAAAATGCCAAACTACTACCCCCATATCTTGCGCACAACCTAGAACAAGGTCACCATACGGATGGATTTTGCTAGCCAGCATTAACACTCAGGAGCTACTTGAATTGGCAGACGATAAAACTTTAGACGGAATTCACTTCATGCTGCCGACTCCATTCGACGCAAATGGAGAGGTTGATACTGCTTCATTGTCACTCCTCGTAGGAGCAGCAAGAGAAGCCAAGTGCACCGGAGTAGTGACTCTCGGAGTCATGGGCGAAGCCCACCGGATCACCGATGCCGAGCGCTCACCGATTATCGATGCTGTTGTCGCTGCTGCTGGTGAGGATTTGACCATCACAGTTGGCGCAAGTGCTGAAAGTGGAAGCGCGCTCGCATCGCGTGTACGTGACGCTCAATCAGCTGGCGCGACCGCAGTGATGATCGCTCCTGCAAAAATGGCAAAGCCGAACCCAGCTTCGACATACGCTTACTACGCTGCTGCTCAAGAAACGACTCAAATCCCTATCGTTGTTCAAGACCTACCTGAGCAGACAGGTGTTCATCTTGATCCGGAATTCATCAGCAAACTTCACACAGAATTACCCTATGCAAAATATTTAAAGCTCGAAGACCCACCAACTCCTCAGAAAATAACGAAAGTTTTTGAAGCTACCGGCGGATCAATGGGTATATTCGGTGGACTGGGTGGAGCTTTTTTATTCGAAGAACTCCGCAGGGGAGCAATCGGCACAATGACCGGATTTGCGTACCCTGAAGTGCTAGTCGCTATTCACAAGTACATCGTAAGTGGAGATATTGAACGAGCTAGAAGCATCTTCTACAAGTGGATACCGTTGATTCGGTACGAAAATTCAGCAGGCATCAGCCTTGCTATTCGCAAAGAAATCATGAAGCGAAGAGGCTTCACGACCACCGCAGATGTTAGACCTCCAAGCCCTCCTATAGATGACTCAACACGAGCCGAACTTGAGGACCTAATGAACTCCATGGATCTCAGTGTTTCTAATCTGTAAATATCGATCAAAGCTAGCAGATATAACGTGAGTGCCTCTCTGATGTTGATCACAGATGGCGACACAGCACAGGAACACCTCTAGACTTATAATGTATGGCATATAAACAGGAACAATCTAGCACTAGCAAACCTCATTTCTGTGCCCATTGCGGCACAGCAAACGAAAAATCAGGATATACCTGCACTCGTTGTGGTGAGCGACTAATCGAAGTTGACGTTAATTCTCCATCTTCACTCGGGCTACACTCGTGTTCGCTATGCGGAAGTGCCAATAACAGCCGAGCAGCCTATTGCTGGGTGTGCGGATCCGGAATGAACGACTCTGTGCGCATAATTTCGAAGCCAGCGCCAGAATTGGAGATTTCGTCGGCAACCGCGCCTCGAACTTACCGACCCGATCTGAATCCTGTTTCACTTCCAGCAAATGATGCAGCTGCCAATCCTCAATCTGATGCGGCAGGTTCAAGTTCAGATCTCAAAACAGAAATTCCTTTTTCGCAACAGAATCATTCTGTAAATCCCGAATCTTTAGTTGAAAATACATCTGGAACTAGTGACGGTGAAATTCCAGCTGGAATCAAAAAATGGAACTGGGCAGCATTCTTAATGCCTGCCGTATGGGGTCTGTTCTCGGGAGTGCCATACACAGCCATATTGTTCGGGGCTGCACTGTTACCTCCTACAGTTCAACTAATAGTGATGGCTGTCGCAAGCATTTTCCTTGGAGTAAAAGGAAATGAACTTGCATGGCGCGGTAAGAAATGGCGTTCAGTCGAGCACTTCAGGGTATTTCAGAAACAGTGGGCATCATGGGCAGTAAAACTATCCATTGCGGTACTCGTATTGCTAGTACTCTGGATATTTTCAAGCGGCGGAGCCTAGCACCATTCACTGAGCGCAGAGGCTAAGTCTAAGGTTATTAGCCTTCAGGAGCTACGAATCCAGGGCGAGAAACCCAGCCCCATCGCTCAGCGTGTTGCTCCACCAAACCAGTGAACTGACTCTGGTAGTCTTCACTCTGTATCGATGGGGTTGTCATAATAACCGCGTTCTCATCATTGTCAGAGTAGTACCTTCGGCGTAATCCGACTTCTTGAAAGCAATATTTCCGGTACAACTCAATCGCAGCTTCGTTAGAAGCACGCACTTCCAAAGTGACAACACGAGAATCATTCTCGACAGACTGCTCGATAGCACTAATTAACAACTGCTCGCCAATTCCCTTACGACGATCGGCTTCACGCGTTCCCATAATTACTAGGTGAGCCTCGTCCAGCATGAACCACAGCCCAGCAAATCCAGCAATATATTCTTCTGGCAAAGCTGGACGGTTCACGCGGTCAAGTACATATCTATCCAAGTTCCGCTTTAACTTCGCAATAAAACTGTTTCTTTCCTTTTCTGCCTTAGTAGCAATCGCAAAACGTGGGCCCAATGCCCGTTCATCCGTTCGCCAATCCCTAATAGCAGTCAGATACAAGCCGTTATGCCGCACCAGATCACGCCTAATACGAGTACCAAGTGTGACCCCATTAAACGCCTCGCGTTCAATGCTTTCGAGCATAACCGCATCGTTCAGAGAGGCAACTCTCAACGAATATTCGTTACGAATCTGGCTTTTTGACTCAGCTGAAGGATCGGCGGCGCCAGACGCCAGTTCGGTAAATACGCCAGCGAGTGAGTTGTTAGTATCGGAAAAAGTCATATGGTCTACCAGCAATCAGAGCGAACTCACACGAGCATATCCCGATACACCCTTGCGTCTACACTCGCTAAAATTTGTGACGTAATCAATACGCACTCCTCCTAATACTGCGCGATCCTTACGTACTGTGAATAAAAATATGGGCAAGGAGAATCGTAACGGATACTAGGCAAATTAAACCAGTAGGAAAAGCCGCAGGAACGTCATCACGACCGGTTGAAGGCAATAGCTCCATGGGTGTTTTCATGCGTATATCACGTATGTCACTTAAATACCGATGGCGTCTCATCTTCGGAATGATTGCGATTTTCATGGCGTCTGTATTCCAACTTGCCCTCCCTATTCTTATAGGTAGTGCGGTTGATGCTGCGTCTGGCCTTGACGGAGGAAATCTTAAGATAGCGAACGAAATGGTGGCTTCGAGTATCGACGCTACTACCGATCGATTTGGCGAGGGAAATAATCCCGCGAAAACAGCACTCATCATTATTGCGGTGTTCCTATTTATTGCCTCAGTTGGACGTGGACTTTCAGCCATGATTCAAAACTACATGGGTGAATCAATCGGGCAAAACATCGGGTACGAGCTAAGAATGCTCTATTACGAAAAACTGCAACGCCTCTCATTTAGCTACCACGCCGGGATTCACACTGGAGATCTGATCACACGCGGCATCGTCGACGTTGAAGGCGTCAGAATGTTCGTTCAGACCGCTCTTCTCAGAACAGTATTCCTAGTAGTTCTCATCGGATCAGGTATGTATTTGATGCTGAGCGAAGATCTTGTTCTCGGACTCATCAGCCTCAGTTTTGTACCGTTCGTAGCTTGGCGAGCGACAGCTGCCCGCCTAAAACTACGAACAAACTGGTACGCGCTCCAAGAGCGACTATCCGGCCTGACTAAGGTGATGGATGAGAACCTCGGTGGTATCCGAGTTGTTCGAGCGTTCGCATCGCAAGATCACGAAATGAAAAAGTTCGATGAAGCATCGAACAAAACATTGTCACTCGCCAACGTGCAGGTCGGAATTCGAGCAAAGAATATATCTCTAATGGGTGTAGCTTTTATGCTTTCCATGGCTGCCGTTCTTTGGGTCGGCGGACTACAGGTTATCGATGGCGAATTGTCTCCAGGGGAACTAACCCAGTTCCTCGCATTCATGAGTATCCTGCTGCAGCCTGTTAGACAAATCGGAATGATGATCAACGGCTACGCACGAGGATCAGCCACCGGCGGGCGACTCTTCGCTGTACTTGATATCGATCCAAATATTCAAGATAAACCTGATGCGAAGCCGCTCGAAATCACCTCAGGAACTTTGGAGTTTCACAACGTCAGTTTCAGTTACGAAGACGAGCACGCACTGAATGGTGTGTCATTCAAAGCTGAACCGGGTCATACCATTGGAATGGTGGGACCTCCAGGCAGTGGTAAATCAACCATTGCCCACTTGGTTCCTCGTTTCTACGATCCAATCAAAGGTCACATCACGATCGATGGTCAAGACATACGTGACGTAACGCTCGATTCACTACGTAAAGCAGTTGGAGTTGTTGAGCAGGACACATTCCTCTTCACAGCCTCCGTTGAGCACAACATAGCGTACGGTGACCCGTGGGCACCAGACGACCGTGTCGAGCAAGCCTCTAAGTACGCTCAGCTCGGTGACTACATCGAGCGTCTTCCCGGTGGTTACAACACTATGGTTGGTGAAAGAGGTGTTTCGTTATCAGGTGGCCAGCGCCAGCGACTGTCGATCGCTCGGTCAATCTTGCTCAAACCACAACTGATCGTATTCGACGACTCCACCGCTGCTATCGATGCTGCTACTGAACAACGGATTCGTGCGGCGCTGACCAACCTTACAAAAGACCGCGCGACAATCATCATCTCACACCGGTTAAGTTCATTAATGCACGCCGACGAAATTCTGTTCATAGAAGCAGGAAAGATCGTCGAACGCGGTACGCACGAAGAGCTACTCGCACTGGGCGGACACTATAACGATCTCTATGAACTTCAAATTCGACCAAGCGAACAGAGTCGCAATAGTCAAAACGAAGGGAGCGATTCGTAATGACAAATAGACGAACTCATGGTCGCAGTCACGAAATCCCGCCAAAGGCTTCGATTAAACTCGGACCAACCCTTGAAGAAGAAGTTTTTGGTGAAGCGTTCAATGGCCAAGTTGTTGGTCGCTTCATTAGTTACATTTCTGCCTACAAGAAGCTGCTTTGGGTCGCCATTGCCGCAGTCTTGGTATTCACTATTTCTTCGATTGCCATCCCACTTATCGTAAGAAATGTTTATGACGACGCCCTTAAAGATGGTGTAGAAGACAAAGCCAAACTAGGAACAATGGTGATCATTTTCTTGGTCGCTATAGGCTTCAACTTCGTCGCCAACTATCTTCAAGAACTCATTGTTGGCAGGGTTGCTGAACGCATTCTGGTCGACATGCGCCGAGCGATGTACGCACATCTTCAGCGCGTTTCATTGTCATTCATGGACAAGACCGAAATCGGAAAACTGATGTCACGCCTACAGGGTGACGTTGCGGCACTTCAGGAGTTCCTCCAAACAGCAGTATTCGCAATCGGTGACTTTGTTCTGCTTATTGGAATTATCGGAGCGATGATCTGGTTGGACTGGCGTCTTGGTCTAATGACCCTCGCCGTTCTACCTATACTATTCATCATCCGAATAATCTGGCTGCCGTACGCTCGAAAATCGTTCCTGCGTGCCCGAGTTACGTCATCTATCGTCAGCGGATCGCTAGCCGAAAACATCAACGGCATACGAGCCGTTCAGGGACTTTCACGCGAATACGTGAACTACGACCTCTTCGACATTCGTGCCACCGATAACTTGAACGCCGCTAACAGGGCTTCAAAATTCGGTGTGATGATGCTGCCAATCGTCGACACCCTTACAGGTGCAGCGATGGCAATCATCGTAATCGTCGGAGGATTTTTTGTACTCGGAGGAACCATCGAAGTCGGTGTTATGGTCGCTTTCGTACTTTTCGTGCAACGATTCTTCGACCCTATTCGAGCACTTACAATGCACTACAACGTTCTTCAGCGAGCTATGGCTTCAGGCGAACGAATCTTTGAAGTGATCGATGTTCCAGTTGACATACAGGACAAGCCTGACGCACTAGACCCTGAAGAAATTGATGGCTCTATTTCGTTCGAAAATGTAACTTTTGGTTACATGCCGAATCAGCCGATTTTGAAGAACATCAATTTCGAAGTAAAGCCAGGCGAAACCGTCGCACTGGTTGGGCCAACAGGATCCGGCAAAACATCTACCACGGCGCTTGTGCACCGTTTCTACGATATCTGGGAAGGCTCAGTAAAGGTCGGAGGGCACGATGTACGAGACGTGACACAGGATTCACTCGGAAGACACGTATCCATGGTTCTTCAGGAGCCGTTCCTCTTCTCAGGAACGATCTTTGAAAACATCATATACAACAAAGAGGATGCGACTCGAGAAGATGTTGTTGCCGCTGCCCAAGCAGTTGGTGCACACGAATTCATAATGAAGTTACATGAGGGCTACGAAACTCCGCTGGAACAGCGTGGCGGAAACCTTTCACTGGGACAACGACAGTTACTTTCGTTCGCACGAGCTATCGTGGCTGATGCGAAGATTCTTGTGCTCGATGAAGCCACAGCAAGCATCGACTCTTACACGGAGATGTTGATTCAGCAGGCGCTGGCTCGCTTGATGGAAGGCCGGACCGGAATGGTGATTGCTCACCGTCTAGCGACCATCCGTGGAGCCGACAGAATTATCGTTCTACAGGATGGCGAAATCATCGAGCAAGGCAATCACGACGTATTGATGGAACTCGGTGGTCTTTACTCGCGCCTCTACTCTATGAACTACGCATCGTTCGACGACATTCCTGACGAGCTTATCGTACAGGCAACACAGGCAGATGACGGAATGGCTACTTAGGCAGTCCTAAAGCAGTGTCCCCTGCCCTGTTGGACCATCAAGTCGCGGCGGCAGGCCGATGTGCTCAAACCCATCTGGCGTCGTTCTACGTCCCTGAGGAGTACGCACAATAAACCCAATCTTTAGCAAGAACGGTTCAACGACATCTTCTAGCGTCTGCTGGTCCTCGTTGATCGTAGCTGCCAGCGCCTGAATTCCTGCAGGTCCACCCTGGTAATTCTTCGACAGCGTCGTGAGATACAGACGGTCAAGTCGATCAAGTCCAAGACGATCGACTCCTTCGATTTCCAGAGCCTCAGCCGCTACTGAGCTGGTAACAACTCCAGAGTTTCGGACTTCAGCGAAATCTCTGACGCGTCTTAGCAATCGGTTAGAAATTCGAGGTGTGCCGCGTGACCGCATAGCAATCTCCGAGGCACCAGTTTCGTCGATATCAACCTCTAAAATTCCGGCTGATCTTGTTACCACCCGAGTCAACTCTTCAGTCGAATAGAAATCTAGGTGGTAGGCAAGCCCAAACCGTTCGCGTAGCGGTGCGCTAAGCATTCCTGCACGCGTCGTTGACCCAATCAGAGTGAACGGTTGCAACGGCAAATTAATGCTCTTGGCGAACGCCCCTGAACCCGTCATGAAGTCGACTCTGAAATCTTCCATTGCCGAATATAGGTATTCCTCTACAGCGTGCGAAAGACGATGAATTTCATCTATGAAAAGAACGTCGCCGACTTTAAGATTTGACAGTAAGCCAACAACATCTGCAGGTCGCTCCAAAGCCGGCCCTGACGTATGTATAAGTTGCGAATCTAGTTCACGGGCGATGATCTGAGAAATCGTTGTTTTGCCAAGACCGGGAGGGCCATGGAATAATGCGTGATCGAGAGTATCTCCACGCTTCTTAGCAGCCATCACTGCAATTGAAATACTATCGACTACAGCCCGTTGTCCAACGTATTCCTGAAATCTACGGGGGCGGAGGTCTTTTGCCGCATAATCAACCGGTATTTCAGCGTCTGGCTTCATCGCTTCGGCACGTTCTTCTAGCGCCTGGTCACCTACGAGTTTATCGGCATCGGCTGCCGGGCTACTCGCATGAACAATTCGCTCGCGTCCATTTTCGTCTGGGCCAGAAGCCACTCATTTGCTCCGTAATTACTGGTTCAAGCGATGAAGTCCATCAAGAAAAAATCACTCCTGTGTCGCAACCTGCGCCTTGAAAATCTCTCGCATTAAATCTTGCAAATCATCCGTAACCTCAGGGGTTCGACGAATCACATCATCGACCTTATCCTGTGCCTCGGTCGGACGATAGCCAAGAGTAACTAACGCTTCGATAGCTTCTGAGCGCGCATCCGAAACAGTGACCACTTGACCAGGCTCTGACGTACCAGCATCCTGAAGCAATGCCGTTGCGGCCACTTTGCCTTTGAGCGTTGCGACAATCTTCTGTGCGGCTCGACTACCGATCCCTGGCAATCGCTGGAGCGATCCGAGATCTTCGGTCTCGATTGCAGAAGCAATTGTTGAGACAGGGAATACAAGAGCCGCAGCGGCCTTAGCCGGACCAATGCCTTCAACCTGAATCAATTGTTCGAAAAATTGTTTCTCACTTGGGTGCCTGAACCCGACCAACATCGGCTTCGGTTGGCGATCTGTGACGTGGTAGTAAATCTCAAGTTCAACGTTGGAATCTTCACCAATCCCGTCATTCGAAAGTGATTGATAGACATATGCCGGTAAGCTAATCTCATATCCAACTCCGCCAGCGATAATCACGGCTCGGCCAGGTTCTCTCGAAAGGCTTCTTATTTTTCCTGTGATGTAGCTGATCATTTTTGTTAAATATTACTTCGATGCTTCTATTGCTGCGACCGCAGAACTGCCGATCATAACTGCATGTGCTATGGCAATTGAAAACGCGTCGGCAACGTGCTCGTTTTTAGCGGCGTCGGCGTTACCCAAATGAACTGCGATTGCCTGTTGCACCTGTTCTTTATCAGCCCTACCTGAGCCGGTGACCAAGTTCTTTGCGCGCGTTGGCTGATAATCGAACACTTGCAGTCCCGCCTCGCCTGCCGCCATCACAGCAACACCACGAGCGTGCCCAAGTAAAAGTGCGGTCTTTGCAAATCTAGCGTGAAGATCTTCTATCGCAACCTCATCAGGCTTGAATTCCTGAATCACATCTCGAATAACTGAGTAAATAGAAAAAAGTCGCTTTGACATTGGCTGATCTGATTTTGTCCTCACCACACCACCTTCGACGGCCCTAAAGTCATGACCCTCAATGTCGATCAATCCATAGCCTGTATTGGTAAGTCCCGGATCAATTCCAAGTATTCGCAACAAAATTTCCGATCACTTAGCGTTCTCGACCTGCTGAAAATCATATATAAACAACAGGAGAATTCAGTTCCTAAGTCTACGCTTACCCCCTCATATTTATAAATGCATATGTCGCTCTGTGAATTATCGAAAACATCCCACGGCGGTGTATCGTTACCTCTAGCGAATCTCACTTCAAGCATATTCGTGACTGGCACATAAGCCCCTAATCAAAACTCAGGAATATTCAAAGATGCAGCCGTTCTACAACGAACAGCAAACTATGTTGGCTACGACCATTAGGGAATTCTCTGCCGCCAATTTAGCTCCACGAGCTGATGAGGTAGACGAAAAGGAAGAATTCCCTATAGAGCAATTCCGGGGACTCGCAGAACTTGGTCTCACAGGAATGACTATTCCGGAAGAATTCGGTGGATCAGGCGGAGAGTACAAGGACTTCATGGTCGTACTCGAAGAGGTTGGGGCAGCTTGCGGATCAACCAGCACAGTGTTGATTACCCACGTATCACTAGGATCACAAACCATATACCACGGCGGTTCCAATGAGCAGCGCAATCGATGGCTGCCTTCTCTTGCATCTGGTGAAAAAATCGCTGCATTTGCTCTTACAGAACCAGGCACCGGATCAGACGCATTAGCCCTGGAAACGTCTCTGACTAGAGACGGTGATGAATACATTTTGAATGGTTCGAAATTGTTTTGCACGAACGGCGCAGTTGCTGACGTGTTCTCAGTTTTCACTAATCACGATAAAGAAGCTGGTCACAAAGGTGTAACAGCTGTAGTTGTCGAAAAAGGAACACCAGGGTTCATCATTAATCCGCAACACGGGAAGATGGGAATGAAGGGCTGCGCCACAGCAGAACTCGTATTCGACAACTGCCGCATCCCTGTGGATAACCGACTCGGAGAAGAGGGCGAAGGATACAAACTGGCTCTCAAAATTCTCGACTCAAGCCGAATCATGATTGCGTCTCAATGCTTAGGTCTCGCAAAGGGTGCGCTCGACGCAGCCCTATCCTACTCGAAGCAGCGAGTTACTTTTGGCAAGCCAATAGCGACTCGTCAGGCAATCCAATTCATGCTGGCCGATATGGCAGTCGAACTCGATGCGGCTCGTTTACTTACCTACCGTGCCGCCGCTCTCTACGACGCAGAACTCCCGCATGCCAAAGAGTCTGCAATGGCAAAGCTCTACGCCTCGGAAGCTGCAGGCAGAATTGCTAGCAAAGCAGTTCAGATTCACGGCGGAGTCGGCTACTTCAAGCCTTCAGCCGTTGAGCGAATCTATCGCGACCAACGGGTCACAGAAATCTACGAAGGAACATCGGAAATTCAACGAATGGTAATTTCAAGAGAACTAATCGGAGACCTATAACCGCCATTCAACTCTGGAGCCGTCTAAGCCAATCTCTAATCCGGCGTAAACCCAACACAATTCGGCGAATACTTAGCCAGTCGTTTTACCGCCACCTGAACAGCTGCAGGATTGGCATCAACCAGAGTGAACAACCGCTCATTCTTCGCTGCGGCTACCCCAGTCGTTCCTGATCCAGCGAAGAAATCCATAACCATTTCATCCGCATTCGAGTGAACCTTTACGATTCGTTCCAGGATCGCCAACGGCTTCTGAGTCGGATACCCAGTTCGTTCTTTTCCGTTGGTCGGCACAATCGTTTGCCACCAGACATCGGTAGGAATTTTACCTCTCGCGGCTTTTTCCTTTCCGACCAACGATGGAGCCATGTACGGAATTCGATCGATCACATCGAAATTGAACGTGTAGTTCTTCGGATCGACGGCGTACCAAAAGATCGAGTCGTGCTTAGCAGGCCATTTACGTTTCGACCGACCACCGTAGTCATACGACCATATGATTTCGTTCATAAATGAGTCACGTCCAAAAATCTGATCCAGCACAATTTTGCAGTAGTGCGATTCACGATAATCGATGTGAAGAAACAAAGATCCGTCGGCAGTCAATATACGGTGTGCTTCTTCAAGTCGAGGTGCTAGGTATCCTATGTAGTCATCGAACGTATCGAGATACGACCGACTCTCACCCCGTTCCGTGCGATATCGGTTTCCACCAAATCCAGTGCGATCCCCCTTCTCGTCACGAATGGTCTTTAGACTCGTCATCGACTGTTTCGCACCAGTATTAAATGGCGGATCGATATAAATCAGATTCACCGAATCATCTGAAATTCGGGAAAGAAATTCGATATTATCGGCAAGGTTGATGGAACTGTATGACATTGAGGGGTTCGTGACTAACTCCTA
>Ga0302118_10000908_pt1 | contig 14371 bp, 15 predicted proteins | sample AG5_331_MG_FD_203126 | JGI IMG/M metagenome (GOLD analysis project Ga0302118, IMG submission 203126) | Marine microbial communities from Western Arctic Ocean, Canada - AG5_33.1 | ecosystem: Environmental > Aquatic > Marine > Oceanic | place: Canada: Western Arctic Ocean | collected 2017-10-01 | reverse complement strand
TTTTTTTGTAAGGACAAATTCTCCCGGAGTCAAATTAGCCTCTACAGTATCACTGTTGCCAGTACCGGGAACTATACCTCCATGATTAAACCCTCTTCTGCGACCACGACCACGACCGCCGCCGCCAAGAGCACCACCTCCAGAAGAATTTTTTACAGCTAGGGTTTTGTTAATAGCTATTAATGAGGTAGTTGCATTTAGAAGGTACTCCACCTGAACGGTGAGACCTTTAGTTGCGAGTGTTTGATCTCTATTTGAGGCTAGTAATAATCTACTAGTTGTATTAAGGGCGTTCGTAGATGTTGTAAGACTCTTTAAGGAAACAGACTGAGACTTGGCAGCGGCCCCACTTGCCTTGCTGCCTAGAGATGAGCCAACCCCTGCTGCCCCACCACCTTGATTCCCAAAACCTCCAATAAATCCCTTCCCAAAACTAGCAGCTCCCTTAGCCAGCTTGATAGCCCCTACCGCTGCGATTACAGGAATAAGACCCTTTAGGTTCTCTACCATAGAAATAGCAGCCGTCGCTATCGTGGTAAAGGTTGTCAATAGAACCTTGAAGGTAGTGGATTCAGCCAAAGTCCTTATAAGACTCTGAAACTTAGCCTGAACGATGTCTAAGGACTTAGCTAGGGTAGTCAATCCTAAGTTCACATCCTTACCAAGACCCTCGGCAGCACCCGCCTGAGAGGCCTTGAGGGCCGCCTGAGCCTTCTTGTATTGTTGAATGGCAGGTATTAGCTTACCAACCTGACGAATACCACCAAGCTCTTCGGTGATAGCCGCCAACTTAAGAGAGTCACCGCTCTTGAAGACACTCTCAAGTGACTTACCTATCTGCTGAAGGGCAGGGTAGAAGCCTACGAATTTGCCCTTAACGTCTGTAAGCTCGATACCCAACTCTCTAAGTGCATCGATACTACTACGACGCTGAATCCTACTAAAGATAGTTTTTAAACCAGCACCAATAGTATCTGCAGATTCACGAGTAGTCGCACGAACAGAAGTAAAGATAGCATTAAACTGATGCAATGCATCAATAGGTTTTTCTATGTCTCCAGCTCCAAGAGCAAAGACAGCACCAGTCTTACGTATGGCAGTAATAAGGTCAGAGGACTCAACAGCAAACTTCTTGGAGACCCTATTCAAGGATCCCAGTACTTGTTCTGACTGGGTGGCCTTAATGTTAAACTGATTAAGGGAAGCAATGAGACCTTCTGCAGTCTGCTCCATAGTACCAAAAGTAGGGGCCAGTGAAGCTTTAGCTACAGCTCTCAAGGAAGACTCTACTTGATCTAGGCTCTGTCCAGTCTGGGCAAATATCCTTGCGATATTAACAAGCTCGTTAGCATCGATACCTAGGCTTGTGGATACCTTGTCAATGCTGTTACTGAGACCGTCAAGCTGTAATGAACTTTTCCCCGTAACCTGCTGCAACTTTACCAAAGCTGACTGAAACTCTAACGCCTTGGGGATTGCCGAAGATATAGCTCTAGTCAACTTAAAGATAGTAGCGGTGACCGCACCCGCAATAGCATATCTCTTAAAGGTCTTGGCGGTTTCTGCACCCAGCTGTTGCATCGCATTGGATGCAGTAGCAGTATGTCTTCCTAGCTGCTGGACGCTCTTCCCTGCCTGCTGAGAGGAAGAGTTAAGCTGGTTAGTGGACTGTACTGTCGCTGCTAATTGAGCATTGAGAGCCTGTATTTGTTTCTGTGCACCCTTAGGTACTTTAACATTGACATTAACATTAACGTTCGCAAGTTGTTTCTTTATCTTGCCAGTAATAGCAGAAAGGTTTTTAGGCCCTGAAAGTATAACTTGAGCATTTATATTGAACGCCATATTTTTTTATTCTCTATAAAAAGGTAAAGCGACTATACTGCCACATACAATATAATCGCTTATCCCGGTTTACTATTACTTATTCTTCGGACTCAGCTTCCACCTCAGCTTCCGGCTCGGCATCCTCTGCCTCCCCTTCTACTTCAGCTTCTGCAACATCAGCTTCTGCAACTTCTGCTGCCTTCTGAGCCTTGGTCTTTCTTTTCTTGGCGGGTTTCTTTTTAACAGGCACTTCTTCTTCAATAGGTTCGCCTGAGTCATCCAAGAATGGGCTAAACTTAATACTAAAGTTACCGTCTCCATCAATCTCTCGTTGATTCATGTCAACCGTAATAGAAGTTCCGTCTTTTTGCCATTCAATAAAGTTCCCGTAGTCATCGATGTGCTTACCTTCTCTGGTAACTAGGCGGCCTTCCTTATCAATAAGGCGACCACTCGCATCTACAAACTTAAACTTCTTAAGGAACTTTGTCTCTGGAAGCTGCTCATCTAAATTTTCGCTTCCCGAGATTAGGTAATAAAACTCAGTAGCTCCTACCGAAGCCACGTTATCTTCTTGTTTCTCTAGGTACTCGTCTAATCCACCCTTGAAATATACTTCTCCCGACTCTTCATACACCAAACAGGAGGAAAAGAGAGAGTTAAAACGAGCTGAGTCGGCTTTACCTTCGCAGGTATTGGAGTCAAGTTCAGATCTACTACCCAGCATGGAAACCATGCCAGCTCTAGTGTCCGACATCTCTAACGCAATCTCCTTGGCTTCAGATAGCTTGATGCCACCCTTTTCCAGTTTAAACTTACTATCAACGACCTTATTGCGTAGTCCTTGATACTCATTCTCACGGGCATCGTTCCACAGCTCTCTTTTTCGAAGCTCTGTGTCTAGCTGTTCTCGAAGTAGATCCCCTCTTTGAAGAGCTTTATTAAATGACAGTGAGCGACGCTCATCGGCAAGTCTGATCTCCAAAACAGTAGGTCTTCTTACAGCGTAAGTAGTCCCATCTACCACAAAAGTTCTCTTAGTACTAGTATTTTCCTTAGACATTTAATTCTCCTCATTCTCTTTATTAACAACAACAAAATTAGTAACGTATTTATTCCAGCTCAGAGAGTACTCAGCGATTTCGCTTTGTGCCGCTCTTGAATTGGAGTTTCCAGCATCTAGTATTTGGGTTCTCACATCCAACCAGTGATCTCTCCAGTATTTTTGGTCTTCATCTAAGTCCTGATATTCAAGCCCATGACCCCATAAGTCTCCGAATAACTCTTCGAAGGCCGCTAGGGATCCAATGATAGTCGTATTGAATTTCTTATTTATATTGCTAAGGAGTCTCTTCTTTGAGACATCCTTAAATCTTCCCGAATCCCTAGGAGGAAAACCTCCCCCTGATTTAAACTCCTTCATTTAGAGTCCTCTTTTCTCTATCTAGGTCTAGTCTTATTGTTGGACATTTTTCTCATTTTCTCTTGATTGTCAACCAGCTCTATATCGTCTAGGTTTCTGTTGGAAGACTTGATCTGTTTCATCTTTCTTCCTATATTGAACCTTTCTCGATCATGATTAACATCAAAGATCTCGTTGGCTTCATCCTGATCTCCTGCCATGATGAAAACTTCGTCACCCTTACTTCCTACTGTTTTGTCTATCTGTCTCTGTTTCTGATCTTTCTTTCTCTGTTTCTGATCATGTAACATCCAGCCATCGAAGATATCATCGTCATCAAATACATCTTCTGCCGGGCACTCTGGGTGTTGTCTAGCATTGTCATACATCTGAGAGTACGTAATAATTAATCTCTGAGGGGATCCTAGTTCAGCTAAGGGCTTTGAGAAAGCATCTGCCTTGGTCGCATTCCAGTATGATCTCCACGGCTGTTTCCTAGAGGCTTCCCTTACACTGTCCTGAGCAAGGAAGTTCTTGTTCATAAAGGCCGCAGCCTTGTCCATTAAGTAAGCATCCTCTGTCCAGAAATTCTCTACTGTGTAATAGGGCTTTCCTTCTAGGTTCCTAATATTTATAGCAGTTAAAAACTTCTCCTTTAAGCCTCTCTTGTGCGTCTCTATAGTGGAGGCATAGATAGCTTCTCTCTTACCGTAAGCTTCATTAAGGGCCTTTCGGACTCCCTCTAGTTGCTTCTTCAGTTGCTTCTGCTTTTTTTTACTCATCATAGTCTTGTATAGGGCGATCTTTAAATCGTCTATGTGTTCCTCTGACTTCTTTATTCCGTCGTTGTCCAAGTTCGTCCACGTTCCCATCCTCTGGTGAATGAGCTCTGCCTGTTGCTTGGTAATGAACTGCCCACCATAGTTAAGGTCTTCACAGGCCTCCTCTATTATATAGTCTGCAAGTACATTCTGTTCAGGTGTCGCTTCTAGTATCTTATATAGAGAACTATCTAATCTAAAAAAAGTAACTCCAGCCAAAATCCTAGAAACCGTAGAATCTAATTCCTGAGGTGTCATCCAAAGACCTATTCTGAAGAAAGTGTTGCAGCTCTACGAAGTCCATTAGAGACAGCGAATAAGGGGTTTTCTGCATGCTTAACTTCAGAGATGGGTACTGGAAAATCTTCACTAACAAGTTCTCTAAGTCTCTCAACAAAACCTAGCATCAGGGATGTACCACCAGCAATCACTAGGGGCATTTCCATTGTCACATTCGGTAGCTGCTTCTTAGGGGTTCTTGCGTAAAGCTCTTTGAACTGTTCTACTACATATACTAATAAGGATTCATAATAAATACAGATAGCTCTCTGGATACCCGTAGTCTCATCACCAAGGCTAAAGTCTGCCTTCTCCTTGATAGCCGTAATAACGTTACTTGTCTCCTCAGAGTGATTGGCTGCATGGGAATCAATCCAGTCACCACCCCTACTTAGAGAGAAAGCAAAGACAGGGATGCCCATAAATGAGTAGACTATATTAACCATTCCAGCTCCGAAGCTCATTCCGATACCTGTGTACTGGGTATCAGACAGTTCCGAGTAAACAACAGCAAGGCCTTCTGTCATTACATTGATATTTTTGTAGCCTAAATCTTTAAACGTACCATTAAGAATCTGCTTGTGGTACTCTACATCAAAGTCTGCGTCGATAGGATCTGCCGGGACACAGTAGTATAGGATGTCATCCTCTGCTTGAGGAGGGCCAGCGACTGCCTTCACGAGCTCGGATACCATTAGGTTAGATACGGGCTGCTTGGAGTTCAAGACACCCTTGTGCATAGGTCTTAGGCACTCTTGATGGAATAGGTTAGCGAACTTAAATGCATCATCGCCCAGCACATATAGCTGATCATCTACCTTGACATAGTGAGCACCTGCGTTCTTGAGCATTCCCTCACCAAAGTTATTGGCTGATCCCTCTAGGAACTTAGACGGATTCAATTTAAAGAAAGCATCTCGAACTTTCCTGAACTTAATGTTACCTTCTTCTTCTTCGGCACATGAGATGAAACCTGTACCAATGTCTAGTCCTACACATCTTTTATCGCTAGTAACATTATCTTCGGGAGCTTTAGCCATTTCAAATACCTCTTTTAAGTTTGGTCTATAAGATTCTATCGCTTGTCCATCACAAACAGACGATACTAATTCAATGTTCTCTTGAATAACTGGTTCTTTTTTTACTTCTGTAACTGTATTAACAGGAGGGGGAGAAGGAGCTGTTCTTTTAGGGGGCTCTTGAGCAGGTACGAATCGTTGTCTGTAACCAGACATTCCTTCGAAATTACTCGGAAGACCCACCATCAAAGACTTCTCCTATTCTACCATCTCCAAACGAAGTCTCTATCTTAAGAGGCTTCTTGTTAATAGCAAATTCAGGAATATCGTCTTCGGAGCTTTGAATAGAGATCTTCTTCTTCTTCTTAGTTTTTGTTACTTGTCCAGTATCCTTGTGTGAAAAAAGCATCTTCACAAGAAAGAAGGTCAGCCACGTAAGGCTTAAGACCGTTAAGGTAGTAACAAACAAAATCCTAATATAAAAATCCAAAAACATAATTCCTTATTATGCATACATCTGCGTAAAGTAATCAGCAAGCCGTTTATTGCATTGCTGACTAAAATAAGATGGGCAGAGCGAATCATACCCTCTTAAAAGTTCGTCAATTATACACCAAGGTAAGTTCCTCTAGCTGCCCACCAAGCGGATCCAGAAGTAGAACCACCAGAAGCAGTAACATCAGCAGGGTGCATAACTGTGAAGTCATTATAAGTACTATAACTATAAGTCACAGTAGAGTTGCCTCCTCCAGCGTCTCCTCCTCCGTATGAAACGGAAGAAAGCTTGTTCTTCGTTCCAAGATAAATTCTTGTACCTTCACAAGTCGCAATTCTAATCTTACGATCTGTTAGGTTAGAAGCTTCAGCACAGTAAGCACTCGAAGCACAAGCGTCAACAGCACTAATCAAGTCACCACTAGAACTAGTAGTCTCAATATCACAAGTAACTTCGAGTGGGTAAGTAACGGTCTTAGCGTAAGGAATTTTTTTGCCAAGCTCAAATAAGTCTTCTCGACTCACGTCACATGAAACAGAGATAGACTGGATATGAGCTGTCCCGATAACACCGGAATCACCAACACCATCAATGTCCATAGGCATGATAGAGTAGTCAGGATCAGCAGATTGACTAGACGTTGTAGCAAAGTTAAAGTTTTCTCTTCTGTTAACACCACCACTACCTTGAGGGCCATCGTTGTTTCCAGCGAAAGCACCATCTACAGCTGTTGGATAATATACAGGATCACAGCTAATAGTGTTGTTGCTCTGACCTGTTCCCCAGATCTTTACATTACCTACAAGAGTAACGTCTTCTGAGAAGTTATCATCAAGTGGGAAATTATAACCGACTGAAGAGACAAAGAGACCGGACATTTCTACCCAAGCCTTAGCTTTCGAAGAATCCTGACCAGCAGATTCGTTAGCTTCGTCCCAGATACCCAATTGTACAAACGTACTAGGTACTGTTCTTTTTGCAAGTTGAGGGCCTGCGGTTTGATCCGCAGTAGCCATGCAATATAGTGGATTAGCACCATCCAAAACTTTAGACATTGTAACTTCAATATCTGGAGTTCCTTCGATGTTTTCGTAGATCGCCAACTGACCAAGCTCAAATGCTTGCTCTAGGTTGAACGTCGTTGTAATACCTACGCTCTGGACACCACGGGCAACATAACTTGTTCCCCCTGTGCCAACGCTGTTTTTTCTAAATGCTACCTGTTGGATAGCATAATAGATTCTATTATTAGCCATTTCACTTCTCCTAAAAATTTATTGAGGGTGTACACAATAGAGTATACACCATAAAGTATATATTATTCTAAAACTAGCTCTAAAGTGGCTCTTACTGTGCCCTCATAGAGTCTAGAGTTGTGTGTTTCCATCTCTGTTATGTTTATTTCGGTCATTCTTGCCAATGCGTACTTGTATTGGGTGGTGGAAACTACATCGTTATAATTTAAAGTATTGTCTGTTGTCTTCATTCCTCTAAAATCAAGAGGATAAACACCACTGTCAATAAGAGTATCAGTATCAAATAGCTGTATCTGGCTATCTTTCTGCAGGGAGAGGATGTCAATCAATTGATTCCTCCACCATCGATTCTCTGAGACCACATGGAAAACAATATCTTGTTGGACTATCTGAGAAAGATCGCCCATCTGATACGGAGTAAACCTTCTTCTTGGTACTGTTTCTAATATAATAGCAGGCATTTGAACCCTATGATTAGAGAGAACGCCCCACGCACCAGTCCCTGTAGATAAGTAATCGTCATCATCTACACGTAAAGAATCGTACTGAAGCTCATCCCACCAAGGGGCTTGATCTGCTATGTATACCTGAACATTTCTATGACTATACTCTATCTGAACTGTCTCGGACTGCGAGATAGCTGAGTCAAAAACAACTCTACCTAAAGGATAATCATAATGATGCTCGTACCCGACTTCTCCAGTTGTCCGTATAGTGCTATTTATATAGACTCCAGAGATCTGTATTGGATCGTATCCAGAATAAGGAGAACCAGTTTCCCAGACCCAATCCTTTCTAGAGGACTCCCATACTTGGCCATCCGAATATGAGGGGTCGTTCACGGGTCTTAGTCTGTCGTAGTTGCCACCGTATGGCCCAGCTTCAGGTATATTGACATTGCTCCAGCCTCCGATGCCTAGCAAACCATAGTCAAGATACCACTTAAGGTTGTTCTCTAGCTCGGAACTTAATAGGGTTTGACCTATATGTTCTACTTTGTTGAATGATGTATATGGATCACAGGCCATTATTTAATACCCTTTGTTAATTCCTGCCTTATAATTATTTCGATATCTTTTGATACCCCTTCAAAGGAACGGGTAACGAAGTTGTCTTTGTCTACTCCTGAAAATTGAGAAGGGACTTTCCATCCACCTCTTTTTTGAATCATTACTCCAAGTCCTGTTCTTCCCTTTCTGCTCGGGCTAAAATCATATTCGGAAATGATGGTACTTTCACCTTCTTTTAGAAGCCACTTGAGCCACTCTAGACTTATTGTTTTTCCCCTACGGTTTGTATAGCTAAGGACAGCCTCTGGTAATCCTAATACATCTGAATAGTCAGAATTAATCATACCAATAGTTACACTACCTAATTTCTTACCCGTCCCTACCAAGACCCTTACTCTGATACTATCCACCCATTGATCTATAATTCTGGAGATGCGACCGAACCCATCTGGAAGTCCCAGCTCTCCCCTTAAGGATCCCCCTATTATGCTCTCGTACTCTGGGGAGTTTGTAATCCTATAACGAAGATTGTCCCTCAGTTCCCTAAGTACTCCCTTTTGTATTCTAGGGTAGGACTTAGCCAGCACCTTTCTTATTTCCTTAGTCGCTCCTTCTCGGAATCGATCTTCGAAATCTTTACCTAAGGATATCCTTGCTGAGAAGTAAGATTCCACTAGCCTATCCTCTTCCAAGTGCAGATGACAAACTCGTTACTACCAAGCCCCATAGGTTGAGGTTCTTCAAACCTTTCAAACCTGTGATTGCCATAACCACCAAGATCTGTAGCTACCCGTATCTCTTTAGCTCTCTTAAGCTGAGGAGTAACTTCCTTCTTGCCCATAGTCTGTATTAAGCCATCAGGATTGTTTACAGGGGCAGACATAGGAAGGAACTGCTTATAATCAAAGATAACCATAAGGTTGGTAGTCTCCGTACTAATAACAGGACGCTTGCCTGCACCATCGCACACAGAGCAGATACCACCAAAAGGAAAGGGGACAGATCCTCCCGTTTGAAAACGGTTAGAGGACTTCTTGCCAATAGGATCATATACACAGTTTGAACAGTTCTCCCACTTGGTTATGCCATAGTAGAGGGTACAAGGAACCGTTAGGGCCCCTTCTTCAAACATTGAACCAATAGCATCGTTGAATAAGTCCTTTAGGTCGCTGGAGATTATGCCAGCAAAATTATTAGTAGCCATATTGACCTACCTAGTCTAGGAACAGGGAGCACAACCAGTAAAGGCTGCATTATATTTAGAATAAATCAGTCCTGTAGCAGGGAGATCAGAAACAAAACTATTATTAATATTGTTTGCTCCATACCAACCAGTGCCAACCGCTTTTGCGTTCTGGACTAAAATGGTTCCTTCCTTATGAGCCGTAGCGTCTCCCTTTGGTTGCCAGATTACATCGTTTGCTTGTGCCATCTTATTGCCTTTCTAAATTTATAGCTAATTAATATCAGCCTTGTGGGGGTAAGCCGCCTGCTTGATTCAATCTCCCAAGATTACTAAGGGGATTATACGAATTGGATGCGAACGGGGTCATTACAGCTCTGATGATTTTTCTTCCATCATAACTAAAGTTGTATTCGTTTTTCAAATCTTCAAAGGATTTACAGGGGCCCTTTGTTAAAAGGGTAGATAGTTGACTGCCATAAGAAGATGTCTGAATAGAGGCTGGCCCAAGACGGGCTGTTACACCCTGTAGTAATGCAGCGGATCTAAATGCAGACTCATCAGTTAGACATGCTGCTTTAAGAACCATAAATGAAATAAATTCTGTTCCATCATCCTGAGATATAGGATCTGGAGTTATAGTATAGGCAGCTACATCTATCACATATGTAGAATCAAAGTTAATTTCTAACGGTAAGAAGTAAGCCGAGGTTATTAGCAGCTCCTCTAGTCGTTGAGTGTTGTATTTGTTTTCTCCGTTACAACCTGCATCATTAAGCATGGTTCTTATCATTAGGAGACTTGTATTTTGCCAGCTCATATTTACCTATCCGATACGTAAAGTATCCCATCCCCTTCAAGAATCGCTCCTGAAGATGATGCGATTATAGTTTCTATTCTATAAGTATTGCCTGTTGTGCCGCCCTCAATCCAAAGGGTTACAAGACTATCTTTTCCAATCGCAGCGGTAGTCTCTATTCCTGTGGTGGAAACGGTTAGGTCAGTAAGGCTTCCGTCTATTTTTTGAGTAACGATAGAGGTTATTTGAGAGACAACTTCTCCCACCCCTAGCACATTGTTAAATTCTATTCCAAACTTTCTCTTCTCAGAGGGTTGTTTGCATAGTCGTTCATTTGATATTAAACTCATAAATTACCCTTTTAAAGTAGTTCCATTAGGGAATACACCAATTAGCCATTAACAGTCCATGTAGAAGGCTCTTTATCACTTCTGGCAGTTGTAGTCCAATCCCTGCTCATTATAGGGATGTTCCAAGTATCTGGCTGAATAGGGACTGTCCACATGAAGATCTTCCCATCTATGATTATAACTACTGATGTAGCAATTGCCCCAAGATCTATATCGGAGATAGGAAGAGATGAGATTGGTTGATATCCAAGCATGATTTAAACTTTCTATAAGACTCTAAGTAAGTAAGAGGGCCATGTCTCCAAAGTAATAGCCTCCATCTTTACGTCGTTGTTTTGTATTCTTTCATTAACCGCCCTTATAATAGAACTACCCCAAGTCTGAGGGACGGTACTATAATCGTGCCCCATTATGAGGCCTCCTTTTTTAACCTTCTGAATCGCCAGATTTATCTCTATGGCAATACAATTGTAACGATGGTCAGAATCAAGATAAACCCAATCAAGAGAGTCATCCTCAAGATGGTTTAAGAAGTCGCTCCCATATTCTTTTCTCAACTCAACAGAACCATCCTTAATCTCTTCACTAAAGATCTTCTCTACCAACCCCTTGTGGTCGTCATACCATAAGAAAGGATCTCCCATTCTTGGCCAGTCAGCACCATTAGGACATATCTCAGTCCAGATATCAACCAGATACATCTTAGAGGGCTTAGAGATAAAGTAAAGAGGCATGGAATTTATCCCCTTACAAACACCTATCTCTGCACCTATCCCTCCCTTAGGGATCTCAAGATATAGCTCTTCTCTGGTTTCTATGCTTTTTATTTTTTCCATTAGTAGTATTAAACTAGTCATGCCCACTTCTCTTCTTCTGGACAGATGACTATCTTTCTAGAAAGCTCTCTTATTATGTTTGCTTCCTTACTTTCACTCTCTACAAAAATCTTTGCGTCTGAGCCTATGAAGGTATCAGCCTTGAATCTACCGGACTCTTTTATATGACTGGCGTTTCTCTCAGCTTCTCTCTCAGTAGGAAACATGATAAGCTCCCCATAATTAACGTTATACTTCTTGAGCCAAGCTTCGGTTACATCTCTATATCTTTCTAGGCGAGCAGTTACAATACCCTTACATTCAAAGAGAGTAGGAAGCCTGTCATAATAAGGCTCTACGTTAGTTATGTATTCTATATACTTATCGTCATCTATAGCTATCTTGTAAGGGACATTAGGGGAAAGTATTCCATCAAAATCTATATAGGTATTCTTTATGTACTTGCTGTTAAAGAAACACCACTCAAGGAAATAAGGATGAGGAAGGGTCATCCCATAGACATCAACGGACTCAACCTTTGAGGGATTAACATATAGAACAGCAGAGATAACATCTTCTCTAATCAATGCAGGAAAGGCAAACTCCATTGCTTCTCCTGAGAAAAGAGTATCATCTATAATTACTATAGTGCCCTCTTCTTTTTCCTTGTAGTATTTCATCCTTCGACCGCCATCATCAGAAGCTCCTCCTGCCTTAGTCAAGCAACCCCCATCTGATAGATTGTACAGCGGAACGTTCAAGAACATAGCACACACAGCTGCTGGTAAAGTTCCAGACCTAGGAAGTCCTGAAACTCCCTTTATGTTCATCTTGGCTAGCTTAGGAATTAAAAGCTTCTTACAGTCCTCTACCATAGAAGCTATAGTTATATATCTACCTCCACCTTTTATCCTCATCTCTCTTTTTTCCTTTCTTATACTATCAACCTTATGTCTCTCCCTCTGCTCTGGAGTAGCTCCCTGACACCATCCCCAGTTATCTGGTTGAGACCCCATCTCCTTATTATAGAAGTCGCAATGACCCGGCTTATCGCATTGACACTTATTCATTTACTACCCCTGTAGAGAGATCTTATCTTGAGTCAATAGATCGGCAGCAGGTCGTAATGGTAATGGTTTCCTTAGATCTACTTCCTTGTTGGTGTTTCTTATATCGTCTACATCTAGAGATAGAATTGAAGTAAGATCCCAGTATGGAACTTGATACTTTCTCTTGTGTAGAATCTCGTTGTATTCTTCGTCTGTTCCTTCGTCGTGAACAATGAAAATAGGCGAAAGTCTTTCAGATATGAAATCATTACTACATTCAGATGTGTCACACCCACAAGTACAGTCCAAGCAGGCGTTGTGAACAGGAAGGTCTGTGTGATCATGTTCATGGCTATGAGTGCAGCAATTCATAGGTAAGAACATTCTTTTTTCAATATCTGATAGTGGAAAGTGAATGTGATCTGACTGTAAAAAATCTGTGTGTGTTTCAATATCATTCCATATTGCATCAACATCTATATCACCTCTGGATTTCCCGTACCAATATTCTAACCCATTAGATCTAAATATCAAGTGGTCTTTATTCTTAATCCTCCTAGAGACATATTGATAAACATTAATCCTTTCACCGTTGTCATTCGGAGTGGTGTTAAAAATGCTCTCTTCGCTAGTGATGAGGTTGGTTCTTTTAACGTCGTTTGAATTCAGTCTTTCAAATTTATAAGTATTGGTATTTTCTAGAAATTTAAGCAATAAGGGGTCTGCTGCTCTCATTCCGTCTGTAGTAAAATCGAAATTTCTTACATGACATTTATGTTGAGCATGGCAATAGTATATGTTCTGCATAGAAAATGCCTGTACCATATCTCCATCTTTATAAGACGTAGAAGAAGGCCCATCGTTTATTTTTACTATAATTTCCATCTTATCTCCTAATCTACAAACATCAAGAACGCAGGATTACCCGTATCGGCACCTGCTGTACTCGCCTGATCTGCACCCATATCCCACGTCAAATCGGTAGCATCTCTATCAACCTGATCTATATCTATATTAACCCCATTAGCAGTTCCAAGATCTACTCCCTCTTCTCTACATACCGAATCCGTATCTAGGTGCAAGTCCTCTGAACCGACGACCGTATTAACATAATCTATTTGAGCTAATGTTTTATCTTTAAGAGAGTTTGCTCCTTGAGCTTCATAGGTTGAGCTTGTTGTATCGTCTGATAAGTTGTAGTCTACGTTTGACGTTCCTGTTCCTGTGTCCCAGTAGGCTCTATGCTCAGCAGCAGTGCTAGCGTTAATTAGTGATGCAATATTGTTTTTCACATTGGCGACTTGGTTTGCGTGTCCATTGAACCTAAAGCAGCTAGCCGGTTTCACGCTGCCGCTGTTTTCACTCTCTATATTATGAACAGTGTTGTTATATATGTTTAAAGTTCCTCGCCAAGAATTCATATTTATGCCAGAAGCAGTGTCGTCTTGTGTTTCTCTAAAATCATATACAATATTATTGAGTATACTTAGGGTATCAGAAGAAGCGCTGCTTGCCCCTGACATATGCATCCCAAAGACAGGATAAGTAGTCGGACTACCAGTTCTGCTATGTATTATATTATTTCTTATAATATTATCGTCATTGGTTCCTAGTAGATAAATACCCTTATTTGTGTTTGTGCCAGTGAGATCTATTTCGAGCCACTCTACAATAAGATTATCGAAATTCATCTCTATAATCCCATTACTGTTTCCTGCATAGGCAGTAGGCCTTATAATAACTCCACTACCAGCAGTTCCGTCATGTCTATCGGTTTCATAAACTGTTAATTTTACAGACGCTAAACTTTGTTTGCTGGTGAACTGAACCCTTGAATCGTCGGTAAAGACACTGTCTTTGTGACATTCTCCAACAACATCATCAGTACTTCCCCAATACGCAGGACTAGCATCATCAACCATAGCTTCAAAAAGAGTAATTGTACTGAAGGCTCGCTTAAAAACGCCCTCCTGCTGTCCAAAAAAATCGTTGTACATTTCACAGGGAGAGGCAGACCCCATCGAGCTATCGTCAGTAAGATATTTAAGAGTATAATTACTGCCGC
>Ga0302118_10000906_pt1 | contig 14388 bp, 12 predicted proteins | sample AG5_331_MG_FD_203126 | JGI IMG/M metagenome (GOLD analysis project Ga0302118, IMG submission 203126) | Marine microbial communities from Western Arctic Ocean, Canada - AG5_33.1 | ecosystem: Environmental > Aquatic > Marine > Oceanic | place: Canada: Western Arctic Ocean | collected 2017-10-01 | reverse complement strand
GCCAAGTGCCTTAAAACTTCCCAGTCCGAATCGAGGGCCTTCATCTTTGTAAAGAACTTCATTGAGAGACAGGCTTTCTGCAAGTGCTTTCAAGCTATAAAGCGGTGTAGGTGCATATCCATCCCATTGGGTAATTTCTGCTATCGCAGTTGCAAAACCTTCGGGAAGAAGGATTTCCAGTGCAGCCTGATGAGAATGAGGCCTACCTGCAACATGAGCGATTGTTGCGTTTTCAAATACAGTTGTCATTTTTTAATTATTTTTAATATTCGCATTATAAAGCAACTCTAACAATTTGTTGTTGTGAAGGATGTTAATTATTACGGAAAAAGAGTCGCCGGATGGAATAAATCTAAAATAAAGATTCTTTAGTTAGAATCTTAAGCTCGAAAACGGAAATAGCTTTGAGACTTTATGCCGTGACTGATTAGGAAGGGGTAACTCCGCGGAGTCTTTCTGTACGGCGTCTTAGAAGCTCAAGAGTAGTCAACAGAGCAATAGTAATCAGAATCAATAAAGTTGCTGCTGATAGAATTGTGGGGCTAATTTGTTCACGTAATCCTGAGAACATTTGCCATGGTATTGTACGCTGCCTATACGAACCAACAAAAAGCACTACTACCACCTCATCAAATGATGTAACAAATGCAAAGAGAGCACCTGAAATTACTCCTGGAGTAATCAAAGGTACTATGACTTTGAAAAATGTTGTTGTGGACGTAGCTCCCAGACTTTGAGAGGCACGAATCAAATCATTGTCGAAGCCGGTCAAAGTTGCTGTTACTGTGATCACAACGAAAGGTGTACCGAGTGCAGCATGCGCTAAGATCACTCCAAGATGTGTCCCCTGTAATCCTATACGACTGTAAAAAAAGAACATACCTGCAGCAGAAATAATGAGAGGTACTATCATCGGGGAAATCAAAAAACTCATAATAAGAGTACGATAAGGCATTTGTGGACGCGAAAGTCCTAATGATGCTAGCGTACCCAAAAAAGTAGCAATTATTGTGGCAAAAAAAGCTATGAAGACTGAATTCCTGACAGCTCCCTGCCAATTCAAACTAGTGAAAAATTCATTGTACCATTTTAATGAATAACCTTCGGGATCAAAGGACAGCATTTTCTTAGTAAATGTAAAATAAGGAACATCGTTAAATGAAAGTGGTATAATTACTAATAGAGGAAATATCAAAAAAAACAGAACAGCAATGCAAATCAGCCAAAATGCATAGTGCCATATTCTTTCTGGCACACTCAAATAGGGAGGTAAATTATTCATTTTATCCTAATTTCATATTATTTATTCCGACAATACGGTCATAGAATACAAAAAATAAAAGCACAATACCCAGCAAAACAACCCCAATGGCAGAACCCAGACCCCAATTCAAAGATTGAGAAATATGATATGCAATCCTGTTACTGATAAACGTTCCTGAAACACCGCCAACTAATGCAGGTGTAATGTAGTAACCAATTGCCAAAATAAATACTAAAATTGAGCCTGCTCCAATTCCAGGGCTTGTATTAGGGAAATATATCTTCCAGAATGCTTTCCAAGGATGTGCACCCAAAGAAATAGCTGCACGCACATAAGATTTAGGAATAGTTTTCATCACGCTGAACAAGGGTAAAATCATAAACGGCAGAAGAATATGTGTCATTGCAACCACTGTCCCTGTAGCATTGTGAATCATAGCCAAACGACCATCTTCGTTAATAATCCCTAAAAATATCAAGAAGTCATTAATAACTCCTTCCTGTTGTAAAAGAGCAATCCACGAAGTAGTTCTTACAAGTAGCGAGGTCCAGAAAGGTAAAAGAACAAATATAATAAGTATATTACTAGTGCGCGTAGAAACAATAGAAAGCATGTATGATAACGGAAACCCAATAATTAAGGTGAGAAACACTATAAGAGAACTAATTAAGAGGGTTCTGAAAAATAATTTTAGATATATACTGTCTTTTTCTGGAAGTGATTCAATTTTTCCACTTTCAAATTTTCTCTTAAAATCCAATGCTGCTAGGTAGTATCCATCGGTATATTCTGATGAATTTTGTTTAATAACTTGCCATGTATAAATATCTCCCCAACGTTTATCTGATTCAATTAATGCTTCTTTGAATGGAGGGTCCTTTATTTTTTTTACTTTACGTCCAGATTTTCTAAACAAACTGGAAAAACCTGAACTTTCATAGTTTAAACGTCCACCTACTTTTGTATGTTGCTTTGAGGCTTTAGCTTTTTTTATTTCATCCACCATAGCAGCAAATACAACTTCATCTGGTAATTCACCAGAATATTCATTCCAATCTTTAAGTGCTTCGGTAGTTTTAGGTAAAATATTTTTTACAATTGAATTGTCTATTGAAAACAGTAACATATCAGCAATTGGGACAATAAAAGCAATCGCAACAAAAAACAATAATGGGAAAACCATCATAAAAGCGATCATTTTACCGCGCCGCTGAGCTCTAGCTAAGCTTATCTTAAGAGGTGTTCCGTCAGCAGTAACTAATGATATTTTTTCTTGAATTTTTTCCATCAACTGTGGGTAAGGTAGGATTTAAATAGTCGGGAAAACTATATATTTCCCGACTGATTTAAGCAAAAGAACTATTTCAACAACCAAGCGTTAAATTTGGCGTCAAGATCATCTTTATTATCTGCCCAGAACTCATAATTAGTAAGCAGAGTAGTTTTTGCATTATTCGGATCTGTAGGCATATGTGGGGCCATATCAATTCCAAGTGTAGCATGCTTTCCTACGAATGGTGCGGAAGAGGCACGAGCAGGCCCATAAGAAATCCATTTTGACTGATCAGCAAGACGTTGAGTATCTGTCGCAAAACGTAAATACTTCATGACCTCAGCTTTGTTTTTTGTTCCTTTAGGAACAATCCAACCATCAAGATCAAATATTTGCCAGTCCCAAAGCATTGCAACAGGTTGTTTATCTACAGCAATCATTTTGAATAATCGACCATTATAGGTTGATCCGACTACAACTTCTCCATCAGCCAGCAATTGCGGAGTTTGTGCTCCTGCTGTCCACCAAACAACATCACTTTTGATAGTAGCTAATTTGGCCAAAGCACGATCTGCTCCTTTGCTTGTGCCAAGAACATCAAAAATTTTGTCCGGTGCAACACCATCGCAAATTAAGGCCCATTCCATGTTACCTAATGGACTTTTTTGCAAAGAACGCTTTCCAGGAAATGACTTTGTATCGAAAATATCACAAATACTGCTCATCGGCCTAGACACTTTGTCTGTGCGGTAACCAAAAGTTGTAGAATATACAATCTGCGGAATGAAACACTCAGACACAATCAATCCTCCAAAATCTTTGGAAGCTGAAGTTCCGTCTGGAGCAGCCGCTAAGTCTTTATCGTGATTGATTACCTCAGCTAAGCCTTCATCGCAAAGACGCATTGCATCTGCGGCAACAACATCAACTAAGTCCCAGGTAACATTACCTGCTTCATTCATAGCCCGCAATTTCGCAACTGCAGTTCCGGCAGAATCATCATTGATGATTTTTATCCCAGGATTATTCTTCATATAAGGGGCATGGTAAGCATTCTGCTGACTCGCAGTATATGCTCCTCCCCATGAAACTACAACCAGGTCCTTTGCCATTGCTTGGCCGACGAAGCCAAGCATTGCCATGACAGCAGCAGCCATCATATTTCGCATGAAATTTTTCATACTATCTCCTTTTATTGTTATTATGCCCAATGTGGGCTGTTCATGTGTCCCAGAATCGAGACTTACTATTAAAAGAAACTGGAAACTAGATGCTGGAAACTAGAGTGAATCCAGTACCCAAAACCTCACGAATTCAGCTTCTCAAGACACAGGCACATCTAATGCCCGTGCATCTTCTGCTTTCCAGCCTACTTGAACCGTATCACCCGGTTGCAATTGTGCGTGGTCTGCAGAGTTTGGTATCTTGACGATAAAATCGTCATGACCACAAACGTTCATACGGGAGCGAATATGATCTCCCAGATAAATCAATTCTTCAACTTTACCGGTAACAGTACTCGAACATTGTCCGCTTGCCGGATTAACTGTTACCCGTTCCGGTCGCAGTGAAATCATGGTGTCAAAACCAACTCCCTGAATTTTAACTGCAAGTGCTTTGAGTTTTTCTCCACCATCTACCTCAACAGTACAAATATCACCATCAAGACCGACAACTTTTCCAAAAAGCGTATTATTCTCTCCAATGAATTGGGCTACAAACGCATTTTCAGGTTTTTCATATAAAACATCTGGTGCTGCCAACTGTTGGATTATACCATCATCAAATACTGCAATGCGGTTCGACATCGTCAGGGCTTCACTTTGATCGTGTGTCACATAAACCACTGTTACTTCAAGGTTTTCATGAATGTGTTTGATTTCATACTGCATTTGCTCACGAAGCTGTTTATCGAGAGCACCTAGCGGTTCGTCCATCAAAACCAGTTTCGGTTCAAAGACCAGTGCCCGTGCCACAGCTACACGCTGTTGCTGTCCTCCTGAAAGTTGCATCGGACGGCGATTACCAAAAGCACCCAACTGTACCAAGTCCAAAACTTTTTTGACACGGTCTTCAATATCGCTTTTTGGTATTTTTCGGACTTGCAGTGGAAACGCCAAGTTTTCATTGACAGTCATATGAGGAAACAACGCATAGTTTTGAAAAACCATGCCGATATTGCGTTTGTGTGGGGGGACGTTGTTGATGGAGGTACCATCCAGAATTATTTCACCGTGAGTCACGGTTTCAAAACCGGCTAACATCATCAGACAAGTGGTTTTGCCCGATCCGGAAGGGCCAAGCATAGTCAGAAATTCACCTCTATGCGCATCCAAATTTAAATCTTTGACAACTAGTGTTTCACCGTCGTAACTTTTTTGTACACTCTGAAAACTGACGTAAGAATCGCTTTTACTCATGTTCTCTCAAAATTGTTCTCTCAAAAAGAATTAGGATTTAGGATTTAGGAGTTGCGGTATTATAAGGTTCAACAAACAAATGTCAAACCATTAGTTTGTTAATTTTAAAATTTAGTGATAAGGCTAAAGCCAATTTTGGTGATGTATTTTAATATAGGAAGACTGACTAGTTAAAAGTCTGAAATACCTCTGGCGGCTTAATTTACAATTTTGAAATGCAAAATAATCAAGAGGCAATTTTGCTGCTTGCTCATAGACCGCAGGGATAAATCTTATAGATCGCAGGGCGAACTCTTGATGATATGAAAAATTTTGATGATCTTAGTTTGGATGACCACACAATATCGCTGCTCTAAAATGACATTGTGTAAATACTATTTACGGAGACATTTTGTAAAAGTTCGTAAAATTCAATAGCTGTTATGTATGGCGAAACTCAGCATGTAGATGAATAACAGGCTTCGTCGTATTTCAACAGTACTCTGCGAGCATCTTAGCCGACATAACGCTTGAGGATTGAAAGTACTTGTCCGTAGTAACCTGTTCCAAACAGGTTAAGATGATTCAGCAGGTGATACAACTGGTACAGAGGCTCACGCACAGCATAATCCGGAGCAAGTGGAAAAGCGGATTTATATGCAGAATAAAAAGTATCTGAGAATCCGCCAAAAAGAGATGTCATCGCCAAATCAGCTTCACGATGACCGTAATAAACGGCCGGATCAATCAGCCATGGTTTTCCGGAAACATCTACTAAAAAGTTTCCGCACCATAAATCACCATGCAACAGAGAAGGTTTTTCTTCTGTACCGGAAAGCAGGTCCGGAATTTTCATGATTAAAAGATCAAGCAGGATGTGCATTTCATGAGTAGCATAACCGTTTTTATCAGCCAATTCTGCTTGATATTTCAGACGATTTTCCGCAAAAAAAGTTGCCCAATTTTCACTGCCTGTTGAACTTGGGATATTTATTTGTGGAGAATCTCCTAAAAAGTTTTCCTGCATAAATCCGAACTTTTCTCCATGAAAACGATGTTGTTCAGCAAATTGAAATCCCAGCTTTTCCATGCTGGAATCATTAGTGTCCTTTCCCTCTTCAATCCATTCCAGCAGGAGAAAATCCTTTTCTTTCGCAATAACTTCCGGAACACTGACTGCAACAGCTTTTCTCAACTCTTCAAGGCCCTGTGCCTCTGATTCAAACATCCCTGATTTTCCTCGCAGTGCCAGTTTGAGAAAAAACAATTTTCCGGAATTCATTTCTATTTTTTGTGAATCCGCAATACAACCACCAGAAACCGTTGTAGATAATTTTACCGGTTCTGAGAGAATCTTTTCCAAACGAGATTGTAAATCAGCATTCATGGTTTTTTATGCATGACAAATTCCAGCAGACCTTGACAGGCATCTTCGAGAAGATCCAGCACATTTTCAAAACCCTGATCTCCTCCATAATAAGGATCAGGTACTTCAGAAACTTGAGAAGAACTGCAAAAATCTGTCATGCGCCGTATTTTACCTGTATAATTATTACTTTGGTCAAACCACTTTATTTGCTGATAATTATCTTCATCCATAGTAATAATCCAATCGAACAATTCAAAATCCTCATTCTCGAAAGGACGTGAAATACTGCTCAACTCATATCCACGTAAACGAGCGTGTTTTTGCATTCTTGCGTCTGCGGGTTTGCCTCGGTGATAATCAAAGGTTCCGGCAGAGTCGCAAACGATTTCTTGTTCCATACCTTGCTGTTTAACTAGTGCCTGCATTACAGCTTCAGCGCTTGGAGAACGACAAATATTACCCATACAGATAAAAAGAATTTTGGTCGTATTTTTGGACATTATTGTCATTCTTCCTCTATACTGATTATAAACCTCACTCAGAAACGTAGTTCTGGACCACCTTTTGAAATTTTGTAACTTCCTTTTATTGCCTTTCTGTATTAGTGCGTCTTATTATAATTCTGCACGAATTTCCCACAAGTCTGGAAAAACAGGTTGAAAAAGGGTTTTTTTCAAGTACTCTGCACCCAGCGAATTTCCCGTTCCACGTTTTGTACCGATCGTACGCTCGACCATTTTAACATGACGGTAACGCCATTCCTGTAATCCTTCGTCAAAATCAACCAGTAATTCACACAAATTTGCCAGTAATGGAGCGTTTTTATAGACTTCAATCAGCACTAACTGTACTTCAGATGAAACAGTATCAGCTTGAGTAACATCACGTTCAAGCAGTGCCTGCGGGATATTGATATCGTTTTGCGACAGACAGTTCAGAAAAGCGTCCCACAAACTTGGTTCTGCAAGGCGCTGCTCCAGACGTTTCCGTCCGGGTGATCCCTGCTCATGGTAATCCATCATTTTGGGTCGTTTGTAGCCCAACAAAAACTCTAACTCCCTGAACTGTACTGACTGAAAACCACTGGATGATGCTAAAAACTCACGAAAAGACAAAAATTCTGCCGGTGTCATTGTTTCTAAAACATCAAGTTGTGAAACTAAAGTTTTAAAAATTTTAAGCACACGACTCAAAGTGTGCTGAGCACGAACAAGCTCGTTCTTGCGCAGCATTCGGGTCAGATAATCTAGTTCATGCAAAATTTCCTTGAACCAAAGTTCATAAATCTGATGGATTAGAATGAAAAGAATCTCATCATGTTCTGGACCATCTGACTGACATTCCTGCAGATTTAGCAGTTCATCAATTTTAAGATAACTGGAATAGGTATGAGGCATAATTTCTTTATATAAAATGTTAGTAAAAAATAATGATGAATATTTATTAAAATTAATCTGCAGTAAAACCTTATCTTAACCCAGAAGTATCTCTATTTCAATCAATTAGCTGGCCGTTTAAGCCAAAAAAACATTTTTATTTATATTTTGTATTTTACTTGTAATTCTCTCCAGACGTGATATTTTTAATAACATTAGTATTGAACAGAAACGAAGTCAAATTCAAAAGCTAATTCAATTTGAATTAAATTGACTCTTTCTTAGGGTTTTACCGGAGAATGATCTCCTGTAACCTTCAATCATAAAATCACTTTTTTCTTGTTGATAAGGAGAATTATGAATAAAAAAAGCATTCTGAAGAGACTCGCGTTGGTGTCAGTTGGGGCATTGATCATTCCAACTTTTGCAACTGCAGAGATCAAGATGGGAATCATTTTGGGCTTTACCGGTCCAATTGAATCACTGACACCGGACATGGCCAATTCTGCAGAGCTGGCTTTCAAAGAAGCTTCTGATTCAGGTCAACTACTCGGTGGACAAAAGATCAGTGTGGTCCGTGCGGATTCAACTTGTATAGACGCCGCGGCCGCTAGTGCAGCAGCAGAAAGACAGATCACTTCTGATAAAGTGGTAGGAATCATGGGAGCAGACTGTTCCGGTGTGACAACGGCAATTGCCAATAATGTTGCTATTCCAAATGGAGTAACAATGATTTCACCTTCAGCTACTTCACCAGCATTAAGCACAATTGCAGATAACGGATATTTCTTCCGTACTGCACCTTCTGACGCACGTCAGGGACAAGTGCTGGCACAAATCACCATCGAACGTGGAATCAACACAGTTGCTGTCACTTTCACCAACAATGATTACGGCAAAGGTTTGTCTGATTCATTCATTAATGCATATAAGGGTCTCGGTGGAAAAGTGAGCGCTGTCGTTCCTCATGATGAGGGCAAAGCTGATTATTCTGCAGAAGTCGGTGCACTGGACGCTTCAGGAGCTGATGTGCTTGCCGTCTTTGGATACGTAGATCAGGGTGGCCGTCACATTATCCAAGGATCCATAGATTCAGGAGCTTTTGACAAGTTCATTTTAGCAGATGGTATGTTTGGTGATTCCTTATTGAAAAACGTAGACGGTGACCTTTCCGGAACATTCGGAACTGTTCCCGGCACTGATTCAAAAGGTGCGGATAGCTTCGCTGCTATGGCCAAAGCTGCAGGAATAAAAGTCGGTGGACCTTTCACCGGTGAGTCCTATGACGCAGCAGCACTGCTCGTGCTCGCCATGCAGTCCGGAGGTTCTACTGACCGTGCGGCACTTGCTTCAAATGTGCTGGCAGTTGCCAACACTCCAGGTGAAAAAATTATGCCTGGTGAATTGGGTAAAGCACTGCGAATCCTAGCAAGTGGAGGAGCAGTCGATTATGTTGGTGCAACAAATGTAGAATTGGTCGGTGGAGGAGAGGCTTCAGGTTCTTACAAAGAATTTGAAATTAAAGCTAAGGCTTTTACTACAGTCCGCTTCCGCTAATAAAACTTCCTAAAATAATCCCCGGTCCGGACTTTATGTTCCGGATTGGGGCTCCTGCATAGACCGTAAATCAAAATTAATCCCCATTGTTCCTTCCGATTCACTGGAAAAGCAACTCATTGTACCTCACTGTTTTATCGAAGGTTTTCCGGATTTGCGCTTAAGCCGAAGATTATTCAAGCTTAATCAACAGCTTCTTGTCAATTTCGACTGCTGAACTTTTCAGACTGATTTGAAAGCAATATTGTTTTTAAGTAACAACATTTTTGTCAGAATCTTTTGAGTCAGTTTCGGTAACTAAACCTGCATGAAGCCGCAAATCCATTTCCGGAACAATCCTGGCCAAAGCATCTAAAGCGGTACTGATTTCGCGAAAATAAAACTACGTTGGCGATCAAAAATGTCCAGTGTCACAGCTCCTAAAATGGGAAACGCAAAATAAACAGCTGGCAAAGATTCAACCAAATTTTGTAGATTTTAAACGCTACTCGCGATTTTTGAATCCGGAGAATACTAGTTACGATATTTGACTTGAAAGCCTTTTCAATTAAAACTATAGTCTATATTTTTTAAGCTTTCGGTTGTCATGGCCGGAAAATCCGGATGCCGGTGGTCGGTATCCGATATTTAAATAAAAACCGTTATCTGACGGTTTTTTAAACATTTCATCCTTGAATAAGGGGTAAATATGTACAAGCAAGTATTAAAACTTTCTGCAGGTTTTCTGTTAGCAGCAGGTCTGTCAGCAAGTCCAGCATTAGCTGGAGGTGAAGCAGAAGTACTGCATTGGTGGACTTCCGGTGGAGAAGCAAAAGCACTTAAAGTGCTTAAGGACGATTTTGCCAAAAAAGGTGGCACTTGGAAAGACATGCCTGTTGCAGGTGGTGGCGGTGATGCCGCAAATGTAACTCTTAAGGCAAGAATTGTTGCAGGAGACCCTCCTACAGCCTCACAAATAAAAGGGCCGACTATTCAGGAATATGATGATGAAGGTGTAGTTGCTCCTTATTACATTGATGAAGTTGCTCAAGCCGAAAATTGGGATTCATTATTAAGTCCTCAGGTAGCTAATCATATGAAGTGTGATGGATTCACCAAGTATTGCGCTGCTCCGGTAAACATCCACCGTATTGATTGGTTCTGGGCTAACAAGAAGGTTCTGGACGCAAATGGACTGAAAATGCCTACTTCCTGGGATGAATTTAATGCCGCTGCAACCAAATTACAAGCAGCCGGAATCATTCCTTTTGCTCATGGAGGTCAGCCTTGGCAGGATGCTACTGTCTTCGAAGCCGTTGCTTTGGGAATTGGTGGAAATGAGTTTTACCGAAAAGCCATAGTCGAATTAGACATGGATGCTTTAGGTGGTTCAACCATGGTCAAAATCTTCGACCAAATGCGAAAACTACAGGGTTTCACCGACAAAGGCATGCCAGGACGCGACTGGAACGTTGCAACAGGTATGGTTATGAGTGGTAAAGCTGCATTCCAGATTATGGGTGACTGGGCTAAGGGTGAATTTTCCAATGCTGGTTTGAAACCAGGAATAGACTTCTACTGTCTGCCTACCCCTTCAAACCATGGCTATCTATATAATGTTGACAGCTTCATTTTTTATGGAATGAAAGGAAAAAACAAAATAGAGGGTCAGAAAATGTTGGCTAGTTCAATAATGGGAAAGAACTTCCAGAAAATTTTCAATATTTATAAGGGTTCAATTCCTGCTCGTCTAGACGTCCCTATGGACGAATTCGACATGTGTGCCAAGGGTTCTGCTTCAGATCTGAAGTATGCCGCTATGACAGGTGGCTTGCTGCCGAGCTTTGCTCATGGTATGGCGCTACGTAACGCCCAAAAGGGAGCAATCCAGGACGTTATCACAGAGCATTTCAATTCAGACATGTCTTCAAAAGAAGCCGCAAAAAGACTCGTGCGTGCTGTAAAAGACACGCTGTAATTCAGTCTCAAGACGGAGTTCCAAATCAAGGGGCTCCGTTTTTACATAATTTATACTACATACTTTATCCATGTTTTACTGGCTGCAGAAAAATCTTCCAAAACTTGTAATCGCACCTTCATTTGCGGTAATCCTGTGGTTCGTGTACGGATTCATCCTCTGGACAGTCTACATTTCTATGACTAACTCCAAGATGCTGCCGCGTTATGATTTCGTGGGCTTCAAGCAGCACATACGGCTCTGGTCACAGATGCGCTGGTACACTGCAGTTGAAAACCTGCTGATTTTCACCATACTCTTTATCGTTATCTGTATCCTGATTGGGATAATACTTTCAATTTTCCTGGATCAGAAGATTCGTGCTGAAGGATTTTTAAGAACTATTTATCTCTACCCCATGGCACTCTCTTTCATTGTTACCGGAACTGCATGGAAGTGGATTCTAAACCCAACTATGGGCATTGAAAAGCTTTTCATAGACTGGGGGTTCACGAACTTTACCTTTGACTGGCTGGTCAACAGGGACATGTCTATTTACACTATTGTGATTGCCGCTGTCTGGCAGTCATCCGGTTTCGTAATGGCACTCTTTCTGGCGGGTCTACGTTCAATTGACGATGAAATCATTAAGGCAGCAAAAATTGATGGAGCTGGTTTATACAGTATCTACATCACCATCATTCTACCCATGATGCGTCCTGTTTTCATGAGTTCCATTGTTATTCTACTTCACATTTCAATAAAAAGTTATGACCTGGTGATCGCACTGACTGCAGGAGGTCCGGGCACATCTTCAGACATGCCTGCTGTCTATATGACTCAAATGGCTTTCCACCGCAGTGAAATCGGTCTGGCTTCCGCAAGTGCGGTGATGATGTTCCTGACAGTGCTGGCCATCGTTGTACCTTACCTATATTCTGAACTGAGGAGACAAGATGCAGGTCGCTGATTCCATGCAGTTGGAAGCACTCGAACGTTCCGCTTCCCGTAAACGTACTTTTTACCGCTGGTTACTGTTCCTGATACTCGGACTGTTCGGTATTTATTATCTGGCACCATTGTATGTCATGATTGTAACTTCACTGAAAAGCATGGAAGAAATCCGCCAGGGTAACCTCATGACTCTGCCAAGAGAGATTATGTTTGATTCCTGGAAAACAGCCTGGAGCGGACGCGGATATGCTGCCGGCGACGTCTTTCTTCGTCCCTTCTTCTGGAACTCAATAAAAATGGTGGTTCCCGCTGTCGCGATTTCAACTTTCTTTGGCGCTTTAAACGGTTACGCCTTGACTAAGTGGCGTTTCAAAGGAGACAACATCCTCTTCCTTTTGTTCCTCTTCGGTTGTTTTATTCCTTACCAGGCAATCCTGCTGCCGATGGCCAGAACACTCGGATTTTTAGGAATCTCAAATTCAATCAGCGGACTGGTACTGGTCCATACAGTATACGGTTTAAGTTTCACGACTATGTTTTTCCGAAATTACTACATTTCTATTCCTGACGAAATGATCAAGGCTGCCAGAATCGACGGTGCTGGTTTTTTCAAAATATTTTTCAAGGTTCTGCTGCCTATTTCTGCACCTGTTATTGTGGTTACTGTGATCTGGCAGTTTACAGGTATCTGGAACGATTTTCTGTTCGGCTCTTCTTTCTCCTTTGGCGAAGCAGCACCTATCCAGGTTGCGCTCAATAATATGGTTCTCACCAGCACCAGCGTCAAAGAGTACAACGTTGACATGGCTGCGGCATTCATCGCAGGAATCCCAACTCTGCTTGTGTATGTTCTAGCTGGAAAATACTTCATCCGCGGACTCACTGCAGGTTCAGTAAAAGGCTAACAATGACAACATTTAAAGTCAGCAAGCTGACCAATATTTAAGGAAAAAATGGCAACTTTAAAAGTCAGCAAGCTGACCAAAAATTTCGGTAACACACAGGTACTGAAGCAAGTCAATCTGGATGTGAGTGACGGTGAGTTCATCGTCCTGCTGGGTCCTTCAGGTTGCGGCAAATCAACTCTGCTCAACATGATTGCAGGGCTGGAAAGTGTAGACGAGGGTGAAATTATGATTAACGATTATGTCGTTAACCGTGTTGAACCGAAAGACCGCAACATTGCTATGGTCTTCCAGTCATATGCGCTTTATCCTGCGATGACGGTCCGCGATAACGTCGTTTTCGGACTGAAACAGCGTAAAGTGTCAAAAGAGCAGATAGAAAAATCGCTCAAGCATTTTTCAAACATGCTGCAAATTGACCAGCTTTTGGAACGCAAACCGGCACAACTTTCAGGTGGACAACGACAGCGTGTTGCAATGGGACGGGCACTGGTGCGTGAACCTCAAATTTTTCTCTTCGATGAACCACTATCAAATCTTGATGCAAAACTACGCATAGAAATGCGTCACGAAATCAATAAACTGCACGAACAGTTGGGAACGACGATGATTTACGTGACTCATGATCAAGTTGAAGCCATGAGCCTTGCTACTCGAATAGCAGTGATGAACGAAGGCATCATACAGCAAATTGGAACTCCTCAAGAAATTTATGACAAGCCTAACAGCGTTTTTGTTGCGGACTTTATTGGTTCTCCTGCAATAAACCTGATTCAAGGTACTTTTTCGAAAGATGGAAATGCCCCCTGTTTCATTCCTGAACAGCAAAATGACGATGTTAAAATTTCTCTCAGCGGTTATTCTTTTGATTCAGAACCAAAAGATGGGCAGGGAATCATTTTTGCTTTTCGTCCGGAACATATCAATCTTCCAGATGCTTCTCTAAAATCTCAATTGCCGGTTGAACTCAAGCCTTCGCTGATAGAACTTACTGGATATGAAAAGGAAGTTAGCTTTGAATTTTACGGAAACGAAATCACCGGAAGGCTACCACGTCATATTGAGACTGAACTTGGAAAGCCCATCTCTCTCAGCCTTGACCTGTCAGAAATATCCATCTTTGACCGTGCGAGTACATTACGCATTTGACACATACGTCAAGCTGTGTAAAATATAATTCGTACTGTCTTCCCGTCGTCTATGTGCAGCAAATTTTACTTTTTGTTGCATATTTAAGACTCAATCTGCAGAAAAGACTATTAATTTAACTATCATGAGTACCGTCAACTATCCACATTATCCGGATTTGAAAAACAAAACCGTAGTCATCAGCGGTGGTGGTTCCGGCATTGGTG
>Ga0302118_10000902_pt1 | contig 14402 bp, 11 predicted proteins | sample AG5_331_MG_FD_203126 | JGI IMG/M metagenome (GOLD analysis project Ga0302118, IMG submission 203126) | Marine microbial communities from Western Arctic Ocean, Canada - AG5_33.1 | ecosystem: Environmental > Aquatic > Marine > Oceanic | place: Canada: Western Arctic Ocean | collected 2017-10-01 | reverse complement strand
TCTATTGTTTTTGAGAGCCCCTTCTTAATCAGCAACTCTTCGATTGGAGATAAGCAATTAACAGGCGGAGGATATAACCTAGCGGAATGTAAACTTACACGTGGATCCCATTCATGGCGGATGTATCTAGCCCAAGTTTTTGCTTGCCCATCATCATAAGGCCCGACCCCTATTTTTCCTTTCATCCAAGCCAATAAATCCTCCATACTTTCATCACAATACCATTCTGTTAAGCCTTTGACAATTTTGGGGGCATCTGCTAACATTTTCCCCTCAAGCGCTTTGATTAGGTCTCTTTCTAATTCTTTTGAAATTGGCTCGCTTGCTTTTTTCATAGGCTTGCCAGTCTTCTCCAAATATCTATGTTTACCATCTACTTCCATATAACGTCGGAGATAGCCCCTTTCACCATTGAATGCTTCGATTAGTGCCTTCACATCGTCAGGCTTGATGCCACTCGGCTTGCGTTTTTTCTCTAAACCTGATAATTCACATATTTCGGGAATAGAACCAGTTTTACTAACTCCACTGAATTGATTCAGTAAGAAATTGCCAAGGCTTGACTCCTTTGATTCTTTCAACATTCGCTGTAATTGGCCCAATTGTATCCCCTGAGGGTGGGGCTTGATTGCATCGACTTCCTGAGGTAACTTTTCAGTCACCCTCGGGAAATTAAAAACTTCACCATCAGGGTCAATAAGGGTGATTTCAGCATGTGGATTAACGATTGAAGTCATCCTCAAGTATTGATGTACCGATTGTTTTCCACGCTGATATTTGGCTTTCATCTGAGTTAAAACACGTAGGCCATGTTCTTTTTCACGACCATCTTCCCATAACGACTCAATTCTATCTTCATTGGTCTTAGAAGCCCTATTACGGCGCGTATCAATGCCGATACAAATGGTTGCTGCAGTTGCTTCAACTTTTATTTTTGAAACAATTGTGGTTGGTTTTCCTACCGTTAATTGGCCATATAATACAACACCAGTAATACCAATTCCTTGCTGGCCCCTAGTTTGTCTAATTACGTGGAAGCGGCTACCGAATAATAATCTTCCAAAGGCCTTCTCCAGTGAAGCCCGAGGCACACCGGGCCCATTGTCTTCAATCATCATTTCCAATACGTCTTTTTCCTCTTTTACTTTGGAGATTCGAATTACGATTTCAGGAAGAATACGGGCCTCTTCCGCCGCATCGAGAGAGTTATCAACTCCTTCTTTGACTGCTGTAATAATTGAGCGAGGGAGGGTATCAAAACCGAGAAAGTGCTTATTTTTCTCAAAAAATTCAGAAATCGCAATTTGTTTATGTTCGTCCGCCATTTTTTGTGCAATGCCCATTTAACCACCCCCGCCTTTGGTCCTCCTCAGTCCTAATGACTTCGGGCCAGCAGACGATAACACGCGGCTTGACGACCATACTAAAGGCATGACGGGTAAATTCAGTTTGAAATGGTGTTTTCTTGTTCTTGTTCATCGGGCCATTGTTCAAGGTGTTGCATTGTTAATTTACGAGTATGAATAATGAAAACAGCAGTTAGGATGATACTTCCTATCATCACCACCCACCATAGTAAATCCTTTTCGACACCAGTTGCAACTTCTGCAACATTACTCATTTGAGAGCCCCACCATGCATAGATCAATGATGGACCGATTGTTGCAATATTTCCAATAATGTAGTCTCGCTGCTTTAGTTCGGTTGCACCTAAAACGTAATTGAGAATATTGTATGGTAAAATGAGGGACAACCTAACAATGATTATTGTTTTAATTCCATTTTCAACAATTGAATTTTCAACAGCTTTGAACAGGGCTTTATCTTCACTATAGTTTTGCCATTTTTCTGCCATGATATGACGACTGATAATAAACCCTGGAATTGCACCCAACATAGAACCAATCCATGCTGCTATTGTGCCCCAACCAAAACCTAGTACGGCGCCCATTAGTAACTTCATCATAGAAGAGGGAACCATAAATGTTGCAAGCATTGCAAAGGCCATCGCAAAAAGCAAAGCCGAAACAAAACCCCCGCCACCCACTAAATCCAGTTTTGCAGCACCCTCTTGAATCCATGATTGAGATGCCAACCAAGCAACTCCCATGATTCCAAAACTAACCATGCAGGCTGAAATGAAGAGGGCTTTGCTTTCTTTCATTACTGATCACACATTTGTGAATAGGTTTTTGTTGAAGGCTGAAATAAAACCAGTGAAGGCTGATGCTGCAACAGTTAATGGGCTTGCAAGATACAAACTACCTGGCCCAGAGCGCCCTTGAAAATTCCTATTTATAGCCGAGACAGTAACTTGTTCAGGACTAGTAGATACACCAGGCCCAGCCCCGATGCAGGCTCCACAGCCAGGATTGATAACTTCAACTCCAACCTCTAAGAATAGATTATGCCACCCCTGCTCAACAGCGTGTGTTTTGACTCGCCCACTTCCGTATTGAATATAGAAATCAACGCCTTCAGCAACCTTCAAACCAGCATTTTGCGCAGCTTGGCAAACTAATGCATAATAAGCGATATCATCGACCTTTCCCGCCGTACATGAGCCACCATATGCGATGTTGATTTTCACATCACCAATTTCACTAACTAGGGCCCCATTTGTTGGGTCAGCAGGGATTCCTTGGTCAGGGTCTCCAGGGTCTGCTACCATTGGACGGATTATTGACAAATCGATGACATGAATTCCCCCTCCATATTCACATCCTTCATCGGGCTTTACTGAAGCCGACATAACATCTTCTTCATTTAGATGAGTCCGCCTGCTGAGTATCCAATCAACAGTGCTTTGATCTGCTTCACAAATTCCTGTTTTTGCACTACATTCTGTAGCCATATTACACAAAGTCGCCCTTTCATCCATCGATAGGGCTTGAAGGCCAACACCTCCGAATTCCATGGCTCTATCTAAAGTCAATTCTTTGCGTGCGTGGTTAGCAAGAATGTAAAGGATGACATCTTTAGCAGTGCACCCTTCATCGAGTTTTCCAACCAATTCAAAACGGATGCTTTCAGGCACTTGGACAAAGGTAAAACCACTGTAAATCAAACTGGAGTACTCTGTTGAGCCAACTCCCCACGTTAGGGCATTAGAGCCACCTCCCATGCAGGTGTGGCTATCAGTTGCCTGAATGAAATCTCCAATATCGATGAATTCTTCCCTTGCTACTTGATGGCAAATCCCTGGAGAAACACCATCCTTTGCTGAATAATCCCGAACCCCTGTGTGTTTTTGGAATTCTACTTGTAAGTCCCTAAGGCGTTGAACTTTATCCATATGGGGTTTGAATTTTGGATTGTGGTCTGCATAGAGAAGGTGGTCCTCAAATACTGCAAACTTATTTGGGTTAGGGAGGGAATAGTTTGGCCCATATTCCTCGGCTAGAAAACAATGCACTTGTGCGGTGGTAAATTCATGTGAATACCCCCCTTGTACTTCTGCCAGAACCGCATCTCCTGGTGAAACAACCGTACCACTTGGAAGACCAACAAGGTTGCGTGAAATTATTTTTTCAGTCATGGTCATTGGCTTTTTACCATTATCCAACTTTGGTAATTTGACATCTCCCTTGACAACCTTATTTGAGAAAGCAAATAACCCCCCGCATTCTACAATTTTTCTAGTTGTTTCATCATATTTTGATGTAAATTCCTGAAGTGGAATGGATTCTCCATCCTGCAGCCGTTCCAACATAGAATGGTCGCCCATTATTTGTCCAAGGTTGATATTATTTCGTTCATGTATTGGAGCAAATGAGGCTGCGATTACAACCCTAATTCCACTCCACCTTTCACACTGAGCAGCAGTTTCTCGACTTGAACCAGTCCCCTTTCTAAAACCTGAAACTATTATATCGAAATCCCCCTCTTTGAGGGCATTTTCACTGAATACTCGCAAACCGTTGTGCATTAAACCGGCATATGCATTTTTCGCAATCTCCTCAGGTTTATGATCGAAACAAACCCAAGCAGGAGTCATCATATCGGTATTGATATCATCGAGCAAATCTTCGACTTCCAAGTTCTTCATTTGGAGTTCTAGGCCATCATATAATTGCTGTTTAATCAAATCAAGGTTTTTAGTTAGGAAGAGAATTTTGGAATCAGCCTTGAGACTAATTTGATTCGGCGGCCACTCCATTTTATCTCCCCTTAAGCCGAGCCATGGGCCGGACATATATGACCGATTCCTTTTACAAATCATTATACTCAAGGTGTTATTTACATTAATATTACCATAGAGGAAATGCGATAACTTTCAAATATAAATGGATTAATAATATGGAAATACATACCATAACAGTTAAAAGACCCCTACTAATGGATTATAACTAATGGGGTGGGGTTTAATCCTCACTTACGGAGGTCTTTTGAATGGATGAACAACAGGTAGAGGACATTGTCAAATGTCCTGATTGTGCAAGTAGAGCGATAACTAGAGACGAAACCCGCGGAGAAGTACTATGCGATGACTGCGGACTTGTTATCGAAGACAATGTTATTGATCAAGGTGCAGAATGGCGTGTTTTCAGTCCAGAGCAGGGAGACCAAAGAGCCCGAACCGGAGCCCCAATGACAGTCATGCTACACGACAAAGGATTGTCAACTGATATCGACTGGCAAAATAAGGACTATTCTGGTAAGACAATCAATAGCCGATATCGCTCCCAATTCTACCGTATGAGAAAATGGCAGAAGAGGAGTAGAGTATCCAACGCTACAGAGCGCAACCTTGCTATGGCATTAGCAGAATTAGACAGAATGGCAAGCCGCTTAGACCTACCAAAATCTGTTAGAGAAGCAGCCGCTGTCAACTACAAGAAAGCCGTTGAGAAGAGACTTATCCGCGGACGCTCTATTGAAGGGGTTGCTGCAGCCAGTCTTTACGCAGCTTGCCGCCAATGTGGAGTGCCCCGTACTCTAGATGAGATTGGTCAAGCAAGCCGTACCGGCCGAAAGGAAATCGGCCGTACATACCGATTCATGGTTCGTGAATTAAAGATGAAAATCATGCCTACAGGGCCTGAAGATTACATCTCGAGATTCTGTTCTGGACTTGGCCTTGACGCAGAAGTTGAAGCAAAAGCCCACGAATTGATCAAGGCTGCCCAAGAAAAGGAATTGACCAGCGGCCGAGGGCCAACCGGAATAGCAGCATCAATCATTTACATCGCAAGTGTTCTATGCGGCAAGCGTAGAACTCAGAGGGAGGTCGCTGAAGTGGCAGGAGTCACAGAGGTAACCATCCGAAACAGGTACAAGGAACTCATCCAGAACCTGAATATTGAACTTGACATCTGAGGTTGTTCAAATGTCCGCTGAAAAAGCGGCTCAACCATTAGCAGGAGTTTTGCACAAAGAGTAAAGCAAAGCATAGTATTTGAGGTGAAATCATGAAGGCCAAACAGAGAGTTGTTGATGCTGTAAAAGAGCGTTGTCTTACTAGACTCATTGGGGCAATGGAGAGAGGGGTCCAGTCATGGCCATTACCTCCACCTCCAATGATAGATATCGAGTTCCCCCCATCACATCCTTCAGATGCCCAACAATTAATTGAACAAGCCCACGGATTCTTTCTTGCCGATAGAGGGGGATTCGAAAGACACCTTCTTGAAACGGTAGAATTAGTTGTACCACATCGAATGAGTTTGACCGAAGAGCCATTTGAGCAACATGAGAAATGGTTGCTACGGCGCCTAGATCTTGTTGCAGAGCGGATTCTTTTCTCGACTGCAACTGGGTGGTTAGCCCAAGCGCTCGATGAACAAGCCCCTGACGCTTTGAGATGGTGGTTATCGTTTACATTAATAGATGGTTTATGCATTAATAGCCATGGTCAATCAATTCACCAAGGATACCATCTTTTGGAATCAATTGCACTGGCACAACGCCCGGGTAGTTGGCATTCTCAACCTGATGCGGGGCCTCATTTAATTGGTTGGAATCCAAATTCAACTTTACCTAGAACTGAAGTAATCGCTAATGACGATGGTTGTGTTTCCGGAATTGAATTGCTTCGCCGATTAGAGGAAAGTGGTGAAGAACGCCGCCTTCTCTTGGTTGAATGGTTGAAATTATTACTTGAAAGAAAGGAATTGATTGTGCCTTTAGGGGTTGCAGAAATTATCCTTAGACGAGCATCAGACCCCTCTCCTGCAGTGGCCGCTTCCATAGTGGGATGTTTGGCGCGCCTTCTTGAAGCCGATTTAGAATTAGGAAAGAAGGCTTTGAAGCGTTTACATCAAAGGGAAGATATTGAAGTCCGTAGGGCACTAGCCGATGTATTAACGAGAATGTTCCGCCGAATCGGTTGGGATGCCGTGTCATACCTTGAGGATATGTTGCAAAGTGATGATGACAGTGTCCTGGCCGCCGCATCTTCTACTGTTGGAGACCTAAGGTTCCTGGATGAAGAAAAATTTGGCGACACCATCCAAGAATTAACCCACCATAGTTCATCAGTTGTTAGGAGAAACTTAGTTCCCCACCTTAGAGAGTATATTCGGATGTATCCAGAAGATGAAAGAGGGATATTGACAAGGTTGTGGGTTGATGGAGACGAAGTAATCGGTACAAGATTGAGAGAGTTACTCATGCGTCTCGAAGAAGTAGACCCCACATCTTTTTCTTCCTTGCTTCATAAATTAAAAGAGACATCTGAAGAATCCCTGACACGTTTATGGACTGTTTTGGAATTACGCCGGCCAGATTCAGTAACTGCTTGGAAGGCACACCTCGAAGGGGGTGAAGCGCCGGCTCAAACAATAATTGAAGAGGCTCGTGGACCAACTGACAATATGGAAGTTGAACTACCAAGTCTCCGAAATGCACTTTCCATGTTCGACAGCGAAGAATAGTTATTTCACACATCTATTGCTAGCAAGTCATAGCCTTCTTGCATCCAATGATAGCCCTTAACTACCCAGTCTATTAAATCGTCAACTTGTTTTTCAGACATTCCAACGCGGTCTGCAATTCCAATTAGTTTTAATTTTTCAATGTCGCTTATATCCCGGTCTGCCAAAGCCATCAAACAAGCATCTCTCAATGCCAACTTCACAGCTCTTCCATCCATTCCTTCCATGCACTCTTCCAACTCTGGAGTTTCAATTAGTGATTCTCTTAACTGTACTTTTCGCTCTGGAGATAGCAAACTAGCACCTAAACGCTGTTCAAAGAATGCAAGTTCATCTCTACCAACCTTGCCGTCAACTGCAGCAAGGTGAGCTAATAACTTGGCGTGGCTCCAGCGCTGGGCCGGACTGAGGTGGTGAAGTATGTCATGCAACATGTGATGGCATTACCGATAATAGAATTGAACCTTTCCCGTGCTATGCAAACTGATTATGGCCTACCTCCCGTCCCGCAGTACATGGACAATGGACTTCGCTGTATTTCCCTCTCATTGTTGCTGCTTTTTTCGAGCCTCATTGCCGGTATAGTAAGGGCCGATGAAGATACCGATAATTCCCTTGAAGCAAGAGATATCCAAGCCACCTTTAGCAGTGATGAATTAACCATAATTACATGGAGAAACATCCAAACTAATGATTATATTTTATTAGATTCTCTAAGAAATACGAGTTATGAGATATTTAGATCGGCGGTGGTGATGAATGCAACAAATATTCTTTCCCTATCCCCAATAGCAACAGGAATAATGGCTTGCGAAGCTAATGAATCAAATCCATCATGTTCATCAAAACAACATTCATTCACATGGCAATCAGAACCCGGCACAGAAGGCACCTTTCATTATGGGATAGTTTCGGTTTTAGAAAATGATAGCCGCACTGCAACATTGACAATAGGAAAAAGTCAGAGTAGCCAAACAACAGAAAGCGTCCATCCGATTTGGGCGCCGCTCAGAGTATCAGCATCATATGATGCGGTCAATGGATCAACATTCATTTCTTGGGTTAATGCAGATGAAGTAGGCCTATCAGTGCCTACTAACCGTACAATTTGGGTGTGGAGGCACCTTTCTCCAATTGCCAATAATAGTTGGGGGGATATGGACAAATCAATTATTACCACCCTATCTTCTTCAGCCACTTCATATGAATATTCATTAAGCGGAGAGGTTGAAGAAAGTGCATATTATTCAGTCACCTATCGATTTGATACTTGGGAAGATTTAAGATTCATTGGCAGTAATACAATGACTACTCCGGTTTCAGAAGATAATGTGGCTCCAGTATTGGTATCTTTACTTGGGGCCTCATTCGATGTTGGCACTGGAATTACATCCCTATCATGGCTTTCGGGGGTTATCGAAGAAGAATTGGTAACTCAAGTATGGCGCGCAAGTCATTCTTTCACAGAAGTTTCTGACGAGGGGGTTGTCCTTTTGGCCGAATTACCACATAATGCAACATCATATGACTACACAATTCCATTGGGAAGCAATGGTGAATTTTGGTATGCAGTCACATTAAGAGATGAAGTTGGAAATGTAATCGATAATCTAAACATTATGCATCCAACCGCCGGACCAATATTGGAGAGGACAATTGAGTTATCAGAGTCTGTAGCAACAGGCTTGACTTTCCAAATAACAGGCCCCCAAACTGCCATTCAGTGGCAACAACCATCAGGTGCATCAAACGCAAAATATCATATTTGGAGGAGTAATTCAGGAGAAGTTGACAACGCATGCTTGCAAAGTAGTAGTTGCGAATTGGTTGAGATAGTAAATACCACAGAAATCAACATCGAAACTCCCAGTGGCGTTGAAAGGGACTCATGGTATGGAGTAACAATTGAAGCAATTTGGGCAGAAGCCAGCGACCTTTACCATCACCAACACTTAATTTCAGGTTTAAATTCGCGCCCTACACACATTTCAGAAGATGCTGATGCACCAAACGAAGTTTCAGATTTGAGTGCCACTTTTTATGGACCTGATTTTACAACAACCCTTGAATGGTCTGGAAGTGAAGTTTTAGGGTTGACATACCACCTATGGAGAATACAAGGAGACTGGTCCGAAAGTGGAGCATGGAACGTTACTCAACCAGGATGGGAGGAGGTAGGAAGCATTGGTAGCGGCTCGAATAACATGACATTTGATCATATTACAGCAAATACAAATTCAGCCTTGACCACAACTTACGCCATCAGTGTTGAAGATACACATGGAAATCACGACACCATACTAACCGCAGGGGCCGTTTCATTAGTAGAAGAAGACATGCTTTCCCCCTCTATCCTTGTTGCTATTATTCCAAACGGGCAAAGCCTACCAACTGAGTCTGCTTGGCTTAATGATGGCATGAGTATTTCTTTCATCGGTATTGATGGTGGATTAGGTTCTTTGAGTATTCACGGCAGTGAACAACTTTCAACAGTTTCTTGTAGATTATTGGGGGATCAATCCAATCCGACCACCGCTTGGTCAGAAGCGATACAAGATGGAATCCGTTGGGATTGTTCAATCGCAATAACTAATTCAATGAAAGTAGATATTCGTGCAAATGACAGCGCTGGTAATCCAACCGAGTTAGTGGTATCAATTTCCACCAGTGAAGAACAATCTATCCCCCAACCAACCGATGAGAATAACGGGGTAGCTCAAAATCAGCAAGAACAATCATCATCCACTTTAGAAGGAGAAAATGCTGCTTTGAGAATTGCATTTTCCATCATTGCCTTTCTCCTTTTTGCGGTGGTGATATTGATGTTAGTCAAGACAAGGAAACAACGCGCCCCTGCTGGAAAACCCACACTAAAAGAAGATTCTTGGATTGCCCGATTCATTGATTAATACCTTTGAATGACCATTTATTGGCGAGAGATTTGAAGAACACCTTTCCTTCGGAGGAATGATGGGCGAGCCAGAAAAGCAACCCCCGCCCTCACTCATCACACCTCTTAGTTTTGGAATTCTCTTTATTGCTCAAACCTTTGTTGACATCCCATGGCCAAGCCCTTGGCAATCATCATTTACAACAGGGGTAATCGGATTGTTCGGTTGTTTTTTCCTTTACCAAGCATGGTTTCGAGCGGTATTTGAAACTAGGGGAATATTACCAACTACTAATTTATGGAAAAACCCTGCAAGGAGTGTGCCACAAGTTGCAGGGGTAGGACTGGCATTCATCTTTTTGAGTTGGACATCAGGGAATAGCCTCTTGCAATGGATGCCAAAACCAGCGGGGATGGTATTGTTGTTAGTAGGATTACTAACTTTGTTAGTTTCCGGCTATGCGTGGTTAGTGCTATTAGGTCCTTTGAAAGAAGACGGAATTCAAGAATCTGAATGATTTATTTTTGTCCAGGTTTCCAGAACTCCACCGGAAGTGGAGTTTCATCTGCTGCAGCCCTGCTTGCGAGGTGATCTGCCCGTTCATTCCACCGATGGCCCCTATGGGCACGCACATGCTGCCACGATAGGTCAAAAACAGAATAGACTTCATCCCATAAACTCCTCAATGTAGCCACCAATTCCTTGTTTGCTTTTGCTTTCCAAGACCCATCCGCCAAATTTCCAGCATATGTAGAATCACTCCTAATCAACACCTTTTCACTTTCTACATTAACTAATACCCAACGCAAAGCCATCGCAAACGCAGTTAATTCAGCGGTATTATTGGAACCAACTTCCGCACCAATAAATTCAACATTTTCTGAATCTGTAATTACGCGTCCATTTTCTTCATGAAAGATTTCTCCTGAGCCCTTTCCTAAGCCCGAGTCGCCGGTCACCACCACAACCCCCCACCCCGAAGGAGTGGTTTCATCGACATTTTGATTTCCAAGGCAAGAGCCATCAACATAGATGGTAAAGCCTTCTCTTGACACCTTTACCGACCTTCATTCAGCAATAATAGAGAGATAATTTGAGGCTGAAAGAGAGGATGTCACAGTTACCATATCATCTGGACGGAATTTGATAATCCAACCCTTTCCATACGGGTCTTGATTCATCAATTCAGGCGCATCATCTAAGGCCCCATTTACGGCAGTTATAGTTCCTGAGACTGGGGCAAATATTGGCGAAGCACTCTTCACCGACTCGACGATTGCGAACTCAGTCATTTCTTCAAGTTGCTCATCTTCAGCAGGTAATTCAATGTAGACAATATCTGTCAATGCATCTTGAGCATGATCGGTAATTCCAATGAAGATTTCATCACCTTCAATTCGCATCCACTCATGTTCTTTGGTATAGTACAAGCCTTCCGGAACTTCAGTCATTATCACTCACCAATCCTTGCGAGGGGCGGAGAGGGGTCAACCTTTCGCCAAGCCAACCTACTCGGATTCATCGATGCTTTCAGTCAACATAGCTTCTTCAAGTTGAGCCCAAGCACCACTCAGGTTCCCATCTTTCAAACCACTTTCAACTTCGTTTTGAATTTCTTCTGCTAATGACCCTTCATCCATGGCTGGAAACCAACGAGCCAGCAAGCCTTCTGCAGAACTCTCCATCGAAACCGAAAGCCCCAATCCCAAGAAAAACAAGGCTGCAATTGGAATACTCCACCCAATATTAACCTCTAATGGCAGACGCCCGCTTCTAAGGGCAAGAAATGTGACTAAAAATAAGGCACTAGCGATTGCGAAAAACAAACGTCTTCCTACGGCGGCGGGGTTATCCATGCCCTCGCGAGAGGTAGGATAGCGATGAATGAAGCGGCTCAATAGGTCTCACGCATTAACTTGTGAATCTTGTATGGGAGCAAGGCTCTGTTAACCGGAGTAACCTCGAGAATCCGAGCATCATCGCGTCTTCTAATATCTTGTAAGAGTGGGTGTCTGCTTTTTTTGTGAAGTGCCATAATAGTTGGTTTATCTGCTTCAAGGGCGGAACGAACCGCCTGAACAAAGTCATCGGATTCAACTGCATATTTCCCAATTTCATCGATGACAATAATTTCACAGTTATCTCTTGCGTATTCAATTGCAGGCACTCCAACTCTTTCCAACTCAGTGGTATCGATTCCGAAGCCAAGAATACGAAGCCGAGAGTCAATGTCTTTGTGAGCCATCACCCCTTCATCCCCAGTGTTGATGCTGATACACTTGTAGCCAACCCTCTGGCCATCAACAACTATTGGTTCTGTTCGCATCCCCCCAATCAGTTCGATTGTTTCAAGATCATGCCCTCGGTTCATCAATTCCTTTCGGCGTTCATCACCGAGCATTTTAACAACTTTGGCCATTACTGCACTTTTCCCACTACGGGGTAATCCAGTAATGCCTATTTTCGGATGGATTCCCATTTAGTGCTTCACCTCGTGATTGTGGTCGCGAACGTTCTATCCATAGCGGTACTGATAATAAATGCCACCCTTGAATAACCTGTTTGAATTACTTGTAGAGGCGATAATATTCAAGCCGAAGCGACGACCTGTCCATTGAATGAAACAGGTAGGGTTTCTAATTCGTAGTTGTTGACATTATTATTCGCCGCCCAGGCTTTGGCCCATGCATCAAGGCGAGGGTCATTCAATTGTTCACATATCCATTGAAGCCCCTTCTCAAGGCTACCGTGGTCATTCATCAATCGTCTTTCAACCCCCTCCGGGAGTTGCAAATGATTGACACTGTTACCTAGGACACAACCTTCCGGCATCACTGCCCATCGAAGGCGGCGATTTTGGTGTGAATTAACGATAGCTTGGCAAGCCAACCGTGGTCGTGGGTTATCTGGTAAAGCCCCATCCCACATCGCTTGTTCTAAGTCAACACCTGCATCAAAGGCTGGATGACGAATTTCCACCTTCCCTTCGGAATCACTGTAGAAATGAGCACCTCTAACAAATGGAATGCTCTTCTTTGATTTTTTCCAATCTTTAATTGAATGAGACCAAGAAGTTTGGTCAATTTCCCCCACTCGAACTCTGGCTGCAATTCCTTCTGAAGCAAGATCATTTCTTGGGTCAGATAATCGTGGCCGTTGAGCCAACTCATCAATCACACCTAGAACACGATTCCTTTCAAATGGGTCTCGGGGGAGCCTCGGAATTGCCCAAGTACCCCGTGTCCAATCCATCCATCTATTTCGGTTGATTGAGATTCTTGGAACTTCTTTTGAAACCCCTCCTTCCACCGGTTGTAAATCCTTTCTTTGGACAGGTCCAACAGAAATTATTTCTTCAGTCGAGCCACTGCATGAAATATCTACAACTAATACTCCTTGGGCAATTCCAGGATATATTTGATTTCCTTCTTCAATACACCATAGCGAATTCCACACATTGTCCTCAACCATCAAACGTCGGAGTGGAGCACTACTCTGTTCCCTCAACAGACTATCAGGTGCGACAGCGCGCAGGCGCCCATTTTTTTGTAGAATTTGCAAACCCCTTTCGATAAATAGGCGGTATAAGTTTACGTTTCCTCTCATAGTTGAGAATCGCCGCTCCCCCTTTTTATTCAAACACTCCCTAAGATTCTTTCCAAGTGCTTTACGAAGGGTTGAACCATCTTCATGGCCTCGGAACCGGTCTTTAATTCTCAACCATGGTGGATTGATGTAGCAAACAATTGGCCTATTCTCCCACGGCCAAGAACCTTGAAGAGCATCTCCACACTTGATGACACTTTTCAGAACTTTCTTTGCATTTGAGATTCTAAGCATTCCTTCCCCTTTTCCAAACAAACCAAGTCTAATTCCTTCAAGAATTAACCTATTGTTGCATACTTTAACCGCCATTGGGTCGATATCAAGCAACTGCAGTCCATTGAGCAAAGTTTCAGTATCTTCAGCCATCTTTTCGAGAGCGGAATTAGATAACCAGAAGTCAGAATGCTTCTTCAAAACTCTAGCCGCAAATACTCCAGCCCCACAAGCAGGGTCTGCTAAAGGAAGGGGGATGCCAGACATTGTTCTACCACCAGACTTAACTTCGTCCATGACCAATCTATCTTCTTCAAATTCTTCGACCGCCTTTCCATTTCCAACATTAATATCGAAATCATTCAAACGGTCTCTAAAACCAGGAGGAAGGGCATCTAATGTCATATTCATTTTCTTTTCCGCCACCTTTAATTTGAAAGGAGAACATAGCACACTCTCTCCGATAATAGCATCTACCAACCGAATGGGAATTGCATGGGCACCACGGGGACTTCGACCATCTTGCTGAGCATCATGCCTCGCAAGCAATTGGTCCAATACGTGCCCCGCATCTGCCAATAATGCAGCGGGAAGCGTTGGCCATGTTTCAGGCAATAATGCTGCTACTGGCACACCTTGACTCAAGGAGCCTTTCCATGCCTCTAACCATTGCTTCATTTGGATGTCTCGATCAGACTCAACTCTGTCTAATCGAGCATACCATCCGCTTACGCTATCTGGTCTAATCATTCCACCCCGAGCGGCTCGGGTAGTGGTTCCGGTTTGAATGCTACGCCCAAAAGAAAAAAACAAAATT
>Ga0302118_10000899_pt1 | contig 14427 bp, 22 predicted proteins | sample AG5_331_MG_FD_203126 | JGI IMG/M metagenome (GOLD analysis project Ga0302118, IMG submission 203126) | Marine microbial communities from Western Arctic Ocean, Canada - AG5_33.1 | ecosystem: Environmental > Aquatic > Marine > Oceanic | place: Canada: Western Arctic Ocean | collected 2017-10-01 | reverse complement strand
ATCCGGATAGATTGGGTCAGACTTTTCTTGGGCGGGAAAAATATCTAAAAGTTTAACACCCGTATCTTGAATTTTTTTGGAAGACTTTTCGTCCCATGTGAGCGAGCCGTGATCGTCCCTGCTTAGTAAGTGTACCTCGAAACCCATCTCTATCAAAGACTTAATGGCTTCTAAGCACCTTGTTTGGCATCCGTGCAAACCATTCATGGGTAGGTGGAATATGACCGCAGCCTTCTTGGCCTTTGTGCTACGCACCTTAAAGGGTCTGGAGTCTATTATCTCCTCTATAAGCTTTGACATGCCAAACTTATCACATAGAAGAGCCTTTTCTCGCTTTGTGTCGCTGTCTATTTTTATACCGAGCCGATTGTAAACAGCTTCTACAACCATGAGGTGTTTTTTAAGGCGCTGAAGTTCTTGGCCAAGATCTAGAAGTGAAAGGCCTGAGAAGTCCTTTAGGATTTTTGTTCTGTAGCTGTCTCTACCTTTGGATTTAGGAAAATTTCTTCGGATAAACCTGTCTACTAAAAGCTCTTTTTGACGAACTTCTGTTAGGTCAAAGTTGCTGATGTTCTTGTCTAAAAGAAAACCCACACCGTCACTTATGCTCACGCGCCCTTTTGTTTTAACGAAGGGTAGCTGGTATGTGGGGGAATTTATATTTATAACTCTAATACTAAAGTGCCTGTTGAGGATGTTGGAGACAAACACATCGTCTTCATAAAAAAGGTCTTCTGGAAAATGATGGATCGCAAATATATCTTCCAGCTTACTTATGTTTTCTCCGGTGACAGCATAGCTTCCGCAACCCCTAATCATGTTTGTTTTACCGAAGTGGGAGCTTTGGCCTACTTTGTCACATAAATCATCTCCCAGCACACCAAGAACTGTATTGTTTGGATCTCTGATTAGCTCAAAGTTTTTGACATACTCCTCGCAAAGACTCATGGGGTAGTTGTTGTCGTTCATAAAAATAACCGTGTCTTCAGGGGATATCTCTATGAGTGACGATCTCGCTGCCTCCAAGAGCCCAAGAATTTTAGTCGCTGGGCCGGAATCAGTGCAAATGTTAACAACTATGTTTTCGTTTTCTGATTGCGGAAGCAGCTTAATGCTGTGGCTGATGAATGATTTATTGTTGTATTTAGACGGTATGTTAACAACTATCTTGTCTGGCTTAAGGGTTTGTTTACCAACTAAATCGTCCAGAAGAATTCCTAGTTTGAACATATCTGGGGGCGTTGTCGTTAAAGATAATATAATCATTTGTTGGTGCTCAGTGTATTTAAGGTGTATGACAAGACATCGGTACAGACTGACGAAACATTCTGTCCCGCGTCTCCAAAGTGTTTCCTGCAAAATGTTCTTCCGTTTTCCATAACCGAGCCGCATAGATCCTGACCCTCTGCCGTGCTTAACAGATAATCAAATTTAGCTGGCCACCCAGAAATTTCCGTATTTATATAATGGACATCTGGCTTGATTAAATAGTCGTGAAGTTGGATTAAGTCTGCTCTACGGTTAATGTATACAGGAACAGAGTTACTATACATTTGCCAGTAAATCCTGCTGTAGCATAGGGCGTTCCCGTCTATATTTATTAAAAATTTATAGTCTAATTGGTCTTGCATACTAAGCGTAGAGTTGGCTACATATCTATTGGCGTTTGGGAACCTTTCTTCGTTCAGGGGTGGAGAAAACCTGTCAACCAGCATGGAAATGTATGCCTCGTGACGGTCTTGTTCTACTACCGACTCACAGTAATCCATTCTATCTCCGTTCCCAGTGGAGGCTCCAGCAAAGAAGCTAGCATTGGCCTTGTCTGAAAACGGAATATCAAAGGAGCTGACGGAACTCAAGGCGTTTTCAAGAAATCCTGTGAAGAAATCTATATTAGGAATTGTAATCGGGGCACTTCCGGCGATCTTGCAAAACGATAGGACTGGAAACTTATCACTAAGGCTTGAGTCGCCAATAAAGTCGTGGGTGTTAATGAGAACGCTGACGTTAAGCTCTGGTGAGTCACGGGCTACTTTATCTAAGTATGGAGACAGGGTTTTAAGCCTGCTCACGTGTCCGTAGTCATCCGTTAGAGAGTCTATGTGTACTTGTTGGTCTTTCACAACTGCCACGGCCATGTGGTCATCCTTTGATAGATCACTCAGTGTTGGACGACCCTTGCGGGCTGATTCTATTTGAGGATTAATAATCTCGGTGAGTTCTGATAGCAAAAGATTATGATTCCTTCTGAAAGATTTTAGATACAAACTCTTCTGGAGTCTGAATGTCATTGTCTCTTATGAGGCACTCTACTTCGTTTTTTGACATCTTCACCTTCAGAGACTTTGCTAGGTCGTGACAATCGTTCACGAGGGCAGCGTCTACACAAGACTCAGCAACATAAAAATCCATGTTGTCTGAATCAACTACCGCACCTAGAGGGAAGAGATCGCCATCTTTTGTGAACTTAAATGGCTTGTATTTGTGTGGGTTTTTTTTACCGTCAAAAAAGTAATACGCACATAGCGCACCATATAGAAGCAAACATACTTGCCCTGTTCCTAATATTCCTAATATCATTCTAATTTATCCGTTTGATTAAGTCCCATGTTTCCCTGTAGTCCTTTACGTGGTGATACTTGTCAGCCTTCATCGCTATTGAGTGGTCGTTGCCACCAGCGTCGCACCTGTCGCCTATAAAGACACACCTACCTCCTAGCCTGTCTATTACCTGTGATTTGTCTTTTCCTTTTTCGTAGATGTCTATGCTTATTTCTCCCCCTATAGAGAGGTCGATCTTGGGGTGTTTGTAAGATAATATACTTACCATGTCTCTTCTTTCTAGGTGAATTTTATCCCAATTGAAATATTCTTTTCTTTGTTGTTTTGAGCAATCCCTGCCTACAGTCGTAATGTTTACCATACCAACCCTCTCTTCGATATTTTTTTTAGAGGTTCCATACCACGGGCTTTTCTCTATTAATTCTAACATGTCGAGGTGTAGACGTGCTGACATTTTCCAGACAGATTCTCTCATTAATTTTCCACCAACATATAGTTGATTTCCACAATTCTGATACGACCCGTCAGCAAACTTCCACAGGTTCTCCCCAATCTGTTCGATAGTTTTTTCCTTGTCCGACCCAGTGACAAAGATTACCCTATTTCCCTGTCTTCTCTGAGACGTTATCCACCCAGCGAAGAAAGCCTTAAATTTATCATCTATAGTCTCTCTAGGTAGGGTAAGGGTTCCGTCTACGTCAAACAAGAAGTTCATCGTCGCATACCTTTATTATAGCATACTTTGTTCTGGTTTCAGTGTTTATTCGTAAAAAAAAGCCCATTTTATCGCTAACCCCCGTGATAGCAGCGGATGGCGACAAGGCTGGGCAAGACCTCTTAAAGAAACTCAAGACATTAGAATGGAGATTCTTCGCTCTTTTCTGCACCCTTTGAGCTTTGGGCGTTTGGGCCGAGGGATATTTCATCGGCCATGACGGAGAAAGAGGTTCGGTTGATACCGTTCTTGTCCTCATACTCATCGGATTTGATCTTACCTTGAACCGAAACAAGACGGCCTTTTAATAGGTACTGATTCAAGCTCTCGGCCATCTTCCCAAAGCAGACAACATTAAGAAACAACGTGTCGTCATTCCGTCTGTCGTTTACAGCCAGCCTAAACTTAGAAAGGGATGTCCCCTTCTTCGTGGTGGCTTGTTCTGCATCTTTGGTCACGCGACCAGTTCCGTTCCAACAATTAACATTCATTTACATCTCCAGTGCTGATAAAATTTTTCCACGTACTACTTGACTATTTCCTCTGTTTGAGTAATTAGTCGTTGCTTGATAAACATTCTCTGTGAAAGTCTTGGTCAAGCCAAGCGCTTTTCCTGCCTTGAGCGTGTCACGCTTGTTGGCTCCATACGTTCCTAGCCCTTTTCTATACGCAACAGCCGTGACTGGGTTTAGGGAATGTCCCTTGACCTTGCCTCGGCGACCTGTCCCTGTGATAACCTGTGAACTGCTCACCGACCAACTATAGGTTGCAGAAACGCTTGACAACGTATCATAAAACTCTTTAATATTCATAACTCTCTCCTTTTTATATCCTAAAACAAAATTAAGAACCGCTTGCCTCGTCGGCATCGCTAGTAAGCTCTTTAGCACCTTCTGTTAGGTACTGGGATAATCTTTCAATATCTAAATCTATCGTAGATCGCTGTTGAACTAGCTGCTGTATCTGTTGATCTACGTTCTGAAGATGGGCTTCAGCCATCTCTTTTGTACTAACCATAATCTCTCCTTTAATTCTTTTAAAAACATACACTACAAGGTGTTCTGGATGCTACTTTATTATAGCTTAAATTTCGGTGTTGTCAAGTAAAAACTTGATATAAAAGTGGACTTCGTTTAATTCGTTGTTTATTAATTGTTTAAAAAAATTCAACTCTCACGGGTTTTCAGGGTCATTTACCCCCACAGCGGAAATCCAATGCAAGCTCTAATACATGATGTTTTTTGCTTTCGCCATGACCCCCTAAGTTGATCCTCACCAGAGCTTAGATTTTGTCATCTTGTATTATTCGGCAGGGGTTGTGAGTCCCATCAGGGTCGTGCTTGGTTTGATTACCTAGCTGGCCTGAGCTTTACGTCCTATATTTAGGTCGCTCTTTTCTTAAACTGTCTTACACTGGATATAGGTGAAAACCTGACTTAGCCGATTTTGACGACTAAGCCCGAAGCCCTTTTTAGGTCAAGCGCAGAGGAAGAAACTTTCCACTAGTATATTATAGCATTAGTTCTAGAAAAAGCCACCGAAAACTACCGAGTTTGTTGTTTTTTCTCAGGCTTGCTCATCGCCGAGGCTGGGACTATGTAGTTCATTGGGAGATTTGATCCATACTGTTTCTTTTTCTTAAACAAATCGAACCTCTCTCTTGTTATCTGACCTAGAACCTCTATCTCATGTTTTTTTAGATTAAATCTGGTAAGCACGTAGAGGTCAGGTGGAGTCCTCTTGTCGTATTCCTTCACCGTTATTTTAAGCTCAGGCTCTCCTGCTCCCATGTAGGTTATTGTCTTCACCTCAACACCCTCAAAGTCTTGACCAGAATCTCTCACTGGGTAGATTTCCTCATCAACCTCTTGGTCTGTCGCCAGTGCGTACCCAAGCTCTCCAATGACTCCCAAGAAGTGAGCCATATATTGCCTGTCTACCCTGAACTCTGCAGAAAGATCTTCCTTGCTCTCGTTCATAAACCTTGATACGTCCTTGTTTCTGAATGACTCGTCCTTTGCGTCATGCCTTTGTTTTGCTAGACCCAGCGCGTAGTTAAGTTGCTCGTTAGTAAGTTTAAATTTCATTTTATTAATTCCTAGTTATGTTATCAGGCAACGCTAGCCTGCTGTCAATAATCCTGATCCTATTTAATAGGGCGAGACAAGCCACCCTTGATTTTGCTTCATCAAAGGTGGGTGAGTCTAATTAGACACTACGTAGTTGATATTATAGTCTCGATTAGGCGTGGGTACACGATAGGTTTTAGGTTTTAACGGAACACCTTGAGGTGTTAATGTTCTACGAGGTCTAAGCTCGTACAACTCGCCACGTTCAATTCTCAGGCTGGGAGAGTCAAAGTAGTATCTCTTAACCTTTGGCTTCTTAAACTTTGCTCTAAAGGGAGAGGTGATAACCTCACCAATCCCAAGAGCAGTTGTTGTTAAGCCCTCAAACATTTTTTCTCCTACATCTCCTACAAATCCTCCCACGCTTTTTACAACCTCGACTGGAGACGCTAACCCGAAGGTTAGGTCTGCCTTTGCTGTGCTTATGTTCACACAAAAAACAATAGCAACCATCATTGTAAATTTCTTCATTTCTTCTCCTTTAAACTAACTCTGTCTTCCTAGCTCTATCAAGAACTCCCTTGATACGATCCAGCTTGACAGTAATTTCCTGCTTCCATTCATCACTTCTTGCTTCTCTATTGATATAGTCAATTTCGTTCTCGGTCATATAGACCGCTGACTCAAACTTGTCCTGAAAGATAGAGACTACCTCATATTTACAGCATCTAAGTTTTTGAAACCTAGAGCATGTAGGAACACTCACCACATCCATCGGATTAACCTTGCAGATAACGATATTGTTTCCACCATCATTATCACCATCTTCATGGTTCTTCAGGTTAATCCCGCCATACATAGCGGCGTAATCAATAGCCCCAACATGTAGCCCGTTAGAACAGCCACGGTCACGGTTGCTATCAACCTTGTCACGAGGAACCTCACAGGTTGACCCTATGGAGTTATCAAAGCTATGTGACCATATGTCCTTGAAGTCTTTGTCTACAGCCTTATAAGCCAAGAAACTTCCATCACCAGTAATTGGCATATGTTTGTTATCCATAAAATCGAATAATTCTACAATAGCGTGGTCAGATGGGTTCTGACTTATATTGTCCAAGAAGTTAAGCATAGGTTCAAAAGGAAATCCCTCCTGAAGCATATCGACTATACGTCCAGTAAACATGTCTGGCATGGGAATCCCATCCCAAGTCATCTTGCTACTAGAGCAGCTAACAAACCCCTCACAGAAATCATTAATTTGTGACACTACGTCATAAGCTGCCTCAAAGTGTTCAATATTGTCGTCCTTGAGGTAAGTCAACAGCCGACTATAGCTTGGATGGCTCTTACCAAACACATAAGTTTGTCCAGCGGCCACTGCGCTTACGGTTCCATCATTAGCAATAACATACTTCATTCGTGTTCTCCCTTTTCAATTATAAATTTGTATGACTACATTATAACATAACATCGTCACATGTCAACCTATTCTTTATTAAATAGTCTATTTTTTTTACTATATCTATTTGGGTCTGCAAGGCCTGTGTCTAACCTTCTTTTAATTGTTATATAATAGTGATCGTCATCCCTACATACCACCTCACCTTCCTCAAGAGTCAGGTTCATGTCTGCGTTCCACTCAGGTATGGATAAATGATCTACTACCATTACTTCGTGGCTTCCAAATCTGGAAGGCGTTGTGACACCCATTGAGGCATCGTGTTTTCTCTTTACCATCTAATTTTCCCCTGCTTCATCTTTGTTTAAAATTCCGTCATAGTATTCGTCTGCGTCTTCCCCGTTTTCCGTAAGAAATTTTCTAATCAAGGCGTGGTCATATTTTTCCATCATTAGGTTCTTAAAACATGCTGGACACATGAAGACCTCTTTATCTTCGTGACCCTCCACATAATGTAGTATCCTAGCCTCAAGACCCATAATCAACTTCTGTTGAGACGCTCTCTGGGTGTTGAGCAAGAACAATTCCCCTTGAGCCTCTCGCATATCAATGAGCGTAGTCCTAATCTCATACACTAAGATTGCTATAGGTATCAGAAGTAGGAAGTAAAATATTTTTCTGTAAGTTTTCGCCATTTGACTACTTTCTTTCTATATATATAGGTGTATGTTCCCCAACATACGCGCAAAACGTATTGAACTCAAGCCATTCATTAGCTTCGTCATAAGTCATGCCATCACGACTCACGCAGATTTCGACCATCTTCTGAGTATCGTAAGCCACCCTTCCTGAATCGCAGCCACCACAAACGCCAATGATAGCACCGTCATAGCCATCGGCAAACAAAAGGTCATCTCCAAAAATTTCAGCAAGCTCTTCACGAGTCCCCATGTCCCTTAAACCCCTTTTTCCAAGTTTTCAATTCTTTATCCCACCATTTTTTATACTTTTCTGATATGTCTTTCGATTTTTGGTTTATCATCTTAGACTGCTCCCTGATTTCTTCCATCTCTTCTGGGCTTATATCAGTAGATTTATAATCCTTCTTTTTTACCATTCTCGTGTGCAACCTTATTCAGTTAGATATTTATCCAAAGTCTCTAGCCTGTCATCAGCATCAGCCAGAGCAGACAAGGCTTCGTTTAAGTTATTATGTAGATCATCTGTGCTGTGATCTCCAATCCCCGCTGGATGATTCAATAAGATGCTTAGAGAAAGTATCGCCCTCTCTTTGTCCGAAACGGCCTTGCTTCTTAGTGAACCTATCGCTGCCTGTCTATAGTTATTCAAATCCATCTTATTATCTCCTGTTATTTTTGGTTTTTCAAAAGTTTTTTTAGTCTGTCCTGTGTTTGCGTCTGCACCAACAAAAAGCACATCGTCCTCTTTGTCTACCTCTTCGATCATTGGCTTTTTAGTACCGCAACTATAACAAACGTCCCAGTTTCCTTGCGGGGTCTTTGTCACTTTTCCGCAACACATTAGTTTATAAAGTTGGTTTCTACCCATGTCTTAACCTCCATCAACGCTGTTTGTTTTATCTAACACATCTTCTCCTTATAATTCTAGCACATTTATGATCGATTTAATCATTTTTTTCTAAAAAATCATAAATTTTTCCGATTTCCCATTATTTGGACTCCACTAGGTCAATATAATCTGCACAATTCTGTTGGACGCTTGTTTCCATGTAGTACGACCTAACATTTTCAAGCATTGGGTATTTCTCCATAGCTTTGTCAAAACGGCTGGCGAAGCGTGTTTCTGCGTCTTCTGGTTGTTCACTCCCAACCCGTTCCAGATTTGGGCAAAACCTAAAGCACTCCTGCAAGTCTTTTATGGTTTCCTTGATAGCGTTAATCTCCTCCATGTATAGATCAAACTCAGCCAATATCTGCTTGGCCTCGCTATTACTCTTTGTTGAATCAAGAACTTCTCTCCAGTCATCGTTGGTAGCAGAGATTTTGTACCTGTTAATAACTTTGGTAATATTATTATGGTGTTCTTCCTTAGCCTGCTCAAGAAGGCCTGTCAATAGCTCACCTCCACTTCCCCAGTTATCACGATTATCCAGCTTACCATTACGTATCACCGACGGCTTGACGAGGTAGAAATTATATTTTTCCATATCGTATCCGAGTGCTGACAGGGTGTTTATGATCTTTTCTATGTTTTGCACCCACACACGCTTTCCATCAAACTGCACCACGCCCCTAGACTCTTCGATATAATAAGCGTCTTCATATTTGACACTCATCTTACAGTCCACAAACCCGCTTTCACGTACTTGAGTCCTAGCTTTGAATAGTTTGGCGGGTATACTTCCACCACCACCACCAGAGCGTGAGCCACTATATTCTGGCTTAGGAAGGCTTGAGGTAAGCATAATATCTTCCTCTGTCGCCCCACCTAGAGTCTCTAGAAATTCATTAGCAGAGTTCGGGTTGTCTCCATAATCTTCAGCTTTAAAGTAATAAACCGAGAATGTTTTGTTTTCCTGTTGACCCTGCATCCAAGTGCGGATGCGAGAAAGTCCACCACGATTTAAGTCGTCTACTACAAACTTGTTACCTACCCTGAATCGAATTTTTTCTACGTCTATGTTTACGTCGATCTTCTTACGCCACCCCGACTTACAATAATGGCTCACGGATAGGCCTTCCTCCAGTTTAACTGTTGGCGTTACCCCGAACCCATCGCAGTCGAATATCTCCTTGCCACCCCAAGAAACGTCTGTGTCCAGAGTCTTCATGACAGTACGGATAGACCCACAGTTGTTACAGAGTTCAATGTATTTCATCCTAGCGTTAAACAGGCTATTTTGCCCAGAGATTTGTTCTTCCATAGAGGCGGCTATTTCAAGAGCAATGTTGTTAATCATACTAACAATCCTTGCCTTTGTCTGGCCGTTATAAGAAAGAGACTCTCGGCTAGGGGTAATGTCTACATCCCCAATGTCAGCGTAGATATTTAGGCCGCTTGATGCACTTAAGAAGTTGTGAGCCTGCTCGTCTTTAATTTGATCGCAATCCAACGGGTAGGCAATTTGACCCATAATGACATAGTTATCATACGAACCCTTCTCAAATTCCCAGCCATCGCCTGACAGGAGAATGTCTCCATCTTGGAAGGATACTTCCTCACCAACCAAGTTAGGCCGAACCTTGAAGAACTGATAGATTTTCTCCCCCTCGTTCTTGAACTCCCAGATGTCGCTACTCTCCACGGAAAGAGAAACCTTAACTCCGTTAGCTTCGTTTGTCGTGGATTCATCTAGAATAGAAAATACTGGGCTACCATCTTCGCCCTGATAGGCAGTATACACACGGCGAGTACCATCAAGGTACGCTTCTACCGTGAACTGATTACAGTACGCAAAAGGAGCCTTACTGCCAAGACCTAGACAACCAACAGCATCATTGCTTTGATTACGAGTGCTGCGAAAATAGGTTGTGTACAACTGCATACAATCCTCGTGATCCATACTTGTCCCATAATCACGGACATAGAAAGTAGGCTCAAGACGGGTGGGTAGATGAACGTCGAATGGCTTGTCTGCCACTCCAGCATCTAGATGAGAATCGTAGGCATTTGTTGAAAGCTCACGAATTACAGCTTTGATCTTATTAGAATAAAGACCGTCAGATAGTATAAAGAAGGCCTTGGCAGAGGCTTCTATGCTGAAATTAGATTTCTCAAAATTTTCAGACTTTTCAATTTTGTTTATTTGTGCGTGTAGTTTCATTCTTAACTCTCCAGTGATAGTGTGCTACTTTCTTGTGTACGATATCATTATATCATACCTATCGGGATTGTCAAGAGAAAACTTTATTAAAATCGCCAGATTTTTCTGTTTTCCACGTTTACCACTATGAAATGGTACTTAATTCCTCTTCTTCTTAGGTCAGTAACAACGCCTAGAGCAGTATTATAATACTCATCTTCGCCTGACTTAAATAATAATATTAGACCAGCTTCGGAATTTGTGGCTATAGAGTAGCCTAGAGATTGGCCGATACCTTCAGGCCATTTTTTAGACCAGTCCACTTCGTAGGAGATATTGTTCTCCTTGTCATATATATCAATCCTTCTCCCGTCAGGGAGAGTGTACTCAATGCCTTCATCCTCAACATTAAGTACACTCTTAGCTACAAACTCAACCCATTCAGCTTCATTGCTTGTTGAGTCTGGAGTTGTCTCGTAGGCAACACTAGTGGCCAATAAAAGTACTAGCGCGCAGCACAGTGCTGTGATTTTACTCAGTAACACGGATGCTGTCACCCACAATCCAACTCGCAGCCAGAATTACTACATTCTGAATCATAACTGGGTCAATAACCCCTTCGCCAACGATGATGTCGGAGACTACAACAACAATTGCTGCAACACCAACCCAAAACCGACGAGAATTAAATAGAGTTTTTAATTTATCCATTATTGGACTCCTATAAAAACTAAGTTTTGGGAGAACCTTTCCATCCCTCTAACAACAAGTTGAGGGCGTTCTCTCCTAAAAATCTCCTAATTGTTCTTTCTTTGTAGCCCACCGAAACCAGATAGTCCGTGATTCTAGGTAGTTGTGACATATCCACAATCTCGTCTGGAGGATCAGTGAACCCATCAAAGTCTGTCCCAATGCCTACAATCTCTTCTCCACCGACATTTATCATATGATTTAAGGTTTGTTCTATATACCTCAACCCCATGCCTGTGCTGTGAGACGTTAGCCAATAATTCATAAATATTATACCAGCAACACACCCATGATCGGCAAACCATTTTAATTCCCAATCTTGCAGGTTGTATGTCAGTCTATTTACTTCAAAGGCTCCAGTGTGGCTAGACAATAGGCATCTCTCCGCTTTGTGATGCTCTGCTATTTTGTATATCTCTTTTCTAGCACTTAGTGTGCAGTGTGATATATCTATTAACATCCCAAGTTCTAACATCTTTTCTACTACAAACACACCTCTTGATGTTAAACCCTTAGTTTCATCCCACTTAGACAGAAGTTTTTCCCAATCTCCATGATCGAAGGCGTACTCCGGCCACGGAAAGACTGGACTCACACATTCATTCGGATAAAAATGAGCCAGAGTTAGGTATGCAACACCCCTGTTATTTAATTCTTCAAGCCTCGTAAACATCCCAACCCTAGCACCAAGCCCATGCCTCATGTCGTCAGGATAGTCTTTTGCTGCCGTCCCCTGTATTGAGTGTGCGCCTTCAACTGAATGGACAAGTGCTATTGAGTCTTTTTTGACGGCGTCTAAGATCATGCTTGGTTTTGTGCAGTGGACTATCTTTCGTTTGTTTTCTGTGTTTAGGTTCCAATCCTTTGCCTGCTTTTCAACATCGTCTAACAATGTGCATATAGCGTCATAGTAAGATGACTCATATATCTGTTTTCTAACCTTTGGGGCAAGTAATAAAAGCCATTTTGCCAATGACATGTCTGTGTACCAACCTCCCTCTGGAACATACGCAGTTGACAGTAGAACATCCACGCCACCATCCGACACCTTTGGGAAAGATGCCCTGTTTGATAAAGGCCAGAACGACCTCTTGAACAAGGACTGTAGAAACTTTTCTTTCCTTGAGCCTAAGTCTCTGTGGAATATAGATGACTTTATCGCTGGGTGACAGTGAAGGTCAACTACAATAGAGCTATCATGTATTTCTTCCGAAGTCATTAGAATAACCCCTTTACCATTTCTAGCAAGCCGCCGCCAGCCATGCCCTTAACGATCACAAGGTAGGCTATTACCGCTGCCGCAATCATAAAAACCAACCACTTACGCTTAATCCCTACTGCGAGAGCCTTAGCTGTGATGGCTTTGATTTTCTCGATTCGGAAGTCTCTCTTCTCTTTTGCTCTATTAGCCTTTTCTTGTTTCTTTGCGTCACGGTCTATTGCCCGCTGCTCCCTTTTTGTTTTTTCTTCTGGAGTTTCTTCAACAGGAGTTAATTCATCCTCCTTGCCGCTTAATAAACCCAACATCCAATCTAACATTCCCATTTTATTCCCCTATTTCTAGTATAATATCTACTTTACCACTAATGCTTACTTTGAGCTTACTGTCCTTAATGGCTATAAACCAAGTTCCGACACCTTCTTTTTCTATCTTTGTCGTATAAAACAGATCGTCTTGTTTTACTCTGTGTCCAGTAAATACAGTAACTCTTCCCTGCTGCCACCCATCGAGAATCCAGTCTGGTGATTTATGTCCCGCTGGGTTTGTGTAATCCTTATATAGCTTTACCTTTTCTTTTACGATGTTTTCAGGTTTGCCATAGTGCTTATACAGTGTGGACAATATTTGCGTATCCGAAGGCAATTTTACCCCAGCCTCAACATTATCCCGTGTTTTTTTCTTTTCGATTGTTGGTTTTCTTTCCAAAGTATTCATAATACTCCCTTCACAGATATATTATACTGGATTATTAGTTAAATGTCACATTTTTATTAAGACTTTTTAGATAAAGATATTATATTGCTCGAAGATTTGGTCTTTCCTCCTCCTATGTTATACATGGTGCTAATACCTTTCTGCCCACAGTATTTCTCTTCAGGAGAGTTCCCCTTAGTTCTATCCCCTCCATTACAAAACACCATTCTATCAAAAAAGTAATCAACTTCACAGTCATGGTAGATTGATTTTATTGTCTCAACGACTGATTCGTCTGTATCAATTGACAGAACAGCCCTGTCCACACCCTTGATCGAGCCAACAATTCGCATACGCTCAACCTCATCCATAAAAGGTTCTGAACCCTTTATTTTGACCTGCTCGTCGCTATTAACAATAACAATGAGCTTATCGCCAAGACTGGAAGCCTCTTTGATATAATCCAAGTGTCCTGAGTGTAGGGGATTAAAGTATCCTGATATAACTACTACCCGCATGTCTCATCTCCTCTCAGAAATCCTATTTTAGTTGGTTCCTCGTGATTCTTTACGGTAAAATCATCTAGAGTGAACCAGTCTCTTGTCCTTGTTTCACCACTCCACCAAGCACATTCGTACTGCACTATATTCTCTGCGTGTATAGCGACTGTTACAATTTTAGCCTGAATATCTTCTGACAGAACAACATCCGTACCAACTTCATATACTTCTAGCGTGTCTACCATATTATTTTCCTTTTTTCTTTTTTTTTTCACATCTCTTGATGCTTTATTTTTAAGTGCAGTGATTCCAGTAGGAATTGAACCTACAACCTTTCGGTTAAGAGCCGAAAGCTCTACCAATTGAGCTATGGAATCTAAGTGGAGATAGAGGGACTTGAACCCACGACCCATTGCTTGCAAAGCAATTGCTCTCCCAACTGAGCTATACCCCCTAATTATATTACTAAAGCGAATAGAGAGGCTTGAACTCTCAACCTTTACGTTGGCAACGTAACGCTCTGCCGATTGAGCTATATTCGCATGTCTTCTTATTATTTCAAGTGGAGGCGGCGGGAGTCGAACCCGCGTCCTGTCTAGTTTCCATAATAGTATCTACATTGTTAGTCCGTTGTATTCACACAGCGAACAAGGTTATCCGATTATCGGAGTCAGATGGAGTACCATCATCTCACCAGTAATTCAAGTAGTGAAACCTCTATCTAAGCACG
>Ga0302118_10000896_pt1 | contig 14438 bp, 15 predicted proteins | sample AG5_331_MG_FD_203126 | JGI IMG/M metagenome (GOLD analysis project Ga0302118, IMG submission 203126) | Marine microbial communities from Western Arctic Ocean, Canada - AG5_33.1 | ecosystem: Environmental > Aquatic > Marine > Oceanic | place: Canada: Western Arctic Ocean | collected 2017-10-01 | reverse complement strand
TAAGTACTTAGTACTCAATAAAAACTAAGTATAAACACTTAGAAACCAAAAATGCGACATTAGGTAGTTATATATATTAGTAGTAGGCTATTGTCACACTTTTAAGTTGAATATCTTGTAGGTCGGAGTCTACTCTTCCGATATCATTACGATCCAGGCAACGTCATTAAACACTCATTTTTAAAAAACGTGACGTTAGCTAGTTATATATAATAGTAAGTAGCTATTGTCACACTTTTTTATCCGTATATCCCAAACGATTGAGTGATAGGATTGTTGAGTACATGACTAAGTAATACGATCACGCATACTCCGATGAATATGGTTGTAGTGTAAACTATCGTACCAATTACGATGTTTGTTATTTTGTTGTGGTGAAATTGTCTGTTCATGATTGTTATTTTAGATGCGATATATTATCGAGTTGATCTTGTGTTAGGTTTGTTAGCCTGAGCGAATAACGCTGTTGCATACGGTTTCGTGTAGCCTTCTGCTATCCAGTCTGCTATCGATCTGTTTGGCGCGTTGTAGTTGTCTTCGGTAGTCATAATATAATTATTGTTTTAAATTAGAATAACGCAATAAAAGTATAAAATATACTTAAGCATTGATTTAGGAACTTCTATTGCTATTTGTTATTCATATATATTATCGCATAAGCTTCGTACTATGTTTGTAAATAAAACAAAAGGCAAAAATTAGTTTCCAAAATAGTGAAATAAAAAGGTGAAAAGCCACACCAAAACCAACAAAAAGGCAAAAACATAAACGTAAAACGTAAAAACCTAGGGGAACCCGGGTAAAATGGAATGGGTTCTCTAATTAGCTGATAGTCAGAATGTTATGTTATTACATTTCACTTGTACATACACAAAAAAAATTTTAAAAATTACAATAAGTAAATATCGGGTAAAAAGCGTAAGTATATAACCTATATATATAACAAAAAAAATGGGTAAACAACAACTGAGTGCAAAAGCGGCTAAAGCTAAGCGTATTCGTGATTTAGCGTATGCTAACAGTACTGATAGGAAAAACAAAAGAGCTGATAGTCAGATGAAGAGGAGAGATGCGATTAAGAAGAAGGGTAAAGCTTGGTTGATTGGGAAGGACTATGATCATAACACTTGTAGGTTTGTGTTGTCATCACATAATAGAGGAGGCACTCAAAGCAATGATAAAAAAGATGGCACTAAAGCTGAAAAAAACGCATAAAAAAATAAAAACATGGCAATAATTTACGCATACCCAATAGCGGTTCCTCAGAGCACTGACCTTATTTTAGGTTCTGTGATGGAAGGAGGCAAATTAGTTACTAGAAACTTCAGAGTATCTGATGTAAGCTCCGCTGGCAGCGGTACGGTTACAAGTTTAACCACCTCAGGGACATCTGGAGTATCCACTTTGATAAGCGGAGTCCTTAACATACCCAATTACGCTACTGGTGGTGGTGGAGCGTTTGAAAGCTTAACTACTACAGGGACTTCTGGAGTATCTACTTTAATAGGTGGAGTTCTTAACATACCTGACTACGCCACCGGAGGTGGAGAGTTTGCAAGTTTAACTACTATAGGAACATCAGGAGTTTCTACCTTGGTTAATGGGGTCCTTAACATCCCTGACTACGCGGCTGGAGGCGGTACAGTTATTGTGAACAATACATTGACTAGCACCAGTACAACGGAGGCTTTATCAGCTTACCAAGGTAAGGTACTTAAAGATGTACAAGACACACAACAGATAGCTATTAATCTTAATACGGTTAAGGTTGGGATCACCTCTACGCAGGCGAACAATATTACAACGAACAATTCAAAGGTATCTAATATAGTTCAGACTTTAAGTAATACATTGGACGGTACATCTAATACTACGGCGTTATCGAGTAACCAGGGTAGCTTAAAGTTAATACCAGGAGCCAACGTAACCTTCACTAACACTGGTGATTCACTTGATAGGGTTATTACAATTAATGCTACTACATCAGGAGCTGGAGGCGGAACTGTAACAACGGTCAATTCTGGAAATGGTATGAATTTTACTACTATTACCGGGATTGGTACGGTTACACTAGGCACACCCGGATCTATAAGTGGTACAAGTACCAATGTAGCGACTACTACGTCACATACACACGCTTGGGACAATACTTCCACTGGATATACCTCAAATATAGGGGATATAACGGCAGTTAATATTACGGCTGGTACTGGATTATCAGGATCAGAGAACACTCCTAGTGGGCCACATATACAAACATTAGCGTTAACAAACACAGGGGTTACACTAGGCTCTTATACAAATCCAAACCTTACGGTTGATGCCCAAGGTAGAATTACATCAGCTCAAAGCGGAACTGGCGGCGGTGGGGTTGCTAGTGTTGGTTCAGGGAACGGTATGGCTTTTAACATTATTAACAGCAGTAGCCCCAGCGGAACAATTGTAATGGGAACTCCTGGATCTATAACTAGTGCTAGTACAAATGTTGCAGGTTTTGAAACGCACACGCATGCTTTGGACACTATAACTGGTGTTGTAGGCGACTGGACTAATGCAGATATTAGCGTTGATAATAAAGGTAGAATTACCGCAGCTGCAAACGGGACTAGCGGTGTAACAAACGTAGCTTATTCGACCGACATAGCTGCGTTCACAGCGGGAGTGACTGACCCTACTGGGTCTTCTGCTATAACATTAAATTTAAACGGAGGAACAGTTGGTCAATTCTTAAGACAAGACGGTACTTGGGCAAATGTGTCTAGCGGTGGTGTAACGCAGATTGTAGCGGGTACCAATGTAACCCTAAGTCCAGTAGGGGGAACAGGAGTGGTTACTGTAAATTCCGCTGATACTGATTTAGGGACTACTCGTACTGGGGCAGCGGTAACAATAACTTCTAGTACAGGTTCAAATGCAGTAATAAATGTGCCTACCTCTACACAAGCGGGTATTGTATCTAATGTTGCCCAGGACTTTTGGGGAGTAAAGACGTTTATGAGCAGCATAATAAGTAATGGCAACTCAACAGCAGTAGATCACATTAACACTTCTGATAGAAGGAGAAAAGAAAATATAACTGATTACATAGTCAAACCTATTAATATTAAGTATAGAGAATTTAACTTCATAGGTATAGAAGATACTATGATTGGTGTTATAGCTGATGAAATAGAAGCTACAAACCCGGAGTTCGTAGTAAAAGGGAATACGCCTAAAGACATGGATTCCGTTAGGATGACCGGTCTTATGCTTGCTAAAATAGCAGAGCTAGAAGATAGAATTAAACAACTAGAAAAATTATGATTAGAGTACCAGATAATGTAGCCGTTAAGCTTAGCGAGGTATTAGACGTAGTGGGATTATTAGCAAGCGATGGGTTAGCCGCTGCTTTTAGTAATTCAACTGCTTCGTATTTTGATGATGACTATAAAGGACCTCCAGGTAATAGATTATCTAATTTTCGAAATTATGGGCCTCCGTTACCAGAAACCCCTGTAATATCTTTAAACGACCTGACTAGCGACTCAATAACTATTAATATGTCAACTTCTGACACAGGGGGTACGTTTAAGATCTATTTAAACAACGTATATTCCGAAAACGCCACCAATTCTCCGCATTTAATAAGTAATTTGAACTCAAACACTAGTTACAGTATTTATGTAACTTACGAAATTATAGGCTCAGGAGAATCTTTAGCTAGTAATGTTTTGACTGAAACTACTTATCCTACCTGGGAGTATTCGGGAGCTGACGAAGGCGACTCGCAAACTTCAGCCAGTCTTGCTTGTTCAAATTTCAGCTCCGATGTAACTTACTATAAAAAGAACACCGACAACAACGCAGCGGGAAGCGGAATTCTAAGTTCAGGAGACTTTTTATTCACAAGCGACAATCCTTTAGCCGACCCTCCAACTCAAGGAGGATGGTTAGCGCTTGAACAAGCTAACGGCATGATAAAACCTTGTAATTTAAACACCCTTGGAAAAATAACTCAAGTATCAACCCAGTGTCCGTAAAACGGCAAAAACGGGATAAAGAACACGCATTAACAATTGATAAACAATGAGTAAGATATCATCGTACCCGTCTAAACCCATAATAGAAGGTTCAGACATTGTAATAGGGACATCGGCAGAGAACGGCCAGACTAAAAACTTTTCGATTGCGGGAATGTCTTACTTCGCTATAAACACTTGGTTATCTAATATAAGTTGGCAGTTTGTTATACTTGAACCAGATCCAAGTGAAAGAGCAGTAGGTACTATATCTTTTGAGAATTTTGGAGGGCAGAGTACAGCTTGGTCCGCTATAACAAAACTATATATAAATACACTGATGCCTAACGGAACAGCCTCAGTAAACTACTTGTCGAGACTTGTAGGTAAAAGCATTATACTTGGCGATAGAAATAATTTAGATGGGTATGGTATCTTTACTTTCGACTCGCTAATACAAGAGAGTGGATCAGTCTACTCTATGACTTTAACTTACAAGTCTGGTAGTGGCGTTATTAATGCGCTACGCTATTACGGTGTACAGGTTGATGCGGATGGAGTAGAGGGAGACAAAAACTATGTATTTTCTCAAGCAGTAGCAGCTTCAACGTGGAATGTACAACATAACTTAAACAAGTTTCCTTCATGTACAATGGTTCTATCCACTGGACAACAAGGATATGGGGATGTAACATTTATAGACGCGAATAACTTAACAATAACCTTTGCCTCAGCCGAATCTGGTAAGGCTTATATAAACTAAACTATGGCAATACTTTTTTTAAATAACATCGACCTTAGTGACAATCAGTTACTAAATGCGAAGTTGCAAATAACCGGAACCGCTCCAACAGCTGCGCAAGGGCAAATCTATTTTAATTCGGCAGCTGGTTTCTTAAAAACAAGTGTCCACGATGGAACCTCGTGGCTAAACATATTAGATACTACATCGATAGGTAACGGTACGTTTATAACATCAACCGTAACTAACAATGTAGATTTAGTTCTAGACCTTTCAGCTGTAGACGGAGTTGCAGGAGCAGGTGAAAGATATTTAACTAAGAACAACACTTGGGCAGAAGTCAGTGGCATATCGGGTACGACATACACTTTAACTGCAACGGGTACAACAAACGGCACAGCAGATATAAGATTGTCTGGGAGCACCCAAACTGTGGATAGGGTTCAGATAACAGGAGCTGGTACAACTTTAGCCACAAGAGCGGGAACAACGATTACTATAACATCAAATGACCAATTTACAGGGACGGTAACATCTGTTGCTTCTGGTAATAGCACTTTTATAAATACAGTAACCGCAGGCACCGCAACAGATCCTATATTAACAGCCTCACTATCTGCTACTGGGACACCTGACGCAACCGTGTATTTAAGAGGTGACAACGCCTGGGAGCCTATATCTGCAATACCGGGTACTTATGACTTTGTATTTGCAGGAGATACGGGTACACCGACAACAATAGTTTCTGGTGCAATAGCTCAGATATCTGGGGGTGCTTATATTTCAACAAGTTCCGCTAATACTGGTGTTGTAACTATAACACACGATACTACGAGTAGGACAAATAACCCAATAGCCGACTCTCCAGCACTAGGGAATTCTTTCCAAACCGCAGGGTCTGTGACCACTAATGCAACAGGACATGTTACAGGTGTAACCTTGCAAACAGTTACATTACCTACAACCGCAGTAACACAGTCCTCTGGGGACAATACAACTAAAATAGCCACAACCGCTTTTGTTCAAGCAGCTGTAACAGGTTTATTAGAATTTAAAAGTGGATTCAATGCAACCACTGGTATAATAGCTGATGGTTCTGGAGATGACTTATATACAAACAGAGCAATTTCTATAGGTGACTACTATGTAGTAACTGTTGCGGGTAACTTCTTCGGAAGTGCGGCAACCCCTTTAACACCTGGTGATTCAGTTATAGTTCAAACAGCGGCCGCTGCTGGAGCTGCAGCCGAAACAGATTTTATTGTAGTGCAATCCGACACGGATCTTGCAACAAACTCAACAGTTGGTCTTATGACAATTGCTCCTAGTGGAGTTGGGGGTATAACATCAAATATAGTAGGAGGAGTAGCTACTATAACTAACACAGATACAAATACATCGAACACGGCAACAGGCACAATCACAGCTGGAAATTTATCAGGAACAGTAACTCATACTTTTGGTATAAATACTATCGTTCAAACTATAAACTCGTCTGGAGATACAGTATTCTGTGATGTTACTAGAACGGCAACCACTTCTGTGGCTACTATATCTGCAGTTGAAGCAACTGACATAACTATCCTGGTTCAGAAAATAGGGTAATAACAATAAATTTAATACATGAAGTTTAAAAGTAACATAGAAGTCCAAGCAGGGCTAGAGGACTCTAGCGGCTCACCGGGTACAGCTAATCAGTTATTGTCTTCAACGGTAACCGGAACTACTTGGATTGACCAATCCGCTATTATAGCTGGCAACGCTACTGCAGTTGAAATTGAGTGTAAGAATACTTCCGGGTCAACTATAACTAAAGGCACACCCGTATACCAAACTGGTACAGTTGGAGCAACCTCTGCTATTGAAGTCGCTCCTGCAGACGCTTTGTACTCCACTAACAAGAATCCAGCTATTGGATTATTGAAAACAGATTTAATTAACAACGCTTTTGGGTTTGTGGTTGTAACCGGGGAGCTTTTAAATATTACAACTTCACCAATTGATGGGGTTGTACCTACTACGGGTGATAAGGTGTTCTTAAAATCAGGAGGGGGGTTAACATTAACAAAACCAACAGGTGAAGGCAACGGTATTCAGAATCTAGGGCTTATAGGCAAAGTAGCTATAGGCGGCGCTGGCTCTATTACTGTATCATCTATAATGCGTACTAATGATGTACCTAACCTACCAACAGGCAGAACTTGGGTAGGTAATAGTAATACAGAGGTAGCACAGGCTATTTACATCGATGAAACTAATCTAAGGCTTGGTGTGGGGACAACAACCCCGTCGGAGGCATTAGATGTTGTAGGTAAAATTGCTTTAAACGACGGAGGAAATAATGTTTTTATAGGCACAGGCGCTGGTTTAAATGATAATGCTACTGATAATAAAAACGTAGGTATAGGTTACCAAGCTTTGTATAACAACACAACTGGTTTTAGTAACATAGCTAACGGTTATCACGCTTTGTATTCAAACTCAAGCGGGTATGGTAATGTAGCCAGCGGATACCTAGCTTTATATAATAACACAGGAGGGGTGCATAACATAGCTAGTGGGATGAACGCTTTAAAATCCAACACAACTGGTAATTATAATATAGCTAGCGGGTTAAATGCTTTACTAAATAACACAACCGGTCAATATAATGTAGCTAATGGTCAAGGCGCTCTCCAAAATAACACAACTGGTTTTAGTAACGTAGCTAGCGGTTATAATGCTTTATACAATAACACAACTGGCTGGTATAACATAGCTAGCGGGTACTTTGCTTTATTCAATAACACAAGCGGGGACCATAACACAGCTAGCGGTAATAATGCTTTATATTTTAATACGACAGGTAGTTACAACGTAGCTAGCGGTTATAGGGCTTTATACGATAACACAACTGGTAGTAATAACGTAGCTAATGGTCAAGGCGCTCTCCAAAATAACACAACTGGTTCTGGTAACATAGCTAGCGGTTATAATGTTTTAGGCAATAACACTAGTGGGGGACTTAATATAGCTAGCGGGTCCTTTGCTTTAAAGAACAACACAAGTGGGTCTCATAACATAGCTAGCGGGCAACAAGCTTTATATTCAAATACGATTGGTAATTATAACATAGCCAGCGGACTCTTGGCTCTCAGAAGTAACACAACTGGTAATCAGAACACAGCTAGCGGACACTATGCTTTATCTTCAAACACAACTGGTCAAAATAATGTAGCTAGCGGGCCCTTTGCTTTGTATAACAACACAACTGGTGGGGATAACATAGCTATCGGACAATCATCGGGTTGGCGTACAAGCTCAAACGCATCAAACCAGACATCATCCTTTAGTATTTATATAGGTAGATCTACAAAAGCACTCTCAAGTGGGGATACTAATGAAATAGTAATTGGAGACGAAGCTATAGGTATTGGATCAAATACTGTAACTTTAGGTAATGATTCCATAATAACAACTGCCTTAAAGGGTAACGTAGGTATCGGGACAACAACCCCTGCTGAAAAGTTAGAAGTAAACGGGAATATAAAAGCAGATGCAATACAGTTAACAACAGGTGCTGCAAATGCGTACGTATTAACTAGTGACGCTACGGGCAACGCTAGTTGGGCAGCCGCAGCCGGAGGAGGTGGTGATGTAACAGGGCCATCAAGTTCAGTCGATGAAAATATAGCAGTCTTTGATAGCACTACAGGAAAAATTATAAAAGATAGCGGTATAAACAAATCAGCTGTTGTTGCAAATACTGCTAAAGTTTCTTTTGATAGTACCAGCTCAACTAGATTAGCTAATACTAGTGGAACAAATACGGGCGACCAAGACTTAAGCGGTTACCTTTTAAATACTACAGATACTTTAACAGGGGATTTAACGGTTACAGGAACAACAACAGTACAAGGAACAGGAGACTCCTCTTTTGTAGGCAACGTGGGTATTGGGACAACAACTCCATCACAAGCATTAGAGGTAAACGGAAATATAAAAGCAAGCGTAATACAATTAACAACAGGAGCCACTGACACATATGTGTTGACTAGTGATGCTACGGGAAATGCTAGTTGGGCAGCAGCCTCTGGAGGGGGGGTTACAATAGTAGTTAATGACGCAACCCCTACACCAGTGGTAGCAGGAGGAGCATGGTACAGTCCAGTTAGTGGTGTTTTATCAGTAGGAGTTGATGGATTTTGGGTTGGGGCTTCTGGGACAGCAGGCGCCGATGGTGCTAATGGTACCAATGGTACTAATGGAGCGGATGCTACTGCCAATTCAGGGACCGGAACAGTCTTAGACTTAACGCAGATTGGTGGATATTACTATAATATGTCAGCGGCTAATTCTGCAACAACCTACACGACTACGGGTACAACGCTAGGAGCTTTTGCTTGTACATTAATTAATGCCGCGACAGAACCAACAGTAACAGGTGCAACTAAAATAAAAGGTAGCGATTTTGTAGCAAGTACACCTATGCACTTATGGGTGCAATATTTTGGCGTAGCCGTACAATACTTTTTTACAGAATTATAATATGAATATAGCTGCAATTAATAGAGAGCGAATTCTTTTATCTATGCCTTTCATAGCGGGGCAAGCCGAATATATCACTCCTGGTAATTATTCTTGGGTATGTCCTGCAGGCGTGACATCAGTATGTGTAGTTGCTGTTGGAGGAGGTGGGGGTGGTATGTACTATAATGGTAACTCGTCCTCTTACTCTTACGCAATGAATGGAGGCACGGGTGGAGGTTTAGGTTGGAAAAACAATATTACAGTTATACCAGGGAATACATACGCGGTGGCGGTCGGAGTAGGGGGATCTCAAGGTGTTTATTCTGCCAGTTCTACAAGTGGAGGGCAAAGTTATTTTATATCAAATAGTACAGTAGCCGGCTACGGTGGTATATACGGAAGATACAGTCAATCCCAGTTAGGGGGGACATACGTAGGGACTGGCGGCGGAAACGGGGGAGGTGTTACTCACCAGTCAAGTAGTGGGAGCGGCCCTTGCGGGGGAGGTGGTGCAGGAGGATACTCTGGGGCAGGAGGATCATCTACTAATACTGTTTCAAACGCTGGAGCTGGTGGTGGTGGTGGTGCAGGTTATGTCGCTAATACACACTGGTCTGGAGGCGGAGGTGGAGTAGGGTTGCTAGGAGAAGGAGGAAGCGGTGCTGCCAACGGAGGGCACGGTTCAGGTGGAGGTGATGGAACAACAAGCGCTAATGGAACCGGCGGGCAATACGGGGCTGGAGGAGGTGGATCCTCTTCAGTATATTATGGCACAGGAGGTAATGGCGGAAGTGGAGCAGTAAGAATACTATGGGGAGCCGGTAGGGCATACCCATCAACGAACACAGCAAACGTTTAATAAAATATAAAATATGGCAACAAATATAAGTTTTCCTACGTCGCCTACAGTAGGCCAGGTTTATACATATGTAGACGGTACGAATGTATACGCTACGTATGTATGGAACGGTACAATCTGGCAAGCACAAGGAGATTCTGTATTATCAGGTACGTCTGTAGAAAGAGTAGCTGCAGCGGCAACACCTCAAGGGGTTAGTTTTTGGGATACAGATTTAGAAATACCTTGTTACTTAGAAGCAACAGTTTGGTATAATGCAGCAGGAGGAATAATATCATAATCAAAGTATAAAGTTAAAGTAAAGAATTATGAAGTCATACGGAATAAGAAATGGGGTAAGGCCCACAATAACAACAGCGGAGGAAGGTACAATTGCCCTTGGCGCTCCAGATAAAGGAGCAATCTTTTACAACACAGACACAGACTCACTTAGAACTTGGGACGGTACAGCTTTTCAAAATGTTAGTAGCATCGGCCCTATAGGGGATACTGGGGTTGCTTTATCTTTGACAAATAAAGATGGAGTATACTATAACATGAGCGCTGCTAATGCAGGAACCACTTATACAACGACAGGAACCACACTGGGAGCGTTTTGTGTGTCTAGGGTTAATTCTGCTACAGAGCCTGTTGTTACAGGGGCAACTAAGATAGATGGAGCTACATTCGTATCCTCAACAGACATACACTTGTGGGTCCAATACTTTGGAGCAACTGTTCAATATTGGTTTGCAAAATTATAGATAGTAACTTACATATATATATATGAGCAAAACAATATTAGGAAACACAAGAAGAGTGCAGGGAGGTGATTTAATACCTCCTACAGTACCCCATGGCTTATATCAATCAGGAAGGACTTTAAGTAATATCACGATGTCATGGAATGCTTCTACCGATGCGGGGGGCTCCACTCCTATAACATATCAACTAAAAAGAGACAGTACTATAATATATACAGGCACTGGCCTTACTTATGGATTTACCACTACTGAAAATAAAGAGTATGACTTTGCTGTTAGAGCGATTGATTCTCTTGGTAACACTAGCGCATACAGCGCACTAGTTGTAGGATATACCTCTTGGGCAGGGGTGTCTTATTCTAGCTCGGGAGGCCCCGCAAGCTACTTGTATTACAGAGTAAATAGCAATTCAACCCAAAGAGTGTATATCCTGCAATTTATACTATTTTCTAGCACCGGAGGAGGGGGTACAAGGTATCCTAATCCTTATTCGACATCTGCAACCACGCCCACAGGCTACACTTGGTCTGAGGGTTATAAATACAGTGCTAATTATCCGGCTTGGGAAATGGGAGATAGTAGTGCAAACTCGGGTTGGTGGACCTTAGGCTCTCACGCAGCATCAGACGCTTGGGCTAGAGTTCAGCTACCCTCAGCAGTAGTAGCGAGGAGCATGCGGTTTGGTTGCAATCCTAGATTTACTGATGATGATAATGCAACAATACAAGGGAGTAATGATGGATCGTCTTGGACAACAATTGGTACAGTGAGCCACATGTCAACAGGGGACCACGCTACTTATACTTATAAAATTATTAATTTATAAATATGAAAGCAATAACAATAGATAACGTAATACATACACAAGGCGAATACAGAGAGTTTAACAATTACTCTACTAGTGGTGTTGATGATTTACAATGGGAAGACTGGGGGTTTAGGGATATAACAGAACCTATTTTAGCACCAAATGAGAGGAGTACTGGAAAACTTGTTTATGTACCAGAGGATGATAACTACACATATACTATTATAACACTGACCAATTTCGATGTTGAATCAGAACTTCTATCTACATTAAAACTATCCAGCGCGGGTATTGCAGGAAATAAGCTAGAGGCGGATGGCAGATTAGAATATGAGTTTATGCGAAATAAAATTAGAAGTTCTTTGAGTGAAGGAGTCATTACCCTTACAGAAAATAAACTACTTAGAAGGCTTGTAAACCCTATTTTATCTAGATTAAAAGACGGAGACTGGGACTTGGTAAAAGATGACTTAGATACGTTATTAATAGACAATCCAACTATACCTGTTAATAGCGCAACAATAATAAGTCACATACAAAATAGAGTGGATGCTTATGTCGCAGAAAAATTAACAATTAACAATTAAAATTTAAGCAAATGAGTTCTCAAGATCAAATAGAAAAAAGTATTTCTGCAGCTTATGATTCAGTAAGTTTAATTAATGAATTAAACTCAAAAGAAGCATTAACTGAAGAAGAAGCTAGCACAAAAAATAGGAACATTGAGCATTTAAAAATTATGCTATCCAAAGAATGGTTTGAGAGTGCATTAAGCGAAACACAAAAAGCAGAATTAGAAACGGTAGTGTGATTGAGTAGGGGAGGAAGGTAATTTATAAATAAAACATGTAATAATACAAACCATACCTACCTGGAGCAATAAGTTCCACAACCACTCAAATCAAATTTAATTCAATATGTCAGATAAGATTGTAAAAAATCTAAGTTTCGGTGACGAAGCTAAGGTAAAAATATTCGAAGGAATAGAAAAACTTACAAAAGCCGTTAGCTCCACATTAGGGGCTAGTGGCCAATGTGTAATCCTTGAAGATTCAAATGGTAGACCAGTAATCACTAAAGACGGTGTAACAGTTGCCAATTCAATCACATTATTAGACCCAGTAGAAAATATGGGTGCAACACTTCTAAAAGAAGCTGCTAGAAAAACTGTTAAAGAAGCCGGCGACGGAACAACAACGGCTACAGTACTAGCGCACTCAATCTTAAACGAAGCCTACAAAGCTTCTAAAACAGATAGCAATAGAGTTATCAAAAACGGTATAGATTCTGCCGTAGAAAAAGTAATACAGTATTTAGAAAGTAAAACTATAAAAGTAGAAGGTACTATGCTCGACGACGTTGCAACAATAAGCTGCAACAACGATAAAGAACTTGGTTCTATTATAGCTTCAGCTTTTAAAGACGCTGGAGTTAACGGTGTAGTTATGATGGAGCCTACGGATTCAGAAGAAACTACGTATGAACTGGTAGACGGCGTACAGTACGACAAAGGACTATCTAATTCACACTTTATTACTAGTCCTGAGAAAAGAGTAGCCGAGCTGGAAAAGCCTCTTGTATTGCTCTTAGAATCACCAGTTGAATCTGTACGCAAGATTCAATCAGTGTTAGAGTATGTTATACAAAACAAAAAACCTTTATTAATTATTGGAGACTTAGACCCATCAGTGGTATCTACTCTAGCTATGAATAAAGTAAAGGGTAATATCAAAATTAATGTTATTGATGCACCGACTTACGGTATCAGTAAAAAAGATATGCTATCAGACCTGGCTGTTTTAACTGGGGCTACAGTTATAAATGAAGACTTAGGGGATGATCTAGATATTATTAGACCAGAATTATTAGGTACTTGTTATAGAAGTGTTACCAGCGATTACGAAACTATTATCCAAGTTGACACCGATACAGAAGAAGTAAGTAAGTTAATTGAAGAAGTAAAATCTCAAATTAAAGAAGCCAAGGCTCCTGGAGAGATTATAAGATTAGAAAAGAGACTAGCTAGGTTATCAGGCAAAGTAGCTGTGGTAAAAGTAGGTAGCGGTTCTGATATAGAACTGAAAGAAAAATCAGATAGAGTGGAAGACGCTATTTGTGCTACTAAAGCTGCTATTAAAGAAGGTATTTTATCTGGTGGTGGAATTGCTCTCTTAGATGCTTCTATAAAAGTTAAAGCAACTAACAAAGGTGAAGAAATATTGTTAAAAGCAATACAAGCACCTTGGAGTGTAATGCTTAAGAACGCAGGTATAAAAGAAAATATTTCTAGCAAAGAAGGTTTTGGTATAAATACTTTAACTGGTGAAATGGTTAACATGATAAAGGGCGGAATTATCGATCCACTATTAGTTACTAAAAGCGCATTGAAAAACGCAGCATCTGTAGCTACTACTATATTATCAACCGATTGTGTAATTAATAACTTAAGAGTTGGAAATGAAAGCAATAGGTAACAACATCATAATCGATAAGAAAAAGGAAGGTCCTGTAGCTAAAACAGATGGAGGATTACTACTTACTAACGCGCAAAGACAAGACGTTAGATATAAGGAGGCGAAAGTATTAAACTGTGGAGAATTAGTTGTAGGTGTAAAAGAAGGTGATTCTATTTACTACGACAAACACGCAGGTCACAGGTTAGAGGTAGACAAAGATATTTATTACGTTATTAAGTTACAGGATGTAGTTGTAGTTTTATGAGACTAACAGCAGGTGATTTAAAAGACATAAATTTACTTAAACATTATAGGATAGTACG
>Ga0302118_10000895_pt1 | contig 14457 bp, 17 predicted proteins | sample AG5_331_MG_FD_203126 | JGI IMG/M metagenome (GOLD analysis project Ga0302118, IMG submission 203126) | Marine microbial communities from Western Arctic Ocean, Canada - AG5_33.1 | ecosystem: Environmental > Aquatic > Marine > Oceanic | place: Canada: Western Arctic Ocean | collected 2017-10-01 | reverse complement strand
CGTCCACGTATATGTGCCGATATTCATCTGAAGCACACGCGACAACGCCGTCGTGAGTGGTGTAAAGCCGCTTTTGAGTCGGCTATCCGACGCTGATGTCCAGTCGACTCCACCGGCGGTGGTATAGGGTCCAGACACATGCGACGTGATGACAGCGTCCGCTACCGTAGTGCCCGTCGATGATATAAGCTGTGTCTTGCCTGTCCCGTCTACATTAAATGCGAGGATTTGGGAATACCCCGTGGTGGTGGCTCTGTCGCCGCCATCGAAGTACATGTTATTACCGATGGCCATCATACCACCGTTCGCCGGCTGGTCGCCCCAATTCATAAATCCCGCGTCGCCAAGCTGTATGACGGTTCGTTGGCTGTGCCACAACTCTGGTACGACGCCTACTCCAAGCCGACCCTGTGCGTCGAACTGGGCAACTTCAGCAGTGCCTCCAGTAGTGAAACAGATGCGTCCGGCGGCCGCCCACGCAGCGATACAGATACCACCAGACGACTCGCACTCTAAAGCGATGCCGTTGGCTACGTGGAAGTTTGTCGTTGTATAGCCTTGCGAGAACGCCGTGAGATACCCTTGTGCCGTTCCTGCCGATATGTTAATATTCTGTCCAGCCCCACCATCGCTCGTCGAATTGCGGACCTTCAGCGAACTGACTCCAGAACCGGCTGTGCTAAAGTCATTCGTGCCGTAGCCGGTGATTGTCAACACACCGGTCAGTGTCGGATTATCTCTCCACACGGGTGCGACACCGGTCCCTTGGCTCACCAACACCGACCCTGTAGCCACAGCCGCAATTCTTAAAAGCTGCGTCGCGCTGGTAGCTGTCAAGATATCGCCGGTGGCTTGACTCGCGACAGACATCCCACCGGCATAAATTGCGATAGCGTTAGCACGAATATCCGCATTCCATATCGTGGCTGTAATCTGATCGTTGACGCCGCGTGAGGCAGGTTCGTTGTAAGCCATATTATTACTTATACTTTCTATTTGAACGGGTTACTTTGGCGTCACTGTCAGCAACACACGAAGGAAATAATTGGAGAGCGCAAACAATACCACACCCCCACCACCGACAATGAACCACCGCCACCGTTCCAACACCGATACGCGCTTGTCGAGCGCGGTCAAATTGGCTTCTAGGCGATCACCCAACTTATCAATATGTTTCGAGACTTCCGTTGCTCCTGCCTCGATTTTCTTGGTCAGGTTATCTTCCACAGTTGATATTCTTTCGTGCAAGAGGAGGTCTCCCGCTGCCGATGTCTCCGCCGACTTCTCAAAACGGCTAGAAAGGTCGTCGACGCGCTTGACAAATTGACTTGCGTTGTCGTACGATACAGCACTATCCGTTGAAGTGGCTGGCGGCATACATATCCTCTGTGATATTTAGTAGTTACTGGCGGTTACTTTCGCCGACGCAAATATGTCATGACACCGGTCTTCGTGTCGCGTAGAACTATATTCTTCTTCCAGTTCTTACGCGCATGAACACGGATGTTTTCTCCGACTTCATCGACGCCGACATACTTGGAAAAGCGTTCCCACGGTTTCTTTGGAGCCATCGCGTTCAACACACGCTCAATATCAACATCCATGACATCAGCACCCGCAAAGGTATCCGAGGCGTCCTCGGTCATTTCCGAGACATCCTTTGCCCAATTGAAAACCGTTTTACGATACCTGAGCCAGTGCTTGTACGAACCCTCCCACCGCGCGTCCCTGGGCACGCCGTAGATGTCAAAGCCCACACCCGTCGTGGCACGATATACTTCATCACCAATCTTCCAGAAGTCTGTCTTGTGTTGTTTCGAAGTCGCGATGCGTATCGGATACATTTTCGCTTCGGCAAGACCGGCTTCATCCACGGCCTTCTCTAGTTCCTTGCATCGCTTACGTCGCTTGCGAAGGTCCCCCTGCGGCTGGCGTAGGTCAACACCGGGTTCGCCATCCGCACCGACACCCAGGCCTGCCACCTCACCACCACCGGCGTTATTGACGGGTGCGTCTTCCTGTGTAAACTTCTTAACTGTTGCTCCCATGTTACCTGACCTTCGTAAACTTCTTAACTATTGCTCCCATATCACCTTGAGCAAATGTTACCTGACCTTTATCTCTCTTATACAGAAAATGTTTCACACTATTTGGTCTTGTAACACTTTTCAATGTGATTTTTCCTACTTTACTCGCGCCGACGATATTCTTCGCTGTTACTTTGAATGTGTCTGTGCCAGAGGACATAGCACCTCCATATTCTATTTTAACAATATCATTTTTCTTTAGAGAATCAAAATCTTTTTCAGATACGACGCCGCGCGGCGGGAATATTTCGTTTATGAGGTGTTCCCGAATATTCATCCGCATGACTTCTTCTTTTTCTAAGATGGCCGCGGCAATCGCCATCCGCTTCGTCGCCGGCTCGGCTACTGTGCCGTATTGGTGTTTCGGAATTTTATTCGGTGTCCCATATCCCTTGATACCGTATATTCTTCCGTCACTCTTCTCGATCATAAAGACGCCGCTGCCTGAGTGTCTCTCGTGCGCACGGTAGAGGTCGAGTTTGATATATTTCGGTCCATCTTTAATTTCAAGGAAATGGTCCTGCTTCTGCAATACCTTGAGGGCGTCGGCATCGCTCATGCCGGCTTGCCAGCTAAATCGATGCTTCTTGACTTCTTTCTTGTTGCTGGTGTCTTGGGCGATCTTGAGGATCTTGTTCAGCTTATCCACAAGCGGTTTCACATCGTGTACGGTAACATCCGAGAGCAGGCCGACGTGGCCACGTCGGGCGCCGACGGCTTCGTTTAACTGACGGATAATCGTGTGTATCAGTGACATACTATAGCTCCTGTAATCTCTGTGCGATTCGTGCGTCTGATGGAATAGTCTCTGTTACAATATCATACCCGTTGATGCCCATAACCACGTCGGGCAGAATGTTCAGATAGAGGAGAAACGGCTTGAGAATCTGATAGAGCCGTTCATCCTCACACTTTACAAATAATAACCGGGTCGTGCCTTCGGGCCCAAACACATTCACCAATGCAATAAGGTGATTCAAGAAAAGTCGCGCTGCGACGTGTTTCGTAACAACGTAGCGACGGCACAATCGCTTTACATACTTGAACCGTTTATAGTCCTCCATGAACTCGTCAACGCTCACGCAGCCAGGATTATCGTAGATCGTCGTGGCATACATTACCGCATTCTTGGGCGTTAACATAGCAAAAGGTGTCGACATCACCGCACGCAATTATTCGGCGGCAGTTGAGGAGGCCGTTCCCGATAGTTCTTCCAGCATCTGGATCGCTCCAGTCAGCATCAGCAACGTCGATGCACCCTGTTGGCGATGAGCTTCCAGCTTCTCCATCTCCTGCGTGATAGTCTCGTGATTCTTCCGCAGTTCTTCAAGCCGTCTACTCAGGTTTTCTTTCGTGACTGGTGTCTCTGCACAAGGGTCGTCCCACTCTCGTCTCGCGTTATGCTCGTTGGTTGGTGTCTTTGTCTTTGTCTTTGTGTCAAGTGTTTCAGTCATTGTAACCTCCATATTATTTAGACATGTATTTTGCGAGAGCCTGCGCGATACTGTGTAGGTTGTTCCCTCCGGTATAGAACAGCCCAATGCCGCCCGCACTCTCCCACTCCGCGACATTCTTGCTGAAGTCATCGATCAGCAGGTTTGGTGTGCCATCTGCTTGCTTCGCATACCGACGCTTCTCTGTACGGTCAACGCCGAGAAATTCTTCGTTGGGATGACGGCCCCAACCTGGCATATGCCGCCTACACCAGATACGCTTTCCCGTCGCACTTGACGGCCAACCTCGGGGGATCGCAGTCAGCACGGCGGGATGGTGGGGAAGCACGAGTTTTAATAGGTGTGAGGCAAAAGGTTCGGGGTCGAGGTCCATCCAGAATGTCGGCCAGTCTTTCTTCAACTGACGCCATCCCTTCGGACTTTCCCAGAGGGCTGTGAACTGCGCTGCTTTGATGCCGCCGAGTCGTTCGATGATAACCTTGAAGTAGCTTTCTGCACCCTTCACAAAGTCGGCTAACACACCGTCCATATCCACATAGAGTCTGGATGACATGCGTTCATTCTCTCTCGGTAGAGGGATACCACGTAACTTTGTCGGGTTTGTCGTTATGCTGCGCACGAAGGTCTTTCACAACGTTAGCCGTAGCAGTGTCCTTCAATTTGATGTTTTTCTCTGCATCCTTCTCAGTAGAACTATCAGTCTGTTCGCCTATCGAATCGGTATCACAGACACAGGGATTGTTCCAACAGTCAGGGCAAACAATCCCATTGAACGGTGCTGTGCCTGTGGCCGTGGAATACTCGGTAGCAACCGCAGCATCCTCGACCAATGACTCAGACAGTTCGAATGCGTCTGCCCAGATTCGCTGTGTAGTAGAGAGCTTCATGCCGGAATATCCTTTAGAAAAACGCCGGGTACCCGAAAGCACCCGGCGGTAGTAACGTGTTGCTAGTTCGACGGCGACGCAGACGCGGACGGCGACCGTGACAGTGACGCCGACTTACTGACACTCGACGACGGGCTGCGTGATGCCGACGGGCTGCGTGATGCCGACGGACTCTGTGACAGCGACACTGATGCCGACGGGCTTATGGATGCCGACGGGCTAATAGACGCTGACGGACTGAGAGACGCCGACGGGCTGCGTGATGCCGACACTGATGCCGACGGGCTTATGGATGCCGACGGACTGAGAGACAGCGAACCCGGCAGCACCGTATCATCTGGTGCGTCGCCCATTACCGACGTGTTGGCTGCTCGTGCGGACTGCACGACCAATGTTTCCCACATCACACGCGAGATAGAGTTGCTATCTGTCTTCGCCGTGCGTCGGTTCCATCCCACCTGACCCGCACCGAGTCCCTTACGCTCACCGACGGACGCCGCTTGATCCTCTCGCCCCATTTCTCGGTCCGAGATGCCATACACATCCGATGTAGCGGCGCCAGCGGCCGCACCACCGAAACTAGCGAACTTCGGTTTCTGCGTAATATAGTACGTGTTCGCACCAGTGACTGCGACCATTGCGGGATTACCCGGTTCTCCCGCACGGAAGACCGCGGAGGTATTCGATGCAATCGAGGTCACAATATAAGTCAACGACTCACTGACGATGAAGACATACTCACCGACCTTGAGTTCGTTGTCAAATACCGTGCTTGAGCCGGTGACAACACCGCCGCCGCCACCTGCGACGACCGCCGTAATGGCGACTGTCCCTGTGTTGGCGCTCTTTTTATCTTTGTTTCCCCAACCAGACATATGCGTCTCCTTCTTCTTATCGTTATTTATGATGCCGATACGGCGGCGCTTTTAGGTGCGGTGGCCTTCGTCTGAGCTTCCCGCGCTTTTGTTTCGACATCACGAATCTTTGCGGCCATCAATTCCGTAGCCTGACGTTGTTTGAGTGTGATCAAATCGGTGGTTTGTCGAACCTTCATTCGATCAACCTCACTGGGCGGTTTGGGCGCAGATATTCCAGCTTCCCGCATTATGTACTTGCGCGGTGCTTTGATAATACGATCACCCCACTTGGACCCTGGCTCCGGCCCCAGATTTACATAGATCCACTTGCCTTCGATGCGTTCCACTGTTCCGGTAAATCCGGCTTTGGACCAGCCCGTATACGGGCTGGCGCCAACTCCTGCGCGAACTCTATCGCCGACTTTAGGTGGAGCGTTCCCCACAGCTTCGTTAGCTTTCGTCTTCTGATTCAACAAAACGCCTTGAGCCTTCAAAGACATCCTGTTTCGGATGTGCGGTTTAATTAACTTCTGATTCCATTTGATGCCTAGCTGGGTTGCCTTGTGTAGCAACTGGCCTACGCGGCGTAACTCGGCGGTGTCTCCTAACGATACTGCGGAGAGAAAGTAGTAAACCGCTTGATCAACAATATCGCTAGCTATAGCTGTCTCGGGAACCTTGACGTTACGCGGGGCCAACGACTTAAATATAATGATGGCGTGGCGCATTTGCTCCCATTTGGAGCCCTCATCTAACTTGGTGACAGCTTCGTCCAACCAATCCTCGGCAACTTCGTTCAAAAGGTGTTCCTTGAAAGTAATCACACCATCTTTCTCTATATGCTCGACATCTTCTTTCTGTACGTTATGTGCCCCAATTTTCTCCGATCTTGCCCTTCCGACGTCGATGACGTAAAACGGGCTGCCGTGACGGTCGCCTTTATCGTAACGAACAACTTTCCCCCGTTTAGCGACGCCAGAACCACTAATCTTTACTCGGGTGCCGGGAGCGTATGGGTTATCGCCTTCCGTTATGCGTTTTGTGATACCCAGCCCAACTTGTTCTACTTGTGCCCCGCCGCGCTTGCGATAATAGAGAACAGTTACGGCGTCGTTGAACTGATCGAGATATTTGTGTTCGGCGTCAGGCGTGGCGTGCCCCCGCATTGCCTTAGCAGCCTCGCCCGCATCTTTGACGATGTAGCGGAGTTGCGCGTCAGTTTTCTTGTGATAGGGATGCCCTTGGAGCGGCGGACGATGTCGTTTATCGACCGGCGCCTCCGACACCTTCTGTATCATGGCTTCACGATAGGCTTTCTGTTCGCGTATACGCATATGTTTTCTCAAGGAGGTGAAGACCTTCTTTGCTACAACAGCATTCCTTCCGGGCGTTCCTGCGAGGAAACTTGGAAAATCGTTAGCGACAACATAGCCACGCATCAATGTCGCAGACATAGCACCAGCGCCCCTGGGAATTCCCAGAACGCGATACTGCGATACGTCGATATGCTTCGCTGCATTGTATTTAGAAGAACCGGCAGGTAGTAGATACGCGCCGAACTTCTCAAAATCGCGCACCCGGTCCGCACCGACGATTACTGTGATATTTTTATATCCCGCCGCGGATGCATCAGCATATGCCGCAAACGGAGTATTCACCGCCGCATTGCTATTGAACGTCACTTGAGGAAACAATTGTCGTAAAAACCCGACCTTTTCTTGGAAGGGCAGCGGATTCTTCTTCGCATCTGTTGTGGGTGATGCATAGATTCTAGCGTCGGCGCCCATCCTACTCGCCGTCCGTTTAAGAAAGGTAACAAGGCGCTCGTGTCCCGTCGTTGGAGGATTGAACCGTCCAAATGCGATGACGATACTCTTTTCGCGAGGCATATATTGTATTTAGAGAATTATTGCCAGTCTCTAGGCGCCATGAAATTTGCTCGACTGAATTCAAGACGGTCGACCAGCTTCACCATACGTCCCGAGTGAGATACTGCAACGAACCCTTCAGGGCCCGTCACACGGAAGCCGTCGGCTGTCGGAATGAATGTATCCACACGAGCGGCTTGCGCAAGTTTCTGAATGAGTATAAGTTTTGCCGCAGTGATCGCCGCATGTAGTTCGAACCACTGCGACATCTCTCGCTGATTGGTCCGCACCGCGTCGAGCATAACGGTGTATGTCGCGGCGACCTTGTCCTTTCCCGCATCGCTCGACCGTGCCGCCATCTCCTTCTTCTGTCGTGCGGCGAGGAAAAGGGAGAGGTCGTTGAGTGTCTGTTTTGGTGAGGACGCTCGGCCGCCGCGGACTTGCTGATTCAAAAATATGTTCATGAGGGCATGTAACGGCTCGGCCGCAAATGTGGTATAGGTCAGGGCCGGTATCTGCTGTGCTAGTGTGCCAACCCGCGACAACAGTAGAGAAAACTCGCCATCTTCTTCATTGGTGAAGGACACATTGCCAGACACATCATCATACGAAGCATCCAGCGACGCAACACGGCTCGTCTTCTTCAGCGAAGAGAACACCCCCGGCGAAATGGGCGCTGCGCGGAGACGATCCATCGTGCCCGAGCCGGAATACATCGTGTGAATGACAATGCCAAGTGCCGCTCGGTCGATACTCTGCCCCAGGGCGCTCGTCGCATCGACTGCGTAGAGGATGGTATTCGGGCGAAATGTCAAATATTCCTTGCCCTGGATAGACTGTGCTTTGACACTACGCGCTCCACTGAAGAGTAAATCTCCTTGTAGCACTTGGGTAGGTCGAAGCAGGGCTAGCTCAGTCAGACAGTCGTGAAGCACCTGGGCGACACCTCCTCCAGAGCCATACGCATCAGCAATCTGTGCGTGAGACTTCATCAGCTTTGGCGTTTTGCTGAACGCTGATTTGGTAGCGACGAAGAACTTGCCGTCTACCGGGTCTGGTCCGAAAACCACACTTGGCGCGCCGTCCCATTTAGTGGTCACATGCAAGGCTTTCGAGACACCACCACTAATGAGCATATGCCGGAATTGTCGCAACACCTCAATCGCTCGCTGCATCCCTGCGACGCCATCGTCGAGCATCAAATCTTCCAAATGCGTAAGATGAGTAAGTTTGCCGGTCTTGCCCTCGTGGAGGTCGCCGAGGTGTGTGAGAAAAGATTTCATTATAGCGGCTCCAATTGCAGCGTTTGATAAATGTCTCGTCGGGTGTTCATGATATCATACCATTCGCGAATCTTCTTCTGTAACGTCCGCATTGCCGGATGTTCCGGCACCTTAACAAAGGCCTCAGCAAATATCGGATAGGTAGCCGCGATTAGCTTACTATCGATGTTCAACATCTGGGCGAACGCCTCTCGATACCGCATCGTGGGAAACCATACCGTCATCTCTAGCGCGATATCATGCGCATACGCTTCAACTTCATCATAGTCTCCAAGATATGACTGTTGATCCCGAATCTCTGCATCCTCAGTTTCCATCGGCGGGAATACTATCTTAGCGGCATCCTTAGAACGCCCACCGTATTGATGACGATGCGTTAACTCGTGCATGAGGTATGCCCAGAAGTAGAAGTGCCGCCACTTCCAATCAGACGGGGTAATTCCACAGCGATGCCCCTGCGGATGAACGTGCCACTCAATGTGTATGTCGACTGGCCGTCGCGGTCGCGCCTCGGTGTAGGTCGCGACGCGGGTGCTTCGGGTCGGCAACCATTGGGCCGTGATATAAGAATCTTTGGGCGTTTTTACCGCTGTATCCTCCACCAACACATTGATCACCTTGAATGGAATCGTGACCACATTCAGCCTCGCCAAGAACGGCACGATATACATGGACTTTCCCGTATACTGTTGCTGTGTCTTGGGGAGTAAGACTTTCTCCACAGCCTCGCGCATTGCTAGTGCGTCGTTGGTGGTTTTCCGGTGAAGCGTAAGAAGATGCACAAATATATTTAGGGGGTTTCTGTCTCATTCAGGCCACCTGTATGCAAGGGGGCAAGCGGCCGTCGTGGCATCCGAGAAGCACCACTAAACATCGAACTAAAGGGCGACTGCGAGTCAGCAGCCGTGCCTAGCGAGATATCGTGGACCGCGGTGCCACTGGGATTATACAACATCATCCGTGAGGTATCGATGCCCAGCAGAAACTTTTCAAATGAGTTCCGTTTGCCATAACGGTTCTTCAGTGTATAGACTTGAATCTGATTGCTTCTCTCCAGATCCTCCGTCGTGGTCAGGGCGATAATGAAGTCCGCAGTCTGCGCGATGGCGAAACTTTCGCTAATCTTGTCCAGCCCGGGGTCAGACGCTCCGTGGCCGTCGCGATTGAACTGTGCCGCGGTGAAGATGGGAAGGTTGTGTTCGACTGCCAGGCCGCGCAACTCCTCTGCGATAGACTTGTTATAGGTATAGGAGTTCACCGAGTTGCCCATCTTGACCCGTGCGGAAGAACAGATGGACAGGTAGTCGATGAACACAATGTCGGGTGTAAAATTCTGTTTCCCCTTGAGTTCCTGTAGCAACGAACGAAAGTGCCCCGAGTGTGCGGCACCCGTTGGATACTCCTTAATAATCAACTTCCCCGTAGAAGTCGACCGCAGCCCCTCGATCTTTCTGTTATACTGACTGCGTGAGAGTGCCACAACATCATCCATTGGCACATTCATCATGTTCGCATCGATACGTTCCGCGATGCGTTCTTCGGCCATCTCCAATGTGACGTAAAGGACATTCTTACTCATCCGCAAACACGCGGCCGCCATATGTACGAGGAACAAGGACTTGCCTACATTCGTTCCAGCCAGTACGCAGTTCAGCGTCTTTGTGGGAACACCACCCTTGGTCATGCCATTGAACACTTCAAGGTCAAATGGAATGCGCGACTCCGCACGATGATAAAACTCATACCGCGATTCCGCATCGCCAAAGAAGTCGTGCCCCACGTGCGTGTCAAAGCTAACCGACAACGCATCCCGCAGTAAGTCTGGGATGCCGTGCGGCGTCTCCTCTGGGTTGTCGAGCATCGCAACGCTCTTCCGTAAGGCCACATACAACGCCCGATCCTGGCAATACTTCTCCGCTTGTTCAACCAGATAGGGATGTTGTGACGGCTCCATCGCCGTCATCTTTTCGATATCGTCAAGCGCCTCGGTGGTTGCCTTGGCATCACGTTCCGACAACGTACGCAGGTCATCAAGCCCTAGACGCAATGCCGCGAACGATGGCACCGCGTGATACTTATCATAAAATTCCCGAAACAATGTATAGATAGTCGCACACGGTTGGGATTCGAAATATTCGTCTTTGAGATACGGAACAATCTGTTCCGCCAAATCTGGCGTGGACATCACGTGACGTATAATCGTATGCTCTAACAGCACAGCCATCAATGAATGCCTTTCGTCTCCGTCTTTAGTAGCGCGTCGAAGTTTGTGACGGAGATGAAATGCAACCACGCCAGAAGTACTTCAGAACAGTATGAATCAAATGCGGCGTCGGGGTCGAAATCCTGCGGCCCTTCGTGTACCATCGTCTCAAATTGTGTCGGCACCATGCCGTTTTCCAACCGCTCTTTCATGACCGTGAACTTCTTGAATGAGAACGTGACCCCTTTATACGGACCACTAATGATCTCCAACCCAAGAATCGAATCTCCCTCTGAGACGGGGATTAAACGGGGCATAATGTCGTTTAAGATATTGTCTTTACTCATCGACGGTCTCCAGTTCATCGTCCGTAATCTCTCCCCCTGTTGAACCATACAGGAAATGATCTTTAATATAAATCTCTATCGCGTCGAGGATATCTTTCGTGAAATACTTTTCAGGCGTTCGCACAATCGCTTTCTCAAAAACTTTTGTGCCGTCGGGGAATTCATATCGCGTTGAAACTTTCTTCACACAGCCCTGGGCGATCGCCATGTCTAACAGCCCATAATAACGGTCGAGCCCGCCATCGAAGAGGATGCGCGTTTCCACCACCGTCTCTTCTTTGGTCAGCCGCGACTTCATCATCCGCGCTTTGACGATGTTGCCGACAACTGCCTTGTCCACATCGCGGTCTTTCTTCTTGGACAGGAAGACAATGATATCGGCCGCGTATTTTGCGCCAGAGTTGTGTGTGACGATACCATTGCCGAGAATGTAATGGTGGGCGTCTTCCACTGAAATATCGTAGACAGGTTCCGTAGTAATTGACCGAATAGACTTAATTCTTACACTTGCCATCATGCCACCTCTTCCACATAGGGTACGCTATTGTTTTATTGCAGTCGGCGCACGTTACTTTCCGATGCGTTGTTCCGATTCTCGGATGTCCGTTCGTAGAAAACTGTGTTAATGCCTTTTGTTGAAGAATGGCTTTAACTTCTTTTGTGTGTTGCTTCCCGTCAAATGGATTCTGATACCCCTCGGCCGCCGCCAGCATCTTATGACGTTCACTTATACGTTGCCGAGATTCGTCTGAATGGGACTTGCCATAGAATGCGTTCGTGCTGCCGGGCGACCCAAACTTTGCGGACCGCTCTTCTGGCGTTAAGTGGCCAAACACAAACTGTCCTTTGTTCCACGGTATTCGCCCTTTACGATTTTCGGACATCATTCGCTTTGTCTCGTCTGAGTGTTTGCCACCAGTCCACGAGAATTTGTGTGTCTGAACGCATCGATTATAAAAGTCGTCTCGTGTCGCGACGCCCAACTTTCGTTGGAGCCTCTCCTCGAAATGATATGCCTCGATTCGGGTGGCAAAATGCCTAATCACCTTGAAACGAAAATGCGTTTGCCCCATCGAGGCAATATCTCGTTTGACATATTGAGAACTACTAAAGTATTGCACACCCAAATCTTCTCGTGGCGTCACCATCGACGTACGTGAACCGTAATAATGTTTACAAAGTGTCGTATTCGTGATCCGGTAGCAATAGTGATACATGGTCGATCTCCTTATCACTATTTATATTATGGAGCAGCTCCACCCCATCCCCGGCGTGCAGTGAACCTGCCTCCACCCAAACGCCATCGACCAGAAAACGATGCTCAGCCGAGCATCGGACACATTCACCTGTCTCCAGTTCAATTTCAAACAGCGGTTTATCCGTAAATCTAAAAGTGTCTGATACACAGCAGTCACCATCAAGCGTCTTAACCCACTCACCAACGGCGATATCTTCAATATTTCGGAATGTGCCGTCTGCCATAACAATTGGTGTGCCCGCAACAAGGCATCCGCCGGCCATCTCCTTCGTCGGAAAATATGAACCGATAATTTGATACACGTGATTGGTAACAATCAACGGCACCTTAGCTTTGGCTAGCTTCAAACGCAGCACACGGAACGCGGCCTTGATTAGCGTCGCCTTGGACATGTCGCGCACATCCTTCTCATTCGCCATGTCCTCCGTTTCCTTCTTGGATGGTAACGCGGACAGACTATCCAACACCATCAGCAGTGGAAATCGTTTGTCTTCCGGCAACTGCATGTACGCATCGAGCGTCTTGTAGGCGACATGCCGAAACTTCTCAATGCTGTCGGGTTCTGACTTTGCGATACGTGTGATATCAATTCCCCGCGTGGTCAGCATCTCATTGGTGACAGCACTCTCGGTGTCAAAATAAAATACATGCCCATCTTTATTGTCAGTCAAAAAACTCTTGACGACACCTAAGGCAAAGAATGTCTTGCCCGTTGCGGGGTCGCCGGCGAAGACGACCGCTTTGTTATTGGGAATGCCACCATAGAGACTGCCTGAGATTGCAGCGTTCAGAATGTAACTGCCCGTATCGATGTAGCCGGTGAATTCGGATGAGGATAACCCATCGCTGGCGACTGTTGTATCGGGGTCGCCCAAGTCATGAATGAAGGTCTTGAAAAAGCTTTTTGTCATATTTATATTATATCACAGAACGATGAAACAAGCAATTAACTCTTAGTGACTCGTCGAGTGGGCCGTTTGCCGGACTTCGGGCGATCGATTACGAAGACCGTATCGTCGAGGTTGCTATTCGCCAACGTGTCTGTATCGGTGTCAGTAGGGAGAATCGGGTCGGCCGCATCGCGGGTGTGCGCAGTGCCACTCTTGTAGGCGTGTTGTGCGGGCACACCAATGCGCACATCCGAGCCGATGTCCTCGGACGTAATACCCACGACAGGATTTTCCGGGTCAGACGAAACGAGCGGTGGTTCGACCTCTTCAGCGGGAAGTGTCTCGGCGACGTCAGGCATATAGGGTATCGCGCGTTCTTCACCGTCACTATCATTCTCACCAGCACCACCCCAGCCATCACCCGTTGTTTTTGCCTGGACTTTCCCTATTGTAGTCTGTGCGGCCAGCAACAGCGCAATCGCCATCGGGTCGAACACAACGAGAATCAGAATGATAAACGCTGTCGCGATGGTGTCCATCGTGGACAAGTCTTCGTTTCCATAATAGGCTTTCGCCACGAACAGCAACGGTCCCACATCCACACGCTGGATCTGTGTTTCCTGTTCGACCTCGGCGAATGCGCGTTCTGCGGCCGAGAGTGCGGCGGATGAGACTTGTAGATTTGCCTGGAGTTCCCTCTGAATCGCTTGTTGCGAACGCAAAACTTCGACTGCGCCGTTGGTGCCCGTCAAACGGGCGTACGCCGTTAGCTCCTCGATCACAGCGGTTGCGGTATCTCCCTCGACGAAGGCCGCCAGTGCTGCATCGTCGCGTTCATACTGCTGACGGGCTAGATCGGCGTCCCGCTCGACAGCCGCATTGCTGCTCTGAAGCAAGGCGATCGGCTGTTGCTGTTCCAAATATGCGCGTGACAGATATCCAAAAATGCCAATATCTGTGATAACCATAAGCAGCAGAACGCCGACCGACATATAGCCGATGAGTATTTTCGGTGCCTGTCGCCAGTTTCGAAATACGAATGAGGCGCCGACCAGTTTTGCGGCTTCCAGCGAGGACCCCATCACAACTATTTGCCAAAATACGGAGGCGCCAAAAATATACGCAAGTCCCGTGATGCTGTAAAAGGCGGCAACACTCGCCAACGCGCCACCCACGGCGAAACAGAAAAAGCGCATCCAGTGGAATGATTTGAGCATGTAGTGTAAGTCCTCTATAGTGTGTGGACACGTTCGATATAATGCCCTGCTAAATTCTCGTCGCGAGGAATCCATGTCAGCGTCAGGTCGAATCCCGCATCGAATG